>Ga0335071_10001289_pt1 | contig 26978 bp, 19 predicted proteins | sample Lox_Sample_15_FD_206724 | JGI IMG/M metagenome (GOLD analysis project Ga0335071, IMG submission 206724) | Soil microbial communities from Loxahatchee National Wildlife Refuge, Florida, United States - Lox_Sample_1.5 | ecosystem: Environmental > Terrestrial > Soil > Wetlands | place: USA...
TCTATACGCCGTATTCGAGCATGTTCTCGAACGGGCACGTGATCGCCGCCGCGATGGCGGTGTTCGTCAACGGCTTCTCGTCGATTCTCACCGGCCTCAACTTCATCGTCACCACGCACAAGCTGCGCGCCCCCGGCATGACGTGGTACCGCCTGCCGCTGTTTGTATGGGGGATCTATACGACCAGCCTGGTCATGGTGCTGGCGACGCCGGTGCTGGCGATCACGCTGGGGCTGATGTCCGCCGAGCGCTGGCTGCATGTCGGCTTCTTCGACCCGGCGCTTGGCGGCGACCCGATCCTGTTCCAGCACCTGTTCTGGTTCTACTCGCACCCGGCGGTCTACATCATGATCCTGCCGGCGATGGGCGTGGTCAGCGAGTTGATCCCGACGTTCGCGCGCAAACCGGTGTTCGGCTACCGGGGCATGACCTATGCGCTGCTGGCGATCGCGGTGGTGGGCTTCTTCGTCTGGGGCCACCACATGTTCGTGGCGGGCATATCGATTTACTCCGGAATCGTCTTCTCGTTCATGAGCTTCATCGTCGCGGTGCCGTCGGCGATCAAGGTGTTCAACTGGACGGCGACGCTCCACAAGGGGGTCATCAGCTTCGATGCGCCGATGCTCTATGCGCTGGGCTTCGTCGGGCTTTTCACCACCGGCGGTGTCACCGGCCTGATGGTGGCCACGCTCGCCGCCGACGTGCATCTCACCGACACCTATTTCGTCGTCGCCCATTTCCACTTCATCATGGTGGGCGGGACGGTCAGCGCCTATTTCGGAGGCCTGCATTACTGGTGGCCGAAGATCACTGGGCGGCTCTACAACCGGTCGGCCGCGATCATCGCCGCGCTCCTGACGTTCTTCGGCTTCAACCTCACGTTCTTTCCGCAGTTCATCCTGGGCTATCTCGGGATGCCGCGGCGCTACTTCGCCTATCCGCCGGTGTTCCAGGTGTGGCACGTGCTGTCCTCGGCCGGCGCCTCGATCCTCGCCGTCGCGTACGCGCTGCCGATGTTCTATCTCGGCTGGTCGCTGCTCTATGGAAAGCGCGCGAGCGCCAATCCGTGGGATGCGACCGGCCTCGAATGGCTGACGGCGTCGCCGCCGCCCAAGCACAATTTCGAGGTGACGCCGACGGTCGTGCGGGGGCCGTACGACTACGAGATCAGCGAGGACGGCCGGTCCTATGCCCGCCCTCAGGCCTGAGATCCAGTACGCCACTCTCGCCCAGCAGAGCGAGACCGCTCAGCTGGGAATGTGGGTCTTCCTCGCGACCGAAGTCCTGTTCTTCGGCGGCATCATGCTCGCCTACGAGGTCTATCGCACCAGCTACCCGGCCGCGTTCGCCGCCGCGATGGCGGAGTCCGTCATCGTCATCGGTGCGATCAACACCGCACTCCTCCTCACCAGCAGCTTCACCATGGCGCTTGCGGTGCACTGGACGGCCATAGGCCAGCCGCGCCGCGCGACCGGCTCGCTGATCCTCACGGCCGGGCTCGGTGTCGCCTTTCTCGCGCTCAAGGCGCTCGAGTATTACATCGACTACCAGGACCACGTGGTGCCGCGGCTCGGATTCGAGATCCACGGCGTGCCGCGCGGGCCCGCCGAGCTCTTCTGGCTGTTCTACTTCTATGCGACGGGGCTGCACGCGATCCATCTGACCATCGGCATCGTCGTGCTCTCGGTGATGATCGTGCACTCGTGGCGGCAGAGATTTCTCCCGCAAAGCCACAACCTGCTCGAAGTCGCCGGCCTTTACTGGAGCTTCATCGACATCGTCTGGGTGTTCCTGTTCGCCCTCATCTACCCGATCGGACGGGTCGTCTCATGATCGTCATTTTCACCGGCACGTGGGCGATCCTGCTGCTGCTGTGCGGGTTCAACTGGTGGTCGGCCTATCTGCCGCTCGGCAGCGCGCACGCGGTCCTGCCGATCGGGGTCGCTGCCTGCCAGGCGCTCCTGATCGCCGTGGTGTTCATGAAACTCGCGCAGGGCCCGCGGCTGAAATGGCTGTTTGCCGGGGTCGGGTTTTACTGGCTCCTGATCATGATGGGATTGTCGGCGGCCGACTACATGACGCGCAGCGGCTGGCCGGTGAACCAGTAGCGGATCAGGCGCCCGCGCTGCGCGCCGCCGGCCGGCTCATGGTCGCAGCGACCGCCAGCCACGCCACCGTGATCAGGACCGAGACCTCGAATACGGCGTCCGGGCCGCCCCAACCCGCCGCCCAGCCGCCAACGGCACCGCCGCAGAAGATGCCGAGAAACTGGCAGGTCGAGAAGATGCCGGTCGCCGTGCCCTTGGCCGCGGCGGGCGCCTGCCTGGTGACCAGGGAGGGCAGCATCGCCTCCATCGCGTTGAACCCGGTAAAGAACGCGACCAGTGCCGCGATCGCGACCACGGGATGCGTGCCCTCCAGCGCCAGCACCGCGAGGCTTGCGCCGAGGACCACGATCGCGGCGAGGAAGGCCTTCTTGGTGCGGCCGCCCTTCTCCGCGACGAGGATCACCGGAACCATCAGCGCGACCGAGGCCAGCAGCACCGGCACGTAGACCTGCCAGTCCTGATGGGCGGACAGGTGCAGCGTCTCAGTGATCAAGGGCGGCACGGCCAGGAAGCTCGCCGTCAGGATCGCATGCAGGGCAAACACGGCGACGTCGAGCCGCAGCAGCTCCCGGTCGCGCAGGACCCGCGCGAACAGCGCCCGTGCGGGCTCGGCGTCGCGATGCAGCGCCGGACTGGCGCGCCCCTGCGGCAGGCTGTGCGTGATCGCGATGCCGGCCAGAGCGAGGCCCGCCGTGAGCCAGAAGATGCCCGGCACGCCGATGAGGCCGTCGAGGACCGGACCGATGCCGATCGCGACGAGGAACGACAGGCCGATGGTCATGCCGACGATGGCCATCGCCTTGGTGCGGACCTCGTCGCGGGTGAAATCGGCCACCATCGCCAGGACGACCGAGCCGATCGCCCCCATGCCCTGGAAGATGCGGCCCACCAGAACGCCGGTGATCGAAGTGGAAAGTGCCGCCACGACGCTGCCGATCCCGAACAGCACGAGCCCGGCCGTGATCACCGTTTTGCGCCCGATGCGGTCCGACAACAGGCCGAACGGGATCTGGAGGAGGCCCTGCGTCAGCCCGTAGGCACCCAGAGCCATGCCGATCATCACCGGTGTGGCGCCCTGGAGATGTCGAGCATAGGCATCGAAGACCGGATAGATCATGAACAGGCCGAGGAGGCGGGTGGCGAACACGCCGGCCAGCGACGCGGTGGCGCCGATCTCGCGCCGTGTCAGCCTCATCCCGGAGCCGTGGTGGGGGCGATGGCTGTCGTCGGGCATGACGGGGCTGCTCTCGTGCTGAGGGACATGGGGTGCGCGCAACGGCGCGCGCCGACGGACTTTGCCGCCGGACAATGTCCAAACTGTGGCTGGCTTCGTCAACTGCGCCGCCGATCCGGCGCGGCGCCTGGCTGGTCAGCGCAAGAGGATCAGACCATGATCCCGGGCACGAAGCACAGCACCTGGCCGTTCAGGACGCAGGCGACGGGCTTGCCCACGGGGTTCTGCTTGCCCTGCAAGACCTTTTCCGGCGGCACCGCCAGCCACTGGTCTTTGACCAGGATTTCATAGCCCGTTCCGGTGATTCGGGCATCCACCGGCCGGCAGTCGGCGATCGAGCAGCACGAAATGCCGGTCCCCGGTTGGGCGAGGCTTTTGAACCACGGTGCCAGCGCCGGATCCGCGTTTTCCGGAGGGGCTCCCAGGGCCGCCGATGCAACTACAAGACCCGCGGCACCCGCCAGAAGCCAAAGGCGACGACTCATGTTGAATCTCCTCCCGACAGCCATCCAGGATTGAAACGGCATCGTCGGGCGGGTGATCCGAACCCACCGCGTGACAAAGTTGGGACGCCCGCGGCGTGTTACGCCAAACGCGTCAGGGCAGACAGCGTGCCTTGATGCCGGGGTCTACGGACCGATGGCCCATGCCTGGGTCGTGGCCTGCTTCAGCAGGGCCTGCAGCGCCGCGGCGGATGCCTTGCCGCTGCCGTTGCCCGCCGCGACGGCCTTGAGATCGGCGTTCTGCCCGTAGATCGCGTCGTTGTAGTCCTTGCTCGGCTGCATCTCCGATCTCTCCAATCCGCCGCCGCCGAACAGGCCTGAGTTCGTGCTGACCGTCAGCACTTGCAGTCCGCCCGCGGCGCCGCCGCCGGCCGACGCGCCCGCCCCCCATGACGCGAGCGCGAAGCCGCTCGTGCCGCCGACCTTTGACACGCCCGCGAGCAGATCGTCGACGCCGGCATCGGTCATGATCAGCATGACGAGATTGGATTCCTGGGCGCCCAGCTGCATGCCCACGCTCTGGGCCTTGATGGCGAGGAAGACAGGATCGCTCCACGAATCGCCATGGCGGCGCAACAACACCCCATCGCCGCCCGAGAACCCCACGATGAAGCCCAGCTTGGTCACCGTTGGTGCCACATAGATCGCCCGGGCGCCGCCCAGGAAATTGCGCACCGCTTCCCATTCCTTCTGTGAAAAATATGTGTCGAGACTCGTCTTCACGGAGGCGACCAGGGCTGCCGCCTTGGCGTTCGGGTCATCGGCGGCGCGGGCGGCAAGCGTCGCGGCCAGCACGACGACAGCGGACGCGATCAGCAGGCAGAGCGCCCGCATGGGCCGCACGCGGGCAAGCGCGTGCGCTTGTGATCTCCTTGCCTCCATGCCGGCCTCCTGGTTATGGCTGCGCGCATCGTGCGCTCGGTCCACCCGCGCATCTTCGGAAAAAGCGGGCCGGTCTATCTATCGGATACACGCAAGTCCGGCGCGAGCCGGCGGCGGTGTCGTGCCGTTTCAGCCCGGAACTTCGCGCAGCGGCGGCTTGTCGCCCACGCGCGCGCGACAGCGGGTCAGGAGGATCTTGGCCACCGGGTCGTCGGGAAAGCGCTCCAGCAACGCCTCGTACCGCGTGGCGGCGACGTTCCAGTCCTGGGCCGAGTAGGCCTGGAAGGCGCTTTCCGTGAGCGTGCAGAGCAGCTGCTGCGCGTCGGACGCAGCCACCTCGGGGCCCCCGTCGCGGATGCCGATGAGCTCGTATACGACGAGATCGCCGCGGCGTCCCTTGACAGTGACGTTGTCGATCGGCCGCAGCCACAGCCGCTCGCCGGCCTCGCGGAACACCGAATGGCTGACGCAGATCCAGGTGCCGAATTCCTTGTTGGTGCCCTCGAGCCGGGCCGCGATGTTCACGCCGTCGCCGAAGACGGTGTAACTCAGGCGTTCCGCCGAGCCGACATTGCCCACCAGGACCGCGTCGGTGTGGATGCCGACGCGCATGTGCAGCCCAGGCTTTCCTTCGGCGGTCCACGCCGCATTGCGGGCTTCCATGCGGCGCTGCGCCTTGATCGCCGCGACGCAGGCCCGGTACGCATGGTCCTCGCGCAGGGCCGGCGCGCCCCAGAACGCCATCACGCCGTCGCCGATGAACTTGTCGACCGTCCCGTGCTCCTCGTTCACCGCCCGCGTGGCGATCTCGAAATACGACGACACCTGGATGAACAAGTCGCGCGCCGGCTGCACCTCGGCAAGCGTCGAGAAGTTCTTGATGTCGGTGAACATCACCGTGAGATAGCGGCTCTGGCCCCCGATCTCGAGCGAGCCCTCGGATTTCAGTAGCTCCTGCACGAGGCCGCGCGGCACGAAGGCGGCAAACGAGGCGATCGAAGATTTGAGCAGCTTGGTCGCCGCGATCAGCTTTTCGATCTCGAGCACGGACGAGCGGATCGAGATCGGGCGGTCGAGCGTCAGGGATCGCACGGCATCGATCTCGACGACCACGCGCTCGAGCGGCCGGCTCATCATGGCCGCAGCGATGTAGATGAGGACGATCGCGCCGGCCAGGGCTGCGCCGCCGAGGATGACGATCAGCCGCTCGATCCGGTGGATGTCGCCCACGAAATCGTCCGTCGGGACCACGATGATCACCTGCCACGGCTTGCCGAAGCTCTCCGGGAAGGGCGAGAACAGGGCAAGGTATTCGCGGCCCGAATCCGGCTCGACGAACTTGAAGTAGTCCTCGCTGTGGCGGCTGCGCTCGAACGCGGCGGCGGTGACCGCCTTGTCGTTCAGGTCGACCAGGCTGTGCGGCTCGACGGTGCCGGCCGGATCGGCCTCGGAATGAGCGATGATCGATCCGCGGCGATCGGCGATCAAGGTCACCCCATGCTCGCTCGCCGGATTGTCCTTCAGGTACTGCGACAGCGTACGCAGCGTGATGTCGGCGCCGACGATGCCGACGATCTTGCCGTTGATCACGATCGGGGCGGAGACGGTGATCTCGGGCTCGCTGGTCGCAGCACTGACATACGGATCGGACACCTCCACCGTTCCGAGGCGCGCGACAGCACCGACATAGAAGGGCCGCTGGCGCGGGTCGTAGGTGGTGGGCTCGCTGACCTCCGCCAGAGGCTGACCCCACTCGCGGAAGAAGCTGTAGCGGTCGACCGGGGCGCCGCCCGCCGAGCGGTCGATGACGCGCGTGGCGTAGGTGGCTCCCGCCGGCGGCTGCCGTCCGTTCAGCTTGACCCCGGGCCCCAGCCGCAGGACCTCGCGGAAGGATCCGTCGGCGTAGCCGATATACAGCTCGCGAACGAGGTCGGCCCGCTCGAGGTTCTGGAACAGATATTTGTTGATGTCCGTGCGCAGGAGCTGCGGGAAGTCGACGCAAAACTCGGACAGGGTGACGACCATGTCCTTGACCGGCTCGACCAGGCTCGTGGTGTTGTCGATGCTCGCTTCGCGAGTCTTCTGGATGAAGCGCGCCGCGTTCGCCTCGGCCACGTCGCTCATCAGATGGTGCATGTAGAACATCAGCCCGCCGATGATCGGGCCGACGATGAGCACCATCAGCAGGCTGATGCTTTCCCTGAGCCGCAGCTGGAGGATTCTCGACCGCAAGGCGTCCTCTCCGCTTCCCCGGTTCCTAAATGTCTGTAAAGGCTGGCGTCCCCGAGAGGATTCGAACCTCCGACCTACAGTTTAGGAAACTGCCGCTCTATCCAACTGAGCTACGGGGACGCGAAAAAGCTCCGACAGGCAAGTATCTACCAGAAGCGGCCAACGGCCGGAAGCGGGCGGGTGGCACAGACTCACGACTGTCCCAAGCCGTGCATGGTCACGAAGACATGCGGCGATATTTCAAGCCAGCGAAGAGAAACATGGCCGTCGGGATCGATGCGCACGATCTCGGCGGAGAACTCGCCGCGCCCGTCGCCGCCGGCGATCTTGATCCGGCCGGCCACCTGCTGGCGGAGCTGGAACTGGCCGCCCGGCGCCAGGAGGCGGCAGCCGCCCAGCGACCAGTCGACGGATTTGTACTTTCCGCCCCCGAACCGGAGCGTCAGCAGCGGGCCCGCGATGCGCGGATGCTCGCGGCGCTCGGTCCCGTCGGGTGCGGAACCCAGGCCCAGTGCGGTCTTCAGGCGTTCGATGACCGCGGCCTGACGGGGCGGTTTATTTCTCGAGGGCGACATAGACGCCGTCCCAGTCCACCGAGGGCGGCTCGGCTTCGAACGCGGCGATGCGGGTCTCGTAAACGGCGTAAAATTTCTGCATGAGCTCCGGGGCGCTGGCCCGCGCGGTGTCGAGCTGCCGGCGCGCCTCGGCCCAGTTGCGTGCCCGATACGCGGCAAGCATCGCATCGTGCGCCGCGGCCAGAGTCGCGAACGCCGGATTTTCGGCCATGCGCTCGTCGCCCACCAGCGCATAGATATGCGCCGGCCTGGTCTTGCCCTTGACCCGGATGAGATCGAGCTCGAGCCGCGCGAAGGCCGGCGCTTCCGCCGCCGTCTTTTCGCCGATCACGATGTCGACGCCATACGCCTTCGTCTGGCCTTCGAGGCGCGAGCACAGGTTCACGTCGTCGCCGATGACCGAGTAGTTGAACTTCTGGTCGGCGCCCAGGTTGCCGACGCAGCACTCGCCGGTGTTGAGCCCGATGCCGATCTTCACCTCGTGGAACGGCTGGCCCGTGACCGTGGATTCCTCGCGCCATTCCTGGTTCAGCCGTACGAGCTCGGCGCGCATGGCCAGCGCCGCGCGGCAGGCGCGTTCGGCGTGCGCCGGATCGTCGAGCGGGGCATTCCAGAACGCCATGATGGCGTCACCCATGTACTTGTCGATCGTGCCGCCGGTCGCCTGGACGGCCTCGGTCATGGGCGTCAGAAAGCGATTGAGAAAGCGCGTGAGATCGTGCGCGTTCATGCTCTCCGACAGCGTCGTGAAGCCGCGGATGTCGCAGAACAGGAGCGTCATCTCGCGCATTTCTCCGCCGAGCTTGAGCAGCCGCGGGTTGCTCGCCAGCTGGCGCACGTAATGCGGGCTGAGATAGAGCGAGAACGCGGACTGGATGAACTCGCGCTGGCGGCGCGCCTCGCGGCCGGTGATCGCGTCGGCCGCCCACATCGCGAGCAGAAGGCCGGCGCTCGGCTCGACCAGCGGAATCGTCAGCGCCGTGAAATGGAACAGCCCGAATCCCCCCACCCACAGCAGGACCAGCGTGGCGAGGCCGAGCGTGACGTGTTTGACCAGGCGCCGGTTGACCATGCCGAACCCGGCCCCGAGCATCGTGAGCGCCAGCACGAGGGCCGTCTCGCCGGGCCATCCCAGATGCCAGGACCGCCGCCCCTCGATGAGCTGCGAGACGGCGTTCGCGTGGATCTCGATGCCCGGCATTTCGTCGCGGTTGCCGACGCTGTCGAACGGCGTCGGGTGCCGGTCGGTCAGAGTGACCATCTCGCCGATGAGGACGACCTTGTCCTTGAACCATGCGGCCGGCAGAACCGGCACCGCATGCGCCGGGTACATCTTGAACGCGGGCGTGTCGCCGTCGGGCCGGCCGTGCCAGATGATGTGTTCGCGGGCTGTGGGACGGGTCGGGACGACCGCGCCGGCGTGCCCTGCGATCGCGGCGGCCAGGCCCGGCATGAAGCGGCCGTCCGCCTCGATCTGTCCGAAGTCGATCCAGCGCGTGACGCCGTCGACCGGATCGGTGCCGATCTCCGCCCGCGCGCGCACCCGCGCCGGCACGAACGCATTCAGGTAGTCGAGCTGCTCCGCGTCCACGATGTCGGGATTGGCGGTGTACGACACGAGGAGCGGCACTTTGAGGCCGGCAATGGTCGCCTTGAGCTCCGCGTCCTTCTCGGGCTCGGTCGGCTGGTCGAACAGCACGTCGAGGCCGATGACCTTGGCCCCGCGGTCTTGCAGGACCCGCAGCAGATTGGCGAGGAAGGCGCGGTCGACGGGGGAGCGGTAGGGGAACTGGGTCAGAGTGTCCTCGGTGATCGCCACGATCACCACGCGCGGGTCTTGCGGCTCGTGGTGCACATACGTCGAGGCGACGGTGCGGACGTCGTCGGTGAAGAGCTCCATCCGCGTGAGGTTGGACAGGTTGTGAAACGCGGCGACGACGATGACCGCGGCGCTGGCCGCGATGCCGGCGAACAACAGGGCCTGGCGGGCCTTGACGGCCATTGGCGCTACCGCGCGCTCTGCAGCAGAGCCTGCGCCTGGGCGTCGCAGCCCTGCTGCATCATCCAGGCGGCGCGCATGGCATCGTTGCTGGCCGCGGCGGGAATCGTCACCAGCGTGATCGGGATGTCTTTGCCGTTCAGGCCGACGATGTAGGTGGACCGGTTCGCCAGCGGCAAGCTGGCAGGCACGGCCATGCGGTCGGCCCCGGCAGGCCATTGGGCGCGGGCGCGCCAGCTCCGGTCGTAGGGTTCGACCGTGACCGCAGCGGCTCCGCCGCGGTTGGGCCGCCAGAACACGACCTCCCGGTTCTCCGGGACGCAACGGATGCCGACATGGGTCACGTCGAGCAGCCATGGGTCCGGCGGCACGACCTGCGCAGGCGCGCCGCGCACCACGCCCACGCTCTCGCTGCGTGCAAGGTTCGCCGTCAACAGCGCCTTCAACGCCACGCTCGCATCGGGCGCGTCCGCGGCACCCGGCGCGATCGGCGGTTTGTCCCAGGGCCCGTGCAGCTTGATCAGCTGACCGGTCGGCGCGATCAGCTCGACCTGCTGGCCCTCTTTGAGGACCAGCGGCTGCGCGCCGTCGACCGCTTGGCCGGCCTTCAGGCCGATGCCCCGGCTCGTGACAACCACGAGATCGGCAGCCATGGCCGCGTGCGCTGCGACCAGCAGCCCTGCGAGCACCACCGTGAGGGCGGAGGCGGCGCGCTTCACCGGGTCCCTCCCATGGACGACCGGGCCAGCCCGGCGGTTTTCTCCGCAGCGGACGAACGATTGCCGTCGCCGATGACGGTGAAGGCCGCCCAGAAGAACGGATGCGCGGTGGCAGGCTGCGCGGCCAGCTGCAGCTGCGCCTGTTGCAGGGCCGCGGCGGCGCCGCCCGCGAGGTTCGGGCCGAGCCGCTGGAACATGCCGCTCATCAGGCGCACGGTGGGGGCGGACGGCACCTCCCAATGACTGGCGATCAGGCCGCGGGCCCCCGCGTAGAAGAACGCCTCGGCGAGGCCCGACAGGGCTTCGCCGCCGAACCCGGTGGCGCTTTGCGCCGTGTTGCAGGCGGAGAGGACGACCAGGTCGGCGTTGAGGCGCAAGGCCGCGATCTCGCTCGCCTCGAGCAGTCCGTCTTCGGTCTTGGTCTTCGCGGGCACCGGCGGCGGCGACAAGGCCAAACCCGGCTCGGACTGGCACGACAGCTCGCCGGGCAGGACGCCATGGGTCGCAAAATAGAGGACTCGGTAATCGCCGGGCGACGCGTTGCGCAATCCTTGCTCGGTCGCCGCCGTACCCGTCAGGAGCGAACCCGGTCCGGCCCCCAGTAGACCGGCCACAGCGCGCAGCTCATCCGCGGTCTCGGGCAGAGGTGCCAACGCGCGCAGGGCAGAGGCGGGCATCGGCCCTGCGTCCTGGCAGCGGCCGGCCTCCGGCACGGCGGCGCGCCCGCGCGCCGTTCCCTCGAAGGAGGGGTTGCCCACGCCGAGGAACGGCTTGGGTGCCGGCGCCGCCGCGGCACTCGTGCGCAACGCGAGGAAGGCGCGCACCGAGGGGACGTTGCTGGTCGCAAAGCGGCGCACCAGCCACGCGGCGGTCCGGTAATCGCGCCCCGTGGGACGCTGGGTCACGAGCAGCGACACCGGGAGGCTGGCAAGCGCGCCCTCTGCGACGATGACGAGGTGGTCGACAGCATCGAGCTCGCCCGCGACCGGCTCGAACAGCGCGCGGTAGAGCTCGTAGGCGTCGTTGAGATCGAAGTCGTTCACGCCGCCGGCCCGCAGCACGAAGGCAGAGCGGATATCGCGGACCATACGGCCCAGCTTCGCCTGGTCGATGGGGAGCGGCCGGGCAGCAAAGCCATCGGCCCGGGCGACCAGCGCGAAAGATTGCTCGCGTCCGATCTCGAACATCACCAGCGCCTCGCGCGGGCGCAGCTTCGCCTGGAGTGCTGCGAGATCGACCGGGCCAGGATCGAGCAGGCCGGCATAGGCGGGATACTCGTTGCGGATCGTCGCCAGCAAGGTGTCGCGCCGCGCGTTCTGCTGCTGGATCTCGGCGAGCAGGTTGGACTCGATGACCGCACCGCGCTCTTCGTCCGGCAGCGAGGTCTGGCGCGCCAGCTGGATGCGCGCCGAATCGCGCTCGCGCTCGGCATCCTGCAGGTCGCGGACCAGCTTTTCGATCGCCGGATCGTCGGCGGCCAGGCGGGCCGAGGCGCGGCTGATCGTCTGGTCGGCGACGCTGGTCGCGGTGAGCTGCACCGAGCGGAACATCTTGGCCTGGAGCTCGGCGCGCTGCTCGGGGTGCTGGCGCATCACCGCGTTGGCCGAGGTGAGGAAGGGGGTGATCTGGTCGAAGACGAGCTGGCTGCGCGCAACCTGATCGTTGTTCAGGATCTTCAGCGCCAAATCGAACGACCGTAAGGCCTCCGTGTGCAGCTCCTCGCGGGAATACACTTTGCCCAGAGCCATCAGGGTCACCGCGGTGGGTGCCGTTTCGCCAAACAGGCGTTGTTGGAAGATCAAGGCGCCGCGGAAGCTCTCTTCCGCCTCCGTCAGGCGCCCTTCGGCCGCGTAGATTTCGCCGATCGTCGTCAGCACCTCCGGCCGCCACCACGGCGGCAGCCCGCGCTCCTCGCCGATGATGGTCAACGCCTCCTTGGCGGTCGCTTCGGCGTTCGCGAGGTCGCCGGTGCGCAGCGCCATCGCGGCCTCGAGATTGAGCGCATGCGCGAGCTCGCCGCGGCGCACCGAGCGCGATTCGTTGGGGCTGGCGGAGAGGTCGCCCAGGTCCGGCGCTTCGTCGCCGACCAGGCCGCGCCAGATGGAGCTCGCCTCGCGCGCGTAGGGCAGGGCGTCGGTGAACTGGCCGGCGTTGGCGGCGTCGTAGGCCTTGTACGTGAAAAAGCGCGCGCGGTCGGCCGGGTTCGGAGACCGCTCGATGATCGGCTCGGCGCGCCGGAACAGGGCGGCGGCTTCCGCGAAGCGGCCCTGGTTGCTCACCTCGAGGGCGAGGGCGGTCAAGGTTTGGGCGACCGCGGGCGAGTCCGCGCCGAAGGCGCGCTCCTGGATCGTCAGCGCCTCCCGGTACGCGTCCTCGGCGGCGCGGAAATTCTTGCGGCTGCTGTTCAGGCGCGCGGTTTCCGTCAACGTCGCGAACCGGTCCACATCGGCCGCACCCACCGGCCGCAGCTGCGGGCCGAACGTCGCGGCGAGCTGGTCCTTGGCGGCCGCACTTCCGCCGAAGGCCGCCCGGCCGTTCTCCGGCGCATAGCGCGTCATCGCCGCCATGGTCGATTCGAGCACCGGCAGCATGGCCGGCAACCCTTCGGCTTGCAGGAGGTACGGTCCGATCATCGTGGTGACGACGATTTGCGGCCATCCGCCGTCGATCACCGTGCAGGGCTGTAGCCTGACGTCGAGTCCGTCCGGGGTCTTGGTCCAGGCACCGTCGCGGCACAAGAGTCGCGTTGCGGCGTCCGTCCCGGCCGACGAGCCGGCGGCGACCTTCTGCAGCACTTCGTGGCGTGCAGCGTCATCGAGCGGCACGGCCAGCGGGGCCATGCTGGCCGTGACCGCACCGTTCGGCCGCTTGCCGGCGCCACAGGTGACATAGAGAGGTGCGGGCGCGCCTGGGTCGGGCGCGATGTCGGTGCGCACGGAGGTGCGGCACACGGCACCCGTCATATCACGCAGCGCGCTCGCATAGTCCTTGGCGGCGGGAGCACCGCTGTCTCCGGACGCAGCACAGCTCGCCAGAAGCAGCACGGCGCCGACGAGAGGGGATGCGGGGCGGCGTCGAATGCCCATCGTCACCACCGCCCGCTGTTACCGGAGGCCGAGAAGCCCTGCTGTACGCCCGGCGTGCCCGATTTCGGCACCACGGGGTGCTGCACCTGGCTGACGAAGCCCGGAATGACCGGTGCCGTGACGCGCGGCGGCGCCGGCAGCGGATGCGAGACCGGCTGCACCGGCGGCGGCTGCGCGATTACCGACATGGCGCGGTCTCCGGAGTCCGGCGGCGGCGCCGAAGTCGTCGAGCCGGTGGTCGAGCCGGTCGCGCCGCCCGTTCCCCCGCGTGCAGCGCCGGGGCTGCCGCCGCTCGAGCCGCCGCTGGAAGCCGTCGACCCGCCCGGGCCGGCCGTGCCGCCTGTGCCGGGCGAACCTGTCGTGCTGGACCCTTGTCCCTCGCCGCCGCTCGTACCTCCCGAGCTCGACCCGGTGCCAGGACCGGGCGTCGCGGGGCTGATCTGGCTGAACATCGAGCCGCCGGTGTCCGTGCCCTGCACGGTCGTGGGCGCGTTCTCGGACGCGGCGGATCCCACCGGGCCGGGTGCCGCCGGGGTCACCGCGACGACCGGGATCGGCACCGGAGCCGTGAAGATAGGCATCGGCGGCGGAGCGAAGTTGACCGGCGGTGCAGGCGGCGGCGGGATGAGTGCCGCCACGGCGCCCTTCGGCGGGTCCTTGGTGAGCGTCGTGCCGCCCGTTATCTGCGTGGTGCCGCTGAAGTTCCGCAGGTCGTAGGCGACCGGGCCTGATGTCGCGAGGATCTGATCGAAGCCGCTGCCGCGCAGCGCCAAGGTGGCGCCTGAGTTGCTCGACACCGAGCTGATCGTCAGGTTCCCGCTGCCGCTGTTGATCGTGAACGGCGAGTTGCTGAAGATCGAGTTGATCACGAGGTTCCTGTTCACCGCCGAGCTGTCGAAGCTTCCCGGTCCGGCGATGATGAAGTTGGGACTGTCATTGCCGTTCAGGCTTCCGGTGAACGAGCTCGCGATCGTGAAATTGCCGGCGAGCGAGATCGTCTGGTTGCTGCCGCTCCCGCCGGTCTTGATGTCGCCCGTGAACAGGCCGCCGCCGAGCATCGCCAGCGATGCCGCCGAACTGCCGCTATTGCCCGGATTGCGCAGCTGGGGCGTGGTGAGGAATCCGTTGAACGTCAGGCTGCCGGAGTTGCGAAAATCCTGGATCAGCGTGCTGACGGTGACCGGGCCTTGAAGGGTAATGGCGCCGCCATTGCTGCCGCTCGGCAGGTCGTTGATGCCCGTGCCGAAGGTCAAGCTGTTCAAGGCCGTGGACGCGCCGACGCCGCCAGCGATCGTGGCGCTGCCGTTGCCGGCAGTCAGGCGCAGGCTCTCGACATTGGCCGACGCGGCGTTGATCGAGCCGTTGATCCGGATAGCTCCGCCGCTGCTGCCGCCGCCGGCGCCGATGCTGACGTTCGAGCCGCCGTTCAGCGAACTCGCCGAGCTGGTCTGCAGCAGCACGTCGCTCTGGAGCGCACCGCCGCCCGAGCCCTGGAAGATGATGTTGCCGCCCGCGCCTCTGACCGTTCCGGTCAGGGTGAACTCTCCGCCGCTCTGGCCGGTCTGGCCGCCGCGCGAGCTGACGTCGGCCTGGATCAGCGTGCCGTCGGTGTCGGTCGGTGAATCGGATGTTCCATAAAGGCGGATCGAATGGCCGAGATCGCTGCCGGTTGCAGTCAAGGTGATGTTTGCGCCGGCGCCGCCGCTCGGACCGTTCACCGTGTCGCCGCCGCGACTGAGGATTTTGCCGCCGGACGAAATCGCCGTCCCGGTCACCGAGATGTTCGCACCGTTGCCGCCGGACCCGTTGAGCGAATCGCCGCCGCGAGCGATGAGGCCGGTCACGCTGCCGGTGCTGTCGCTGCCGATGACGACGTCGCCGCTCGTTGCATTGAGTGCGATGGTCCCGGCGTTGCCGCCGCCGCTGGTCGAGCCCGTCACCTCGTCCGTGCCGCCGTTGCTGGTGGCGCCCAAGGCGAGCTTGATGCTGGTGCCGGTCACGGAGATCGCGCCGCCGTTGCCCGTCGTCTGGCTGGTGTTGGAGGGCGAGGCTGCGTTGGTGGCGATGCTCTGCACCGAAGCTATGAGCGCGGATCCGCTGCCGCTCGTGATGAGACTCAGCCCACCGCCGATATCGACCGCACCGGCGGACGAGATGGTGACACTGCCCGAATTGCCGCCGACGTTGCTGCTGTTGAATCCGCCGGAGGTGATGATCCCGCCGCCGAGGGTCACGCCGCCAGTCGTGGTGGTGATGCTGACGTTGCCGCCGGCGCCCGATGACGCGCCGCTCGCATTGTTGCCGGCGCTGGACAGCCCGGGAGCGGCCGTGTTGCTCGCGATCGAAGCGCCGTTGAGCGTGATGGCCCCGCCCGCGGTCAGCAGGCCCGCGGTTCCGAGGCTGATGGCCCCGGAGCCGCCGTTCGTCGTGAGGGTAATGGCGCCGCCGGTACTACTTGATCCGCCGATCGCGCGGACGAACACGTCCGAGGCGGAGACGGTGACGTTATTGCTCAGCGTGAGCGTGCTGCCTGTGACCCCTGTGATGGTCGTACCGGACGGGATTCCGGGTCCGGAGATGGTCTGGCCGGTGCTGAACGCGATCCCGGTCAAATTCAGGATCGAGAGGGTGTTCGAGCCGTTGGTCATCGAAACCGTCGTTCCGGCTTTCCCCGTGGTCGAAATGCCGATGTCGGTCAGGGTAATGCTGCCGCTGCCGGTCGGCGTACCGGCGCTGCTATCATTGGCGCTGACGGTGACTCCGGCGCCCGTCGTGAGAATCCCCGCTCCCGAATTCAGCGAGATGCCGCCCGCACTGGTCAGCGACACGGTCCCGGCCGACCCCGTCGTCGTGATGGTGCCGCTGCCGTTGCCCAGCGTGATGCCGACGCCGTTGTTGGTGTTGACGTCGCTGTTGGTGCCTGACCCGGCGCTGATGCTGACGGCGGCGTTGGCGGTCTGGATCGGCGCGCTGCCGGTGTTGATCGAGCCGGTGCCGCCGTTGGTGGTCAGCGTGATCGAGCCCCCCGTCGCGCCGCTGAGGTTGGTCTCGATGTTCGCCCCGCCGGCGGCGACCTGGATGCTGCCGTGGCCGGTCGCGGTCCCGGCGATGTTGTCGTTCGCGGACAATTTGATATTGCCGCCTGTCGTGTCCAGGAGGAAGTTGACGGAGATGTCGTTGCCAGCCTGAGCCGTAATGCCGACACCAGTGGTCGTCATGCCAACGGTGGTGTTGAACGTGATGTTGTTCGTCGCCTGCAGGGTCACGTTGCTCGCCGCCGCATTGATCAGGCTGGCATTGATGGTGTCGCTGAGGCCCGCATCATTTAAGTAGCTCGACACTTGCGTGAGTGATGCGGTGCCGCCGCTGCTCACGATCGTGATATTCATGGGGTCAAGGAGCCAGGTGCCGACCTGGCCGTTCGGCGCCAGCGTGTTCACGGTGCCGGCCTGGATCGAGAGCCCCTGGTGGCCCGACGTCTCGACGAAGCCGCCGTTGCCGCCGAGGGCGCCGCCCTGGGCGCTGATCGTGCCGTTGAACGCCGTGTAGCCGTCCGCCCACACGGCGACGTTGCCGCCGTTCCCGTACGTGACCGCATCGGCGAGGATCACAGCCCCCTGCTGGACGTTCGTCGTCCACGCGTTCGGCAGCGGTCCGGCACCGTGGAAATTGCCGCCGATGAAGACCGAGCCGCCGCCCGCATCGCCCGAGGCGTTGATCGTGGCCCCCGAGGCGATGGTGATGGCGCCTCCCAGCACGTTGATCGTGCCGCCGGTCTCGCCGGGGTTGAGGCCGGTGGCACTCAGGCCGCCGCCCACCGTGACGCCGCCGTCGCCGGCATCGAGCACGATCGTTCCGTTCACCATCGAGGCGGTGCTGGCTTCGATCATGCCTGTCGTGTTGATGACGTTGTCGAGGATGCCCTTGGCCGCGCGCGCGGTCAGCGTGACCTGTCCACCATCGGCCACGATCGAGCCCGTGTTGCTGACGAGCGAGGTCACCGGGTTGCCGTTCGCATCGGTCGGCACCTGGGTCACCGGACCCGTCACCGCGAAGCTCAGGAGATTGTCGCCCGCGAAGTCGACGGCGAAGGTGGTCGTCCCGGCCAGCACGACCTTGCCGAGGCGTGCCTGGATCAATCCGTCGTTCTGGACATAGGCGCCCGACAGAACCGCGTACCCGCCGTCCGCCGCCTGGATCGTGCCCTGGTTGACCACCCCGGCATTGGGATTGGGCGAGGCGATGCCGAAATTGTAATTGCCCGCCAGGAAGTCGGAATCCCTGATTCCCGATGTGGTCGCGACCAGTCCGGCGACGTTCACGACCGAGTTGCGGCCGAACAGAATGCCGTTCGGATTGAGCAGGAACACTTGTCCGTTCGCGGTCAGGTGACCGAAGATCGACGACGCCTGGCTTCCGGTCACCCGGTTCAACGCCACCGACGACGAGTTCGGCTGCTGGAACCTCACGGTCTCGGCGCTGCCGACCGAGAACGAGTTCCAGTTCAGCACCGCTTTGTTGGTGCCTTGCTGGATGAGGGTCGTCTGCGCATTGGGATTGCTGACCGTCACCTGGCCAGAGCCCACCGACAGCCCCGCAGGTGCCGCGGCAAGCGGCACTGGCATCGCCGTGCCGACCGCCGCGAGGCAGCTGGTCGCCAGCAACGCCCGTCGCAAATGGCTAAAATCAGGCCAGTTCAACGGCTTCACCCGACCCCCTCGGTAAACAACCAATTCTAGTCAGGGTCGCCACCCAGGTCTGTGACACAGGTCACCGTTAAAACTTTACCGAACCGTTAAACAGGGCCCGGGTATCACGCGTGTACACGTTATTACCCAGCCCATCGCCGTGCAGGTCATTGCTGGGCAGCGGCACGAAGGTGTGCGCGACCTCGATGCCGAGCGCGATGTTGCGCACCATCGAGAGCCGCACGCCGACACCCGTCGACTGCAGAGTATCGTTGTTGGGCGGGGCGGCCTTGTGGTTCCAGATCCGGGCCGCGTCGTAAAACACGTAATACTGCGCGTTGTTCACGAACGGGGCGGGCGAGGCGTCGTCGTAGCGCAGCTCGAACGCGCCGCCGGCGCCGCTGTCACCGGTCAGAGAGGCCGGATCGTAGCCGCGCCCCACGCCGACCGCGCCGCCATAGCTGACCTCTTCCCCCAGCATCAGCGTATTCAAAGAGTATTGGCCGATCGCGGTGACCGAGGCGCTGAAGGCGCCCCACAGCGGCTGCGTCCGGCGGATGATGGTGCTGAACTTCGTGAAGTCGGGTTGCCCGCCGGTCCGTGTCGCGTTGCTGCTGCTGGCGCTCGAGGCGCCCAGGATGCTGAGGCCGCGGACGACATCGAACGAGACGTTCGACACGCCGTCCAGGAACCCGACGTTCTGGTAGGCGATCGCGATGTCGATGGTCCGCCAGTCGTCGCGCAAGAGCGTGCCGGCTTCGTTGACTTCCGACTTCTGGATGGTGAGGCCGCCGTCGATCGCCAGCAGGTTCTCGCGGCTGACGATGAGCGGGTAGGCGGCGCGCCCACCCATGGACCTGCTCTTTGTCGGAAGCTGCAAGCCGCCCGCGCCAGGGCCGCTCGGGCTTGAATCCGAGGTGAGAAAGTTGGCGCTGACCGTCATCCCGTCCGTACCGACCGGATGGACATACCGGCCGGAGAACGCACGCCGGTCGTCCCAGCGCGGCGCTTTGGACACGGTAAGCACGATCTGATCGTCGCCGACCAATGCTGCGACGTCGGCTTCCTGGGTCCAGCGGCTGGTCAGCTTCGTGCCGCGGTTGTCGGTCGACAGGACGACCGACACCGGTTCGGCGGTCACGGTCACGGCAAGGTCCGAGGCCCCCGGCTGGGTCGGCGAGGGCCGCAGGAGGCCGGAGGCCCCGGTCCCTGGCAGCTGGTTCGCCAGCAGCAGCGCGGATTCGATGACTTTGAGCTGCAAGGGCCGCGATGCCGTGACCGGCGCGACGATGGCGCGCACCCGGTTGCGGGCATCGTCGTCGCCGCCCTCGACCGACACCGCCTCGATGTAGCCCTCGACGACGTTGATCTGGAAAACGCCGTTGCTGACGCTTTGCGGGGGTACGAACGCGCGCGTGAGGATGTACCCGTCGGCGCGGTACTTGCCCTCGATCTGGTCGGCGACGGCGATGATGTCGGCGAGATGCACGCTGCGCCCGATCAGGGGCTCGTAGAGCGGGCGCAGCTGTCCGGGCGAATATACCGTCGAACCGGCGATGTGGATGTCCTTGACCTCGAAGCTCAGTTCCTCGACCGCGCGCGGCACGGGCGAGCGGCGCGGCGCTTCGATCGAGAAATCGAAATTCGGGGTCGCCGGGAGTTCCGGGATCGGCCGCCCCTGACCGGGCTGAAGCAGCGGGCCAAGTGCGGGACGCGGCGCCTGCTGGGCCGCAGCCGCAGATGCGAGGACGCTCAGCGCCAGCGCACCGATCAGGCGCAGCGCCGCGCGCGCGTTAGCTCGGCCGCCGCCACAGGCCGCTGTCCGATAGACCCCCAAAGCCCCCGTCAACCCCGTTCCCCTCACGGCCCCCCGCTGCGTGCCCCCGGTGTCTCGCACCGATGCAGCTCTCGGGGCTTTGTTCGACGCGGACGACGGAAATTATCATGCGCTCATTACGTTTCCAAGGAAACGCCGTACGCGATTCGCTCTAATTCACTGACGCGTTAAGGATAATCGTGCCGCGACCGGCCGGCTGTGAGGGCCGTCACGACCTAGATTTCGGGGGACGCCCGCTGGTTGGCCCCGTGTCGCGTGGCGCAGCCGAGCATGAGATTGCGCGCCGTGTTGATCACGCCCACATGCGAAAAGGCCTGAGGGAAATTTCCCAGCTGACGCCGGTTGAGCGGGTCGTATTCCTCGGCGAGCAGGCCTACGTCGTTGCGCACGGCAAGCACGCGCTCGAAGATCTCCTTGGCCTCGTCGAACCGGCGCATGAGGCAGAGATTGTCGGCGAGCCACAGCGAGCAGGCGAGAAAGGCGCCCTCCCCGGGCGGCAGGCCGTCGGCCTTCGAGTGGGCGATGTAGCGCAGTACGAAGCCGTTCGCCATCAGCTCGCGCTTGACGGTCTCGACCGTGGCGACCACGCGCGGATCATCGATCGGCAGGAACCCGACCAGCGGGATCAACAGCGCCGAGGCATCGAGCTCTTCGCCGCCGAACGACTGCACGAAGGCGTTGCGCCGGGTCGAAAAGCCGGCGCTGCAGACTTCGTCGTGAATCACCTGGCGCCAGGCCTTCCAGCCCTCGAGCGGGACGTCGAGCCCGTACTGCTCGGCCGTTTTGATCGACCGGTCCACCGCCACCCACGCCATCACGGTGGAATAGACGTAGCGCTTGGCCTCGTTGCGCTGTTCCCACAGGCCGGCGCCCGGGTCGCGCCAGTGGTTTTCGAGATGGCGCATCAGTTCGAGCTGGACCCGCCAGGCGTCGTCGTGCGCGTTCAGCCCGTGGGCGCGGGCCGCGAACAACGCATCGATGACCTCGCCGAACACGTCGAGCTGCGTCTGCAGGTAGGCGTCGTTGCCGACCCGCACGGGCCGGCTGCGTCCGAACCCCTCGAGCCAGGGCAGCTCGTATTCCGGCAGGCGCCGCTCGCCCGCGAGGCTGTACATGATCTGCAGCTCTTCCGCGCGTCCAGCCGCCGCCCGGACCAGCCATTCGCGCCAGGCCCGCGCCTCTTCGATGTAGCCGGTGTTCATCAGCGCGTAGAGGGTGAACGTCGCATCGCGCAGCCAGCAATACCGGTAGTCCCAGTTGCGCGTGCCGCCGACGAACTCCGGCAGCGAGGTTGTCGCCGCGGCGACGATGCCGCCCGTCCGCTTGTGCGTGAGCGCTTTGAGCGTGATGGCGGAGCGGATGACCGCGTCCCGCCATGCCGGAGGGATCCCCTCCGGCACGTCGCATCGTGCGCTCCACGCCGTCCACCGTTCGAGCGTGTCGGTCAGCAGCGCCTGGGCGTCGCGGGCCGGCGGAACGTCGTCGAACGACCGGTACCAGGTCAGCACCGACGGGATCGTCTGCCCCGCCGCGATCGTGAACTCGCCCACGGTCGAGAAGTCCCGGCCCTCGAGCGGGACGGGCGTGTTCATCCGGATCGCGTCCGGGCCCGCCACGGCCGAGATGCCGCCATCGCCGCGGCGCACCCAGGGCGTGATATGGCCGTAATCGAAGCGGAAGCGAATCTCGAAATTCATCCTCACTTCGCCTTCGACGCCGGACACGATGCGCACGATGTCGGCCGGCTCGTCGGACGCACGCGGCATGAAGTCGGTCAGACGGACCACCCCGGTGGGCGTCTCGAACGTCGTCTCCAGGACGAGGGTATGGTCGACATAGCGCCGGTGGATGCGGGTTGGAGCATCCTTCGGCGCGATCACCCAGCAGCCGTTCTCGGGCGTGCCGAGAAGTGCGGCGAAACACGCCGGCGAGTCGAAATTCGGCGGACAGAACCAGTCGATCGACCCGTTGCGCCCGACGAGGGCACAGGTGCTCGTGTCGCCGATGATGGCGTAATCTTCGATGCGCCGCTCGGTCGCCGCCTGTTCGCTCAGCCGCGTTTTTTCGCGGACGCCGGTCGGTGAGGTGGATTCCGGCCCGGTGGCTTCGGGCATGGCTCAGCCGCCCTCTGAAAATCCGGGATAGAGCGTCATCCCGCCGTCGACGAAGAGCGTGGTGCCCGTCACGTAGTCGGACTGGTCCGAGGCCAGCCAGACGGCGGCATGGGCGATATCGTCCGGCTGCCCGATGCGGCCATACGGGATCAGCGTGAGAAGGGACGACAATGCCTGCTTCGTCTCCCACGCGGCGCGGTTGATCGCGGTCTGGATGGCGCCCGGGCCGATGCTGTTCACGCGGATCCGGTGCTGGGCCACTTCCTGCGCCAGCGACTTCATGAACAGCATGACCCCGCCTTTCGAGGCCGCGTAGTTCACGTGCCCGCCCCACGGGATCACCTCGTGCACCGAGGACATGCAGATGATCTTGCCCAATGCTGCGGAGATGTCGGGTTGCGGCCCGCGGCGGAGAAATTCGCGAACCGCGGCCCGGGCGCAGAGGAACTGGCCGGTGAGGTTGACGTCGAGCACCTGCCGCCACTGCGCGAGCGTCATCTGGGCGACCGGCGCGTCCCGCTGGATCCCGGCGTTCGCCACCAGGATGTGCAGCGTGCCGAAGCGCCGGATCGTCTCGGCGAACATCGCCTCGACGTCCTCTTCCTGGCTCACATCGGCGCGCATGATGACAGCCTGGCCGCCCGCCTTGGCGATCTCGGCCACGACCGCCTCGGCGTCACTCGCAGTCGTCTTTCCCAGGCCCGAATAGTTGACCACCACCGTGGCCCCGGCCTGGCCGAGCGCGATCGCGCAGGCACGGCCGATGCCAGAGCTGGCGCCGGTGACGAGAGCGATCTGTCGGGAAAGATCGAGGGCAGGCGGGGACATGGCAGCTCCCCAGTGAGGTAGGCGCTGCTATGGCCCGGGTAAACAGCCTCAGGCGTGTCGCTTTTATGCCGGGGCTGACTCGATTCGGGTCACGCCGGCCGCGCGGCTACATCTGCGACTGAAGATAATTCTGCAAGCCCACCTGTTCGATGAGGTCGAGCTGCGTCTCTAGGTAATCGATGTGGCTCTCGGTTTCGTCGAGGATGTGGCGCAACAGGCTGCGCGACACGAAGTCGCTGACGCTTTCGCAGGCCGCGATCGATTCGAGCAGATCGGCGCGTCCACGCCGTTCGAGCGCCAGGTCCGCCTTCAGTCCTTCGGGGACGGTCTCGCCGATCCCAAGCTTGTGCAGGTTCTGCAGGTTGGGCAGACCTTCGAGCAGCAGGATGCGCTCGATCAGGCGGTCGGCATGCTTCATCTCGCCGCACGATTCCTCATACTCGTGCTTGGCCAGCTTCTCGTAGCCCCAGTTCTTCCACATGCGGGCATGAAGGAAGTACTGGTTGATGGCCGTCAGCTCGTTTGTCAGCACCTTGTTGAGCTGCTGAATGACGCCCTTATCGCCTTTCATACGCGCCTCCCGGGAATTCGTCCGTTGTAGCGGCACGCCCCGGCGCGCGCAACGAGGCGGACGTTCAGGCGTGCGGCGCGCCGGGAAGCGAGAGCGCAGCGGCGCCGTTCATCACTCGCTTCACGTCATCGATGCATTTGCAGCACTGCGGCTTGCAGCCGAGACGGCGGTAAATCTGGCCCACCGAGCGGGCTCCCTGGTTGACGAGGGCACGCACGTCGCTGTCGGTGATCGCGTTGCAAATGCAGATATACATCGGCGGACACAAGCCCTATGCAAATGAGAATGACTTGCAGTCTTCATAGGCCACCGGTGTGGCGCCGTCAATGAAAATGCGAGTCATTTGCATCACCATACAAGGTGAGCGTTTACAGAACCTTAAGACGCGGAGGGCCGGTGCTGTTACCGCCGCGTAAGTCACGCGGACGCCTGAAACGTCTTGTGAACCGGACCGGGCAGCGACATTTCACAGGTCCACCCGGGGAGCCCGGGACAGACAAGGATCGCCCCATGATGACCGTCCGCCCCGCCGCCGAGCGCGGCACCACCCGGATCGACTGGCTGGACAGCCGGCACAGTTTTTCATTCGCCGAGTATTTCGACCGCCAGCACATGGGGTTCCGCGCGCTGCGCGTGATCAACGACGACCGCATCGCGGCGGGCGGCGGGTTTCCGACCCATCCGCACCGCGACATGGAGATCCTGACCTACGTGCTCGACGGAGCGCTCGAACATCGCGACAGCCTCGGCACCGGATCGGTGATCCGGCCGGGCGAGGTGCAGGTGATGAGTGCCGGGACCGGCATCAGGCATTCGGAGTTCAACCACTCCGAGACCGAGCCGGTGCGCCTCCTGCAGATCTGGATGCTGCCGGAGCGCAACGGCTTGCCGCCACGCTACGACCAGAAGGCCTTCGATGCGGCGTCGCGCCGCGGGCAGCTCAAGCTCGTGGCGGCCGGCGATGCGCGCGAGGGTGCGGTGCGCCTGTTCCAGGACATCGACCTTTACGCGGGCAATTTCGACCGCGGCGAGCGGGCGGGGCATGCGCTGAAGCCGGGGCGTCACGCCTGGGTCCAGCTCGCCCGCGGCAGTGCCAAGGTGAACGGCGCGGTGTTGCGCGAAGGCGACGGTGCTGCGATCTCCGATGAGACGAAGGTGGAGATCGAAGGCGTCGATAACGCCGAGCTGCTCCTATTCGATCTCTCGTGAGACGAAGTCGGCCGCCGTCTCATACGCGCGGGCGAGCTCATCGTCGCTGACGCAATAGGGCGGCAGCAGGTAGAGCTCGCGTCCGATCGGCCGCACGAGGAGCCCGCGGTCGAGGAAGAACGCAGCGCAACGGCGTCCGATCGCGGCCGTGTATCCGGCATCGGCCGCCGCCGGCAAGGTCATGGCCGCGATCGTGCCACGCTGGCGCAGTCGCGATAGTCTCGACCGCGTGGACAGCATTGCCAGCCCGCGGACATGGGCCTCCGCGATGCGGGCACGCCGCCGCCCGGCCTCCGGCGCCTCGAGCAGATCGAGCGAGGCAAGTGCTGCGGCACAGCCGAGCGGATTGGCCGTGTAGGAATGGCCGTGCGCGAACGCCTTGTCGAAGTTCGCGTCGAGGAACGCTTCGTAGATCGGCTCGCGGCAGACCGTGGCCGCCATCGGCAGGAAGCCTCCGGTCAGCCCCTTCGACAGGCAGATGATATCGGGGGTGGCGCCGATCGTCTCGCAGGCGAACAGGGCGCCGGTGCGGCCGAACCCGGTCATCACCTCGTCGAAGATGACGAGCATGTCATAGGCGCGCACCCGCTCGATGACGAGGCGCAGGAATTCCGGACGGCACATCCGCATGCCGGCCGCACCCTGCACCAGGGGTTCCAGGATCAGCGCCGCAGCCTGATCGCCGTGGCGCGCCAGCCAGGCGTCGAGTGCTTTCAGGCTTGCGTCCTCCTTCGCCTCGACCTGGGGATCGTCGATCCAGGTAGCGGGGAACGGGACGAAGCCGACCGCGAACAAGAGCTCGTGAAACGGCGCATAGAAGCCCGAGCTGCGGCCGGCTGCCATGGCGCCGAAGGTGTCGCCGTGATAGGCGCCCTCGAAGGCCAGCAGCTTGCGCCGGGGTGCCCCGCGGTTGTGCCAGTATTGGACGGCGAGCTTGAGCGCCACCTCCACGCTGGTCGATCCGTCGTCCGAGAAGAACACGCGGCCGAGCGGGCGCTGCAGGAGCCTGGCCAGCCGGCTTGCGAGCAGAACCGCGGGCTCGTGCGTGAAGCCGGCGAAGATCACCTGTTCGAGAGACGCGGCCTGGCGCGCGATCGCCTCGGCGATCGCCGGCTCGGCATGGCCATGCAAGGTCACCCACCACGAGGAGATGAGGTCGACATACGACCGCCCGTCCGCGCTGACGAGGGTGCTGCCGCGGGCCTCGCGGACGACGATCGGCGCCGCCGCCGTCCGGGCTTGCGTGAACGGGTGCCAGACATGGCGCGCGTCGAGCGCCCGCAGATCGTCAGCGCTCACGGAAACACCGAGCCCAGCGGCGGGATGAGGGCGGCCAGGGTGCGGATCGCCGCTGCATCCAGCGGCTCGATGCGCGGCAGCTCGGCCAGCACGCGCACGCGGCCGAACTGCTCGATGGCGCGGCGGTTTCCGGCATCGGGCGGGCCGTTCATCACCACGCCCGCGACCGGGACCTGGCGCGCCCGCAAGGCGCCGAGGCTCAGCAGCGTGTGGTTGATGGTGCCGAGCGTGCTCCGCGCCACCAGGATCGCCGGCAATCCGAGCCGCTGGATGAGGTCGATCATCAGGGCCGACCGGTTGAGCGGCACCAGAACGCCCCCTGCCCCCTCGACGATCAGGAACTGCTTGCTGCTGGCCGGACGCGCGATCGTGTCGAGCGCGATCATCGCGTGCTCGGCCGCTGCTGCTGCGTGCGGCGACAGCGGGGCCTGGAAGGCGTAGGCCGGCGGATACACGCGCTCGGGCGAGAGGCCGGCCAGAGCGGTCACGGTGGCGGTGTCTCCGCGGTCGGCGGCGAGGCCGGTCTGGATCGGCTTCCAGTAGCCAGCGTTCCACGCCGCGGCCAGGCAGGCCGAGACCACCGTCTTGCCGACATCGGTATCCGTGCCGGTGACGAAGACGCCGCGCGGCTCAGCCATGTATCGCGGGGGCCGGCCGCGCCGCGCGCGTCAGGGTTGCGACCAGCCGGTCGACGTCGTCCGCCTGGTGGGCGGCGGTGAGGGCGAAGCGGATGCGGCTTGCCCCCACGGGCACGGTCGGCGGACGGATGGCGACCCCGAGGAGCCCTCTCTCCTCGAGAGCGGCGGCCAGCGCCATCGTCGGCGCCTCCTCGCCGGTCAGCACGGGCACGATGTGCGTCGTCGACGCGCCGGTATCCAAGCCCGCGGCACGTAAGGCCGTGCGCAGGCGCGCGGCCAGCCGCTGCAGTTCCGCCCGTTCGGCCTCCATGCGCGGCACGAGGTCGAGCGCTGCGTCGATGGCACCCAGCACCGGCGGCGGCAGGGCGGTCGAGTAGATGAAGCCGGCGCAGCGGTTGATCAGATAATCGCGCAAGGTCCGGCTGCCGGCGACGTAGGCGCCGAAGCTGCCGAGCG
>Ga0335071_10001290_pt1 | contig 26976 bp, 26 predicted proteins | sample Lox_Sample_15_FD_206724 | JGI IMG/M metagenome (GOLD analysis project Ga0335071, IMG submission 206724) | Soil microbial communities from Loxahatchee National Wildlife Refuge, Florida, United States - Lox_Sample_1.5 | ecosystem: Environmental > Terrestrial > Soil > Wetlands | place: USA...
TGTAAGCGCTCACGCTGTCCTGTTGGCGGTGGCGAGCTTGGAGCGGACCCGCACCAATGGTGCGTTGGGGTCGTTCAACCGTGGAACGGCCGCGAGGGTGAAGTCGGCGATTGCGCCCGGGCGAAAGACCAGGCAGTGGGTCGAGCCGCCGAATTGGAAGTAGCCCAGTCCCTCGCCTTTGGCAACGTGGTGTCCGGGTTTCACGTTGTCGCCGATCATGCAGGACGAGACCTCGTCCATGCCGACCGCCACGAAAGCCACCAGCCCGATGACGGGATTGTCGGCATCGATGAGGATGATCGCCCGCACCGCGACGTGCGCCAGATACGACTGCGAAACCGGCGGTGGGACGGCGTCCCAATCTTCAGAGACGACTTCCGAGAAGTAAGTGCCCTGCCGCAGGAAGGCCCTGACGATTGTCCCGGCCACCGGACTGTGCCACCGGTGATAGTTCATCGCGCTCAGATATGCCTGATAGACCGTTCCGCCGACGAACTGCTCAACCGAATCGTCGTTGGCCAGCATGTCCCGCAGCGAATACGGTTGGCTCTTAAGCCAGAAGCGGTCCTGGCGCTTGACACCGGTGGCCAAGCGGTAGGGCGTCGACTCGCAGGCGTTGACGATCACATTGTCGTCGTCCGGCGAGGCCAGCGGACGTGCCCCGTCCTTGAAGCGCCGGGTGAAGAAATCGTTCCAGGACCGAAAGCCCCAATGCTCGTCCTGTGGGTCGTGCTGGAACTGCTCGATGCCGATGGCGCGTCGGGCCGCGGCGCACTTCCAGCCCGACGGCGAATCGTTGAGCACATACAGCGAGTCCGCGCCGTCCAGAAACTCGCACCAGGCGCTCAGGATTTTCTTGAGCGCCGCATTGATCCGCGGGTCGCGGAACGCCGCGAACCCGGATGGCGTGCCCATCGCCCAGTCGAAAATCGCGCAGAGCGGCGTGATCACCGCGTTCTCGCCGAACTCCGGCGCAAATGTCAGGATCGCGTTGATCAGCCGCAGCATATGCTCGACACTGCCCAAGTGGTTTTTGCGGTACGGCCCCGTGTGAGGAACCTCGGCGACCATCCGGTGAACGTACATGCGCACCACGGGATCCGAGTCGATCAACTCCTGGAACTCGGTGACCGAGGGATGCAGTATGACGTGCTCGCCTATGGCCTGCACCCGCTGCCGGTGACCGGAAAGCCAGGACTCCAAGTCGTCCTGGCTGTCGGGCAACCAGCCGGCCCGGCGCCGTAAATCAACACCATTTGAAGCAGTGGTCATCAGTTGAATCTACCGGCGTCAGACTTGAGGCGACCGCGATTCCGTTGGACGTGCGGCGCTGCGATCGCGTCGCGAGATTGCGGTATAAGTCGTCGAGCGCGATAAATGCGATGCGGCGTCCTTTCAGGAGGCCATCGCGTCCGCGGCGACGCGTGCCGAAATCGCTTCTAGGACAGCGTATTCCGCCTCATAGACTCACGCTCACCGAAATAGCGGGTACGCCTGCGTGCGCCGGTGTCATCGATTCAAAAGCTCGTCAACGGCCTCACCGCGGTCGGCTACCTTGATGAGGAAGATCAGCATCGGTTCCTGCTGGGCCCGGCTCCCTATGTACTCTCGTTGCGCTCCCGCAGTCTGCCCATCCGCGACATCCGACACGACGGCCTGGTTGCGCTCAGCCAAACCGCCGGCCTGCCAAAACTTCTCGCGGTGTCGGCCCAAATGCGATGTACGTCGACTGGGCCGAAACCGACGAACCCTTCGACTACGCACTGGCCGCCGGAATGCGCGCCCCGCATATCCCCAGGACAGAGACAACTCGCGTAACAGCGCGCGCATCGGAAAACCGCACGTCACAGTGCATTTTCGCAAGAAAGGGCTGGGGTTCGAGTCCCCTTAGCTCCACGCGATTAGCCGCTGGTCTCCGCGGCTCGTCGACGCACCGTCTGCAGCCCGTCTATTTCCGTGGCGGAAATCGTGGTGCGCACCATGTAGCGCGGCTCGCATGCCGGCCAGGGCCGGCCGCGATGCATGGTCGCGCGGTTGTCCCACATCACCACGTCGCCCTCGCGCCACGAGTGTGTGTAGCTTGCGCCGGGGGTGGTCGCCGTTCCGATCAGCTCGGCGAGCAATTCTTGCGCCGCTTTTTGCTCCATGCCCTCGATCGCGTAGGCGTGCGAGGCGATGTATAGCGCCTTCCGGCGATTTACCGGGTTCCTCCACACGAGACGCCAGCATTGCGGCGGCAGCGCCGCCCGCTCCGCCGGGCTCGCGAGGTCGGGCGCGATCTTGCCGCGCGAATAGGCGTATTCGTGCCACGCGAAGGAATTTTCCAACCTTAATTGCAGCGACGGCTCGAGGCGCTCGAACGCGAGCCGGGTGGAGACATACTCTGTCTCGCCGCCCCGGCCCGGAATGATGCGTGACGACAGCACCGAAGCGAGCGCCGGCACCCGCTTGAATGCGCTGTCGGTGTGCCAGAGCTGGTTCGCCTTGTTTTCCAAGGCGATCCGGTGATCTTCCGGAACGACGTCGCCCTTATCGTCGAGCGTCTTCAGGATCACGAGGTTGCTGCCGTAGCCCGCTGAGCCCACCTTGGTGACCTCGAGCGGGCCAAACCGGCGCGAGAAGGCGAGCTGCGCGTCATCGGTGACGTCCTGGTCGCGAAGGACCAGGACCGAGTGCTCCTCGAACGCCGCGCGCACCGCCGCGTACGCGGACTCACTTGCCGCGACGTCCCGGATGGTCACCCCACGCAGTTCGGCGGCAAAGCCCGGACCCAGCGGCACGACTTCCATCGGCGAACTCCATGCATTGCGCGGTGGGCACGACTTCGGCTCCTACGCGAGCCGATCCGTTTCTCCTATACTCCACATACCGCAGGAGGTGCGATGACTACAACCTGGGACACGCTGGATCGCTATGTCGTCATCTCGACGGACACCCATGCCGGGGCGGATCTGCTCGACTACAAACCGTATCTACCGACGCGGCTCCACGATGAGTTCGACGCGTGGGCCAAGGCCTACGCCAGCCCGTTCGACGATCTGGTCATCGCCACCGCCAACCGGAACTGGGACCATGAGCTTCGCATCGCAGAGATGGACGCCGACGGGGTGGCCGCCGAGGTGCTGCTGCCCAACACGATTCCGCCGTTCTTCCCGACGACCCCGAACATCACCATCAGCCTGCCCCGCACCCGCGACGAGTTCGAGAGGCGTTGGGCCGGTGTGCAGGCCCACAACCGGTGGCAGATCGACTTCTGTTCGCTGGCCCCGGCCCGGCGCCGTGGGTTGATTCAGATCTTTCCCAACGACGTCGAGCTGGCGCTGGAGGAAATCCGCTGGGGAGCCGAGCAGGACTGCTTTGGTGGCGTGCTCATTCCGGCGGTTTCGCCCGGTGACCCGCACGTCGCCCCGCTTTTTCACACCCGCTATGAACCGATCTGGGAGCTGTGCACCGACTTGGACCTGACGGTGGTGCAGCACGCGGGTGCCGGCAGCCCCGAGATGCCGATGGATCAGCCGGCGTCCAACGCGGTGTTGATCACCGAGATGGCGATGTGGGCCCAGCGCACCCTTGGACACCTGATCCTGGCCGGGGTGTTCGAGCGGTACCCGACGCTGCGATTCGCGCCGACCGAGCAGGGCACGTATTGGGTGCCCGGCCAGATCGGCATGCTCGACGCCATGGTGCCCACCATGAAGTCCGAGGCTCACAACCGCACCTACGGGATGTTCGGTGGATCGTCGGTCGACGGGCTGACCATGGCGCCGAGCGAATACGTCAAGCGGAACTGCTTCTTGGCCACAGAGCTCACACCGATCGACTCGGGGATGATCGATTTCATGGGCCCGGAGCACATCATGTGGGGCAGCGACTATCCCCACGAGGAAGGCTTTGCGCCCCACTCTAAGTTGGCCATTCGTTGGGCCCTGCACGACAGGCCGGAGGACGTGTGCCGAAAGATCTTGGGCGGCAACGCCGCTCGCCTCTACCGTTTCGATCTCGATGCGCTGGTTCCCGTCGCCGCCAAGATCGGACCCACTGTCGCCGAGGTGCACACCCCTCTGGAGGACACGGGCTACCGCGCCCCGGCCGCTTTCGGCTTCCGGCCGTTCGAAGGGGGCCTGGCCCTCAAGCGCCTGGCTCCGGAAAGAGGCTAGGACTCTTCGGCCAAAGCGGCGCTCAGCCGGCGGGTCGTAGCGGAGAGCTGCGCGCCCAGGCGGGAGACCGCCGCGCCGCTCATCGGCTCGGCGCTGGGGACCAGGCTGAGCATCAGGGCGATGCGCGACCCGTCCTCCAGGATCGGGGAGTCGATGTGGCTCACCTCGTAGGTGCGGTCCGGGGCCAGGCTGATCGGGAACCAATCCTCCTGATGGATCAGTTCGTCGGTCAACTCCTGCGCCAGCCGGCTCAGCCGGGTGGAACGTACCTCGGCACTGCGCACGATCTGCGCCAGTTCCCGCAGGCGCAGATCGGGCAGGATGTGCAGACCGACCGCGTAGCCACGCCGCTTGGCGTTGGTGATGGCCTCGCGGTAACGATCGCGCACGTCCTCGGGCAGGGTGGCCAGCCAGCGCTCCCGAGCCTCCGGCCCGGCCCAGGCAACGATCGACGCCCCATACGGCGGGCGGTGGGGGAACTGGGTGCCGACCGGCATCGGGTGGCCGCCGCCATGACGGCTTCGGACCTGATCGACGACAGTCGAGTAGTCATCGCTTACCGAGAAGGCAACGCAGTGTGCGCCTGTCGCGGCCGACAGGTCGGCCATCGCGGAGCGGGCCAACACCAGGGCCGGATAGCGCCCGGCCGCCTCCCGGCCGAGCCGGACCAGGGCGGGACCGAGGTGGTAGGTCTTGCGGACCGGGTCGCGCAGCAGCCAACCGGCCCGCAGCAGTTCGGACAGCATCGAGTGGCAGCTGGCTTTGTGAACGCTCAAGTGGCGCGATACCTCGGCCAATGTCATGCCCCGGCTGCCATCGCCCGCCAGGTGCTCAAACAGGTTCACGACGCGTTCGGTCTGTGGGGAGGGACGCGGCGCCACGGAGCCAATAGTCGCATAGTGCGACTGCTTGCGGTGCCCTGCGCGACCATGTGACGATGGCCACGATGACGGACCTTCAGGGCAAGGTAGCGGTCGTAACCGGGGGAGCCGGAGGCATTGGCCAAGCCATGGGCAGGCGCTTCGGCCGCGAAGGCATGAAGGTGATGCTGGCCGACGTCCTCGCCGAACCGCTCGACGAGGCGACCCGGGCGCTGGCGGACGAGGGCATCGAGGCGGTCGGGGTGGTTACCGACGTCACCGACTATTCCTCGGTCGAATCACTCGCCAAGGAGGCGCTCGACCGCTTCGGCGCGGTGCACATCGTGTGCAACAACGCCGGCACCGGCGGGGTCTCCGAGGGCTACATGTGGGAACACGACCTGGCCGACTGGCGCTGGGGGATCGACGTCAACGTGCTGGGCGTCATCCACGGCATCAAGGCTTTCGTGCCCATCCTGCTCGAGCAGGGCGAAGGACATGTGGTCAACACCTGCTCGGGCAACGGCGGGTTCGCGCCGATTGCCCGGGGGGCCATGGGCGGGCCGGCCACGGCGGTCTACCCGATGACCAAGGCCGCAGTGCTCTGCCTGACCGAAAGCCTCTACACCCACCTGCAGATGACGGGGGCGCGGGTGCGGGCGCACGTCCTTTTCCCCGGCGGCTTTTTGAACACCGGCATCTGGGAGTCGTGGCGGCACCGCCCGGAGCGCTATGCCGCGACCCAGGATCGCCGCACACCCGACCAGACCCTGGCAAAGGTGGTGGCCCGCTTCGAGTCCGCCGGCGCACGTGTCGAGTTCACCCCGCTCGAGACGGTCGCCGACCTGGTCGTGGACGGAATTCGGGCGGACCGCTTCTGGATGATGGGGCTGCCCACACCCGCCGATCAGGTCGTGAGCAGCAAGGCGGCATCGATCATCGCTCGCGGCGAGCCTAACTACCTGGTCGACGTCCTCGGCCGGCATGCCGAGAACGCACGGGAAACCGAAGGAGGAAAACCTTGAGCACCAACGGAGTTCGCTACGGTCCTCGTCCACCCGAGGCGCAGGTCGACCACGAGGTCGATGCCACCAAGGCGCCCATCGCCACCGAGGCGGTGACTATCGCGTATCTCACCGATCCGGAGATTGTCGCGGCCGTGCTGCCCAAGCCGCTGGAGCCGGCGGCCGAACCACTGGTGCGAATCCAGCTTCAGCGGGTCCGGATAGAAGGCAGGCCGCCGTTCGGGTCGGCGGTGTTTTCGGTGACCGCCCGGCACGGCGAACTTGAGGGCGACTACCCCCTCTTCATGCCCCAGTCCACCGAGCAGTCGGTCACGGGTGGGCGCGAAACCTTCGGCGAGCCAAAGAAACTCGCTCACATCGGGGTGGAGCGCGACGGCGATCGCGTTACCGCCACCGTTGACCGGCTGGGCTATCAGCTCATCCGGGTAAACGGGCGGATCACCGGCCCGGCGGAGTTGCCGCCCGACCAGGTGAACACCGAGTTCTACTTCAAGTTCCTCCGCGCCCCCGACGGCAGCGGCATCACCGACCCCCATTTGGTCTACGGCGAATACCACCGGCACTACGAGCTGCTGGAGAACATCGACGGCACCGTCGAGTTGGGAGAGTCGCCGCTGGACCCGGTGGCCGACATCGTGATTCGCCAAATCAGGTCGATCACCTGGTGTCGCCGGCGCACCATTCAGGTGGGTCGGATCGCGGCGCGGGTTCCGCAGGAATGGCTGCTGCCGTACGTGCACCAGCGCTACGACGACGTGGCGCTGCTCGCGGCCCCCAGGCCCGAGCCGGCACGGGCCTAGCGCGCCATGGAGCGGTACACGGTCATTTCGGCCGACTGCCATGCCGGTGCTGACCTGCTCGACTACCGCGAGTACCTCGATCCGCAATACAGGGACGAATTCGACGGCTGGGCAAAGACATACGTCAACCCGTTCGGCGACCTGACGGAGGCCGACGCCGAGCGAAACTGGAACGGCGATCGACGCAATTCGGAGCTCGATTCCGAAGGCATCGCGGGGGAGGTCCTCTTTCCCAATACCGTGCCGCCGTTCTTCCCCCAGGCGAGCCTGGCTGCCCCCCAACCGGTTACCGCCCCGGAGCTCGAGCTGCGCTGGGCCGGCCTGCGCGCGCACAATCGCTGGTTGGCCGACTTCTGCTCGTTATCGCCCGAGCGGCGCGCCGGGGTGGGCCAGATCCTGCTCGGGGACCTCGACGAGGCCGTCGCCGAGATAGCGCAGATCGCCAAGTTGGGCCTGCGCGGCGGTGTGCTGCTGCCCGGGATCCCCCCGGGTGCCGGCATCCCCCAGCTCTACGCCGAGCACTGGGAGCCGCTGTGGGCGGCCTGCGCGGAGGCGGGTCTGGTGGTCAACCACCACGGCGGCAACGCCGGACCCAACCCGACGGACGGATGGGGCAGCTCGTTTGCGGTGTGGGTGTACGAGACACATTGGTTCGCGCACCGGGCGCTGTGGCACCTGATCTTCAGCGGCGCACTGGATCGCCATCCCGACCTCACCGTCGTGTTCACCGAGCAGGGCGCCGGGTGGATACCGGCGACCCTCGACTCGCTCGACGTGGCCGCGGCCCGCTACGGGCGAGCGAACTCGGCGATCGCCCGCTTCGCCGGGCCCACCGCCGGCTCGCTGACCCGCAAGCCCAGTGAGTACTGGTCTCGCCAGTGCTACGTCGGCGCGAGCTTCATGCGACCCGTCGAATGTGCCGAGCGCCACCGGATCGGCGTCGAGAAGATCATGTGGGGAAGCGACTACCCGCACTTGGAGGGCACCGCTCCCTACACCCGAGAGGCGTTGCGGCACACCTTCAGCGGCGTCCCGGCCGACGAGGTGGCGGCCATGGTGGGCGGGAACGCGGCGACCGTGTACGGCTTCGACCTCGAGGCCCTCGCGCCCCTGGTCAACCGAATAGGGCCGACCGTCGCCGAGGTCGCCGAGCCGCTGGCGGCCGTGCCCGCCGACGCGAGCAGCACCGTCTTCGAGCCCGACCCCATCCGTGCCTGGTAGCGAAAGGACCGCAGTGGACCCGTATCTCATCATCTCCGCAGACTGTCATGCCGAGCTCCCGACCGAGCAGTACCGCGAATACGTCGACCCGGAATACCGGGAGGACTTCGAGGTCTACCTGGCCGAGAAGACCGCCGCGGCCCAGGCGGGGGGATTCATCGACGAACAGTTCGCCGAGCAGTGGTTCTCCGAGCATGGCGACGGCATCGCCGGCGGATGGGATGTGGGACTGCGGGACAAGGAATTAGACGGCGACGGGGTGGTCGGCGAGGTGATCTTCCCCGACGCCGACGCCGTGACCGGGGTCGCCGGGGCTCCGTTCGGGGCCGGCCTGGGCCAGTCGGGCGACCTCGACCCGGGGCGCGCCATGGCCGGGGCGCGGGCCCACAACCGCTGGTTGGCCGAGCTGTGCAGCCACAGCCCCGAGCGGCGGGCCGGGGTTGCGGTCGTGCCGATACTGGCGGACGTCGACGCGGCGGTAGCCGAGATCACTCGAGCGGCGGAGTCCGGGCTGCGGGGCGGGATCCTGATCCCGGCGCGCTGGGTCGGCTATCCGCCCTACCACGACCGTCGCTACGACAAGGTCTGGGCCGCCTGCCAGGACCTGCAGATGCCGGTACACACCCACTCCGGTCCCGCCCCGCAGGAAGAGTACGGAGGGCACCTGGGCATCTATGTCACCGAGGTGCGCTGGTGGGGCGCCCGTCCCCTGTGGTTCGCGCTGTGGTCGGGCGTGTTCGAGCGCTTCCCCGGGCTGCGCTGGGGGGTCACGGAGTGCGGTGCGTTTTGGGCCAATGACCTGCTCTGGCTGATGGACACGCGGTACCTGCGTGAGCACTCGGCCAAGAAGATGAGCCGTCAGATGGAGGGCGATCTGAGGATGCCGCCCTCGGCCTACTTCGACCGGAACTGTTTCATCGGGGCCACCACGACGGAGCGCAGGGAGCTGGCGCGACGCTATGAAATCGGCGTGTCGAACATGCTGTGGGGCAATGACTTTCCACATCCGGAGGGAACGTGGCCGCACACCCGCGACTGGTTGCATCGCTCCTTCTGGGACATCCCCATAGAGGAGACGCGACAGATGCTGGGGCTGGCAGCAGCCGAGGTGTACAACTTCGATCTGGCTGCCCTCGCTGCGCTGGCCGAGCGCATCGGCCCGACCCCCGAGGACCTGGGCCAGGACGATGCGGTGAGCCTCCCCAAGTGGGAGGCAGCCCGCCGGACCGGACGCCACTGGCTGACGGGCGCGGAGCCTATCCCCGATCTTGTGGAGAACTGAGTACGGAAAAAAATCCGTTCTGATCAAGCGGATCGTGATCCTTCCGCGCCACGAGCCCGGATGCATACCTTTCCGGGATGACATCCAGCGTGGGCGGCATCGCGACCCAGATACCCCGGGCCACACCTGCTACTTTCAAACAGGCCCTCTTCGTCGCGGTGACGGCCGGGTTGGGCTATGGCTTCGATTCCTATGCGGTCAACATCTACGGTCTGGTGCTGCCGGACATCAAAAGAACCTTGCACATCACCGACGCCGAGGCCGGGTACATCGGTTCGATCTTCCTGTTGGGCTACACCATCGGCACCATCGGATTCGGATACGCGGCAGACAGGTGGGGGCGTAAGACCACGCTCGGGGCGTCGATCCTGCTCTACGGCATCACCACTTCCCTGGCCGGACTCACTACGAACATCGCCGCCTTCACGGGACTGCGTTTCCTCACCGGCGCGGGCGGTGCCGGAGAGCTCGCGGTCGGCGCGCCATACACCGCCGAGGTTTGGCCTGCCAAGACCCGGGCCCTTGGTGTCGGCGGCGTCATCTTCTCCTTGTTCTCACTGGGCTACGTCCTGGCCGCGGCCGTCGCCCTGGCGCTGGTTCCGCACTTCGGCTGGCAATCGGCGTTCATCGTGGCGATCGTCCCGGCCATCGTCTTGTTCCTGGTCCGGCGAGGGATCAGGGAATCGCACCGCTACACCGACGTACAGACCAAGATCGTCCACGGGGTTGCGAGGCCGCGGCTTTGGAAACTTCCCGGCGTGCGGCGACGACTCGTCGCCGGCTGGCTCATCTACACCGCCAACGCAGTCGGCTACTGGGGCGTGACGGTCTTTTTGACGACCTACATCGTGAAGAGGTTCCACGCATCCCCGATCGACGCCATCCGCTACGCACTTGTGTTCTTCTTGCTGCAACTGGTCTTCGTCTACCTGGGGACCGCGCTTGCCGATTGGGTGGGCCGGCGCCCCTCGGCGATCCTTGCCGCGGTCATCGAGTTCTTCTCAACCATCCTGGCCGCCACCTCTCACTCGTTGGACCGATACCTGGTCTTCGGGGCGATCGCCATCGCCACCCTCGGCTGGCTTTGGGGCGTCGGCGACACCTACGTCTCCGAGCTTTTCCCAACGGTGTTGCGCGGCACCGGTTTCGGAATCGCAGTCGGTGGTGGCCGCGTCGTCTCCATCGCGGCTCCGGCCGTGGTCGGCTGGGGCATAACGCATTACGGGCTGGAGACGCCATACCTGGCGCTCGCCGGCCTCTGGGCGTTGACGCTGGGCGGCTACTTGCTAGGACCGGAGACGAAAGGCAAAGAACTCGCGGACCTGGCTGACCAGGCCCTCACAGAAGATCTGGTGAGGAAATAGGCTAGCGGTGATGCGGGGGTTGCTCGTCGCGGAGCCGCCGCTCGTCCGACGCCGCGCGTGCCTGCTCCTCGTCGCCGAACCTTTCCAACTCCTCGGGTGTGACGTGCGCCCGCGGCGGCTTTGGTGCGGGACGCGGTGGAGGTGGGGGTTCGTTGGACATCAGGTGATTGTCTCGTAGCGTTGCGCCGTATGTCACCACTACAGGGCAAGGTCATCCTGGTCACCGGAGCGTCGTCGGGCCTTGGGGCTGAGACGGCCCGGCTGCTTTCCCGGCAGGGCGCAACGATTTTCGGGATCGGCCGGGATACCGGACGCTTGGCCGAGGTGTTCGCCGACGTGGAACGGGGCTCCTACGCGCCGGTGGAATGTCGCTTCGGCGCAGGCGTGCAGGGACGCGGTCGAACGGTGCGTCCAGGAGTTCGGCGGGCTGGACGTCCTGATTAACATCGCCGGGCGACACCAGATGCGCCGGACGGAGTCGATGACCGACGACGACTGGGCGCAAGACCTCGCGGTCAATCTGAACGGGCCGTTCTACTTGTGTCGGGCCGCGCTGCCCCATCTGCTCGAGCGGGGCGGCAACATCGTCAACGTCAGTTCTATCGCAGGCGTCGAGGGCCAGGCTTATTCGGCCGGCTACTGCGCGGCCAAGCACGGGCTGATCGGGCTCACTCGCGCTTTGGCGGTGGAGTACACAGCCGATCGCCTGCGGGTCAATGCGGTATGCCCGGGGGGCATGCTGACACCGCAAATCGAACAGTTCAGTGCGCCGGACAACCCGAACTACGAGCTGATCATGCGCACGGCCTCGCCGCGCGGCATGATGCAGCCCCTCGACGTTGCGAACGTGATCGCGTTCCTTGCCAGCGATGCCGCGGCCGCCGTCCACGGCGCCGTCTATCGCGTCGACAACGGGAAGGGCGCCCGCTAGCGTGCGCTCAGTCGAGCCCTTCCCAGAACCGCGTGAGGGCCGCGGCGACCCGCGCCGGGTCCTGCAGCATCCACCAATGTCCCAGCCCGTCGAGCACCTCCGTGCGGGCTCCGGCGCGTTCAGCCGCCCGACGCCGCATGGCTTCCGAGCCGACGTAGGTGTCCTCGGTGGCCAGGATGGACAGGCCGGGTCGAGCCGCGGCCTTATCCAGTTCGCGACCGGCCTCGGCCATCCCCGGCTGCCGGGCCGAACGGTAGAGCAGCAGGATCGCCCGGCCCATCTCCGGACCCTGCGCCGCTGCGACCGAGGCTGCGATATCGGCGGGCATCCCGCCGATTTCGACCATCCGGGCGGCGCGCTCCTCGAGCGTCCCGCCCATCAAGGCGTCCACCAGTTTCTCGCCCTCGTCGGGTGTCTGCCACACCTGCGCCATGTCGTGCCAGACGTAGTCGGGGTCGAAGCAACCGAGTATGTCGCTGACCCAGCTGCGCACCAGCTCGGGTCGATGCATCACCACGTTCATCACATGCCCGCCGCCCCAGTCGTGGCCGACGAGGTCGACTGGCTCGCCGGCGCTGTCCAGCTCGCCCTCGAGCCAGTCGCGGTAGGCGAGGTAGGTCGCCGGGAACTCGTCGGGCAGCGGCGCCCCGAATCCCGGTGGAGAGAGCCGCACCACGTCGGTTCGTCCCAGCGCGGCGACCAGCGGGTTCCAGATCGCGTCGGTCTCCGGATTGCCATGCACCAAAACGACAGTCACGGCGCACTCCTCTTGTCAGCGGGTCACCTCGGCGAGCTCGACTCTGCCAGCAACTGATGGCCGATGCATAACGTTCCGACATCGGCCGATTAGGTTCTGGGCGCGAAGCGGATTACGCTTGCCCGCGGCCCGTTTCTGACCGAGGAAAGCAGACATGCCCATTCAGCCCAGCCTGCGGCAGCCAAACGCATTGCGCCGCAGCCGTACGCGACGTGTCGCTCATCGTGTCAACTGCCCAACGGTCGGTCAGTGCTTCGACATCGAAGTCGCTCGCGATGCGGGCGGGTGGATGATCCGGATTCCCGAGATCGGTGGGCTCGTCGGCGTCGGCCGTCGAGCCGAGGTGGAGCTGGCGGCGCGACGGTGCATCGCGACCCGAACCGGCATCCCGATCGGCTATGTCTCGGTCTTTGTTGCACGCGAGACCGCCCGCACCAAGTGATATAGGCCCTTAGCCCTGCGGTAGCGGGCGGGAACGCACCAGCGTCGGCCACCAGAACCACGGCCCGAGGATTCGCAAGATGCACGGAACCACGAACGAACGCACGATCAGCGTGTCGAGCAGCAGGCCGATGCACACGGTCGAACCCACCTGACCGATGGTTCTGAGATCGCTGGTGAGCATCGCCAGCATGGTGAACGCGAACACCAAACCCGCGGAGGTCACCACGCCGCCCGTGCTCCCGAGCGCGCGGATGAGGCCGGTGTGGATCCCGGCGTGCAGCTCCTCTTTGACGCGGAGGATCAACAGCAGGTTGTAGTCCGAACCCACCGCCACCAGGATGATGAAGGTGAGCGGCAATATCAGCCAGTACAGGGGCAAGCCGATGAGGTGCTGCCAGACGAGTATGGAGAGCCCGAACGCTCCGGCGTACGAGAAGGCCACCGTGCTGGGGATGACCAAGGCGGCCATCAGACTTCGCGTCAGGAACAACATGATCAAGAAGATCAGCACGAAGGCGGCGATCGCCACGATAAGCAGATCGGACGCGGCGTATTCCTTGATGTCCTTGTTGGTCGATCCCGAACCGCCGATATAGACTTTCGCGCCCGCCAGCGAGGTTTCTTTGAGCGCCGTGGTTATCGCCGTGGGGAACTGTTCGACATGCTGCACGCCATCCGGGCCATTGGCGTCCCCCTCGTGGGTGACGATGATCCGGGCGGCCTGGCCGTCCGGCGACATCAGGAGTTGCATACCGGTCTTGACGTCGTCGTTGTCGAAACCTTCTCTGGGGATGTAGAAGAAGTCATCGCTGCGGGACTGGTCGAAGTCGAGGCCCACATTGATCTGGTCGAAGAATGTTTGGTCGGTCTGTGTGGTCTGCAGGGACGACTGGCCGTAGGTGCTGACCAAAAGAGAGGCCAGAGCCTCCGAGTCGTCGGCCGTGAGTTTCAGCTGCACTATTATTTGTGGCACGATCTTGTCCATGGCCTCGAGGGAGGTTTTGGCGTCGTTGATATCAGCGGCCAAATGGTCGATGTTGTCGAGCGTATCGAACAACGATCTGAATGCCCAGCACATGGGAATGTCGAAACAGTGGCGCTCCCAATAGAAATAGCTCTTGACCGGGCGGAAGAAATCGTCGAAATTTGAGATTTCCTGATTCATCTCATCGGTGACCTTTTGCAGATCCTCGACGGTGAGAACGGTCTTGTGCAATTCATCCGACAAGTTCTGGAAGTAGTCGATCTCTTTCCGCGTGACCTCGACGGTGTGCGTAGTGATCAGTGCCTGCTGGTTTGTATTAGCGTTTTGCTGCTTGTTGAAGGGGAGCTGTTGACCGTTCCCGCTGCCTTGTGTGGTGAACAGGTAGGGGATGGTGGCGTGTTCCAAAGCTCGGCCCATGGGCCTGGTGATGCTTTGCACCATCGCGACGCCGGGGAGGCGCTCGAGGGCCTTGGCCGCCCTGTCCAGCGAGATGAAATCAGCCGAGTTTCGCATGTCGTGGTCCGACTCGATCATGAGCATCTCGGAGAACAGCTTGCTCTTCGGGAAGTGCCGATCCGCCGCCGCGAAACCCTGATTGGCGGGGCCACTGCTCGGTTGGTACTGACGGTCGTCGTAGTTCTGCCGGTACGTCGGCACGAAGATTGCCCCGAACACGACGGCCGCGGCACTGGCCACCAGGATCGGCACCGGCCACCGGACCACACTCGTCCCGATCCGGCGATACAGAGTCGCCTTGGCCTTGCTTTTCGGGTCGAAGAGCCCGAAAAGACTGCCCACGGTCAAGAATGCCGGGCCGAGCGTCAGCGCTGCCGTGATCGTAAACAGCATGGCGATAGCGACGGCCGGCCCCATGGTGTGGAAGTAGTTGAGTCGCGCGAAAGTCAAGCAGTAACACGCCCCCGCGATCGTCAGCCCCGAGCCAAGGATGACCGGCGTGACACCCTTATATGCGGTGTAAAACGCCTCCTCTCTGCTTTCGCCGTCGTGTCGCGCCTCGTGATAGCGGCCCATCAAGAAGATGCCGTAATCCGTCCCTGCTCCGAGGGTCAGCGCGACGACGATGTTTACCGCGAATGACGAGAGCTCGATGTACCCGAGATGTCCGAGGGTTGCGATGACCCCCTTCGCGACCAGCAGCTCGAACAGCACTCCCGCCAATGGCACGAACAGGGTGACGATGGAGCGGTACACGAGCAGCAACATCCCGGTGATCAGGAAGATCGTCACGATCGTGATGTTGTTCAGGCTTGAATTCGCGATGGCCACCGTGTCCTTGGCGAGCGGGGCTGCGCCGCTGACGTAGACCTTGAGCCCGGGCGGAGGCGGGTCCTTGGCGACGATATCCCGAACGGCGGCAACGGACTCGTTCGCTTGCATTTGGCCGATATCGCCCGCGAGACGCAACAGCACGTACGCGCACTTGCCGTCGAGGCTCTGCGCCCCCGCCGCGGTGATCGGCTTCCCCCACAGATCCATGACGTACTGCACATGCTTGGGGTCTTGCTTGAACCGGCGCATCAAGTCGTCGTAGTACCGATGATCCACGTCGCCCAGCGGCCGGTTGGCTTCCAGCACGATCATGGCCAAGCTGGTCGAATTGGACTCGTGGAACTTCGAACCGATGGCCAGCAACGCCCGCTGCGACGGCGCGTAGTGCGGGACCACCGGTCCCGCGAGCTCTTCGGCGACCCTCTCTACCTGCGGCATAAAGGTGTTCGTCGACACCGCGAGAAGGGCCCAAAATGCGATGATCGGTATCGCGAAGACACGGACCATTCTCGGGACGAAGGGTCGTCTCGGCCGAGGCTCCGCCTGATGCTCGCTCATGCGGACTTCACCAGGCAAAAGACGTGTGCATCCTGATGGTTATCCGACTGTTCCGCGCGGACAACGTCATTCACCCGCAGCCGGCAGCCGACCTGACCGCCATGAACCTGCGCAGAGATGCTGCCGGACACGACGGTGAGCGTGGTCGTCTCCGTGTGCGACCACGGCAAGGTCGTGAGGTCAACCTGATGCGGATGCCCATCGATGTCCACCCACACGAGCATCCCCCCTTGCCCAACAGAGCCGAACAACTCATACGTGAGCCGTTTGATACTGAACTCCGGCGGCGCTGCCGGTTCATTGACGGTAATGACAGGCGGGGGATTGGAGAACTGGTGCACCTTCCACATGCCCACCGCACCCACGCCGACCACAACAACGGCAACCAAAGGCATCCAGACCCGCGCCAACACTGTCCTGCCGACTGAACGAGGGCTCATTCGATCACCTCTCGGAACTCGGTCCGGACATCGTCTTCTCCCCCCAGCTCCCGGCCTCGGGCACATGCAGATAGTAGACGGCCATGTACCCAAAGCGCATCGTGCAAAGAGTATCGGTACTCCGGCCGGAACGCGACCAGGGGAGGCCTGCGTCGTACCGACGTGCCAGGTGCCTCGGGTTGGTTCAGGACATCTTCCGCAGACGCCTTTTCAACCTCGCGCTGCGGAGAATCTGGGTCGTCAAATTTAGGGAGGCCAACATGGGGAACACCCCGAGAAATGTCCGCTCGGAGGGAGTGGCTCCGTGCAGGTGGTAAAGACTGCCGAAAACATAAAAACAGCCCACCGAGAACAATGCGCAGGGGATGCATAACGTCATCAAGGAGCTGCGATCGGCCGTGAGTTGCTTCGCATAATCCAACTCGTCTCGCGACATTGGCTGGCGTTTGCGCACTTTGGTCAGCACCGTTTTGGCACTCCCGATTTCTTCCCTTATCGGCGTGGTCGCTCGATCGCCGAGCCGCTTCACGTATACGCCGGCGATGGCCGCGAACACCAATGCCAACGCGAGGGCGACTACGGTCAGGAAACCAAACAATGCCGAACTCATGTGGCGCCTCCGTCGCTCCGCCGCCGAACCATGGGGCGTTACCGCCAGCCCGCGGGTAGGTCGGTGATGTGATTGGGACAGTATTGCTGGGCGGCCTCAGACATGATATTCCGCGCGTCCTCGGCCGACATCCTGGCGTGCAGCTGCATGAAAGCGTATTCGGCTGGCAGGTAACCCGATTCGGGTCCGGCCGGATCGTCCATCAGCTGGCAGGCTTCCTTCTCCTGGCTGCTGTCGGCTCGCGCCATGCCCACGCCGATACCCGAGCCGAACAGCGAGGCCAGTCCAACCAGCCCACGAACGGTGATCTTCGTGATGCTCACTGGTGTTCACCTTCACTCGCACGCCTTGCGGGCCCAGTGTAAGGCCCTGCGTTCGCCGCGGGACTCTACGAGCTTCGCCAAACTGGTCGCAGCCCCCCGCGTCATTGCCGAGAATGGTCCAGATGGCGGTGATGCAGGTTGTTGCTGACGAGCTGGCGTCGGCCGCTGAGGACGTCGGCAGGATCGGTGCCGCGCTCGAAGAGGCCAATGCAGTCGCGGCGCTGCGGACGAGCAGCGTCCCGCCAGCCGGGGCCGATGAGGTCAGTGCGGCGATCACACCGCTGTTCATCAATCAATCGAGGATCTATCGGGATCTGGCGGCGGAGGGCCAAGCTTTCGAGCAGCGGTTCATGCAACTGCTGGGTGCGGCGGACGTCGTCTACATCGAGACCGAGCAGGCCGCGCAGCAGGCGCTGCGCGACGCGGTCGGCGGGTTGGAATCACCCCTGATCTCGTTCGCTGCGCAGGCCGAGAACCCCGCTCCCACCAGCATCCCGCCGCTGATCGTGCCGCAAAACGGGTCGGTGGCGCTGATCGTCGGCGGCACCACGTTCCCCCTGCCGAATGCAAAGTATGTCGGGTCGATCGTGACCGACTTCCTTAACAACCCGACGCTGTCGCCACTCACCGGTGCGCTGGGGCAGTCCATTTACACGCCGGAGCAGTTCTGGCCGCTCACACCGCAACTCGGCAACCTGACGCTGGGCCAGTCGGTGTCCCAGGGCGTGCAGTTGCTCAACGCCGCCATCAACACCGAACTCGCGGCTGGCAACAAGGTGATCGTCTACGGCACCTCACAAAGTTCCCTTGTGTCCACCAACGAGATCCGAAACCTCATGGCGATGGCCAATCCGCCCGATCCCGGCACGCTGTCGTTCTTCCTGACCGGTAACCCCGGCAACCCCGACGGGGGGTTCTTCGAACGGTTCACCGGCCTGTACATTCCGTTCTTCGACGTGCTGATGAATGGCGCGACGCCCCCCAACTCGCCGTACCCCACGGTGATCTTCACCGACCAGTACGACATGGTGGCCAACTTCCCGCGGTACGTGCTCAACCCGGTCAGCGACCTGAACGCGGTCATGGGGTTCCTGCTCTTCCACGGGCAGCACGACTACGTCGACCTGACACCGATGCAGATTGCCAACGCGAACCAGCTGCCGACGTCGCCCGGCTACACCGGCGCCACCACCTACTACGAGCTGCTGACGCAGAACCTGCCGCTGGTCACGCCGCTGCGCACGGACCTGCCCGCCCCGTACGGCAACGCGCTGGCCGACCTGCTGCAGCCGGACCTGCGGGTGATTGCCGACATGGGTTACGGGTCAGGGGAGTACGCCAACATTCCCACCCCCGCCAGCCTGTTCGAACTGCCGAACCCGTTCACCATCGTGCCGGATTTGGTGCACGGAGCGGTGCAGGGGCCGCAGGCGGCGCTGGTCGACCTCGGCCTGCTGCCGCCTTCGATGATGCCGACCGGGTACCCGTTCAATCCGGTGCTCGACCCCGGCCTGAACTTCCCGCTGCCGCAGTCGCCGGTCTCCGGGGTCTCGCTGCTGACCGGTTTCGAGGGCCGGTTGATGCGCGCGCTGGGCTTCGTTCCGAGTTGGGACAGCTGACTTAGGCGTTGCAGAACGACTCGCCACCGACTTTCTCAGGTCAGGTGGACGTCGCTGATGTCGATGGACACCATGAGCTCGTCGGCCAGCACGCGGCCGCTCTCATCGCAGCGGTATGCCCGGCGCTTCGATGACAGCTTGATTCCCTGCGACTCCACGATGTCGTAGACGTACTGGATCGCCGAGAACCCGCCGGCGACATCGACACGGTAGTCGTGGCGGCGCAGGAGGAAATCGCTGCCGAAGTAGAACTCCTGCAAGGTGCTGTGGCTGGCGAATTCGTCCGGGAAGCGCGCTTGCAGTCCGAACCAGCGCTCACCATGGTCCTCGATCGGGTCGATCTCGGCGACGGTGAAACCGGGCAGCGTCATAAAGAACGGAGTGGTCAAATACGTCCACAGTGCGTAGCCGTTGAAGTAGGCGCGCTGCAACGGATCCCACGGTGTCGTGAGGTCATGGCCAGCGAACGATTCCCGCGGGTTGACCCGTTCGGCGACCAGGCTGCCGTCAAGCTTTTCGATGGCGACGCGTTGCGGCGTGAAGTCGGTTTTCTGGTCTGGCGCACCGAACGGTTGTACGGAAGCCCATTCGCGTTGGAGCGCAACGATCATCCTTCGCGGCGTGGGATCTTGCGGTTGGCCCTTGATCTCCCATAGCCTGCCGCCGCTGACGATGGTCGCCTCCATCGAGCTGAATTGACGCCAGCGATCAAGCCCTCCGTGCGCGACGAGCACGGCGTCGAGCAGACCGGTTTTGGCCTCATCGGACATCGCTCGATCATAGGGCTCATCCGATGCAATCGTTGCGTCCCAGCGTGTCCCTGCCAGTACCAGGATTAACCGGGATCGGTTGCGGATCCGTTCGACGGAGTTTCGAACTCGTGGGGCGCGCTCATGGTGGCGGCATCGCGCCAAACTCTTACGAGAGGAAAAACTCATGTCCGTCAACCACTTTCACGCGGCGACCACCTCGACGCCCGAGCAATTCATTGCCGGGCTCACCGATTTCGGACCCGGCCGGTCGAAGGTCTTCAAGAACAGCGCCGATTCGTATCTGATGGTGCACAGCCACGGCCCTCATCAGGCCGACGTCACCGAGGGCTCGGGCGGCATCTGGGAACGGCTGCTTTGCGACCGGTCCGACCCCAGCCAGGTCAAGCTCACGACCATCGACTCCAACGTGTTCGGCGGCGCATCGGGCTACACCTATACCCTCACGCCGCGATCCGACGGAACGACCGACGTCGACGTCGTCATCGTTCGTGAGGGCAAGAACTTCAGGGGACGGGTGCTGTCGGGTCTGCTTGGCACCGTCGCCAAGCGCTCCTTGGGCAAGTGGTTCTCCAACAGCGTCAAGGCTATTGAAGCCCGGAGCGTGCTGAAGGTCCATTGAGGGTGGCGATTGCCGCCTTCATCGTCGACCTCCCCGCTAGCAGCCGCGTGCTGCTGTTCCTCAGCGGCGCGCTGTCGGTCGCGTTGGGCGTGTTCGCCTTCCACGACTTCAATCACGGCGCCGCCGTGTGGGTGCTGGCCACCTGGATTGGCGTCGGATTCCTCTTCCAAGGTGTCGCACAGACCGTGTTGGCGATCAACCACAAGGAATTGCCCGAACGCGGCTGGCACGTCTTCATGGGCCTGCTGAGCGTGTTCGCCGGCATGGTGGTCGTTGTCTGGCCGATCAGCTCGATCGTGGTTCTTGCCATCGTCACCGGGATATGGCTGATCGTCATCGGGACCACGCAAATCGTGTGGGCCTTAAAGGCGCGCAAGGCCGGCGCCGAGGTCGAGCACGTTGTCGACACGTTGAAGTCGAGCGTCGTCGGCTAACTCACCGTTCGGCGGGCTGAGGCCCGGTGAGCGTGTCTCAGCCCGCCGAACACCACGCAAGGACTCACCATGATGACCCCGCCGCGCCTGGCCGATCGGATCGCCGCAATCGCCGGCTCCGTGGATCTCTCTGGATTCACCCCATACTTTTCCCCTGTGATGTTTGGCCTAAAACGAGAACCTCTGGCCAACAATGACTCTGATGATCTCAGTCGTCGCGATCTTGCTTACGGTGGTGCTCGTAGTCGCAGGCCCAACAGTGTACCGTGACGGCGAAGCTGTCACTGACCGTCAGCCGCCGTCTCTGCAACATGCCGCGGGAAGCCATCGGTGGTCCAGGGATGGCGCGGTTGCTCGAATTGCTGTCCGGCGGTGGACAGTTGGTTAGCCATTCCCGGGCCAGCGACGAACCCATGTGGGTGGACACCTCGACACTGGTCGGCAAGCACCTCGCCGTCCGCGGATTCTTTGTCGGCGACTACGACTACCGCGACAAGGTGGTGCCTGTCATTCGGGAGGCGGCACCGCTGGTGGCTGACGGCGCACTCGTTGTCCCGGTGGCCGGCGGGTACCCGCTGGAGCACATCCAGGACGCAGTGCAACATCTCCTCCGTGGCGGCAAGATCCTGCTAAACGTGGCGGGGCGATGATAGCGCCCGCGCGGCGGGCGGCTGGGGATTCGCCACTTTCGTGAGACAACGCGAGACAAAGTTGTTCGCCACGAGCTGAGAACTCCCACGCCGCAGACGCTTCCGCTCAGCCGACCCCGGGCAGCCGGGCAACCTCACTGACCGCCGCCCACTCCGAATCGTGCTGATCGCTGATCAGTGCAACCATCCGAACCGCGCGCTCACGCAGCTCCGGCGGGTACCTTCTCGACGAACCACCTGATATGACCCGAACCTTGCCAAGAAGTGGAGGCTCCGGACATGCTGGGGCGGCTCAACGTGGCCAAACTCGCGTCTACCGATAAGCTCTCCACACCATCCGCACCGTTAGTACCGCACGCAAGCCAATGATTGCGGTGGCAATTGTCAGCGTTGACCAGGTCAGCACCTGACTCACAGGGGTTCGGCGCGGCAATAGCCCAGTGGCCCATGGTGTTCGCCGTTGAGGCTACCGGAAAGCTGAACGACCAAAATGAGATCGTGAATGGCCGGCGAAAGTAGTCGGGCAGGATGAAAAGTTGGATCAGCGCCATCATGGCCAGCACGGCCGCCAGGCCGATCCCGAAAGTGGTGACTCGGTTGGCGTTCAAGCCGAACCACGCGATGCTTGCCGTCGCAGGAGGAACCATCAATACCGCCAGGGTCGGGAAACGCGCATCACTGAGCCGTTGTTCGGTCACGTCACCCCGAAGTACACACCCACTACGAAGAGCCCCTGCGCCAGGGCATGCCAGCCGTTGGCCTGCAACGAGATACACGCAATGAACGGACCACCAATGACAGGCAGCGAAAATCCCGGATGTATGGCGTGACGATCACGCGGAGTCGTAATCCAGTGCGCCACCAAGGCGGCCGTACCGACTGCCCACGCCGTGGCCAGCGCCAGATCAAGTATGCGGCACCCCGGAATTTGCGAGGTGCGGGCCAGCAGCAACAGCGGAATCAACGGAATGTAACCCGAGGCGAAGCCCTGCTCCGGGTGACGCATGTCCGCGATGAATGCCCGTGGAAGCCCGCCGCCCTTCAGCACATACATCACCGTGACGGTGATCCACGCGGCCAGACTCAGAACCGACAACGTCACCGCAGGCCAGGCGGGCGCTCCCAGCGCGACGGCCGTGCGCCACGATCCGCCCAGACCACCTAAGCCCAAGGCAATCGGATACCAACGCAACCATTCGGCGCGGCCGGCGATCACCCAGGTCGACGTCGAGCTGTCCGCCGACGTCATCGATGCTGCGGCGCTGCGGATGCTGGTTGTCACGGTTCTACTTTCTGGTGGGAATTTTGAGTGAGTTCATAGCCTTATCGGTGACGATCAGCGCCACATGAGAGACGCGAATTCCTGGCGATGCGTCACCAGCCCAACCCTGTGTATCGTGCTACACACACACGGGTGGCCTTCATGCTGGTCCGCCGGAAGCGCTCACCGTGCTTTACCAGAGTGGTTCCGCGGTTATCTGAAGCCATGCTCTGAATTCCCGTTGCTCACGGCGTCTTTCTGCGCGTGCGGCGCTTAACCGATTAACCCTGGTTGCACATTGGCCAGTTGCTGGGCGTCGTATTCGCACGCCGGGACCGGTAGTGGCGCTCGTAGCGTCACTGTCGCGTACCCGGCCGACCCAAAGCGCCAGCGGCAGCATTGCCAGCATTCCGCAGGTTGCGATCAGCATTGTTCACTCTTTTCCTCATGCTCACTGATGGATCGCTAGGTGCTAGCCAATGCGGCGGTCGCCGACGGTGACGGGTGGCTTATGTGCGCCGGTCGCTTCCGCTCCCACGGCCAGGTCATCAGTGCCCACACCACGCCGACGATGGCGATCTCTGCCAGTACGTAGGACGGCCAAGGTCCTAAGAAGTCCAGGAGTGAGGCGTTGAGGGGCTTTCTGTTGAGGAAGCCGTAGTCGGTTCCTGCCACCGCATTGAACAAGAAGGTGAACGCCGCCCAGGTCAGGGTCGTGATGACGGCAAAGCGGTAGCTTCGCCAACCCGGCCGCATCCGAAGCCCCCAGGTCAGATAGATGGCGGCCCACACGATGAGCACGTGCAGCGCGAAGAACGTCAGGAAGTCGTGGCAGGGGAAGTCCGGTCCATCGAGATCCGGTGTGATCAACGCCTGCGAGCTCAGCGGAAGACCCCAGTAGTACGTGAGCGCGAAGGCCCACTTGCGCTGCGACCACAAGGCGTAGGCCGACGTGACCTCGGCGAGGTCGCACAGTTGCAGCGGCACCGAATGGGCGATGCTTGGCTGGGTCAGTTTGTAGACCAGGGCCGCGGTGAATATCGCCAAGGTCAACGCTCCCAGCACGCGGCCGAACAGCCGGGCCTGCGGCTCGGACTGGCGGCGTCCGATCCAGACCAGCGCAGCGGACCCGATCGCGAAGACCCCGAGCACCGTCCAATGTGACGAGCCGTAGGCGGAAAACTTTGGCGCCCCAGAGCTCAGCGCCAGATCCGCCGCGGTCGTCGCCAATACCAGCGAATGGGTCATCATCAGTCCTTTCGATCAGATCCGTGAGCATGTAATGCGCTGGCGATATACCCCGCTCAGTCGCGCGACACCAGCGTGTAACCCGCAATACCGAACGTGATGGGAAGCATCGCCAACATCCCGTACATCGCGCTGAGCATCGTTCTCTCCTTACTGCGCAAGCCTTTCCAGGCTGTCGACCCGGCAGTTGATGAGTTTGACCAGGGCCTACGTCAACTATCGGCGCAGCGCGGACCAGGTGGGGATGCCGCCGTTATACCGGTACTGGCAGGGACAGCCTTAGGGATGATCAGGAGGATGGGAACAGCGTGATCGCCGCACCCCACAACGCGCCCGGGTTCACCCGGTTGGGGTGCAGCCGAAGCATCGCCTCGTAGAACATCTCCGCCGATTCCGAGGACTGGAGAAGCCGTCGCGCATCGGTCAGATAACGCCGCGTCGCATGGATCTGCGAAGGATTGTCGAACGCGCCGGGGGCCTTGTGGCCCGCGATGACTGTTGCGGGGTTGAGGAGCTCGGCAGTGTCGAGCGCGGCGAGCCACTCGTCAATCCCGGTGACGCCACCCGATTCGGTCAGGTAGAGGTGCACGCCGTTGTAGACGACGTCACCGGCGACGAGCAGGCCCATGTCGGGGACATGCAGCATCGTCGTGGCATCGGTGTCGGTGTGCCCGACCTCGACGGGATAAAGCGCGACACCGTCGAGTTCGAAACCGCGCTCGTCGACGACGGTCACGTCCAGTTCGCCGGCGGGAAGCTGCCCCGGGAACACCCGATCCCAGAACTCGGCGCGAAACTTCGGGTCGTTCTGCACCTCCATCATCTTCGCCGTCCCTTCCGTCGCCCGCACCGTCGCGCCGGAAAACCTCTTCAGCAGGGGGATTGCGCCGAACCAGTGGTCCCCGTGGCCGTGGGTGACGTAGATCTGCCGCAGCTGGAATCCCGAGGCGACGATCCAGTCACCGATTTCGGCCGCTTGCGCTGTGGTGAGCGGTGGGTCGACCAGCACGGCGTCATCTCGTCCCATGATGAGCGTGGAGGTGATCGGCGACCACATCCGTGTGCTGCCATCGGGGAGGGGCCCGCGCCCGGATTGCGGGATCTGCTTTGTGACAAATACTTTGTGCCGTAATCGCCGCTTCACAGTGTCACCCTTCCGATTGCGTCGGCGAAGTCGAGGATCATCGCCGCGACGGCCCCGGGGTATTCGAAGTGCACCCAATGACCGCCTTCTGCAATGGCTTTGACGTCGGCGTCGGCAAAGCGCTGACCGACCGCATTGACAACCTGCTCGGTCGAGAATGGATCCGCACCGCCGCCGACGATGAGCACAGGGCCGGGGAAGGCACTCATCGCCGGTGCGTGGCTCAGCCCATCGTTCCAGACCTTGACATAGTGGGAGACGACGTCGGGACTGACCGCTGCGCCGATGTCGGCGAGCCGGTCGAGCTGCTCTTCGGCGAGGTTCGGCGCGAGTTCCCCGCGCAAACTGCGCTGGGCAACCCGATCCCCCCCTAGGGCGCCGAACGGCGCGACCACCTCGTCGGGCAGCTGGGTGCCGCCCAGCGGGACCGGGGTCAGTAGCACCAAGCCAGGCACCCGGTCTGGGCGCTGTGCGGCGACGAGCTCGGCGACTTGCGTGCCGAGGCTCTGTCCCACGACGATCACCAGCCCGTCGATTTTCTCGACGATCTCGCCCGCCTCGGCGGCGAGGGATTCCAGCGTCGCACCGCGCGCTTCTCCGACCGATCCGACGCGCGCGCCGAATCCGGGTAGGTCATAGCGCACGGTGCCCACCTCACCGCCAAGACACTCGACCACGCCGTCCCACACCGTTGCGTCATCGAGGAAGCCGTGGATCAACAAAGCCGTGGGTGCACTGGCTGGGATGGCGGGAGTGCGGGTGACGGGGAACCCGTTGAACGGGAGGGTCATTGCACTGGCTCCATCGTGGAGCCCGACGGCGACCATTCGCCCGTGTCGATGGGCGAGTAGTCGGTGCCGCGCCCGTCAAGCCTGCTGGCCCGTTGGGAACCGGCCGCCTCCACGAGCTCTTCGGGAAGCGGGGTGGTGAAAATGTTGTCCACGAGGGTGTATTCGCCCGCGAGCCGACCGAAAACTCCGAGCGCGCCGACGTCGATGCGCCCGCGAGACAGGTACAGATCGTCCCGCACGTGGATGCGCTTGACGCGTCCCCACACGACGTGGTCGGGCAGGGGCGGCATCGGGATGATGCGATCGACGACGCACTCGAAGGAGATCGGAGCGCCGGCGACACGCGGCGCCGAAATAACCTCCGACGCAGCTTTTTCCAGCCCAAGCGCCTCGAACTCGTCAACATCCGAGCCGAATTCGTAGGCCGAGCGATGCACGGCGTCCGCCTGACCGATCGTGGCGATGTTCACCACGAATTCTCCCGTGTCGCGAATGTTGACGAAGGTGTCCTTCAGCGTCACGCCGTCCGAGCGCGGCTGCAAGGTGATCGACAGCACCGGCGGGTACCTGCCGACGACGGTGAAGAACGATACCGGTGCGATATTGCCGACGCCGGTGGTAGAGGCCGTGCTGACCCAGGCGATCGCGCGCGGCAACACACTGCCGATCAGCAGTTTGTAGCTCGACGTGGGATCAAGGTCGTCGGTGTCGATGATCATTTCTGCTCCTGTGGCCAGACATCTTTCAGCGCGTCGCCGCTTGTCGGCGCGGCCTGGATGCCGATCACGCGCCATCCGGCCTGCCCGCGTGTCACCTCGAAGTGAGCGGCAAGTCGCTCGATTTCCGTTCCGTTGCTGCGGCGGCGTGACCAGATCACCTCGATCGCCGCGCCGTTGTCGTGATAGACCTTCACGCTCTGGTCGGGCAAGGCGGTGTATGCGTAGTCCTCGGCCTGCAATCGGCTCTGCATCTGTTGCAGCAGCCCGACCACGGCCGGCTCGTCTGGAATCCACCGGGCGCCCTGGTCGTCTGACCAGTGCAGGGGTACGGCCCAGTAGTCGAGGATGAACTCGGGGCCCCGCGGAATCGTGCCGGCACCGACGCCGACCCAGGTCGGCAGGTAATCGTCCAAGAACCAGCGTGAAACTTCGGCACGCACCGATGAGTGGTTGGTTTGCCCCGACAGCAGCGCCGTGGCGGTGTACCAGACCGGGCCCACGTTGAGCCGGTCCGGGTACAGCGCGACCATCGCGTCGAAATACTCTCGCGGGCTTGGCCTTTGGGTGAGCAGCCGGCGTGCGTTGAGCAGGTATTCGCGGGTCTGCTCGATGATGGCCGGCTCGTCGGGCAGATCCTTGTTCTTGTGGCCCGCCACGACGGCACTCGGCTG
>Ga0335071_10001291_pt1 | contig 26973 bp, 24 predicted proteins | sample Lox_Sample_15_FD_206724 | JGI IMG/M metagenome (GOLD analysis project Ga0335071, IMG submission 206724) | Soil microbial communities from Loxahatchee National Wildlife Refuge, Florida, United States - Lox_Sample_1.5 | ecosystem: Environmental > Terrestrial > Soil > Wetlands | place: USA...
CCCGCGGCCTCGTCCAGTCGGCGGTCGAGCCGCTCCTTGCGGTCGTTGGTGATCCCGACCCAGACCACGGCACCGACGATGAGCACCGGAATCGCGGCACCGATGGCCGTCGCGACCACGACCCGGGTCCGCAGCGAGGGCGTACGGGCGAAGATCCGGGACAGGACGTTCATGGCTGTGTCATTCGGTCATTGCACAGCTACTGCATTCGCAGCACGAACCCGACTCCGCGGACGGTGTGCAGCAGCCGGGGGCCGCCGTTGGCCTCCAGCTTGCGGCGCAGGTACCCGATGAAGACGTCGACGACGTTGGTGTCGGCGGCGAAGTCATACCCCCACACCAGCTCCAACAGCTGCGCACGGGACAGCACCGCGGTCTTGTGCTCGGCCAGCACAGCGAGGAGGTCGAACTCCCGCTTGGTCAGGTCGACGTCGACGCCGTTGACCCGCGCCCGCCGGCCGGGGATGTCCACCTCCAGCGGCCCGACCGTGATGGTTTCCGAGGACGACGTCGCGGTGGAGCCGCGGCGGCGCAGCAGCGCCTTGACCCGAGCGACCAGTTCGGCCAGCACGAACGGCTTGACCAGGTAATCGTCGGCACCGGCCTCCAGCCCCGCCACCCGGTCGTCGACCGAGCTGCGCGCGCTGAGCACACAGACCGGCACGTCGTTGTCCATGGCTCGCAGCGCCGTGACCACGCTGACGCCGTCCAGGACGGGCATGTTGATGTCGAGCACGATCGCGTCCGGGCGCGTCTCGGTGGCGCTGCGCAGGGCCTCGGCGCCGTCGACCGCCGTCGACACCTCGAACCCGGACAGGCGCAGGCCCCGTTCCAGCGAGGCGAGCACGTCGGAGTCGTCGTCGACGACCAACACCCGAGGCGAGGTGGCACCAGCGTCCATGGCGCCCATTGTGCCGGATTGCCGCTTTCGGCGGTGGGAGGATCACCGCCGGGTCGCGTGGCGGTCGTCGCGTGGTCATGGGGGGACAGGGCCGACTGCGCGTGGGTAGCGGCCGATTGCCTAAATGGTTACGGTTTCGACGCCGAGCTGCGACTGCCCTCGTTCAATGCCATGCCATCATCGAATTTGGGTGGCCGGAAAAGATATTCGATGTCTTGTCCGCCGTTGGTATTGCGACCCCTAATTTTCGGCGTCATCGTCGGGCAACCGGATCGGGGAGATGAATTCGTGACTGAAGTCACCTCCTCGCCGCCGATCGCGGCCGCGCCGAAGCGCCGCAGGGCGGCGTCGGATCTCAGACGGCTGCTTCCATACCTACGTCCCTACCGCACGCGCTGGATCGTGATGATCCTGGTCGCCATCGCCAGCCTCGGCGTCACCGTCGGAATCCCGATCATGACCAAGGCCGTTATCGACGGGCCGGTGCGTAATCACGACCAGCGCGGGCTCTGGGTGCTGGGCACCGCGACCATTGCTCTCGGTTTGGCCGAGGCGGCGATGTTGCTCGTCCGTCGCTGGCTCGGCGCACACGCGACGATGGGCGTGGAAGCCGATATCCGCCGAGACCTGCACGCGCGCCTGCAAATTCTGCCGATGTCTTTTCACCAGCGCTGGCGGTCAGGGCAATTGGTGTCGCGAGTCATGAACGATCTGGCCACCATTCGCGCTCTGATCTCGTTCGCGGCGCTGTTCATGTTGCTCAACATCCTTCAGATCACTTTGGTGACAACGTGTCTGATGGTGATGTACTGGCCGCTGGGCCTGGTCGTGCTGGGGTTGATCGTGCCGATCGCGGTCACCGTGCTGCACTACCAGCGCGATTTCACCCGGCTGTCGCGCCAGGCGCAGGACCAATCCGGTCATATCGCAACGCATGTCGAGGAGGCCGCGCTGGGCCGGCGCGTGGTACTGGTGTTCGGGCGCGAAGAGCAGGTGTTCGACCGGTTCGACGCCGAAGCCACCACGCTGTACGACATCGGTTGCGCCAAGGTGTCGGTGGCGGCGAAATTCTGGACCCTGCTTGAGGTGATTCCGAATCTGGCGCTCATCGCGCTGCTGGGTTTCGGCGCGTATGCGGCGGCCCACGGGCTGGTCACCATCGGCACCCTTGCCGCGTTCATCACCATGACCCTATCGCTGGTTTGGCCGGTGACGTCGATGGGTTTCTTGCTGTCGATCACCCAGGAGGCGACGACGGCGGCAAACCGAATCGCCGACATCTGGGACGCCCCTTGCGAAATAACCGGCGGAACGCATGCCGGCCCAATGCCCGCGGGGCGACTGGAGCTGCGCGACGTCGGCTTCCGCGTCCCCGATTCGTCGGGCAGCGAGAGGTGGCTGCTGCGGCATGTCACGCTCAGCGTCGAGCCCGGCGAGATCTTAGCCCTGGTTGGCGCCATGGGGGCGGGGAAGTCGTTGCTGACCGCGCTGCTCTCCCGCATCTACGACGTCGCGGAGGGGCAGATTCTCCTCGACGGCCGGGACATTCGCGGGCTGCCTCTGGCCACGCTGCGACGGACCGTGAGCACGGCGTTCGAAGACCCGACGTTGTTCTCCGCGTCGGTGGCGGAAAACCTCCGGCTGGGCCGGGAGGATGCCACCGACGCAGAGCTGGCCGAAGCCATCGAGATCGCGTCAGCCCGGTTTGTCTACGACCTGCCGTTTGGGCTCGATACCCGCATCGGCGAGCAGGGCATGCGGCTCTCCGGCGGGCAACGCCAACGGCTGTGTCTTGCCAGGGCGATCGTTGCCGCACCGAGGTTACTGGTCGTCGACGACAGCCTCTCCGGGGTCGACGTGCATACCGAGGCGACCGTCAGCGACGGGTTGCGCCGGGCAATGGACGGGGTCACCAGCATCGTGGTGGCACGCCGCCTGTCTACCGTGCTGTTGGCCGACCGGGTGGCGCTGCTGGACAACGGCACCATCACCGACATCGGAACACACGCGGAGCTTTTCTCGAGGGTGGCGTGGTATCGCCATCTGATGACCGGCAACCAACCGCATGATATTGATCGCGCGCCAACATGTTTGACGAGCATGACGGTAGGACGGCGATGACCGCCCTGGATACCCGGCCGATACCGGTTCGCGGCGCGGCGGGCTCCGGATATTGCGACCCCGCCATCGACGAGACCGCAGCCCACGGCCGGGATGCGCACCTATTGCTCGGTTCGCTGATGCGGCCGCACGTGCGGATCCTCGGCTTGCTGCTGTTAGTCGCTGTGCTGGAAAACGTTGCGTCGCTTTCGGTTCCGCTGTTCGTTCGGCGAGGTATCGACCACGGCATCCCGTCGCTAATGCACGGTGGGCCTGCCGCGGGGCTGCTGCTGACGGTCGCCTGGCTCTGCGGTGCCGTCGTTGTGCACGGTGTCAGCCGGTGGTTCTACCTGGATCGGGCCGGACGGGTCCGCCTGAGGGTGATGCTGGAGCTGCGCCGCCGCCTGTTCCACCAATTCCAGCGACTCGACACCGCGTTTCACGACCGCTACACGACTGGCCGCATGGTGAGCCGGCTGACCAATGACGTCGACGCCGTCGAGGACATGCTGGCGGCCGGATTCGACTGCCTCCTCACCCAGGTGCTCAGCCCGCTGGGAATCGTCTTCCTCCTGCTGATGCTCGACTGGCAGCTGGGCCTGATGTGCCTGGGTGCGTTGCCGGTCTTGGTGGGCCTGGGTGCGTGGTTCCGCTTCGAATCGTCCAAGACCTTTCGCGAGGTCCGGGAGAGCACCGCGTTGGTAATCATGCAGTTCATCGAGGCGATGTCGGGCATCAAAGCGCTGCAGGCCTACCGGCGCGAGCCGCGAAACCAGGTGATCTTCGAGGACATCGCCGACCAGTACCGGCTTGTCAACGAAAAGTCCTTCAAGCTCATCGCCATCTTCCCGGCCAGCGTGAAAGTGATCGGCAACGTCACCATCGGCTTGGTGCTGCTCTACGGCGGCAGCCAAGTCCTGCACGGCGACATGACGATCGGCACGTTCGCGGCCTTTCTGCTGTACCTGCGGTTGTTCTTTGATCCGATGCACGAGCTGACACACTTCTTCAACTCCTTCCAGGCGGCCACGTCGGCGCTGGAGAAGTTGGCCGCGGTGCTAACCAGACGGCCCGCGGTCGAGTTCGCGGCCGCCGCGCGGCGACATTCTTCGGTGCGTGGCACGGTCGCCTTGACCGATGTGCATTTCGGCTACGTGCCGGGCCGACCGGTTCTTTGCGGGCTGTCACTGACTGTGCCGGCCGGGCAGACGGTGGCGCTGATCGGGGCCAGCGGTACGGGCAAGAGCACGATCGCCAAACTGCTGGCCCGGTTCTACGACCCGGCCTCGGGATCGATCACCCTCGACAGCGTCGATCTGCGCGATCTCGGCCAGGCCGATCTGCGTCGCAGTGTCGCGCTGGTCACGCGGGAGAACTTCCTGTTCTCCGGAACGATCGCCGACAACATTCGCATCGGCCGGCCCGGGGCCACCGACGCCGAAGTCAGGGCCGCGGCCGCAGCGATCGGCGCGGATCGATTCATCGACGCGCTGCCCGACGGGTACCGCACCGAGGTCACCAACGGCGGCGTCGGGCTGTCCGCCGGTCAGCGTCAGCTGATCGCTCTGGCCCGCGTGTTGCTGACCGACGCGGCCGTGCTCATCGTGGATGAGGCGACGTCGGCGCTGGACATTGCCAGCGAGCGGATGGTGCGGCGCGCGCTGGCGACTGTGTTCGCGGGCCGGACCGCGCTCGTCGTCGCGCACCGGCCGGACGCCACCGAGGGCGCCGACCGGGTGCTGGTGCTGGGCCAGCAGGGCCGGATCTTGGAAGACCTTGGCCAAGGGCGGGACTCACCGATAGACGAGACCGCTTAACCGCCAAGCCAATTGGCGTCGCGCCGCCGGAACGCGCGCGGCCAGGCGCATCCCCGAGTTGCGGATCGGGCGCAGCGGGCGCGGCAGGGTGGCGATCCGGGTCAGCCGCCCGGTCAGCTTCAGCACCTGCTCGGCCCGCCGGCGCTGGGAGTCCGCGTAGGCGTCCAGCGCGGCGTCGGGGCCGCCGTGCACGGCCTCCGCGAGCGCGCCGGCCAATGAGACCGCATCGGCGATACCGAGGTTCATGCCCTGGCCGCCGGCGGGGCTGTGCACGTGGGCGGCGTCGCCGGCGAGCAGCAGTCGGCCGGCCCGGTAGCTGTCGGCGACGCGGTGGTGGATGTGGAACCGCGTTCCCCACAGCAGCTCGGTGACCTCCAACTGGCCGGGTCCGAAGGCCCGGGTGTCCAGCAGGGCCTGCACGAACTCCGCCGACGGCACCTTCGGTGTGTCCGCGACCGGAGCGACGATGCGAAAGATGTCACCCGGCAGCGGCGCCAGCACGTTCAGGCCTTCCCGGGCGTAGAACAGGATCACCTCGTCGCGGGGCGCGTCGCCGGCCAGCCGGACGTCGGCGAGCGCGAAGGATTCGGCGAATTCGCCTCCGGTGAAACCGATTCCGGCGTGTTCGCGCACCGTGCTGTGCATGCCGTCGGCGCCGGCGACATAGCCGGCCCGGATGGTGTCGCCGTCATCGAAGGTGGCGGTGACGCCGTCGGTGTCCTGGGTGAGGCGGCTCAGGGTTTTGGGCCGGATCACCACCGGATCCGAGCCGCCCAGTTCCTGCAGCCGCTCCAGCAGCAGCCGTTCGGTGTCGGCCTGGGACAGCATCAAGGTGTACGGGTGCTTCGTCGGCAACTGGCTGAAGTCGACCGGTACGAGGATGCGTCGGCCCTCCCGCATCGTGAATCGCGGCGCGATCACCCCCGCTTTCACCATTCGCCGGGCCACGTCGAGGTCCTCGAGCACCTCCAGGGTGCGGGCGTTCACCGCGGCCGCGCGGGAGGTGTTCTGCCCCTCGGCCAACGTGTCCACCAAGACCGCCCGCACCCCGCGGGCGATCAGCGAAGCGCCCAGTGCGAGGCCGGTGGGTCCGGCGCCTACCACCAGGACGTCGGTGTCATACATGGTCGGCTCCTCTCGTCGTAAGTCAACGCGTGTTGGCATAACTCCAATGCTTGCGCGCCGGTACGGCAATGTCAACAGCTGTTGGCCTACAATCGTTGACATGAGAAGATCGTCGGAACGGACCAAGGCCGCGATACTGACGGCGGCCCGCGAGCGGTTCGGCGCGGCCGGTTTCCAGGGTGCCACCATTCGGGCCATCGCCGCCGACGCCGGGGTGGACCCCGCGATGGTGATGCGGTACTACGGCAGCAAGGACAAGCTGTTCGCCGCCGCGGCGGATTTCGACCTGAGGTTTCCGGACTTCGCTTCGGTCGACCGGACGCAGGTCGGGCGGTCGGTGGTCCGGCACTTCCTCGAACGCTGGGAGGGCGACGAGGCGCTGGTTATCCTGCTGCGGTCCAGCGCCACCAACGGCGAAGCCGCGCAACGGATGCACCAGATTTTCGGGGCCCAACTGCAGCCGCTGGTCGCCACGTTGGTGCCCGCCGGGGAATCCGGCGTGCGGGCCGGGCTGATCGCCACGCAGATCCTGGGTATGGCGTTGTGCCGCTTCGTGTTACGGCTGCCCCCGGTCGTCGGGATGACACGGGACGAGATCGTCGAATGGCTCGGGCCGACGATCCAGCGCTACCTCACCGAGGCAGCGCGAGCAGACACAAAAGCCCCCTAAGCCGGCTCCGTTGAGGGGCTTTTGTGTCTGCTCGCGGTCGGTGAGCCGATGCGCCGGTAACGCCGCAAGCGGGCGGCCAGGCGCTCGGCGGGCGGCATCCCGCGCAGCGCGTCTACCTCGGCGGCGATGGCGCGCGTCAGCCGCTGCGAGAACTCGACCGGCTCGTCGGCGGCGTCGGGGTGCTCGGGCACGATGGCGTCGACGATCCCGGACGCGAGCAGGTCGGCCGAGCGAATCCCTTGGGCGCCGGCAAGTTCAGGAGCGTGGGCGGTGTCGCGGAAGACGATCGCGCTCGCCCCCTCCGGCGGCAGCGGCGCCAGCCAGCCGTGCAGCGCGGCCAGCACCCGGTCGGCGGGCACCATCGCCAGCGCCGGGCCGCCGCTGCCCTGGCCCAACAGGACCGACACCGTCGGCGTCTCCAGCGTGACGAGTTCGGCCAGGCACTGGGCGATCTGGCCCGCCAGCCCGCCCTCCTCGGCCTCGGCCGACAACGCGGGTCCGGCGGCGTCGATGAGCAGCACCAGCGGCAAGCGCAGCTCGGCGGCCAGCGCCATGCCGCGCCGGGCCTCGCGCAGCGCCGCGGGCCCGACCCCGCTCATTTCTGATCCACCCGGACCACGCTGCTGGCCGAGGACCACCGTGGGCTGGCCGCTGAAGCGGGCCAGCGCCAGCAGCGTGGTCGCCGCCTCCCCGCCACCCGTGCCGGACAACAGCACGCAGTCGGTGGCGCCGTGGCGCAGCAGCGTGCCGACACCGGGCCGGTCCGGCCGGCGTGACGCCACGACGGAATCCCACGCCGGCACCTCCGGCGTCGGCTCGGGCGGCTCCGGCGCGGGCAGCGCCTCGGGCGGGTCGGCGATCACCCTCAGCGCGCGATCCAGCGTCGTGCGTAGCTCGTCGAGGGCGACGACGCCGTCGATCACGCCGTGGCGCTGCAAGTTCTCCGCGGTCTGGATGCCGGCCGGGAAGGGTTCGCCATACAGCAGCTGGTAGACCCGGGGGCCGAGGAAGCCGATCAGGGCGCCCGGCTCGGCGACGGTGATGTGGCCCAGCGACCCCCATGAGGCGAACACCCCGCCGGTGGTCGGGTGGCGCAGGTACACCAGGTACGGCAGGTGCGCCCGCTTGTGCAGCCTGACCGCCGCGGCGATCTTCACCATCTGCAGGAAGGCGACCGTGCCCTCCTGCATGCGGGTGCCGCCCGAGCTCGGCGAGGCCAACAGGGGAAGCCGTTCGGCGGTCGCCCGTTCCACCGCGGCGGTGATTCGTTCGGCCGCGGCCACCCCGATCGAGCCGCCCAGGAAGTCGAATTCGCAGACCACCACCGCGACGCGGCGCCCGGATATGCGGCCCTCGCCGGTGAGCACCGCTTCGTCGAGGCCGGTGGCGGCGCGCGCGTCGGCCAGCTCCCGCGCGTAGGACTCGGAAACGGGGACCGCGATCGGATCGCTGTCCCAGCTCGCAAACGAGCCCTCGTCGAGTACGGCATTCAGCAGCTGTCCGGTCGTGATACGAGTCACGGGATGAGGCTATATAGGCTGGGTTAATGATCGGCGTGACCCAGACCGAAGCCGTTATGACCATCGAGCTGCAGCGCCCGGAGCGCCGCAACGCCCTGAATTCCCAGCTCGTCGACGAGTTGCGGGAGGCCATCGCCAAGGCCGGCGACGACGGATCGACCCGCGCGATCGTGCTGACCGGCAAGGGCACCGTGTTCTGCGCCGGCGCGGATCTCAGCGGCGACGCCTTCGCCGCCGACTATCCCGACCGGCTCATCGAGCTGCACAAGGTCATGGACGCGGCGCCGATCGTGGTGATCGGGGCCATCAACGGCCCCGCCATCGGCGCCGGTTTGCAGCTGGCCATGCAATGTGACCTGCGGGTCGCCGCGCCGGACGCGTTCTTCCAGTTCCCGACCTCGAAATATGGTCTGGCCCTGGACAACTGGAGCATCCGCCGGCTGTCCTCGTTGGTCGGTCACGGACGGGCCCGCGCGATGCTGCTGACGGCGGAGAAGCTCACCACCGACGTGGCGCTGCAGACCGGAATGGTCAATCGCATCGGGACGCTAGCCGACGCGCAGTCCTGGGCTGCCGAGGTCGCGGGCCTGGCGCCGCTGGCGATACAGCACGCCAAGCGGGTGCTCAACGACGACGGCGCCATCGAGGAACCCTGGCCGGAGCACAAAGAGCTCTTCGACAGGGCCTGGGCCAGCCAGGACGTCATCGAGGCTCAGGTCGCGCGCATCGAGAAGCGGCCACCGAGATTCCAGGGAGCCTGAGGGTCATGCCGCGGGGGGCGCTGCGACTGGCCGCCGGCACGGCCTCGCTGGCGGCCGGCAGTTGGTTGGTGCGCGCCCTGCACGGCGCCCCGGCCGCCCTCGGTGCGTCGCCCGCCTCGATCCGGGCGGTGGCGGAGGCGTCGCCCAACTACTCGGACGGCGAGTTCGTCAACCTCGACCCCGCCTCGATCTACAAGATGGACCGCGAGGAACTGCGGCTCATCGTGTGGGAGCTGCTGGCCGGGCGCGGCGGCAGCCGGCCGAAAGCGCCGATCCCGTTGGCCGCGCCGGAAATCTTCGACGGTGCCGCCAGCCGGTTGGCCGTCAGCTGGTTCGGCCACTCGACGGCGCTGCTGGAAATCGACGGTTACCGGGTGCTCACCGATCCGGTCTGGAGTAACCGATGCTCGCCGTCGGACGTCGTCGGACCACAGCGGCTGCATCCTCCGCCGGTGCAAATCGAGGGGCTGCCCGCCGTCGACGCGGTGGTGATCAGCCACGACCACTACGACCACCTCGACATCGACACCGTCATCGCGCTGGCGCACACGCAGCGGGCCCCATTCTTCGTGCCGCTCGGGGTGGGCGCCCACCTGCGCGCATGGGGAATTCCCGAGCACCGCATCATCGAACTCGACTGGCATCAGGGCGCCAAGCTCGACCAGCTCACCGTGATTTGCATGCCGGCGCGGCACTTTTCGGGCCGCTTCCTCGACCGCAACACAACCCTCTGGGCGTCCTGGGCTTTTCTCGGCCCGAGTCATCGCGCGTATTTCGGCGGCGATACCGGCTACACCAAGAGCTTCACGCAGATCGGCGCCGACCACGGCCCGTTCGACCTGACCCTGCTGCCCATCGGCGCCTACAACACGGCGTGGCCGGACATCCACATGAACCCCGAGGAGGCGGTTCGCGCGCATCTGGACGTTACCGACTCGGGCTCGGGGCTGCTGGTGCCCATCCACTGGGGAACGTTCCGGTTGGCGCCCCACCCGTGGGCCGAGCCGGTCGAGCGCCTGCTGGCCGCCGCGACCCCCGCCCGGGTCGAGGTGGCGGTGCCCTCACCCGGCCAGCGCGTCGATCCGGCCGCGCCGCGCAGATTCAACCCGTGGTGGAGGCTCTAGCCCACGTTAGAGTTCCGCCATGACCAAACGCGCGGTGATCGCCGCTGTGGTGCTGGCCCTGGTCGCGTTGACGGGATGTCGGCCCGCGCAACCGGAGTCCGGGCCGCCGCCGGTTCCGTCCGGCGCGCCGCCCAACGAGGTGTCGGGCGTGGAGATCCCCGCCGGCCGCATCGGCGACGCCATAGCGAAGGTCGACGGCCTGGTCGGCGACCTGATGAAGAGCACCGGGATCCCCGGCATGGCCGTGGCCATCGTTCATGGCGGAAAGACCTTATACGCCAAGGGTTTCGGTGTCAAAGACATGAACAAGGGCGACGCACAGGACAACAAAGTCGGCGCGGACACCGTCTTCCAGTTGGCATCGGTGTCGAAATCGGTCGGCGCGACGGTGGTGGCACACGAAGTCAGCGACAACGTCGTCACCTGGGACACGCCCGTGGTGTCGAAGCTGCCGTGGTTCGCGGTGGGCGACCCGTACGTCACCGGCCACGTGACCATCGCCGACCTGTATTCGCACCGCTCCGGGCTGCCCGACCACGCCGGCGACAAGCTGGAGGATCTCGGCTATGACCGCCGGCAGGTGCTCGAGCGACTGAAGTACCTACCGCTGGCGCCCTTTCGAAACAGCTACGCCTACACCAACTTCGGCGTGACCGCCGCCGCCGAGGCGGTGGCGGCCGCGGCGGGCAAACCATGGGAGGACCTCTGCGACGAGGTGCTGTACCGCCCGCTGGGCATGGTGGCCACGAGTTCGCGCTTCGCCGACCTCGCGGCCAGGGCCGACCACGCCGTCAACCACGTCAAGGTGGGCGACAAATGGGAGCCGCGCTTCCAACGCGACCCGGATCCCCAGTCGGCCGCTGGCGGGGTGAGCTCGTCGGTCAACGACATGGCGCGCTGGCTGATCATGTTGCTGGGCAACGGAAGTTCTCAGGGCCGGCGCATCGCGTCGCCGGAAGCCCTGCTGCCGGCCACCACCGCGCAGGTCGTCTCGGTCCCCGCAACCACACCCAAGGCGCGCTCCGGCTTTTACGGGTTCGGTTTCAACGTATCGGTGACCTCCTCGGGCCGCGCCGAATACAGCCACTCCGGTGCCTTCTCGTTGGGTGAGGCGACGAACTTCGTCGTGATGCCGTCCGAGGACCTGGGCATCATCGCGCTCACCAACGCCGCACCCATAGGCGTGCCCGAGACGCTCACCGCCGAATTCATGGATCTGGTGCAATACGGCCAGATTCGCGAGAACTGGGCCGACCTGTACAGGCAGGCGATCGGCTGGATGAACAACCCGGAAGGCTCGCTGGTCGGCAAACAGCTCCCGGCCAACCCCGCGCCGGCCAGACCGCTCGGCGATTACGCCGGCGTCTACGCCAGTGACTACTGGGGCCCGGCCGTCGTTACCGAACGCGACGGCGCGCTGCAGCTGTCGCTGGGGCCGAAGAACCGGACATTCACGTTGGCGCACTGGGACGGTGACACGTTCACCTTCCCCGTGACGGACGAAAACGCCCTACCCGGAACCATTTCCAAAGCCCAGTTCGCCGGCAACACGCTGAACCTGGAGTACTTCGACTCGGACAAGCTGGGAACCTTCACCCGATGATCGCGGGCCTGACCGATGCCGAGGTGGCGCGGCGGGTAGCCCGGGGCCAGAGCAACGCCGTCCCGGAGCGCGCCACCCGCAGCGTCGCGGCGATCGTTCGGGCCAACGTCTTCACCCGGATCAACGCGATCCTGGGCGTGCTGCTGGTGATCGTGCTGGCGACGGGCTCCGTTATCAACGGGCTGTTCGGCCTGCTCATCATCGCCAACAGCGTCATCGGCATAGTCCAGGAGATCCGCGCCAAGCAGACGCTGGACAAGCTCGCGATCGTCGGGCAGGCGAAACCGTTGGTGCGCAGGCAATCCGGAACCCGGACGCTGCCGCCCAGCGAGGTCGTGCTCGACGACATCATCGAGCTCGGCCCCGGGGATCAGGTCGTGGTCGACGGCGAGGTCGTCGAGGGGGAGAACCTCGAGGTCGACGAGTCGCTGCTGACCGGCGAGGCTGATCCGGTCACCAAGGCCCCGGGCGATTCGGTGATGTCGGGCAGCTTCGTCGTCACCGGCATCGGCGCCTACCGCGCGACCAAGGTCGGCCCGGAGGCGTACGCCGCCAAGCTCGCCGAGGAGGCCAGCAAGTTCACCCTGGTGAAATCCGAACTGCGTAATGGGATCAACCGCATTCTGCAGTTCGTCACCTATTTGTTGGTGCCGGCCGGTCTGCTGACGATCTACACCCAGTTCTTCACCACGCACGCGGGATGGCGCCAGTCCGTACTGCGAACGGTCGGCGCGCTGGTGCCCATGGTGCCCGAAGGCCTCGTCCTGCTGACGTCGGTCGCCTTCGCGGTCGGGGTGATCCGGCTCGGCCAACGTCAATGCCTGGTGCAGGAATTGCCCGCCATCGAGGGCCTGGCGCGGGTCGACGTGGTGTGTGCGGACAAGACCGGCACCTTGACCGAAAGCGGCATGCGGGTTGCCGAAGTGTCTGCGATCGGCGCGCGATCCGAAACCGTCGCCGACGCGCTGGCCGCGCTGGCGGCCGCCGACGTCCGCCCCAATGCGAGCATGCAGGCCATCGCCGCGGCGTATGACCGCCCACCCGGGTGGACGCCCACCGCGACTGCGCCTTTCAAATCGGCCACCAAGTGGAGCGGCGTGTCCTTCCGCGACCACGGCAACTGGGTGATCGGGGCGCCGGACGTGCTGTTGGACCGGGCGTCGGCGCAGGCCGAACGGGCAGAGCGGATCGGGGCCCAAGGCCTGCGGGTCCTGCTGCTGGGTTGCGGCGAGGTGGCGGTCGATGACCCGGACGCGCCGGGCCGCGTCACGCCGGTCGCGCTGGTGGTGCTCGAGCAGAAGGTGCGCCCCGACGCCCGCGACACGCTGGACTACTTTGCGGCCCAAGATGTTTCGGTCAAAGTGATCTCCGGCGACAACGCAGTGTCGGTCGGCGCCGTCGCGGGCAAGCTCGGGCTGCGTGGTGACACGATGGACGCGCGTCAATTGCCCACCGACCCGGCCGAACTGGCCGACGCGCTGGAGAGCCACACCACGTTCGGCCGGGTGCGGCCCGACCAGAAGCGGGCCATCGTGCGTGCCCTGCAGTCGCACGGCCACGCCGTCGCGATGACCGGCGACGGCGTCAACGACGTGCTGGCCCTCAAGGATGCCGACATCGGTGTCGCCATGGGCGCCGGCAGCCCGGCGTCGCGCGCGGTGGCGCAGATCGTCCTGCTGGACAACAGGTTTGCCACGCTCCCGTACGTGGTCGGCGAGGGCCGTCGGGTGATCGGCAACATCGAGCGCGTCGCCACCCTGTTTTTGACCAAGACGGTGTACTCGGTGCTACTGGCGCTGTTGGTGGGCATCGAATGCCTCTTCGCCAAGCCCCTCCACGTCGACCCGCTGCTGTACCCGTTCCAGCCGATCCACGTCACCATCGCGGCGTGGTTCACCATCGGGATCCCGTCGTTCATCCTGTCGCTGGCACCCAACAACGAACGCGCCTACCCGGGCTTCGTGCGCCGGGTGCTGACCTCCGCGCTGCCGTCCGGGCTTGTCGTCGGCGTCGCGACGTTTGCCTCCTACCTGGTGGCCTACCACGGTCGCCACGCCTCGTTCCAGCAGCAGGACCAGGCGTCGACCGCGGCGCTGATCACGTTGCTGGCAAGCGCGCTATGGGTGCTCGCGGTGGCGGCGCGCCCCTACCAGTGGTGGCGGGTGGCGCTCGTCGTTTTCTCCGGCCTTGCATATGTGGCGATCTTCAGCATCCCGCTGGCCCAGCAGAAGTTCCTGCTCGACCCCTCCAACCTGGTGGTGACGTCGACCGCATTGGGGATCGGGGTGCTGGGCGCCGCCGCGATCGAGGCGATGTGGTGGATCCGCGCCAGGATGCTCGGCGTGCAGCCGAGGCTGTGGCGCGAGCCGGTGACGGCCGCCAAGTAAAATTCCGGGCGGATCCTCGGGGAAGGGGCACAACATGGGATTCCTGGACAAAGCGAAGGACCTGTTAGCGCAAAACGCCGACAAGGTCGAGACGGCGATCGACAAGGCCGGCGAATTCGTCGACGACAAGACGCAGGGCAAGTACTCCGACACCATCCACAAGGTTGCCGAGGAGGCCAAGAAGGCCGCCGACTTCGCCGCCGGGAACGACCCGCAGAACTGAGCGCATGGCGAAACTATCCGGATCCATCGACGTACCGCTGCCTCCCGAGTTGGCCTGGAAGCACGCCTCCGACCTGTCCCGGTACAAGGACTGGCTGACCATTCACCGGGTGTGGCGCAGCACCTTGCCCGACGACATCGACAAGGGGACGGTCGTCGAGTCGATCGTCGAGGTCAAGGGCATGTACAACCGGATCAAGTGGACGGTGGTGCGCTACAAGCCACCGGAAGGCATGACGCTCAACGGCGATGGCGTCGGCGGCGTCAAGGTCAAGCTGATGGCCAAAGTGCGGCCCACCGACGTCGGCTCCATCGTGGGTTTCGACGTGCATCTCGGTGGCCCGGCGTTGTTCGGGCCGATCGGCATGATAGTTGCCGCCGCGCTGCGCAGCGATATCAACCAATCGCTGCAGAACTTCGTCAGGGTGTTCACGGGACCCGATCCGAGCACCAACGGGCACCGTCGCTGATCACCCCGGGCCGATGAGTTTCCGGGCCGCCGGCAGTCGATACGTGTGAACCCCGATCACCGGGGGCAGCTCACTACGACACGAGGAGGGGGTTCATCATGCCCATCCGTGACGGCGCGCCGCTCGGCGCTCCCTGCTGGATCGATCTGACGACGTCGGATGTCGACCGCGCCCGGGACTTCTACGGCACGGTGTTCGGCTGGACGTTCGAGTCCGCCGGCCCCGAGTACGGCGGATACATCAACGTCGCCAGGGACGGCCACCGTGTCGCCGGCCTGATGGCCAACCGGCCGGACTCTGGATCGCCCGACAACTGGGCCACCTACTTCCACACCGCCGACATCGACGCGACCATGTCCGCGGTGACGACGGCCGGTGGCGCGGGCGTGCATGGGGCCCATGGAGGGTACCGGCCAAGGGTCGCATGGGCGTGGCGACCGACCCGTCGGGCGCACTCTTCGGCTTGTGGCAGCCGCTGGAGCACCGCGGCTTCGAGGTGATCGGCGAGGCCGGTTCCCCGGTATGGCACCAGCTGACCACCCGCGACTTCGCCGCCGCGGTGGACTTCTACCGCGAGGTTCTGGGGTGGCGGACCGAGCTGGTTTCGGACACCGACGAATTTCGTTACACCACAGCGTGGTTCGGCGACCAGCAATTACTCGGCGTGATGGACGGCGCCTCGTGTCTGCCGGACGGCGTGCCGTCGAACTGGAGCATCTTTTTCGGCGCCGAGGACGTCGACAAGACGCTGCGGGTGATCGCCGACAACGGGGGCGCGGTGTTGCGGGCGGCCGAGGACACCCCGTACGGCCGGTTGGCCGCCGCGACCGACCCGACGGGCGTCATCTTCAACCTGTCCTCGTTGCAGACCTAGCGGGCGTCACGCTGGCGTGGCCGTCGCCGACCGGCGCCACGCTAGTGTGACGCTCGGTGACACTGGCCGGCGCCCGAGTCAGCTAATCTCGCAACCATGACTCGCCGGCTGCGCCCTGGTTGGCTGGTGGCGTTTTTCGCCCTGCTCATTTCGGTCAGCGCCTGGATGCCGTGGCTGACGACGGCGGTCAACGGCGGTGGCTGGGCCAGCGCCATCGGGGGTACCCACGGCAACCTGGAATTGCCCAGGGGATTCGGTGCGGGGCAGCTCATCGTGTTGCTGTCATCGACCCTGCTGGTGGCCGGGGCGATGGTGGGCCGCGGCCTGTCGGTCAGGCTCGCTTCGGTTGCCGCCCTGGTGATTTCGTTGCTCATCGTGGCGCTCACCGTGTGGTACTACCAGCTCAACGTCAACCCGCCGGTGTCGGCCGAATACGGGCTTTACGTCGGTGCCGTCGGCGCCGCCTGCGCGGCAGTGTGCTCGGTCGCGGCGGTGATCGCGGCGCTGGCCTCCGGGCGATGAGCCGGTGAGGTCTACTCCGACGGGAACTCGTGCTTACCCGAGCCGGCGCTGTCCGCGGGCTCGTTGACGCCGAACACGAAGGGGGCGAACACGACTTCGCGCCCGTCGGGGTCGCGATAGGTAATCGCATCCGTCGCCTCCCAATACGGGTGCTGCTGCTCCGGTGCCACTCCCGCCGCCTGAAGGCGCGCGATCGCGGCCTGCTGAGCCTGCCGGTCGGGGAAGTACAGGCACAGCTGTTCGTGGTGGTCGACGGCGACCGGGTCGACCGACTCGACGATTTCGAGCGTCAGGTTCCAGCTGGGCAGACCGAAGATGGCACCGTTGCTTCCGTAGCTGGCCTCGAACGTCTCGTAGAGGGGCAGACCCACCAGCTCACGGTAAAACCGCACTGTCTCTGGGAAGTTCGAGGAGCGGCGGGCGAAGCGGATGGCGCCGATCGATGCCAACTGCGCGGGCCAATGCGAATGGTGACGCCCCGAGCTCGGGTACATGGTCACAACCCCACGGCCGCGGCCGCCGGCTCCGCGGTATGCCAGCGCCGCAGTTGATCGCCCGGTGCCCACGTCGAATGTGTGCCGCTGGAAATGCGTTCCGGCAGTTGGAGTTTGCACACCGGGCCGTCACCGAGGCGGGCGGCGTCGAAGACAACGCAGTACGAGGCGTCGGCATTCATGTCGGTGGTCAGGGTGACCAGGTAGCCGTCGTCCTCGCCGGTCGCGCCGACCCGCGGCGCCATGGCGGTCTCGCTGCCGTAGACACCGTCGCCGAACGCGATGCCCTCTTCTTTGCCGGTAAGCACATCGTGTCTGACCAAGCCGTCGAACAGGAACCAGCCCGGCTTGCCGGTGGCGGCGTAGGTGTAGCGGTAGCCGCGCGCGGCGTAGCCGGGATTGATGGTGCCGAACTCGGTGATGGATTCGGACAGTTGCTCCTCTTTGACCGCGCCGGTGCTCAGGTTGAAGCGCCACCGGTGCAGCCGGGCCTGCAGGCGATCCAGTGCCAGGAAGCGAAAGAGCTTCTCCCACTTCGGTCCACCGGTATCGAGGGGCTGCGGATCGCCCTCGAAGAAGCCGTCGAGCACGATCTCGTCACCGTCCTCGTAGGCGTTGACGAAGTGCAGCACGAAGGTCGGGTCCGCCTCGAACCATCGGATGTCGCCCGTGCCGCCCCGGCGCGGCAGCACCGCGAAACGCGACGGAATGTCGGGATAGAAGCGCGGCAGGTGAACGTCGTGCTGGAGCAGCCTCGGATCCCAGAACAACGGGAAATCGTTGAGGATCACGTAGTTTTCGGTGAACGCCATGTCATGCGGCAGCCGCGGGCCGGGCAGCGGGATGTCGACGTAGTGCACCAGCTCGTCGCTGTTGTCGACCACGCCGTAGCGCATGTAGGGCTCGTGCTTGCTGTAGTTGAAGAACAGCAGCTCGCCGGTTTTGTTGTCCACCTTCGGATGCGCCGACACGCCCCAGTCGGCGGGGAAGCGCCCGTTCCAGGTCTCCTTGCCGAGCGTGTCGGCCGAATACGGGTCGACCCGGTACAGGTCGCCGCACTGGTAGAAGCTGGTCAGCGCCATGCCGCGGTGGACGATCACGTCGGTGCTCGACGCGTCCTTCATCCGGGTTCGCGCGCCCCAGCCGTCCTCCCGTTTGGCCAGTTGCACCGGTTCGGCCAGGCCCGGCCACAACGGTTCACCGGCCTCGTTCTCGGCCAGGAATCCATCCGTGCGGACAAAGCGGTTGCGGTAGAACGCTTTTCCATCGCGGAAGCCGACCACGTGCAGCATGCCGTCGCCATCGAAGGGGTGATAGGTCTTCAACGCGGGGTGCAGCGGGTTCTCGGTGTTGCGTAGGTAGACGCCGTCCAGGTCGCGCGGGATCTCGCCCTCCACCGCGGTGAGGTCGTCGGCGTCCCACTCGGTCGTCTGTGGCCGCCAGGGGCCGGTGCGGTAGGGGTGGTCGTCGTCCTCGGGCAGGGTCGACAGGAACTTGCCGACGATCTCCACGCCCTTTAGATCCATAGTCACCACTCCCCGGTTGTGCTGACGACGAAGCTGACGGTGGTGGCGGTGCTGCCGCCGAAGTTCAGGGTGCCGAAGGTCTTCGCGCCCTCGACCTGGTAGTCGCCCGCCGCGCCGCTGACCTGCTTGGCGGCGTCGAGCAGCATCCTTACCCCGGACGCCCCGACGGGGTGGCCGCCGCCGATCAATCCACCGCTGGGATTGATCGGCAGCCTGCCGCCGATCTCGATCTCACCGTTTTCGATGGCCTTCCACGACTCGCCCGGGCCGGTCAGCCCGATGTGGTCGATGGCCAGGTATTCGCTGGGCGTGAAGCAGTCGTGCACCTCGAACCCGTCGAGGTCGTCGAGGGTCAGCCGCGCGCGGCGCAACGCGTCGAGCACGGCGGTGCGCACGTGCGGCAGCACGTGAGTTTCTGCGGGGTTGTCCGCCGTTCGGTCCAGTTTCTGCCGCAGACCCAGCCCGACGGTGCGGTGTCCCCAGCCGTCGATGCGGCCGATCGGGCGCGCTTCCGGGTGGTCGCGCAGGTACGCGTCGTTCACCAACACCACTCCGGCGCCGCCATCGGTCATCTGGCTGCAGTCGTACCGGCGCAGCCGGCCCTCGGTGATCGGGTTGGTCGCGTCGTCGTCGGTGATGGGGTCGGGGACCGTCCACGCCCTCGTCTGGGCGTTCGGGTTACGCCGTGCGTTGGCGAAGTTGAGCTGAGCGATCGCCCGCAGGTGCGTGTCGTCCAAGCCGTAACGCCGGTCGTACTCGTCGGCGATCTGGGCGAACATCGACGGCCAGAGGTAGCGGGCGCCGGCCCCTTCGTGTCCGGTCCACGCGGCCGCGCCGAGGTGTTGGGCGGCGGTGTCGCCGGGCACCGTTTTCTCCAGCTCGATCCCGACCACCAGCGCGGTGTCGTAGGCGCCCGACCGCAAATCGGCCATCGCCGACAGCGCGGCCACGCTGCCCGACGCGCATGCCGCCTCGTGCCGCGAGGCCGGGGTGTCCCAGAGTTGGCCGCAGACCGTGGCCGGCATCGCACCGAGGTGGCCCTGGCTCGCGAACATCTCGCCGAAGGCGTTGCCGACATGGACGACGCCGATGTCTGTGGCGTCCATTCTCGCGGCGGCGAGCGTGCCCTGCACCACTTCAGCGGTCAACGAAGCGAAGTCACCGCCTTCCCTGGTGTGGTTGCGGGCGAAATCGCTTTGGTAGCCGCCCAGTATCCACACGCCTGTCGAGCCGTCCATAACCGGCACGGTACTCCTGGATGACTCGCCCTTTGGGGCGTATCCGCCTCGCCGAGGCGGCGAAGAGGGGACGGCCCCGTCGGCTCTCGGGCTGAACCGACGGGACCTAGACGGGCGCGAAGGCCGGCCGACGCGCACGCCTCTTTTGCATCATTACCGCCCAGGGCGGTTGACAAACATGCTGACCCAACCTCGCAGGCCACATTACGAAATTAGTGCTGACCTGCGGCGTTCGGCTCGCGCTATTCAACGTATGTCCAGGATTAGACGGCGTCTTCGACGAGTTCCGTCGGCTCCGGTCCCTCCGGGGTCCGAGCGGGGGTGGCCGGACGTTCGCGGAGGGCCTCGGCGTCGGCGAGGTCGATGGCCGCCAGGTCGATGCCTTTGGTCTCGCGCGCGGCCAGGGCGGCCACCGCGCTCACCGCCGCGGCGGCCGCCAGGTACCAAGAAATCGGCACCGCGGACTTGTACGTCTCGAGCAGGCGAACGGCGATGATCGGTGCAAGCGAGCCGGCCACGATCGAGGTGACCTGATAGCCCAGCGACACCCCCGAGTAGCGCATCCGGGTCGGGAACATCTCCGCCATGGCCGCCGGCTGGACCGCGTACATGAGGCCGTGGAACACCAAACCGATGACGATCGCCGCCATGATGATCGCATTGCGCCGGCTGTCCATCATCGGGAAGGCGAAGAAGCCCCAGGTGCTCGCGCACACCGCGCCGATGAAATAGATTGGGCGCCTGCCGAATCGGTCGCTGAGACGCCCGACCAGCGGGATCACCACGAAGTGCACGACGTGGGCGGCCAGCAGCCACCACAGGATGACCTTGGTGTTGGCGTGCACCTGCACTTTGAGGTAGGTGATGGAGAAGGTGACCACCAGGTAGTACATGGTGTTCTCACCGAAACGCAAGCCCATGGCGGTGAAAACGCCACGCGGGTAACGCTTTAATACCTCGACGGCTCCGAGCCGGGTGGTCTTGGAGCGCTCGGCTTCTTGCTGGGCTGCCAGGAATATGGGCGCGTCGGTCACCTTGGTGCGGATGTAGTAACCGATCAGGACGACGACCGCGGACAACCAGAAGGCGACGCGCCATCCCCAGCTCAGGAAAGCCCCGTCCGACAGCGTCGAGGTGAGCCCCAGCAGTACGACGGTGGCCAGCATGTTGCCGCCGGGCACCGCCGCCTGCGGCCAGCTCGCCCAGAAACCGCGGGTGAGCCTTGGGCTGTGCTCGGCGACGAGCAGAACGGCGCCTCCCCACTCGCCGCCGACGGCGAAGCCCTGGAAGAAGCGCAGCACCACCAACAGCGCGGGGGCCCAGTAGCCGATCTGGGCGAACGTGGGCAGGCAGCCCATGAGGACGGTTGCGGCGCCGACCAGCAGCAGGCTGAACTGCAGCAGCTTCTTGCGCCCGTACCGATCGCCGAAGTGTCCGAAGACGAGCCCGCCGAGCGGGCGGGCCGCGAAGCCGACGGCGTAGGTCACGAAGGCGGCGAGGATGGCGTCGAGTTCGTTGCCGCCGCGCGGGAAGAACACCTTGCTGAACACCAGCGTGGCCGCCGTGCCGTAGAGGAAGAACTCGTACCATTCGACGACGGTGCCGGCCATGGATGCGGCGACCACACGCCGGAGAAAAGCAGGCCGCTGCAACGGGTCCGGCTGCAACTGATCAGGGACACTCACCGGATGCCCTCCTTGGTGGAGCGCCCGCGGGGCGCCGACCGGGGTGTGCTGGCGGATCGGAGCGTACCCCGGTTGGGTCGGGTTTGCTCCTGGGCCCCAGGATTCCCAGGAGTCACGTGACTTCGGGGATATCCGATGTCGTTTGTCCAACGGGCCCCCTCCGGTTCCTCCGTGCTGATCCGCAATGCGGATTCAATAAATCTTTGATGCGAATCTCGCGGGCGGCCGAGGAATGACAACGGCGCGAGAGCAGCAACAGGTCAAGCGGCACGAAAATAGGCGTTCCAATGGGACTCGGGACGCGTGGCCCACCGACCCAGCAATGCGCACATTTTTCGGATCCAGCGGTGCGCGATCAGCGGTTGTCAGGGCCCCGGGCGAGAAAACCGATGCGTTGCGACACGGTCACGGATGCATACCTATCGGCAGATCACTGGTCACAGCAGCCACGCGAATCACTATCGTCACATGAGCCAACCGCGGACGTCAATGCGACGGCCCGCCCCTGGAAAGGTGTGACCTTGACGGCGATTCCCCGAGCCCTATCGCTATCGGTGGCGTCGATGACCGCCATCGGTTTCTTCGTGGCGATAGGCCCCGCGCCGTCGGCGAACGCCACACCCTGCAGCGCGCCGGAAGCGAACGTCGACCCCCCGGCCGCGCCACCGGCGATGCCCGCGCCCCAGCCGGTCGTCCAACCGCCGACGGGGCGCAGACCCTCGCATACGAACGACCAGGCGCCGTTGCCGAAATTGGGTCCGCTGATCTCTTCCTTCATGAGGCCGGGAGCTGGGGGCCAGCGATACTCCGCTCCGATACAACCCCAGGCGGGGGTCGTGCCGCCGCCCGGTCCCAATCCGCCCGCCCCGGGCCTCCCGCAACCGCCGAATGCCAACCAGCTACAGCCCAACGCGGCACCTCAGCCGGCGCCCCAGCCGGCGCCGCCGCCGCCCGCCAACATCGCGGGGGCACCGACATCGCTCGTCGACTGGGTGACCGGAATGGACGGCCCCAACAAGACCCTGCAGCGTTTCGGCATCTCCGGGACCGACCTCGGGATCGCTTGGGACAACGGCGATCCCGCCAACCGTCAGGTCCTCATGGCGTTCGGTGACACATTCGGCTATTGCAAGGTGCACGGCCAGCAATGGCGATACAACGTGCTGTTCCGCAGTTCCGACCGCGACCTGTCCCACGGAATCCACATCGCCGACGGCGTGCCCAACGACCGATACTCCGGGTCGCCGGTGTGGACCACCGGCCTTTCCAAGCAGGTCGTCAACACCATCCACAAGGCGCCGCACGAGACGGGCATCATCCCGACCGCCGCCATCTCCCTCGGGCGGACCCAATACATGAGCTACATGTCCATCAGGCAGTGGGGCCGCGACGGGGAATGGAGCACGAACTACTCGGCGATCGCGAGATCCGTTGACAACGGCCAGAGCTGGGGGATCTTCCCCAGCACCATCCGCACGGCCTCGGCGGACGCCATCCCGGGGATCGGGTTCACGCCGGGTAACGAGAACTTCCAGATGGGCGCGTTCATGAAGGGAAACGACGGCTACCTCTACCAGTTCGGCACCCCGTCGGGGCGCGGCGGTGCCACGTTTCTGTCGCGGGTTCCCCCGAACTATCTGCCCGACCTGAGCAAGTACCAGTACTGGAACGGCGACAACGGCGGACACTGGGTCGCGGCCGACCCGGGGGCGGCGACGCCGCTTTGGCCCGGCCCGGTGGGCGAGATGTCGGCCCAGTACAACAGCTACCTCAAGCAGTACCTGGTGCTGTACACCAACGGCGGCAGCAACGACGTGGTGGCGCGGACCGCGCCGACGCCGACAGGACCATGGAGCGGAGAGCAACCGCTGGTGTCGGCGTTCTCGATGCCCGGTGGCATCTACGCGCCGATGATCCATCCGTGGTCGTCGGGCAGGGACCTGTACTTCAACCTGTCGCTGTGGTCGGCATACGACGTGATGCTGATGCACACCGTCCTCCCATAGTTCATAGCGGCTAATCCGGTGGGCAGCGACACTTACGTGGATAGTTCCTGATCGCTCGAGGGGGTAGGGCGGCGGCCCATCGAGTCGCTTTCTGCCATTTGCCGTAGCTGCTGAGCCATGCCGCGGTCCTCTTGCGCGTACTTGCGGTGTTGAGCCGCGTGTTGCCGGTATTCCTCCCGACGACGCTCGTTCTGTTCGGCTGATTCCTCGTATGCCCTCGCAGTCCGGTCGTGACTGGCTGCGGATGCGGCCAAGCTGTCGGCCGCAGATCGCTGGGACGCCTGCGCATCTCGCCGCGCCTGCTGCGCTCGTTGGCTGGCGCGAAATGCTTCTTCGGCGAGCGATTGGGGATCATCCCAGTCGGCCTCAGCGGGGTTAGCGTTGTCAGACATGGCCGCGCCTTTCGTTGACCGCCAGATTGACTCTAACGGCGCACAGGGCGTGATGGGTCCTCACGGTTGAAGTTGCCGACCACGCTCACCGTGCCGAAGATAAACGGAGGCGCGCGCATGCCCATATCTGCGATCCGTTCGCGCTCGATTGCGATGCTCCGGGTCCTGTGCAGTGCGTATGGCTGACTCGTTCATGGCACACAAACACCGCCACTTTGACGGGAAAGCCCGTCAACGCCTCGATCACGACGGCGTCCTGAGCTGACCCTTAGCGGCACCGGTTTAAGGATCGGCGAAGTCATAGTTATCAAGGCCGTCGTCGTGGCCTTTGCACTTCAGATTGGCGCACCGCCGCCGCGGTGACGTCGCTTCGATCTGGTGCTTCTCGCCGTCCTGATGCGTGAAAGTGATTGAGACAAGCTCCGTATCGCTGCCGCAGATCGGGCATCGGTGGCTCGGGTCGCGTTTGATAAGGGGCTCGATTGCCATGCTTCGAAAGACTAAAACCCCTGTGGTGGGGAGACTGTGGCCTAAAGACCCCCAGCACCGGGCACTTCGTCCCTACCTGCTTCGGTTGCTCCGCAATTAGATGGTCATCGTCTGTCGATTACCCGATCCACATCAGACCCTGGGAGGCCATCATGCCAGGAGGCACCGTCGCTCGCGTTACCGAGATCAGCGCGAGGTCCGACACCAGTTTCGAAGACGCCGTGAAGACTGGCATTGCTCGGGCCGAGGCGACGCTGCGTGGTGTCAAATCGGCGTGGATCAAGGAACAGGTGGTGGATGTAGAGAACGGCGGGGTTGTCGCCTACCGCGTCAACATGCTGGTCACATTCGTCTTGGAATAGCAGCGACAGTGAACTGCCGTTGCTGGTTGCCGTTCGGCGAGTGCCGGGCGTACGGCTGTTAGTCCGGCAGATCGGTGACTATTGCCACCTGATCGTCAGCGAAGGTCGTCCTACGGTCATGCGCGAAGCTGCCAACACGAGCCAAGCAGGAGAACGAAATGTCTGGCGCCGAAACTCATCGTGGCATTTTGGTCGGTGTCGACCGATCAGCGTCGTCGATGGCGGCGGTCGACTGGGCGGCTCGCGATGCTGCGATGCGCAATGTTCCGCTTACGCTCATGCACGTCATCGCACCGGTTGTGCCGGCGGTTGCGCCGTGGCCGGAGATTCCGATACCCCAGGACTATTTCGATCGGCAGGACGAGAAAGCGAGGCGAATTCTCGAAGACGCACGCAAAGCGGTCGCCGACAGCACCGCCGGCCATGGCCCGCCGATCGTGGACAGCGTGGTGGTACATGGCCCAACCGTTTCGACGCTGGTCAATGAGTCCAAGATTGCGGACATGATGGTCGTGGGATGCCGGGGCGAAGGGGCGTTTGGCCAGGTCTCGTTCGGGTCGATCAGCACTGGCCTGGTGAACCATGCGTACTGCCCGGTCGCGGTCGTCCATGATGAGGCCTCGCCGCCCGCGCAGGCGCCGGTGCTGGTGGGAATCGATGGTTCGCCCGCATCGGAACTGGCGACGGAGATCGCCTTTGACGAGGCCTTCCGCCGGGGTGTGGATTTGGTGGCGCTGCATGCGTGGTCCGACGTCAGCATGTCGGAGGTACCGGGTGTGGATTTCGCGACCATGGACGCCCAGGCACAAAAGGCGCTGGCTGATTGGCTTGACCGATGGCAGCAGCGCTACCCCGATGTCACGGTGCGACGTGTAGTGGTGTGCGATCAGCCGGCTCGTCAACTCGTCGAGTACTCGGAATCCGCGCAACTCGTCGTCGTCGGCAATAACGGTCGGGGCCGATTCGCCGGCATGCTCCTGGGCTCGGTGAGCACCGCCGTCACGCATGCGGCGCGGACTGTGGTGATCGTCGCGCGCGAGTCGCACCGGCACATGCCGGCATCACGCTGACTCGAGCTGGGACGGGTCTGGTGACCCAGTCGCATGGACCGGCTTGTGTGCGGGCTGCCGCCGCGGCTTCGGGTCGATGTCTGATCCCGGTCGGTGAGGATGGTGGCGATGAAGGTTCTGGTCGTCGGTGCGGGAGTCATTGGCAGCTTTAACGCCGCGCGATTGTTTCGCGGCGGCGTCGATGTCACGCTGCTGGCCCGCGGTGAGCGACTGGCCGCGCTGCGTGATCGGGGCGTCGTACTGGAGGACTGGCGAACCCGGAGGCGCAGCGTGACACCCGTGCCCATAGTGGATCGGATTGCACCTGGCAGTTGCTATGACCTCGCGGTGGTGATCGTTCGCCGCGATCAGGTCGCCTCGGTGCTGCCGTTGTTGGCCGCCGCACCAAGCATCCCGTCGGTTCTGTTCCTGGGTAACAACCTGGCCGGATCATCGGACATGGCGGCAGCTTTGGGCAGTCAGCGGGTATTGACCGGGATGGTCAACGCGGGCGGTCAGCGGGATGGGGTGGTGGTCCGTTACATCTGGACTCGTCGGCTTCGGCTGCTCTTCGGAGAAAGAAATGGACTCACTCGCGTCCGCACCCGCGCTATTGCCGACATGTTCAGGGGCGCAGGCTTGCCGGCGCGGGTAGTAACCGATGCCGAGGCGTATCAGAAGACCCACGCCGCTGGACTGCCCGCCTTCGCCGGTGCGCTGTACAGCGCCGGCGGGGATATCCGGCTGCTAGGCCGCCGGCATGATCTGCTGCACCTGCTTGTGACCGGATACCGTGACGCGCTTAGCGGCTTGCAAGCCGACGGAACAGCGATTCGGCCCCGGATGACGCGGGCACTGGTGTGGACCCCCGAACGGCTGCTGCATGTCGCTCTGCGCCAACTCTTCGACACCGAGCTGGCCGTGGTGGGCGGCCAGGCGCATGCCCTGGCTGCCGTTGGCGAGATGCGTGAGCTGGCCGAGGAGCTGCGTGCGATCCTGGGACGCACCGGCATGCGGTCCCCGGCCAACGATCAGGCGTATGCGGCGATCGTGAATTGGGCTGACGGCACGGCCGCCCGCTAGGCGCACGGGTCAGTAACACGCTGGCTGGGGTGTTGGGTTGATCGGCGGGTTGTTGGGATCATGGAGTGTGCCTGATGATCTCGATGATGGTGGATTGTTCGAGGTCGACCCCGCTGAGCGGGTAGATCCGAATTCTTTGCCGCCGAAGCCGCCGGTGGACAAGACCTTTCGGCTGTTCGACCCGGACCAGGGGTTGTTGTTGCCCCCGTCGTTGGATGAGTGGTTGCCAGCCGAACACTTGGCCCGGTTCATCGCCGATCTGGTCGATGAGCATTTGGATCTGTCGCGTATCCACGCCGTCTACACCGAGGGGCGCGGCGGGCCGCCCTATGACCCGCGGTTGATGGTGCGCATCCTGCTCTACGGCTATACCATCGGGGTGCGTTCCTCGCGTGTGATCGAGACCAAATGCGTCGATGACGTGCCGTTTCGGTGGCTGGCGGGTGGGGCGGCTCCGGATTACCGGGCGATCGCCCGGTTCCGCAAACGCCACCTCTCAGCGCTTGGGCACCTGTTTGTGCAGGCCTTGGCATTGTGCCAGGCCGCGGGGATG
>Ga0335071_10001293_pt1 | contig 26962 bp, 29 predicted proteins | sample Lox_Sample_15_FD_206724 | JGI IMG/M metagenome (GOLD analysis project Ga0335071, IMG submission 206724) | Soil microbial communities from Loxahatchee National Wildlife Refuge, Florida, United States - Lox_Sample_1.5 | ecosystem: Environmental > Terrestrial > Soil > Wetlands | place: USA...
GTGGAGGTCACCGTCGACCGCCCCGACGAGTCGTGGCGGGGCGTCGTCGGCGTCGTCCCGGGCCTCGTCGCCTCGGCGCCCTTCGACCCCGACCGCGCCACGGCGTTCGTCTGCGGGCCGGAGATCATGATGCACTTCGCCGCCGAGGCACTCGCCGAGCGCGGCGTCCCGCCCGACCGCATCCAGCTTTCGATGGAGCGGCACATGGACTGCGGCATCGGGCTCTGCGGCCACTGCCAGCTCGGCCCGACCCTGATCTGCCGCGACGGCCCCGTGTACACGCAGGCCGAGCTCGCGCAGTGGCTGGAGGTGGCGGCGCTGTGAGCACGCCGAAGCTCGCCGTCTGGAAGTTCGCGTCGTGCGACGGCTGCCAGCTGTCGCTGCTCGACCTCGAGGACGACCTGCTCATGCTCACCGGCAAGGTCACGCTGGCCGAGTTCCGGGAGGCGACGAGCGGCGTCGTCGAAGGGCCGTACGACCTGTCGCTCGTCGAGGGCTCCGTCACGACCGCGCACGACGCGGAGCGCATCCAGGAGATCCGCCGCGCCTCGAAGGCGCTGGTCACGATCGGCGCCTGCGCCACCTCGGGCGGGATCCAGGCTCTGAAGAACTTCGGCGACGTCGAACGGTTCGTCGCAGCCGTCTACGCGTCGCCCGAGTACATCTCGACGCTTGCCACCTCGACCGCGATCGCCGACCACGTGCAGGTCGACTTCGAGCTGCGCGGCTGCCCGGTGAACAAGCACCAGCTGCTCGAGGTCGTGACGGCGTTCCTGCACGGGCGCAAGCCGGGGATCGCGTCGACGAGCGTCTGCGAGGAGTGCAAGGCGCGCGGCATCGTCTGCGTCAGCGTCGCGCACGGCACGCCGTGCCTCGGCCCGGTCACGCACGCGGGCTGCGGCGCGCTCTGCCCGGCCTACAACCGCGGCTGCTTCGGCTGTTTCGGCCCGAAGGAGACGCCGAACACCGCTGCGCTGCTGCCGCTGCTGCGCGACCAGGGCCTCCAGCAGGCCGAGATCGAGCGCCTCTTCCAGACGTTCAACGCGACCGCGGAGCCGTTCCGGAAGGTGGTGGAGCATGCCTGAGCGCCGGACGATCACGACCGACTACCTCGCGCGCGTCGAGGGCGAGGGCGCGATGACCGTCCGCCTCGACGGCGGCGAGGTCGAGCACGTCGAGCTGCGCATCTTCGAGCCGCCGCGCTTCTTCGAGGCGCTCCTCCAGGGACGTGACTTCCGCGAGGCGCCCGACATCACCGCGCGCATCTGCGGCATCTGCCCGGTCGCCTACCAGACGAGCGCCGTCAACGCGCTCGAGAGCCTCTGCGGCGCCGAGATCCCCGAACCGGTCCGCGAGCTCCGCCGCCTCCTCTACTGCGGCGAGTGGATCGAGAGCCACGCGCTCCACGTCTACATGCTCCACGCGCCCGACTTCCTCGGCTACGAGAGCGCCGTCGAGCTCGCCCGCGACGCGCCCGAGGCGGTGCAGCGGGGACTCGCGCTGAAGCGGACCGGCAACGAGCTGATGACGCTGGTCGGCGGCCGCGAGATCCATCCGATCAACGTGCGCGTCGGCGGCTTCTACCGTGCGCCCACGAAGCGCGAGCTCCGCACGATGGTCGACCCGCTCGAGCGAGCGCGCGAGGCGGCGCTCGAGACGCTCCGCTGGACGGCGACGCTCGAGTTTCCGGAGCGCCGGGTCGAGTGCGAGCTCGTCTCGCTGCAGCAGCCGGGCGAGTACCCGATCGAGCGCGGCCGGATCGTCTCCGACCGCGGGCTCGACATCGCGCCGAAGGAGTACGAGGAGCACTTCGTCGAGGAGCACGTCGAGCGCTCGACGGCCCTTCACTCGCGCCTCGACGGCGGCACCTACCTGCTCGGGCCGCTCGCGCGCTACGCGCTCAACGCCGGCTCGCTGTCGCCGCTCGCGCGCGAGAGCGCGAAAGAGGTGGGTCTCGAGGTGCCGTGCCTCAACCCGTTCCGGAGCATCGTCGTCCGCAGCGTCGAGCTCGTCTACGCGTGCGACGAGGCGCTGCGCCTGATCGAGGGCTACGAGGAGCCCGACCGGCCGTTCGTCGAGGTCGAGCCGGTCGCCGGCACCGGGTTCGGCGTCAGCGAGGCGCCGCGCGGGATGCTCTACCACCGCTATCGCATCGCAGCCGACGGGACGATCGAGGAGGCGAAGATCGTCCCGCCGACCTCGCAGAACCAGCGGGCGATCGAGGACGATCTCCGCGACGTCGCCGCCCGGAACGCGACGCTCGCCGACGACGAGCTGCGTGCGCTCTGCGAGCAGACGATCCGCAACTACGACCCCTGCATCTCCTGCGCGACGCACTTCCTCGACCTGCAGGTGGAGAGGCGATGAGGGAGGCGCGGGTGGTCGTCATCGGGATCGGGAACAGCTACCGCGGAGACGATGCCGCCGGGCTCGCCGCTGCGACCCTGCTCGCCGGAACGCTTCCGCCGGCGGTCGAGATCGCTCGCTGCGAGCAGGAGCCCAGCCGGATCATGGACGCCTGGGCCGGCGCCGACGCCACGTTCGTGATCGACGCGGTCGCGCCACTGGGCTCGCCGGGAACGCTGCGCGTGTTCGACGCATCGGTCTCCGGGCTGCCCGCGAACAGCTTTCGCTCCTCCACGCACGCGCTCGGGCTGGGCGAGATCATCGAGCTCGCGCGCGCGATGGGCATCCTTCCGCCCCACGTGATGGTGTACGGCATCGAGGCCGCCGACCTTTCGGCCGGCCATCCGCTCAGTCCTGCCGTCGCCGACGCGGTCGCGGCCGCTGCAGGCGCGATCAGCGCCGACGTCGAGGCGTTTCTCTCCGGGGGGGCGTGATGCACGAGCGCAAGCTCATGGACGACGTGATGACCAAGATCTTCGACGTGGCCGCGCTGGAGGGCGGCGCGCGCGTGACGCGCATCACCGTGCGGCTCGGCGCGCTCTCCCACTTCACGCCGGAGCACTTCCGCGAGCACTTCGAGGACGCCGCGCGCAACACGATCGCCGCCGGCGCCGAGGTGGTCGCCCAGGTCGAGGACGACGTCGCGTCTCCCTTTGCCCGCGACGTCGTCCTCGAGAGCGTCGAGATCGAGGAGGCGGCCTGATGTGCATCGGAGCGGTCGCACGGCTCGCCGACGTCGTCGACGACGACGGCTTCGAGGTCGGCCTGCTCGAAGACGGCAACGCCGTCCCCCTCACCTTCGTCCCGGACGCAAAGCCCGGTGCGTACCTGCTGCTGCATCTCGGCATCCCGGTCGAGGTGGTCACGCTCGAATCGGAAGGAGAGCTCCTGTGAGCACCCGGGCCCTCGGCGTCGCGCTCGCGTTCTGCACCGCAACGATCAGCGGCGTGTCGATCTACGTCAACGGCTACGCCGTCAAGCACTTCACCGACGCAACCGTGTACACGACGGCGAAGAACGCCGTCGCCGGCGTGCTCCTGCTCGGCCTCATGCTCGCACTGCGCGACAAGGCCCCCGACACCGCGCATCCCGACATGCGCCGCTGGCCGTCGCTCCTCGTCGTCGCCGTCATCGGCGGCAGCGTGCCCTTCGTCCTCTTCTTCGAAGGTCTGAAGCGCGCGGAGGCGACGCAGGCGTCGTTCATCCAGAAGACGCTCGTCGTGTGGGTGGCGCTGCTCGCCGTGCCGCTGCTCCGCGAGCGGCTCCGCTGGCCGCACTTCGTGGCGATGGCGCTGCTCGTGCTCGGCCAGGCGTGGCTCGTCGGGAGCGCGGGCACGATCGCGTTCGGGACGGGCGAGGCGATGATCCTGGCTGCGACGCTGCTCTGGGCGGTCGAGGTGGTCTACGTGAAGCGGGTGCTTCCCGACCTGTCTCCCGGCGCTCTGGCGGTCGGCCGGATGGCGCTCGGCGCGGAGATCCTGATCGCGTGGGTCGCGCTCACCGGCCGGCTCGGCGAGCTCGTCTCGCTCGACGCGAGGCAGTGGCTGTGGGTGCTGCTGACCGGCGTGCTCCTGACCGGGTACGTCGCCACCTGGTACACCGCGCTCGCGCGGGCGCAGGCGGTCGACGTGACCGCGATGCTCGTCTTCGGTGCCGTCGTGACCGCCGCGCTCGCCGGCACGCTCGACGGGACGCACGTCAGCCTGCTCGGCGCGCTGCTCGTCGCCGCCGGCTCCGGCATCGCCGCGTGGCTCGCGCTGCGGCGGCCCCAGGAGGCGGCAGCGACGTGACCGACCAGGCGGGATCGCTGCTGTTCGCGCAGTACGCGTACCCGCCGAACGCCCTCGGCCTGTGCGGCGCCGACGTTCCGCGGACGCTGCTCGAGTACGGCGCCGCCCGAGAGTCGGACGGCGGCCTCGCCGAGCTTGCGCGGACGTTCGAGGGAGCGTGGCCCTACCTGGCGCTGATCGCGCATGCGAACCGCATCGAGGACCCGCTCGACCCGCGCGTGGTCGAGGCGTACTGGATCGGCAACGAGCTGCTCGGCGACGTCCGCGCCGACGCCCTGTGCGCGCACCTCGACGAGCGCTTCGGCGCACGCCTCGGCCGAGGCCGCGAGCGTCTCGCGCTCTCCGCCGGGGCCGGCGCCGTCCCGCATCATTGCTTCCACGTGTTCGTCGTCTACCCCTGGGTCGGCCTGCTGCGCTCCGGCACCGTCGAGGAGCCGCTGCGCGTGCTCGACCGGTGCCGGATCGCGCCCGCACGCGTCCTCGCCGTCGGCGGAGACGACGCGACGGTCGAGCTCAGGCCGCTCGTGTGGGACGGCTCCCGCCTCGCGCTCGGCGCGCCCGAGGAGCGCTCCGTCCGCTGGCGCGACGGCGGCCTCGGCTTCGCCCGGCCCGCCCCGGGGGATCGGGTCGCGCTCCACTGGGACTTCGTCTGCGACGTGCTCTCGCCACGTCAGGAGCGCGCGCTCGCCGCGGCGACGGCCCGGTCGCTGGCGGCGGCGAACGCGACCGGAGGAATCGCATGAGCGTCGAGCTCGACGACCTCACGCTCCACTGGCAGTGGGCGCTCGACGCCGCCGGCCGGGCGCTCTCGGCCACCGGGCACGAGCTCGCCGACGCGGACCTGCAGCGCCACCGGAGCGTGCTGCTGCACGAGCGCGCCGACGCGACGACGCTCCTGCGGCGCATCGACGCGCTCGAGAGCGCCGGCGTGCGGCCCTGGCTCGCGCCGGGCGAGGTGACGCCCAGGCTGCTCGGGCTGCCGCCCGCAACCGAGGCCTGTCTGTTCGACCTCGACGGCGTCCTGACCGACAGCGGGGTGATCCATGCGACCGCCTGGGCGCAGGTGCTCGACGACCTGATGCTCTTGCGCCTGCCGCACGAGACCGGCCGGGTGTTCATGCCGTTCGACCGGGTCGAGGACTACCGCACCTACCTCGACGGACGGCCCCGCCTCGAGGGCATCCGCGGATTCCTGGCGAGCCGCGGCATCCGCCTGCCCGAGGGGCATCCGGGCGACCCGCCGGACGCCGAGACCGCCTACGGGGTCGCCGCGCGCAAGGGCGTGGCGCTCGAGCGCGTCATGCACCGGCGTGGTGTCAACGACCTGCGCGGCGCGCGGCCGTACCTTCTGGCGAGCGGGTTCGCGCATCTCCATCGCGGCGTCGTCTCGGCGAGCACGACCACGCTGCCGATGCTCGAGCTCGCGCGCCTCGACCGCCTGGTCGAGGTGCGCGTCGATGCCGAGGACATCAGGAGCGAAGGGCTGCGCTCCCGCCCGGCGCCCGACGTGCTGCTCAGCGCGTGCGAGCAGCTCGGCGTCGACCCGACGCGCACCGCGACGCTCACGAACAGTCCGGCGGGCGTCGCTGCGGGCCACGCGGCCGGCATGCACGTCGTCGCCGTCGGCGAGGGCACGATCGGCGAGCAGCTCGCGGGTTACGGCCCCGACCGGGTCGTCGCGTCGCTCGAAGCGCTGCTCGACCCGCAGCTGCGTGCGGCCTCGAACGGCCGCGTCCATGACGAAGGGAGACGAAGATGAAGCAGGCACACCGCACGCCCACGGTCGGCGACGAGATCGAGGTCACCGGCCACACGGTCGAGGAGGCGCGGCGCCACGGCGTCGTCGTCGAGGTGCTCGGGGACGACCCCCACCCGCACTTCCGCGTCCGCTGGGACGACGGGCACGAGACGGTGCTCTTCCCCGGCTCCGACGTGACCGTGCGGACCGTGACGCGGGCCCACCCGGACGCGACGGCGAAGTAGCGGCCTAGATCACCCCGCCCGCGAAGCTCTTCTCGCCGCGCGCGGCGGGCCCGAGGCCCGCGCGCGGATCGAGCACGGCGTAGAGCAGGTCGACGACGATGTTCCCGATCACGACGACGAGCGTCAGCATCGTCACGATCGCGAGAACCACCGGCAGGTCGAGCGGCCCCATGCCGCCCAGCTGGAAGACCGCATACTGGCCGAGGCCGCCGATCCCGAACACGGTCTCGAGGTAGATGCAGACCCCGATCGCGGTCCCGATCTCCATCCCGATCATCGTCAGCACCTTGAGGCCCGCATTCGGCAACACGTGCCGGCCGAGGACGCGTACCTCGCTCGCGCCCTTCGCGCGCGCGGTCCGGACGTAGTCCTCCGGGAGCGTCTCGGCCACGCTGGCGCGGATCATGCGCGTGTAGAGCGCGAGGAAGAGCAGGGCGAACGTGAGCCACGGCAGCGCCAGATGCGCCGCCCAGGCGCCGACCCCGGTGCACGACGTCCCGGGCGTGCCGCCGAGCGGGCAGTACCCCGTCTGCGGCGCCCAGCCGAGCCGGTGCCCGAACAGGCTGCGGAGCAGGAGACCGAGGATCATCGGGTGCAGGCAGACCGCGACGAGCGTGACGATCGAGATCGTCCGGTCGGCGACCGACCCGACCCGGCTGCCCGCGATCGTCCCGAGCGGGATCCCGAGCAGCAGCACGAAGAACGCGCCGCCGAGGATGAGCGACAGCGTCCTCCGCAGGCTGGAGTAGAGGCCGGGCGCGACCGGCGGCCCCTTCACGAGCGTCTGCTGCGGCGAGATCGACGAGCCGGCCCAGCTGTGGCCGAAATCGAACCGGAGGTCGTGCCAGAGATAGTCGAGGTACTGGTCGACCTTCGGGCGGTCGAACCCGAGCAGCCGGTCCGCCGTTCGGAGCTGGAAGCTCGGCATGGGGTTCGGCGCGTTCGGGTACACGAAGCTCTCCGGCCGCTGCGGGATCGACCAGAAGACGACGAAGGTCAGCGTCAGCATCACGACCCAGGTGAAGAGGCCGGCCGCGAGCCTGCGGACGATGAAGGTCGCGACGCGCATCGGGCCTCTAGCTGCGCTCCCACGGTGCCATCGCGTGGCGCAGGCCCTCGGACAGCTGGTTCAGCGACACGACCGTGATCACGATGGCGGCCGTCGGCAGGATCGTCTGCCACGGGGTGAAGAGCCGGCTGTCGTAGACCTGCGGCTGGAAGAACGTGCCCCACGTCGTCGAGAGCAGCGAGCCCCACGACGGCACGCTCGCCTGCACACCGACGCCGATGAAGCTGAGCCCGACCTCGAGCAGGATGTTCGTGCCCACGGCGATCCCCGCCCAGACGAGGAGGGACGGGACGACGTGCGGGATGAGGTGGCGGCGCAGCACACGCGGGTGCGAGGCGCCCACCATCTCGGCCGCCTCGACGAACTCCGCGTGACGCAGCGAGAGGAGCTGCGCCCGGACGAGCCGCGCCGGGTAGAAGGCGGTGAAGGCCCCGATCAGGAGCGCCTCCTCGAAGACCCCCGCCGGGATCTCCCAGCCCCAGCCGACGCCCCGGATCCCCTGCCCGAGCCGCACGCTGGCGAAGATCAGGAAGAGCAGCAGCGGAAAGGCCATGATCGCCTCGGTGACGCGCGAGACGACCGCGTCGGTGAGCCCCCCGAAGTAGCCGGCCAGGGCGCCCAGCGGCAGCCCGATCAGCAGTGCGACGAGCGCGCCGCCGATCGCGATCTCGAGGGAGGTGCGCCCGCCGTCGAGCAGGCGGATCAGCTCGTCCCGGCCGAGCGGCCCGTCGGCGCCCAGCACGAGCAGCGTGGTCCTCGTCCCGGGCGGGGGCGCCTTGATGTTCCCGTAGGCGTCGGAGACCGCGTTGTTCAGGTTCGGGACGCGCGTCCAGGGCCCGACGGCGCGCAGGTTGTCGTTGGCGGCGTACGGGAACAGGTCCTCGCCGCTGTGGCCGCTCAGGTGCGTTGCGATCGCGCCGCCGGCGAAGCAGGCGAGGACGACGGCCGCCAGCACGAGGAGCGACGTGTACGACCAGCGATCACGCCGGAGCCGGGACCACGCCAACCGCCATGGTCCACGCGGACGTGCGTGCCCGCCCGCTGCCGCCGACGACCCCATCTGCTTCGCAACCTAGCGGAGCGCACAGCAGCGCGACCGCCGCCGCGGTAGCCCGTCCCGGCTCGCAAGTCCGGTCGTGGCCGCACCCAACACCGCGGGCGGCGGTCGTGCTCCTGACGAGAGGTCGAAGCATCGTCTCCCGCCGGGCGAGCGGCACTCACCCGGCCGGGGTGGCCCGGCGGACATCCTCGTCATGGTTGTTGCATACTTCTGGCGAATGGCAGAACTGGCCGTCGGTCCCGACGACGGGGAGGCGCGCCTGCGGAAGCGTCTCTCAGCTGGCTTCCCTCTCTCCGCGGTCAGGGCGATGTCCGCACAGCTCCGGGGGCTCCGCCTGCTTCCCGCGCGCGAGGGTCGCCGCCCCTTCGCGCGCTACGCCACCAGCGTCTCGCTCGTCGCCGCCGTCTACTTCGCCGCGGCGATGGCCGGAAACGCACTCAGATTCACCGGCAACGTCGACGCGATCTGGCCGCCGGCCGGGGTCGGGATCGCCACGCTCTACCTGTTCGGCATGGAGCTCTGGCCGGGCGTCCTGATCGGCGACATCCTGGCCGACAGCCCGCATTCGCTCCCGCTCATCTCCTCGATCGGACAGACGGGGGGAAACATGGCCGAGGCGATGGTCGCCGCCTACCTGCTGCAGCGCCAGCTCGGCTGGCGGTCGCCGCTGGCACGACTCGACACGGTGATCCGGTTCGCGGGGATCGTCCTGTTCGGCACCGCGATCAGCGCGACCGTCGGGACGCTGTCGCTGCGGGCCGGCGGTGTCATCGCATTCTCCACCGCGCCGGAGGTGTGGCGGACGTGGTGGGTCGGGGACTCGTGCGGCGCGCTGCTGATCGTCCCGCTCGCGATCGCCTGGCTGCGTCCGGAGCCCGACGGCGAGGTACGGGGCGGGATGCTCGAGCTGATCGCCTGCGCGGCTGCGGTCCTGCTCCTGGGCGGGATCTCGTCCAACTCCGGGCACCACCTCGTCTACCTCGTCTTCCCCGCGCTCGTGTGGGCGACCGTCCGCTTCGGCGCGCGCGGAGGCACGCTCGCCGTCGCCGTCGCCTCGGGGATCGCGATCTGGCAGACCGCGGACAGCAACGGCCCGTTCGCGCTGCACTCGATCACCGACGAGACGCTCTCGGTCCAGCTGTACATCGCCGCCATGATCACGACCTCGCTCGCACTCACCGCGATGCTGTCCGAGCGCCGTGCGTTCGCGCGGACGCTCGATGAGTCGCGCACCCGTCTGATCGAGTCGGCCGAGATCGAGCGGACGCAGCTCGAGCGCAACCTGCACGACGGAGCCCAGCAGCGCCTGTCGGCGCTCTCGATTCGCCTTCGGGCCGCGGGCTCGTACGGCGAGGACACGCAGACCGTCGCCTTCATGCGGCATGCGGGCGAGGAGCTGGAGCGTGCGATCGACGAGCTGCGCGAGCTGGCACGCGGCATCCACCCGAGCCTGCTCAGCCGCTTCGGCCTCCCGACCGCGCTCGACGGCATCGCCAGCCGGTCGACCGTGAACGTCTCCGTCGACGTCGCGCTTCCCGAAGCCCGGCTCGAGGCGAAGGCGGAGACGACCGCGTACTACGTCGTCGCCGAGGCGCTTGCGAACGTCCAGCGGCACGCCGAGGCGACGCACGCGCGCATCCGCGTCTGGGCGGACGACGGCGCACTGAGCGTCGTCGTCGCCGACGACGGCGTCGGCGGCGCGATCGAGCGGCCCGACTCGGGCCTCCGCGGCCTGCGCGACCGCGTCGAGGGTGTCGGCGGATGGTTCTCGCTCACGAGCCCGCCGGGGGCCGGCACGGTTCTGAGCGTGCGGATCCCGCTCGGTGACGGCGACGTGGCGCTCAGCGGCTGACGCGGGCGCCGCGGAGCAGACGGCGAAGCAGCCAGGCGGTCACGAGCGCGGCGCCGAGCGTGTCCTCGAGGTCGCGCTGGAACCGGGAGCGGCGGCTGCGGCGGAGGTGCATGCTCAGGCCGCTTTCGACTCGGAGAGCATCTGCCGGCGCCAGAGCGTCAGCCCCGTGTAGAGCAGTGCGGCGAGCAGCAGCGTGCCCCAGATGCGGCGTGACCCGGAGCTCGGCCCCCACGCGAGCAGCGCGAGGAAGACGACCGTCGCAACGGTGTAGACCGCGACGACGTGATCGCGGAACGCGGGCGCAAGCCACGCGCGAAGCGCCACCGCATGCCGCGCCCCGCTCCCGAGCCAGGCGGCGGCGATTGCGAGGACGCCGTAGACGATCAGCGCCAGCGCGATGTCTCGAAGCAGGTCGGTCTCGATCAGCCACAGCTGCCCGACGGCGGGCCGGTTCGCAACCGTCTTGACGAGCGAGCCCGTGATCCAGTGGCCCACGAGCCGCCTGACGATCAGCACCAGCATCCCGACGAGCACCAGCGAGCCGCCCGACCAGGCGAGCGTCCGCAGGCGCGCGCCGCGCGCAACCCAGATCGCGATCGCGTACAGCGCGAGCGCGACGATCGCGATCACGACGCTCAGGACGTTCAGGACCCGCACGGCGTGCTGTGCATTCTTCAGCTGGTCGCTTCGCAGGAGGACGATGCGGCCCGCGTCCGGCGGCAGCGCTCCCTCGAGGCGGCCGCCGACGCCGACGCGGTCGGCCAGCCGCTGCAGCATCGGCCGCAGGTCGAGGACGATCTCGCCGTTCGCCGTGCCGAGGCCGCGGACGCTCTTCCCTTCCAACGCCCGGACAAGCTGCGCGTGCGCGCGCCCCGACAGCTCCACCCAGAGCTGCTGGCCGCGGGCGCTCGCGAGGAACGTCTCCGCCACGCGCGTGGACGCGGTCTGGAGCGCCGCCGCGAGCTCGGGCGCGAGCCCCTTCGCGTTCGCCGGCAGGCTCTGCTCGAGCTGCTTCTGCACGTCGACGTTCGCGTACAGCTGGTCGACGAGCGTCGTCGCGACTGCGCTCCGGACGGCCGGCTGCTCGAGCAGCCGCGCCGAGCTCGCCCGCCAGGCCCCGTTGTCGAGCAGCTGCCGTTTCGACCAGACGGTCAGCGAGCCGACGAACGTGACCAGCGTCGCGAGAACGACCAAAGCGATCACGGCGGCGGACCGCCGCCGGCTCATCCCGTGCGGCGCCAGCATGCTCCCGAGTCTTCGGCTGACACGGGTGACGGGCCGTCACTCATGCCGGGTGATAAGTCGTCACCCGGACGGCGGCCATCGTGTACGCGTGCCATCCGAGCGCTACGAGTTTCGTGTGAAGGGTCGGATCGGCTCGTCGGTGGCCGCCTCCTTCGACCAGTTCGACACGGAGGTCGAGCCGGCCGTCACCGTCCTGCGCGGGCCGGTCCGCGACCAGTCCGACCTGCACGGGCTGCTGGCGCGCATGCAGAGCCTCGGACTCGAGCTGATCGAGATCCGCCAGGTCTCCGGCCGCCGGAGCCGGCCGGCGGGCGACACCAAGCAGTAACCACGAGCGTCGGGCGGCCGCCGAACCGGCGGGTGCACGCCGAAGTGCCGGGACACATGCGCGCCTCATTGTCCCGGGCTAACCCGCTGTGCAAGCGTGTCGGTGCACCCAGCGAGAGGAGATAGAGCTATGAGCCGCGGGCTCACGCTCGACCGTCCCTCGGCCGCATCCCGCAATGCCGAAACGGGGCGAATTCGCGACGCCTTGAGCGACGTCGTGTTCCGGTCGCGCGTCCACGACGCGATCTCCGCGGGCACCGCCTCGCGGCTGACGATGATCTCGGCGCCGCCCGGCAGCGGGAAGACGGTGGCGCTGCGGACCTGGCTGGACTCGGGCGCGTTCGACGGCACCGTCGTCGAGCTTGCGCTCTCGCCGCCCCCGAGCTCGTTCTGGCGGGCGCTCGCGGATGCAACTGCGGCCGCGCTCGACGCGCCGCGCGTCGACGACGACGAGGCGGACGCCGCAATCGCGCGCCGGCTCGAGGCGCTGCTCGCCACGGCGGACGGCCCGGTGCTGTTCGCCTTCGACGACCTGCACATCCTCGGATACGGGCCCGAGCTCGAAGTGCTCGCCGACTTCGTCGCCCGCACCGACCCGTCGACGCGTTTCCTGTTCACGTGCCGGCATGACGTCGACCTCGACCTGCGGCGCGCCCGGTTGTACGGCGAGCTCTCCGAGCTGCGCGGCCGCGAGCTCGCGTTCACCGAGAACGAGGCGGCGGAGCTGTTCGCGCGTGCAGGCCTGACGCTCGACGACGCCCACGTCTCGGCGTTCGTGTCGCTGACCGACGGCTGGGCGGCGGGGCTCCGCTTCGCGGCGCTGTCGCTCGGCAACGGCGACGATCCCGACCGGCTTGCAACGCGCCTCGGACGGAGCGACGCGGTCGTCGCCGAGTTCCTGATGGACGAGGTCCTCGACCGGATGAGCCCCGAGCTCTGCGAGTTCCTGCTCGTGACCGCCGAGCCGGCGCGGATCTGCGCCGGGCTTGCGAACGCGATGACCGGCCGCGACGACGCGGCGCACGTGCTCGCGCGGCTCGAGCGCGAGAACGTCTTCATCGAGTCCGAGGACGACGGCCAGTGGTACCGCTACCAGCCGCTCTTCCACACGTTCCTGCGCGCGGAGGCACGGATCCGCGCGGGCCAGCTGGTCGCGGCCGCGCAGGCGCCGGCCGCCCGGTGGCTCGCGGCGCAGGGCTTCCTCTTCGAGGCGGTAGCGCATGCCGTCGCAGCCGCCGACCCCGAGCTCGCCGAGCACCTCGTCGAGCAGCTGTGGCCGGAGATCGTCGGCCAGGATGCGCACGAGACCGCCAACGAGCTGCTGGAGGCGGTGCCGGGCGAGTCGCTCACCACCCACCCGCACCTGTCGCTGCTCGCCGCCTGGGCGCGGCTCGCAGCGGGCGACGTCGCCGAGGCCGACGGGTGGGTCGAGGTCGCCGACGCGGGTGCCCCGGCCGACGGTCCAGCCGCGGCGGGCTACGCCTTCGCCCGGACGCTGATCGAGCTCACGCGCGCCCGCCTCGTCGGCGACCTGCCGGCGCTCGAGGAGGCGACCGCCGTGCTCCGCTCGGCGCGCTCGCTCGTCCGCTCGCGCCCCGACACGGAGCGCCGGCGGGCGATCGTCCAGTGCGCCGAAGGCGCGGCCGCGCTCTGGCGCGGCGACCTGGCGGCCGCGATCGCGGGTCTCGAGACGGCGGTCGGCGAGGCGCGCCGCCTCGAGCTCGGGGGCTGCGAGGCCGACGCGCTCGGCACACTCGCTCTGGCCTGCGCGCTCCACGGTGACCTGCGGCGCGCCGAGCGGATCGCCCAGGCGGCCCTGGCCCACATCGAGCGCTCGCACTGTCGCGCGTCGAGCGCCGTGCCGGCGCTGATCGCACTCGAGGTCACGGCGTTCGACTGGGACGACGACGAGGCCTGCGACCGCTGGTCGACCCGCGCCGTCGAGCTCGCGTCGGGCGCGGGCGACGTGCTCGGCGAGACCGCAGCGCTCGCATTCGCCGCGCAGTCTCTCGGCCGCTACGGCGAGGAGAGCGCCGACGACGTGCGCATCCGGCTCGCCGGCCTCTCCGAGCGCGGCGGGACGGACTGGCCGCCCCTCGTCGAGCGGAGCCTGCGCGTCCTCCGCGCTCGTCTCGCCCTCGGCGAGCAGGATCTCGAAGAGGCGCAGGCGGCGCTGGCCGTGGACGCGGCGTCCCCGGCCGAGCTGATCGCGCGCGCGCGCGTCGCGTCGGCCGCGTCGAATGTGGACGAGGCGGAGGAGATCCTCGACGCGCTGCTCGCCGGCGAGCACCCGGCGGAGCTCGTCGCCCACGACGCGGTCGAGGCGCGCGTCCTGCGCGCACTCGTGGCCGAGCGCCAGGGCCGCGTCGACGAGGCCCGCGAGTGGATGGAGTCGGCGCTCGACGCGGCCGAGCCGGAGGGGATCCGCGGGCCGTTCATCGACGCCGGGCCGGCGATCCTCGAGCCGCTGCGGCGCACCGTCCGCCGCGGTACCGCGCACCGATGGCTGGCGGCGGCCCTGCTCGCCCGGTTCGAGGGGCGCGAGTGGGAGCGCGGTGCGCCGCGCGAGCTCCTCATCCCGCTGAGCGAGAAGGAGAAAATCGTCCTGCGCTACCTGCCGACGCTACTCTCGAACGAGGAGATCGCCAGCGAGATGTTCGTGTCGGTCAACACGGTGAAGACGCACCTGAAGAGCATCTACCGGAAGCTCGCGGTGTCGCAGCGCCGCGACGCGGTGCGCCGCGGCCGCGAGCTGCGGCTGCTCGGTTAGCCGGAGTGGCCACCCCCGCGCCGATCAGGGTCACGCTCGCCGAGGACAGCCTGCTCGTCCGCGAGGGCATCCAGGAGCTCCTGGAGCGCGACCCGCGCATCGAGCTCGTCAGCGTCTGCGACGACGCGCCGTCGCTCCTCGGCAGCGTCGAGCGCGACGCGCCCGACGTGGTCATCACCGACATCCGCATGCCGCCGACGATGACCTCGGAGGGGATCGAGATCGCGAACACCCTGCGCACGTCGCACACCGATCTCGGCGTGCTCGTGCTGAGCCAGTACGCCGATGCGGCGTACGTCTCCTCGCTCTTCCAGCACGGCTCCCGCGGACGCGGCTACCTGCTGAAGGACGGCATCGGCGACCCGGATCAGCTCGTGGCCGCGGTCGCCACGGTCGCGAGCGGGGGCTCCGTCGTCGATCCCCGCGTCGTCGAGAGCCTGGTCTCCGCACGCGTGCGCGACCGCTCGCCGCTCGACCAGCTGACGGCACGCGAGCTCGAGGTGCTCGAGCTCGTCGCGGCCGGCAAGAGCAACAAGGCCATCGCCGACCAGCTCGTGATCACGAAGCGCGCCGTCGAGCACCACATCAGCGCCATCTTCACCAAGCTCGACCTGGGCGACGAGTCCGTCGTGCACCGCCGCGTGCGGGCGGTGCTCGTCTACCTCGCCTCCCATCCGGACGCCACCCAGGCGGGGTGACGTTTCGTCACCCCGCACGCCGGGATCCTCCAGGCACACCCAGTAAGGAGGTTTGCGGATGGCGACGCTCACGGTCTGGAAGTTCGACTCGGCGGCGGGGGCCGGGGATGCGCTCTCGCGTCTCGAGGGCCTCCAGCGGCAGGAGCTGATCGAGATCGAGGACGCCGCCTACGTCACCTGGCCGGAGGGTGCCGGAAAGCCGAAGACGGAGCAGCTCACGAGCCTCGCCGGGGCGGGAGCGCTCGGCGGCGCCTTCTGGGGGCTGCTCTTCGGGCTGATCTTCTTCGTGCCGTTCCTCGGCGCTGCGGTGGGTGCCGCAATCGGCGGGCTGTCCGGTTCGCTGACCGACGTCGGGATCGACGACTCCTTCATCAAGGAGGTGCGCGAGGAGGTCACGCCCGGAACCTCGGCGCTGTTCGTGCTGAGCGACCACGTGGTCGTCGACCGCGTCAAGGAGTCGCTGAGCGACCTCGCCGAGCACGCAACGCTGATCCACACGAACATGAGCAACGAGCAGGAGGCCAAGCTACGCGAGGCCTTTGCCGAGACAGCGGAGGTGAAGTGATGATCGGACGGAGAAGGCCGCTTCTACGCGGCGCGATGATCGGCGGCGCCGGCTACATGGCCGGGAAGAGCGCCGCCCGCGGCCAGCAGCGCGAGCAGGAGCAGGAGATGCGGCTGCAGGCGCTCGAGGCCCAGCCGGCGCCGGCGGCAGCCCCGCCGGCAGGCGACGACATCGCCTCGAAGCTCGCGCAGCTCGCCCAGCTGCAGCAGTCGGGCGTGCTCACCGCGGACGAGTTCGCGGCGGCGAAGGCGAAGCTGCTGGCAGGCGGGTGAGCCCGGCCGGCCGTCTCGGGCCGGTGCAGCTGCTCGCGATCGCCCTCGACGAGGACGCGCTCGGCGGCGCCTCCGCCGAGCAGTTCGCGCCGGCGCTCGCCGGCGATGTGCATGTGCTCGACGTGCTTCTCGTCCGCCGCGGCGACCGCGGCGAGCTCGAGGAGCTCGACAGGCAGCCGCCCGGGCGCGGCAACCTGGTCGCGAACCTGATCGGGCTCCGCGACGAGGGGCGCCTGGCCGAGGACGGCGACCCACCCGGCGAGGTGTGGTACCTCGACGATGCGATCCCGCCCGGCGGCGTGGCGGCGATCGCGCTCGTCGAGCACCGCTGGGCGGCGCCGCTCGCCGACCGGCTGCTCTGCGACGCGTGGGTCCAGGCGGACGACCTCCGGGTCGTCGCGCCCGCGCTCGACGCGTAGCAGCGACATGACGAGCGCGGCAGGCGCCCGACCGGGAACCGGCCGGCGGCGTACGCGAGCGCCTCCGGCGTGAGCGGCGTTTCCGGACCGTCAGTCCCGCGACGGCGCCCCCGTGGGAACGATCGTCGCTGCCCGGTTACCCTCTCGCAGGCTCCGTGCGGCGCCAGCGCCGCGCTCGTCATGTGCCCCAAGCGTTGCCGGACGGAGCTCGCACGGCCTCGCCCGATGAGGGTGAACCTCAGATTCCGGCGTCGACCTGCTCGAGCACCGGGACCAGGTCGTGCAGGTGGATGATCTCCGCGGCGACGCCGTAGCGCTCCAGCCCGGAGAGCGTGCGGTACTGCTCGAGCGGGTCGCCGTTGCCTCCGCTCGCGAGGAACAGGCGGCGCGGGTAGGCGAGGCCCGCACGCCAGCCGTGCGCGGCCTCGACCACCCTCCCCCAGAGCGACACCTGGCCGACCACGAGTCCGCGCCGGCGCGCCAGGATCCCGCGCTTCAGCTCGGTGGCGATCAGCGGCCACTGCGCCCCGTAGATTCCGCACTCGCAGTGCTCCCACGGGGCCTCGTGGCGGTGCCGCCGCCAGTGCCACGGCGCCAGCCGGGAGGCCTCGCATCGCGCCTCCAGCGGCTCGAACCGCGGCCAGCCGGCGCCGTGGAACAGGCTACGCAGCCAGACGTCGCCGCCCTCCTCGACAACCCGCCAGATCCGCCACGCGACGACCGGCTCGACGTAGTCGGGGGCGACGCTCACGCGCGCGTGCGCTTCGCAGCCCGCTGGGACTGCCAGACGACGAGCGGCATCACCGGCTTCGGCCGCGGCACCGGACTGATCGCAGGCTCGACCAGGTACGACCGGATCGGCTTTCCGATGTACACGAACTCCCCCTTTCGACTTCCGAGCGGTCTACGCAGCTTGCGCCCCGGCCGGCATTCGCGCCTCACCTCATATGGGTGACGCCGCGGCACCCGCCGGCCGGGGAGAGTGGCGCTGCAGACAACGGACCACGAGGAGGAACTCGATGTCGAGCACGACCATGTCCGGCTCGCGCAGCTCGACGAGCGGCTGGGCGATCGGCTTCGCAACCTTCGCGGCACTGATGCTCGTGATCGTCGGCGCCTTCCAGGCGTTCGAGGGCCTGGCCGCGATCATCAAGGATCAGACCTACGTTGTGGGGATCGACTACGCGTACAAGATCGACACGACCGCCTGGGGCTGGATCCACCTGATCTGGGGGATCATCGTCGCCGCTGCCGGCTTCGGCATCTTCGCGGGCCAGACGTGGGCCCGCGTGGTGGGCATCGTCGTCGCCTCGCTGAGCGCGTTCGCGCAGTTCTTGTACATCCCGTACTACCCGCTCTGGGCCATCCTGATCATCGCGCTCGACGTGGTGGTCATCTGGGCCCTGACAACGTGGAACCCGGCGGACGACGCCGCGTACTGAGATCGACGAAGGACACGGTCGGGCGGCGGCGGCCGAGGATGCGCCGCCGCCCCGCCGGCAGCCGCCGGGCGCCTCGCTGCGGGTGCTCGTAGCCGACGACGACGCGATCGCGCGCGCCGGTCTCCGGGCGGCGCTCGAGCAGGCGGAGGGCATGGAGGTCGCCGGCGAGGCGTCCTCGGCGCGCTCGGCCATGTTCGAGACGCGCAGCGTACGACCCGACGTCGTGCTTCTCGACCTGTCGCTCCCGGACCGAAGCGGGGTCGACCTCGTCCCCGCGCTGCTCCACGAGCGCCCCGAGTGCAAGGTCGTGCTGCTCGCTGCTGCGAACGACGCGCACGCGATGCGCGCGGCGTTCTCGGCCGGCGCGCACGGGTTCGCCGCGAAGGAGCCGGACGAGGTGGTGACGGCGGTGCGAGCGGTCGCCGCCGGCCGCCGTCACGTGAACCCGGAGCTCGCGGCGCGGTTCTTCGCCGCCGAAGGAGAGGCGGCGCGGCGCACACGCGAAGAGCCGCTTTCCGCCCGCGAGCAGCAGGTCATGCGCCTGCTCGCACTCGGCTACACGAACCCCGAGATCGCCGAGCAGCTGCACATCTCGGTGCGCACCGTCGAGTCGCACCGGGCCCACGTCATGCGCAAGCTGTCCCTGTCGAGCCGCGCCGAACTGGTGCGCTACGCCCTCGACCAGGGACTGCTCGCGCCCTGAATCGCGTCCTTATGCCGCCGGAGAGCGCATCGCCTCCATCTCGTCGGCTTCCTCGGCGCTCAGGAGGCCGACGGCGACGAGGTCGAGCGGCCTGATCCAGGACTCGCCGAGCAGGAAGCCACCGGCGTTGCCGACCGCGTCGCGCAGGCCGACCGCCCAGTGGTGCTCGAGCAGCACGAGCGCTGCAGCCGAGTCGTTCGGGATCTCTCCGACGACGTCCCAGGCGGCCTCGTCCGAGAAGAGCTCGATCCCGTCCTCCCCCGCCTCGGCGCCGGCGACGGCGCCGGCCATGAGGCCCTCCTCGCCGGCGGCGCCGAGACCCACGAGCCCACCGACGACGGCGCCGAACTCCGCCGCCTCGTCGGACGTCAGGTTGCTCAGGTGCCGCACCTCGACGTTGCCCTCCGCATCCTTGTAGACGCCGATCGCGTCGATCACGCGCACGGTGTCGCTTTCGCGAAGCCGTGCGAGCTCCGCGATCACCTCACCGTGGAAGTCCGGCTCGGCGAAGCCGAGCACGATCAGCTGAACCGGTCCAATCGCCATTGCTCCATTCCCTTCGTCGGGTTCGACTGCAGGCTGCAGCCGGGGCAGGCGCCCGGGCATCACCCGCCGAGGATGAGGCGCATGAGTACCTATGTGTAAGCGGATGAGTACCTAGATGTAGCCCTGGCGGCGCGCCTCGGCGACGGCGGAGAGGCGGGAGTTCGTTCCGAGTCGCTGCAGGATCTGGCGGACGTGGTTGCGCACGGTCTCGCGGCTCAGGAAGAGCTCTTCGGCGATCATCGCCGTCGACTTCCCGACCGCGAGGTGCTCGAGGATCTCCTGCTGCCGAAGCGTCAGCGGGCTCTGCAGGGCGGTGCGGGCGGGCGGCTTGCTCTTCGGGACCGCGAGCCCGAACATGCCGACGACGTGGTGGCCGCTCCCAAGCCGTGTCGAGCTGATCTCGACCCGTGTCTTCCGTCCGCGGGCGTCCTGGACCTCGATCGAGCGGTCGGGGTTGGGGAACCCGGCGAGGTTGCTCTCGAAGATGCGGCGGGCGCGATCCTTGTCGACGGCGACGACCTCGGTGAACGGGCGGCCGACGACGTCCCCGCAGATCGCGCGGCCGGCGTCGTTCAGCCAGCAGACCATTCCGTGCCGGTCGATCACGTACGCCGGGACGTTGACCTCGGTCAGCGCAGCGGGGATGTACGGCGCAAATGCGGCCGGCACGGCGCCGTGGGAGCTCGCCGGGACGGCGGCGATCTGGCCGCCCCTGCGCCGCGGGGCCGTCATGGACGGCCCTGGGGGCAGCGGTGTCCGACCGCCCCTGCGAGAGGGTTGAGGGGCGGCCGGACGACGCGGCGTGTTCGTCTCCTGGCGACGAACCGCTCGGAGGGCGCCCGATCCCCCGAGAGGGCGGCAGGGTGCCGAACCCCACGGCGCGTCGCATGACCCGAGTGCGTCATCTCGTCACCGCGGCCGCCGGCGGCGCGCGGTGGTCGGAGCCGTAGCGGGCGGCGACGCGCACGAGAACAAGGGAACCGGATCACCCTGCCTCCCGGCATCGCCCGGACCGGGTGAACCTCAGGCGGGCCGGCTGCGGACGTAGATCAGCGTGGCGAGGACGCGCCGGTTCACATCGTGATCGTCGCGGAGCTCCAGCTTCGCGAAGATCGCGTTGACGTGCCGCTCGACGGCCCTCGTAGTGATGACCAGGGTGCGCGAGATCGCCGCGTTGCTCGCGCCCTCGGCGAGCAGGGCCAGCACCTCGTGCTCGCGCGGCGTCAGGCGGTCGATCCCGCGCTCGCCGTCGGCGCCGTCGGCGTCGACGAGCACGTCGATCACATCCGGGTCGATGACCGGAGCGCCGCGCGCAACCGACTCGACCGCGTCGATCAGCGCATCCCCGTCGGAGATCCGGTCCATGAGCAGGTAGCCGCGGCGCAGGTTGCCGCGGTTGAAGAGCTCCGTTGCATGCGACAGCTGCGGCAGGCGCTGCGAGAGGACGACGACGCCGATCTCCGGGCGCGCCCGGCCGAGCTCGACCGCGAGGCGGATCCCCTCGTCGGTCCCGGTCGGCTTCATGCGGAGATCGGAGACGACGACGTCGGGCCGGGTGCGCTCGATCGTCGCCCGCAGCGCGTCGAGGTCCCCTTCGGCGCCCACCACCTCGATCCGGTCGCTGCCTGCGAGTGCGCCGACGATCCCTTCCCGCATGAGGAACGAATCCTCTCCAACGACGACGCGGATCGGCTCGCTCATCGCCGCAAGTATCCCTATGGCCCGGCCGGTGTCGCCAACAGTCGAGCCAGGGCGAGTGCCGAAGCGGGAGTGTGGTGGCGGCCACCCGGGCGATCAGCGCTTTCCCGGTTTGCGGCCCGGAGGCGCTCTGGGACTCTGGCGGCGTCGCCCGCGCCTCGTGACCGCAGCTCCCGCCCACACCCGCATGAGGCTCGTCGCGCCGATCCGCGACGGAGCGGTGAGCCGCGCCGGCCTCGTGAATCGCCTGCGCGCCGAGCGTGCGCCGGTCGTGCTGCTCGCGGCGCCGGCCGGGTACGGGAAGACGACGCTGCTCGCCCAGTGGGCGGAGCGCGACCCGCGGGAGTTCGCGTGGCTGCGCCTCGGCCCGGGCGACGGCGATCCCGACACGCTGCTGCGTCTTCTCGTCGACGCCGTCGATGCCGTGGCGGGCGTCGACGCCGCCGTTCGCGACGCGGTCTCGCGAGAGCCGGTGCGCGCAGGCCTCGTCGCCCGCCGGCTCGGGCGCCGGCTGCTGAGCCGCGCTGCGCCGCTCGTGATCGTGCTCGACAACGTCGAGGAGCTCGGCGCCGAAGCCTCCGACGCGACCCTGACGGCGCTCTGCGACTACCTGCCTCCCGGCGCGCGGCTCGTCCTCTCCGGGCGCCGCGCGAGCCTTCCCGTCGTCGCGCGGCTCCGCGCCGAAGGACGGCTCGCCGAGCTCACCGCCGCCGACCTCCGCCTGACCGACCGCGAAGCGGCGCTCCTCCTGCGCAGCGAGCGCCTCGAGCTCGAGCCCACCGAGGTGCAGGCGCTCAACCGCCGCGCCGAGGGCTGGGCCGCCGGCCTCTACCTGGCCGCGCTCGCAGGTCACGGGATCGGCGGCGCGCACCACTTCCTCTCCGAGTACTTCGACGCCGAGGTGCTCGCGCGGCTCTCGCCCGAGACGGCCGAGGTCGCGCTCGGCGCCTCGGTGCTCGACCGGTTGAGCGGCCCGCTGTGCGACGCCGTACTCGGCAGGCGCGGCAGCGCGGCCGTGCTGCACCGGCTCGCTGCGACCGAGTCGTTCGTCCTGCCGCTCGACCGTGAGCACACGACGTTCCGGTTCCACGGGCTGTTCCGGGAGGCGCTGCGGGCGCGGCTCGAGCGCGAGCAGCCCGACCGGTACGCCGAGCTCTGCCGCCGCGCGGCCGCCTGGTACGAGCGGGCCGGCGACCTGCCGGCGGCGATCGGGCACCTGCGCGCCGTCGGCGACCTGGAGGGCGTCTCGCGGCTGCTCGGCGTCGCCGCACCCGAGATCTGGGGCCGCGGGCTCCTGAGCGAGCTCGAGCCGTGCCTCGACGACCTTCGCGACGCGCCGCTGCAGAGGGGGGAGCACCATGCAGCGGCCGTCGCGGGGACCTTGGTCCACGCCCTGCTCGGGCACGACTCGGAGGCGCTCCGCTGGGCGTCGATCGCGGACGCGGGGCCCCGGACCGCCGCGGCGCTCGCCGTGCGCGCCGCACTCTGCGAGGACGGCGTCGAGCGCATGGGCGACGACGCGGCGGCCGCGGCAGCCGACGAGCGCGCGCCGGTGCATGCCTTCGCGCTGCTCGTGCTCGGAGTCGCCCGCCTGCTCGACGGAGACGCCGAGACCGCACGCCACACCCTCGCCGAGGCGGCCGAGGCCGCGGCCTCCGATGCGGCTCCCGTCGTGCGGTCGCTCGCCCTCGCCGAGCTCTCGCTGATCGCCCAGGATCGCGGCGAGTGGACGGCCGCCGAGACGCTCGCGCTCGAGGCGCGCGAGCTCGTCCGTCACCTGCTGCCCGCCGGCCACCCCGCCTGCGCGCTCGCGTGCGTCGCCGCCGCGCGGAGCGCGCTCCGCCACTCGAACTGGGCCCGCGCGGAGAGCGACGTCGAGGCGGCCCGCCGCCTGCTGCCGCGGCTCGGCGCCGCCCTTCCGTGGCTCGCCGTGCAGGCCCGTCTCGGGCTCGTGCGCATCCACCTGGCGCTCAACGACGCCGGCGCCGCAGCGGAGCTCCTCGCCGAGATCGACCGGCTACTGCTCCGCCGCCCTCAGCTCGGGTCGCTGCGGGGGTCGGCGACGTACCTGCACGAACGCGTCGACCGGGTGCACAACCCGGCCGGCGCGCCGGGCAGCCTGACCGCCGCGGAGCTGCGGCTCCTGCCGCTCCTGACGACGCACCTGACGTTCCGCCAGATCGCCGAGCACCTCTTCGTCTCGCGCAACACGATCAAGACGCAGGCGATCTCGGTCTACCGCAAGCTCGGCGCATCGTCGCGCGCCGAGGCGATCGACCGCGCCGCCGAGCTCGGGCTGCTTCGGCCCGACGGCTAGCTCATCCCACGAGGGGGATGCGAGCCGATCCCGTCGTGCTGGACGGTGGGCCTGTGGCTGACCCGATCGCCAGCGAGCCTCCGGCCTCGTCGCTTCGCATCACCTGGCTGGGGCACAGCACGCTTGCGATCGAGCTCGACGGCGTGTCCGTGCTGACGGACCCGATGCTGCGCGCGCGTGTCGCGCACCTCGAGCGGGTCGCCGAGCTGCCGCAGCTCGACGCGTTCGCAGCGCCGGACGTCGTCCTCCTCTCGCACGTCCATCGCGACCACCTCGACCGTGGCTCGCTGCGGCTGCTCTCGCGCGCGGCGGAGCTCGTCGTCCCCCGCGGCGCGGCACAGCTCGTCGCCCCGCTCGGGTTCGAGCGGGTCTGCGAGGTCGCCGCGGGAGAGGAGGTCGGCGTGCGCGGGCTCCGGATCCGGGTGACGCACGCGGAGCATCCGCCCGGGCGCAACCTGCTCGCGACCGGCCCCCAGCCCGTCGGGTTCCTGCTGCACGACTCCTGCGTCGTGTACTTCGCCGGCGACACCGACGTGTTCGCGGGCATGACCGAGCTGCGGCCGGACGTCGCGCTGCTGCCGGTCAGCGGCTGGGGCCCGCGCGTCCCTGCCGGCCACCTCGATGCGGACCGCGCGGTGGAGGCGCTCGAGCTGCTCGCGCCGCGCGTGGCGGTGCCGATCCACTGGGGCACCTACCGCCCCGTCTACCGCCGGACGCCGTACGAGTCGGACGCCGCGGCGCCCGAGCGGTTCGCCGCGCTCGCCCGCACCCGGACGCCGTCGGTCGAGGTGCGCGTCCTGCAGCCGGGCGAGACCTGGACGGCACCGCCAGAATTCGGCGCGTGAGCGACTCCGCCGTACCTGCCCAGCGGAGCGCCTGGTGGTGGACGTTCCGCGCCGTCCTCCTCCTCCTGTCGGGCGTCTCGCTGTACCTGCTCTGGCCCAGCCTGGTGGCGCTGTTCTCGTCGTGGCCGCAGCTGAAGACGCTGAAGCCGCAGTGGTTCGCGGCAGCGCTCTTCTTCGAGGCGATGAGCTTCGTGTCGCTCTGGGAGGTGCAGCGGATCACGCTGCGCACCCCGAGCTGGTTCGCGGTCGCGACCTCGCAGCTCGCGGGGAACGCCATGGGCTCGCTCGTCCCGGGCGGAGGGGCGACCGCCGGCGCCTTCGCCTACCGGCTGCTCGTGCGGGCGGGTGTGAACCCGTCGACGGTCGCCTCCGGAATGACGGCGTCGCTGCTCGTCACCACCTCGGCGGTGCTCGGGCTGCCGGTGCTGGCGATCCCGGCGATCATCGGGGGGACGGCGGCGGCGGGCGGGCTCGTCCAGACCGCCTACATCGGCGCCGCCGCCTTCGTCCTGCTCGCGGCGGGCGGCGCCGCCGCCCTCTTCTGGGACGCGCCGCTCGCGGCCGCCGGCCGCGCCGTCCGCTGGGCGCTCGGCCGCACCCGGAAGGCGGAGGCGGTCGCCGACCTGCCCGAGCGCCTCCTGCGCATGCGGGACGAGGTGCGCGTCGCGTTCGGCGCGCGCTGGAAGTCGGGCATCGCGGGCGCGGTCGGCAAGTGCGGCTTCGACTACCTGGCGCTCGTGTGCTGCCTCGCCGCCGTCGGGTCGCGCCCCGACCCGGCGCTCGTCCTGCTCGCATACGCCGCCGGCGCGCTGCTCGCGTTCATCCCGTTGACGCCCGGCGGGCTGGGCTTCGTCGAGACCGGCCTCACCGGGATGCTGGCGCTGGCCGGCGTCGGCGCGCAGGCCGCAACCGTCTCGACACTCGCCTACCGGCTGGTCTCGTTCTGGCTGCCCCTCCCGATCGGCGGCGTCGCCCTGCTGCTGTACCGCCGCCGCTACGGCGCCGGTGCGACCTCGACCGCCTCCACCGCGCCGTAGGCGCCGAGCGCCTGAGCCGCGGCGGCCTGCGCGTCCTCGGCGACGAGCACGCAGGCCATCGCCTCCCCCGCTTCGAGCCGCTCGCCGAGCTCGCGCAGGCGCGCGTCCTTGATCCCCGTGTCGCGCGCGCCGAAGATCCCTCCTCCGAACAGCCCCGCAAGCGAGGCGCCGACCGGAATGCCGAAGAGCAGCCCGGCGAGCAGGCCGATGGTGCCGCCGGCGATCGCCCCCTCGCCCACGCTCTTCTGACGCGTCTGGTGCAGATCGATGCGGCCGTCCGGCGTGCGCCGCACGATCACGGCGTCGGCCTGATGCGCCGGCTCCACGGCGGCCAGCGCCTCCTCGGCGCGCTCCAGCGACTCGCAGACGACCACGACGATGCAGGTCTCGCTCATGCCGCGTTCAGCTGACTCCGCCAGCCGGCGAGAATGCGGTGGACCTCCTCGGCGCCGACGATCGGGTCCGGCGGCGGCGGCAGGTGCGCAGGGTAGAAGAGGAACGGCCGCGTCTGTGGGCCGCCCAGCCCGCCGTGGAAGCAGATCAGCTCCTCGAACGCGCAGCCTTCGTCGAGCGCCGCGTCGTAGAAGCTGCCGATCGTCAGGTCGGCGGCGTTCGCGAAGCCGTCCTCGCGGCGCAGGTGATCGGCGGCGCCCGGCGCGAACGGCGCGAGCGGGCTCTCGCCCTCGACGCGGCCCTCGTCGAGGTAGACGCGTCCCTCTGCCCCGATCACGACGGCGCCGTGGGCCGCGGAGTGCGCGAGCACCCAGCCGATGTGCGGGTGCGCGACGAGCGCGGGCAGCAGCTCCGGGTGGCGGTCGCCGATCTCCTCGAGCGTCAGCCGCCGCTGCTCCTCCATCAGGTAGACGAGCCCGAGGTTGCCCGAACCGAGGACGATCGCGTTCCCGCCCTCGACGTCTCCCTCCGCGCCGTCGAGCTTGGAGCCGGTCGCCTCGTCGAGCGCGTGGCCGACCATCGCGTGCTGCTCGTCGCCGCCCTCGAGCGAGGTGACGGCCGCGCCGGTGAGGTTCCGGCGCACCAGGTCGTCGAGGCCGTAGCCGTTGCGCTGGCGGAAGGTCGCGCCCTGCGTCTGGCCGTGGTCGGAGAGCACGACGATCTCGTACGGCCGTGCCGCGTAGCGGCGGGCGCGGTCGATGCGGCCGAACTGCTGGTCGAGCTTGCGCAGCGCCTCCATCGTGTCGGCGCGCTCGAGCCCCGAGTGGTGCGCGACCTCGTCGTAGCTCGAGAACGTCGCGTAGATGGCGGGCCGGCCGGCCATCATGTCCTGGAGGACGCCGTAGACGATCAGGTCGCGCACGACGACGCAGAGCGCCGCGCGCAGGAACGGATACTTCCCGCCGCGATGGCCACGCGGCCGGACGTCGCGGGCGCGCCCGCGCGCGGCGGCCGTGTACTCGAGGATCACCTCCCAGAAGAAGAGCGTCAGCGACCGCGCGACGTTGAACCCGTTCGCGAGGAAGGCGCGATAGCCGGGGTTCGCGTGACGCTCGACCTCCATTCGGCTCACCGTGAGGATCAGGTGGTCGGCGTCGCCGGAGAAGAGGTTGCCGCGGCTCGCGCCGCCGCCCGCGAGCAGGCCGTTCCCGCTCGAATGGCGGCGCTCGAGCTCCGCGCAGTCGACCGGCGACGAGCACGCGACGATCTTCCCGGTGTCCTTCTCCACCCAGCGGAACGCCGGGATGTCGACGTTCGAGCCGAGCAGGATCCCCGCCTGCGAGGCGCCCGTCTGCGACGACAGGTCGGTCTCCCACTCGGCGAGCACGTGCGTTCCCTCGTCGAGCCAGCGGTGCAGGTTCGGCGCGCTGCCGTCGCGCATCGCGCGCTGCAGCACCGGCAGCGCGAGCCCGTCGATCTCCAGGAAGACGACACCGGGCGTGTCGGTCACGACGCGGTCCTTCGA
>Ga0335071_10001294_pt1 | contig 26944 bp, 31 predicted proteins | sample Lox_Sample_15_FD_206724 | JGI IMG/M metagenome (GOLD analysis project Ga0335071, IMG submission 206724) | Soil microbial communities from Loxahatchee National Wildlife Refuge, Florida, United States - Lox_Sample_1.5 | ecosystem: Environmental > Terrestrial > Soil > Wetlands | place: USA...
CGCTCGAGCCAGATATTCCACCCGGCGACAGCAAGGGCCGCAACCAGTACAGCGGCGATGAGGATCAGGGTTTCCGTCGCGCTCACGTCATTCCTTCTCCTTGTCCGCCGGCAATCGGAGGACACACCATTCGGGAAGCGTGATCCCCGTGAACCCTTTCAGGCCCGCAGGCAATCCGACAACGCCGCAAGGCAGCGATGGTTCGTATTTCAGCGGGACCCGCAATTCCCGGCCCCCCAGGGCGATGCAGACGATCCGCCCCTCGCCGAAGCGGTCCTTCTCATCCGTGCCGGGATTCGCGGCCACATAAGGCTGCGGGCTCAGCGCGGCGACGCCCGGGGCAAGATTGCTCAACTCTTCGGAGCCGAAGACATGCCAGAACGGCACCGCCAGCCACTCCCCCTCGCGGGCTTCGAAGGCGGATGGAATGTCATGGCTGTAGGCGGACTCCTCCATCCCGGCCGGCGCAAAAAGCCTCAGACCGGGGTCATCACCCCGGAGCGCTCCCCCGACTTCGTTCTGGAACTTATTGACGGACTGCACCGAGTTCCACCCCGGCGCCCAGAACCGGGGAAGCAGGGCAGGCGGCGGGGCTGTCTCGCACCCTTCCATGGAGAAGGCCAGCGGCGAGTCGGGATCATCGGGCGGTTTCGGTTCGCGTACATCCAGGTTTGCTGTCATGGCTGTGCGTCCGCTGTACCGGTGGGACTGTCTCGGAATCTTTTTTCCCGTCATCCGGAAATCGGAGGCGGGCGCCACGTAGCGGAGGATCTTCAGGGCAGGGACGGCATCGATCATGGCGGCGGTGACATCGTCGAGATTCCGCCAGCCGGGGATATGGGAGTGCCCACTGGCGCGCATGACGTCCACAAGCCAGCGCCAGCTCTCCCGGATATCCCCCACAGGGGGAAGCGCACTGAAGAACCGCTGGGCTCGGCCTTCGAGGCTCACCAGGGTGCCGCTCTGCTCGGCGAAACTGACCGCGGGCAGGACCACATCGGCCCTGGCAGCGGTTGCGCTGTCGGTGTGATCGATGACGACGACGAGCCGGGCCGCACCCAGGAGACGATCCACCCGGGCTGCATCCACCCGACGATAAAGATCGTTCTCCATCACGAGGACTGTTTGAGCCGCTCCGCTCTCCAGGGCGCTTGCAGCCTCCTCCAGCGGTTTCCCGCCCAGGAGGCCTGCCCCGAGGCTGTTGCACTCCGGCGTGACAAAACACAGAAGGGCCTCTTTCCCGGAATCGCAGAGGGCACGGGCCACCTGGGTCGCAGCCCGTATTATGGCCTCACTCGAAAGGGAGCTGCCGGAGAGGACAAGGGGCCTTTCGGTATTGCGCAGGGACGCGGCAATGGTTTTAGCCCGGGCCTCCATCTCCGCGGAGAGGCCAGGGACAGGGGGGGCTTTGTCACAGAGGGCATGGGCCACGGCAAACCCGAGGCGCGCGAGGTCATCGGGCGCCGCATGGAATGTGGCCGTGGCAATCGCATCGAGACGACTTTGCGCCGCACCCGCAACGAAGAGGAATCCCCGTTGTTCCTGCAGGGCCTCCCGCACGGCGGCATCGTCCCAAGAGGGGATATGCAGCCTTCGGGCAATGGCCATAGGGGCCTGTCGTACCGATTGCCGCAGAGCCAAAGCGACCCGGGGCGCCGTATTGGATACATCCTCACCGAGGACGAAGACGGCGTCGGCCTCGGACACGTCCTTCAGAGAGGGCGTGCGTGCCGGCCCTCTCATCAGGGTCTCGAGTATCAGGGCGATGAGGCGATGCTCGGTCTGGCTGTGGCCGGAGAAGAAATGGTCCGCGCCCACGAGCGCTCTCAGGGCGAAATTGGCCTCGAGAGAGGCCCGGGGGGAACCGATGCCGATGACACCGGCTGAATCCCCGGGAAGAAGGAAGGGACTGAGAAAAGCGATTGCCTTCTCGGGGCTGACGCGTTCTGCCGCTCCGTCAATGCCCCGGACTTCCTCTCGCAGCATGGGATGACGGACCCGGCTTCTTTCATTGACGAACTCGTAGCCGAAGCGGCCCCGGTCGCACAGAAAGTAGCCGTTCACTTCGCCGTTGAAGCGGTTGCGGATCCTCCTCAGCGTGCCGTAACGCTCTCCGGCGATCGTGTTGCAGCCTGCACCGCAGTGGACACAGACCGAGGGTGCGCTCTGCAGGTCCCACTTGCGCGTGTAGTGCTTTTTGAAGGTCTTGTCGGTGAAAACGCCCGTGGGGCAGACCTCGGCCAGGTTGCCCGCAAACTCGCTCTCCAGGGGGCCGACGGCGTGTCGGCCGAAGTAGACGTGGTCGCGAGAGGAAAAGACGTCGAAATCGCGCCCCCCTGCGTAATCCCGGTAGAACCGGACACAGCGGTAACACTGGATGCAGCGGTTCATCTCGTGGTTCACGAAGGGGCCCAGGTCCTGGTTGACATGGGTCCGTTTGAGGAAGCGGTACCTGCGGTAGACGTGGCCCGTCATGACGGTCATGTCCTGGAGATGGCATTCGCCCCCCTCGTCGCAGACGGGGCAGTCGTGGGGATGATTGACCATGAGCCATTCGATGACGCTTTTACGGAATGCCTTTGCCTCGGGGTCGTCGATGGAGATCCGCGTCCCTTCGGCGGCCGGTGTCATGCAAGACATCACGATCTTGCCTGCCCGATCCTTCTCGTCGCGGAAGAGCTTGACGGCGCACTGACGGCAGGCCCCGACGGAATGCATGGCCGGGTGCCAGCAAAAGTACGGCAGGTCAAACCCCAGCGTCAGACAGGCTTCCAGCAAGTTCTTCCCGTCCGGGACGGTGTAGGGCCTGTCGTCGATGAAGATGGTTGTCACCAGTTACCTCCAGGGGCATTTCCTCTCGCGGATGTGCCGCTCGAAGTCCTCGCGAAAACAGCTGAGCGCGCTCTGAAGCGGCTCCATGGCGCCGGGCGCCAGGGCGCAGAAGGTGTGCCCCGACCCCAGAAGACGGGTGTGGGCTTCGAGGATCTCCAGATCGTCGCTCTGCCCGTCGCCCTCTTCGAGCGACCTGAGAATCTTCTCCAGCCACGCAAGCCCCTCCCGGCAGGGAGTGCACCATCCGCAGGACTCGCGGGCAAAGAAACGAATCAGGTTGTGGACCAGGCCCACGGGGCAGGTCCTGTCATCGAGTACGATCAATGTCCCCGTGCCCAGCCGGCTCCCTGCCATCTGGCAAGAGTCGTAGTCCATGTTCACGTCGATATGCTCCGGGAGCAGGAACTCCGTTGAGGCGCCGCCGGGGATGATGCCGCGCAGGGTAAACCCTTCCTTCATGCCCCCGGCGTGCTCCTCCAGGATCTTCCGGATCGGCGTCCCCATGGGAAGCTCCCACGTGCCCGGCCGCTTGACGCGGCCGCTCATGCCGTAGATCTTCGTCCCTCCGTCGGCACATCGGCTAAGCCCCCGGAACCAGGCGGCGCCGTTGGCGATGATATGGGGCAGATTCGAGAGCGTCTCCGCATTGTTCACGATGGCCGGTTTTCCCCAAAGCCCGGAGAGCTGCGGGAAGGGGGGCTTGGAGCGGGGTATGCCCCGCTTGCCTTCCAGTGCGTTGAGAAGCGCCGTCTCCTCGCCGCAGATGTAACGGCCTGCACTCACGTGGAGACGCATCTCGAGGCTGTAACCGGAGCCCAGAATGTTTGCGCCCAGGTATCCCTGCCGGTAGGCCTCCTCGATGGCCCTCCCGATGCGCTCGGCAGACCGGTGGTACTCCCATCGCAGAAAGACGTAGGCGATGTCCGCCTGGATAGCATAACCACCAATGATCAGGCCCTCGATGAGCTGGTGCGGGTTTCCCTCCATGAGGAGGCGGTCCTTGAAGGCGCCCGGCTCCATCTCGTCGGAATTCGCGATGATGTACTTCGGGCGGGGGGCTGCATCACCCATGGGGACGAAGCCCCACTTCGCACCGGTGGGGAAACCCGCCCCGCCCCGTCCGCGCAGGTTCGATGCCTTCACTTCGTCCTGCACACGCGGGGGTGTCATCTCTCGAAGCATCTTGCGAAGGGCCCAGTAGCCGCCGACGCGCTCGTATTCCGCGATGCCGAGGGGCTCGCCGTCAGGACGGATATGGCGGGTGAGCGGCTGTTCCACGGCCCCTCCTACTCGTAGCGCTCGAGAAGACGGTCGAGCTTCTCCGGGTCGAGATTGAGATGCAGATCCCCGTCGATCATCATGGCCGGCGCGCGGTCGCAGGCCCCGATGCAGGAAACGGGCAGCAGGGTGAACCGGCCGTCGGTTGTCGTCTCCCCTATCGAGATGCGGAGCCTTTCCTTGAGACGGCTCAGCAGGTTCTCGTACCCCATGATCCAGCAGCTCACGGAATCGCAGACGAAGATGACGTGCCGCCCCACGGGCTTGCGGAAGACGAAGGGATAGAAGGTCGCCACGGCATCCAGCTCGTCGGGTGTCATGCCGAGCAGCGGGGCAAGGTCCCGGATATCATCATCGGAGACCCACCCGCGTTGCGTCTGCAGGATTCTGAGGGCTTCGACACAGGCCGCCCGGGGATATTCGCTTTGCTCGATCTCATGTTGGATCTTTGTCTTTTCGTTTTCTGTCAGCATGGGACTCCCTTTTGCTCGGGTTAGCGGTCCACGTCGGCCAGAACGTAATCGATGCTTCCGAGAATGGCGATCAGGTCGGCGATCATCAGACCGCGCGCGAGCAGGGGAACAGCCTGGATGTGGGCAAAAGAGGGCGTGCGGATTCGCGTCCGGTACGAACCGATACCCCCGTCGCTCACCAGGTAGTAGGTGTTGTTTCCCTTGCTGGACTCGATGCCGAAAGCGGCCTCGCCGGGGGGGATGACGGGGCCCCAGCTCACGTTCAGAAAGTGATCGATGAGGGTTTCGATGTCGCGCAAGGTTCGCTCCTTCCGGGGCGGTGTCGCCTGAGGTTGATCGGCCTTGTACGGGCCGCCGGGCATGTTCTCCAGGCACTGTCCGATGATCCGCAGGCTCTGGCGCATCTCCTCGATGCGCACGACGGCGCGGCTCCAGCAGTCGCCGCCCGGGGCCGTGGGGATGTCGAACTCGAACTGATCGTAACCCGAATAGGGGCGTTTCTTGCGGAAATCCCACTCGAATCCGCAGGCGCGGAGATTGGGCCCCGTGATGCCCCATTCGACGGCCTCCCCCAGAGTGCAGGCGCCAACCCCTTTCGTGCGGGCCTGAAGGATGCGGTTGCCCATGACCATCGTGTCGTACTCGGCCAGCCTGTTCGGCAAATAGCCCAGAAATTCCTTGATCATGCCGTCCCATCCTCTCGGAAGATCTTGGGCGACGCCCCCGATACGAAACCATTCCGGATGCATCCGACCGCCGCAGATGGCCTCGACGATGCGAAAGGCCCTCTCCCGGTCGTTGAAGGTGTAAAAGACGGGCGACATGGCGCCCACATCCAGGGCGAACGTCCCGTACCAGACGAGGTGGCTGATGATGCGGAAGAGTTCCGCCATCATGACCCGGATGACCCGGGCCCGGTCGGGGACGTCGATCCCTGCGAGCCTCTCCACGGCCTGGACATAGGCGAAGTTGTTCATGACGCCGCTCAGGTAGTCGATGCGGTCGGTGTAGGGGATAAAGGTGTGCCAGGTCTGCCGCTCGCCCATCTTCTCCGCGCCCCGGTGGTGGAAGCCGATGTCGGCCACTGCGTTTCGAATCTCCTCGCCGTCAAGTTCCAGGATGATCCGGAGAGGGCCGTGCGTGCCGGGGTGCTGGGGCCCTACGTTGAGGAACATGAAGTCCGTGTCGGAGTCGTGTCTTTCCATTCCCCAGTCCTCGGGCCGGAATCGAAGCGCCTCTTCCTCGATCTTCTCTTTCTCCTCAGGGAGCTCGAAGGGGTCCATTTCGGTTGCCCGCGCCGGGTGTTCCTTGCGCAGGGGGTGACCCTGCCAGGTGGGGGGCATCAGGATGCGCCGCAGATGGGGGTGTCCCTCGAAGCGGATGCCGAACATGTCCCAGGCCTCGCACTCGTACCAGTTTGCCGCAGGCCAGAGATCGACGATGCTCGGGACGGAGAGACGATCATCCCTCAAGGGAGTTTTGATGCGGATGTCGTCATTTCGTTCGTAAGACAGAAGGTGATAGACGACGGTGAAGTCACTTGCCGGCTGATCCAATCGATGCAGCCGTTCGCGCTCGTCGATGGCGGTGAGATCGTAGAGCATGCGGTAAGGCTGCGGGATCTGTTCTTTGAGATACCGGAGGATCGAAGGGACCTGGCTGCCCGGGATCCACGCCGTCGGAATCTCATCCTTCGTGCTCTGAAGAGTGACATTCTTTTTTCCGAATCTCTCCTCGAGATCCAGGATGACAGCCGGTCTTTCGCCCATGTCGTCTCCTTCCATCAGGGATAACTCTCACAAGCCCGGAGTCAACATTCGTCGGGTGATCGCAGCGTGACGGTTCTTTGCCGCATCTCTCTCTTTTGATCCCGCATCGACGGCCGGGTTCCTCGCACCAGACCCTGCGGCCCGACCACCCAGCTCAGGGGGCGCCTCTCCATGCCCGCGGCTTCGCGGAGCAGGAGCAGGCCTTCGATGAAGGCGTCCGGGCGGGGAGGGCATCCCGGGACATAGACATCCACGGGCAGGATCCGGTCGACGCCCTGGACGACGCTGTAGATGTCATACATGCCGCCTGAATTTGCGCAGGATCCCATGGAGATCACCCAGCGGGGCTCCATCAGCTGGTCGTACAGCCTCCTGATCAGGGGGGCCATCTTGATGAAGGGCGTGCCGGCGATGATCATCACGTCCGCTTCCCGCGGAGTGCCGCGGAGCACCTCGGCGCCGAACCGGGCGATATCGTAGCGGCTGGTGGCGCTGGTGGCCATTTCCACGTAGCAGCACGACAGGCCAAAATTGAACGGCCACAGGGAATTCTTTCGTCCCCAGGCAAGAAGATCCTGAAGTCTCGCCATGGCAAAGCTCTGGCTCGGCAATCCTTCCGCTGCGAGGGACCGCCTGTTGCCCCGGTGTGTCGACGAGCCGGTCAGGGACCACATCACGAGACACCTCCTGAGGGTATGCTATCTGCTGCGCTTGATCTCCCCCCACTCCAGCGCGCCGATGCGCCACAGGTAGCACAAGGCGGCCATGAGGACGCCGATGAAGGTCACGATGGCCAGGTACCCCTCCAGGCCCACATCCCGGGCAACAACAGCCCAGGCAAAAATGAAAATGGATTCCATATCGAAGATGACGAAAAACACGGCCACCAGAAAATATTTGATGTCGAAACGGATCCATGCCGCGCCGGTGGGTGCAATGCCCGATTCATAGGGCTCTCCCGTAGCCCGTCCGGAGTGCCGTTCGCCGAGGATATAGGCAAGCCCGATCATGAAGGCCACCAGGCAGAGCGCCGCCGCAACATACACGGCAAGGGGCCAGAGTTCATGAATCCGAGCTGCCTGACTGTCCGGCATCTTTCTTCCCTCTTGCTGTGTTTTAATCGTTACCGCTGGTGCCGCACACGATCTGCCGCTTTTGCACAGGCGGCAAGATCTCAACATGGCGGCTGCAGGGAGTCATCCGCGTGGGATCGGAGGGGGTCATCCCGGTGCTGACGGATTCCATGCGATCCTGGCTCGACAGGCCGTTCTTCTTTATTCTGCAAATTTTTATTTTTAAAACTATCAGGGAAAAGCTTCTCTGATCCGGGGGAATACCTTACTTTCGCTCAGGGATAATATGATACGCGTGCTCAGGGTCCTTGCTTCAATGGGAGGCGCAGCTCTCATCCATTCATTCGTCTGAATTCAGGTATTGGATGCGAGGGGTTCATCGCAAGGATGATTGATGGAAGACCGGTGCGCATGTTAAAAAAGGAATGAATCATAATGTCGAGGCACTGCGGCAAGGTGAGTTAGCCCACGTTTTTTTCCAACGAAGCGGGAACGGAGATGGCTCCTAACAGTCATGCAGGGAGGGCATCATGAAAACAAGAATCCTGCTTGTAGAGAACCGTGAAATTTCCCGCATCGCAATCAGGATACAGATCAACCGACAGCCCGATATGGAGGTCGTCGGGGAGGCGGAAAATTGTACTGAAGCCATCGAGAAAGCTCGAGAACTTCGACCGCATGTCATCCTCATGGATATCAATATTCCGATGTTATTCGGTACGGAAGAGGCCTGCCGGGTCCTGGCCGAGATATCCGGAATGAAAATACTGGCATTCTCTACTTACTGCGGCGACGGCTTGGACTCCTGCAGAATCATTGCGGGTACACCGGAGAACATTCTGGAAGGCTGTGATACGGGAGAATTGCTCAGAATGATTCATACAATCGCAGGGTCTGTGCATGATTGATGAGTTCTCTCCATGGCAATTGCTTATCTTGACTTCTCTGCGTTGACATGGGCGTGGATTTGTGAACCCGACCCCAAAGGGAAATTCATCTAAAAATATCCTCCTGCCATATGCCGAATCCTCTACAAATTCATGATGTATTCCCATAGCCATACAAGCCGGGCAGTTTTGATGGCTCAGCCCGACTTATCACGATTCTACCTGAACGAATCTACTCCTAATTAGGATATAAAAATCATATTTTCGTCCAATGGTTGTAGCCATTCTCCCGATAGTCAGATTCCCCGGGCCGTCTATACTTTCGATAACGTGTCTTCATGAACTCATCCAAAATTCGACTGCATTCGTTCTGTTTCATCTTATCGGCTACCGGAGTGCGGTGTTTCTTCTGAAAATTGGCAACACCTTCATTGCTCTCGTTTACAGATGCAAAGGAGATTTCCAATGAAAAAGTCCACCCATTCGAATCGTGCAAGGAAAGAGACCGCGGCTTCAACAAGCGGCGGCAAACAAGATCAAGATTACTTAATGACGTCCGTGAAGCAATTCTTCGGTGAATACGGCCTGCCCTCGTTCAGTAGTGCAAAGGATAAGAGCCTTCTCAAAACCTGCGAACAATATCTGGAATATAACAGAAGAGATATAGACCGCTAAAAAATTGCCGAATTGGACAATCGTAAAAGTGCGTCTCTGATCGGAAAAGAAAAAATGCGCGGTCGGAAAAAGGAGATATGTCATATTCTCATCTCATTCGATTCTGGTCCCCACGGATTTTAGGGTGCTAATTATGGAGAAATGTTAAAAACCATCCACAGGGTTGCACGCTAAAAGAAGCCCCGATCAGAAAAAAGCACTAATCTGACCACAAGCGTAGAAGACAGAGCCGATCGGCTCTGTCTTCTCCTTTTCTAACGCTTACAGATGCAATAGTCTATGCAGAACCTGACCATTGCTCTGCGCATTACAGGGGGCGAGATAGATTGACAGCTCCTAAATGTTGTCCTAAGCGTGGACGCTGGTTATGGGTCTTATGGCTGAAAGACGACCGTCCCCGGACCGTCCCCAAGGGGAGATACATCGTCAAATATGTAATGATTGTATATGGATAAGATTTTACAGGTAGGGTTCGACTCCCGCCGCCTCCACCAAAAAATGTTTAATTATATCAAATACTTACAATTTTGTCAATTTTGAAAGCCGGTATTGACGACCGTCCCCAGACCCCTCGGAAGAGGGGTTTTTTATGTTCATTGAAAATAACGCTTACAAGTCTTAGGCCCAGAGGAGTAAGACCGATTGAAGATTTGCAATTGAAATGAAGGGGATTAGCTATGGATCAACTGCTTCGGTTGCGACCTTTCGGATCGTGCCTGCTAACTCCTCAAATTCACCCCCTTTGAGTATGTAACCCAGGGCACCAGCCCGCATCATGCCACTATTGAAACCTACATCAGTATACATGGACAAAGCGAGAATCTTCATGTCGGGTATCTCGGCAATGATTCTTCGCGTGGCTTCGACTCCATCCATCAAAGGCATCTTCACATCCATGAGAATGACGTCAGGCTTGAGTTCTCGGGTCAACGTCACGGCCACCTGACCATTTTCAGCCTCGCCTACAACCTCCATATCACTCTCACGGTTGATCAGCATCTTAAGCCCGTCGCGGAAAGTCGCGTGGTCATCTACGATCAGGATTCTGGTTTTCATGCCGATTACCTTTATTTGCTCTTTCCTGTGTCTTTGATTACAGTCGATCTATCCAATACTGCAGGCAGACTTGTCCTTGCCACTGTGCCGCTTCCAGGACTGGATTGTATCCTCAAGTTCCCGTGAAAAGCTCTCAGCCGCTCCCGGATGCTGAATAGACCAAACCCGCCTTCCGTTGTGGGTGCTCCTAGGATCTGCGGGTCAAACCCCGCACCGTCATCGCTGACCTCTGCATGGATCCATCCGTTATCTAGGTGAATCGATACCTTGGCATTGTTCGCGCTGCTATGTTTGACAGCATTGTTCAACAGCTCCCGGATCACCTGGAAGACCATGACTTTCGTATCTGGATTCAGGTCGTTAAACGACTCCTGAATGTCACAGTCGATGCTAATCGGGTGACTGGCCATAAGGCGATCTGCAAGCGATTTGCAGGCAGCCTCTACACCCATGTCGAAGAGCAGGGGGTTGCCGACGTCGTTCATCAAAGCGCGTGTTTCCTGTATGGACTGAACGAGATACTCCTTGGCCTCCGTGATGTAGCTCCGGGATTCGTCATCGACTGCCATGCCCTTGAGCAAGTCGATCCTCATCTTGACCACGGCGAGGGTTTGTGCGATTTCGTCATGCAGGACTGTTGCGATCCGTTTTCGTTCCCGCTCCTCAGCCAAGACCAACTCCGAAGCAAGATTGCGCAGCGCCGTTTCTGCCTGCCTGCGCTCGGTGATGTCCCTAGCCGCTGCAAATACGCCAATGACCTTCCCCGTTTCATCCCTGTATACAGAGGCGTTGTACAGCACCGGCGTCAGATGTCCGTACTGGTGCTTCAGCTCCAACGGGTAATCCCGTACATAGCCCTGACGGAAGACTTCCTCGTAACCGGTCCTTGCTTTTTCCGGTTCTGTAAAATAGTCAGAAAAATCGCTCCCGATGAGCTTCTCTCTGGAAACGCCTGTCACTTCTTCCGTCGAGCGATTGACATCCGTTATTTTCCCGTCGGTGTTAATCGTCACAAGTGGATCAAGGCTTGCCTCAATGAGATTGCGGGCATAAAGTGATTCCAGATACAACTCGTATGTCCGCTCCGTCACTCGCTCTTCCAACTCATCTTTTGCCTTGCGGAGATTTTCCTCCAAGCGCTTGCTTTCGGTGATGTCTATATTCACACCCAACAACCTGTTTGGCTGTCCAGAGTCGTCATATTCACCGCGGCCTGTCGCCAACATCCAGCGCTCGTCGCCATTTGCGTGGCGAATACGAAATTCCAGACGAAAGGGCATGTGGTGGTTAAGAGCCCGATCACGCTCTACCTCAATATGGGCAAGATCTTCGGGATGAACATGGCTCGTCCAGTCCTGGTAAGAGCGAATCGTGCCCGGCGGTAACCCGTAGAGTGCTTCCAACTCAGGCTCACAGTCCAGATGCCCGGTCCTGACATCCCAGGTCCATACACCTACTTCGCCGTATTTCTGTGCCGTGCGCAGACGGTCTTCTATTTCCTTCAGGTCCGTTTCGCGCGACCGCACCTTTGCGGCCATGTTATCGAAAGATTCTGCCAGATCCTGCAGCTCGAGCACAATTTCGCCGTTAACCTTTTTCGGTGCCTTCCCTTCCCCGAGGGAAGAAGCATAGTTGCGGAGTGCCCCAATGGGGTTCGTGATCTTCCGGGATAGGACCGACGCAATCAGAACTGCGATTAGCGAAACGGACAGGAACAGAACGGCGTCGCGGACAAGGGATTGGATGATGGGGCTCGTTACATCCTCTTTTCTTATTCCGGCACCGGCCGCCCACCCGATGGAGGATATGGGAACGATGCTGGCCAGTCGCTCCTTCCCCTCATAGGATGCAAAGAAGGTTTTGGAAATCTCCTTGCCCTTCAACACCTCTTCGTATTCGGGATACTGCTTGAGCCAGTTACGCTCCTCCCATGGGGTGTCAATGGCAGGATATCGATAGACCAGCATCCCCTGCTGGTCAACGATGCTGATCGCTCCTCCCTTGCTTCTTTCGATGGCAAGTTGCTGATCCAGTTTGTCGGGGTAAATGGCGGCAAAAATAACGCCAAGCAGATTGCCCTTGTCGTCCCGAATGCCGCGAGAGATCCCGAAGATCGGTTTCCCAAATAACTTTCCAATAACCAACTCACCCACTACCCAATCCCGGCCACTGAAAACATCACGGACAAAACTCCGGTCGGTGAAGTCGGTGCCTACAAGGGAGGGATTATTGGAATAGATCGCCATGCCCTCCGGATTCAGCCAGGTGAAGTCACGAACAGCAGGGTAGTTGCCGCTGGTTTCGAGTAGCCGAATGATGTCGTCGGAAGTCATCTTCGTCGAAGACGTGATGGCAAGACCAATGGCAAGTTCTTGACGGAGAACATCCTGCACGAAGGACTCGAAGGATTTTGCAACCGAGCGGGCCATTTCCAGGTTGGCTTGGAGGGCCTCCTCCTGCTTTTTCTGGTAATGGTCGTAGTACCGGTAGCCTTGAAGGACAAAGAGAGGGAGAAGAATCAAAATAAGGAGCACGGTTAACCAATTTTGAATACCCATGCCCCTTGTTCTTTTCGGTCCGGCCATTTTACATTCCCTTGAAAGCAAATAGCCTTCGGCACAAAGTTCGGTTTGATAGGTAGGTAGGTAGGTAGGCGAAATGCTAAACTTTTCTATAATATATCATTTTATCGGATTGTATATTGGCGAATTCCTGAGATAAGATCAGTCATTGGATGAGAACATTACCGATAGTAATCTGCTATATCCGATCAAATTCCCGCTTCAACAACTTCAGGAAGGACTGATTCCGCCGCATCATTTTTTCCTTTGCCGCGAATCACACCTCCAGGACGCAGTTCTCGCATCCGTAATGATTCGGCCTGCGGTTCGCAGCAGCCGGATCATCCACCCATATCCCGTCGACGACAAACCGGTATTCATAGATGCCGGGATCGAGGTATTGGACCAGCTTCCATCCTTTCGCGTATTCATTCAGTTGATCCTTGCGGGGATCCACATGTCGCCGGACAACGGCCCGGAGATCAAGCCGGGCTGCGCAACCAGCCCTGTGATAAAAAGCTGCCTGACCCGCCCAAATCAGGGATCTTTACAAGAGGGCCGGGTATCAATTTCCCCTGGAATCTGCAGCAGCAAGGAATAGTCGGGTCTTATCCAATCCCCGAGATTGATTTCAGGTTTTTTCCACAATTGCCTCATCTCGAAACCGATGGTACGCAATGAACAAAATCGGATATAGAACATGGCGGACAAGGCGAGTTTTTATTGAAAAACGAAAAGTCTGACCAGCGGAGCGGAGACATGAAGCCATGATACCGGGATGATACTGTGTGGCCGGTCGGACCTGGACAGAGACAAATGCGAATCATGCCGCAAGCTCTGGGCTCAGTTCAGGTAGCACCCTGAAAAGGAGCTGAAACTGCTTCGAGAAAAGTAAAATCACTTACGAGAGTCTTTTGAGGCAGGCGAAAAAGGCCGATGCCGAAGTGAAGAAGAATGCAGGGACGGAAGGCTCTTAGAGTTTCCCTGCCGGACAATCAAAAAGGAGTGATGAAAATGTTACAGCCCAAGGACATGCTCAAGCACATGATCGAATTCAATAAGTCCGCTTACGAGAATGCATCCAAGAACCTGAATATGCTCCATGAGCAGATGGAGAAGATGTTCAATCAGTACATCGATCAAGCGGTCGGGATCCCCGAAGAGGGCAAGAAGGCGGCCAGGGAGTGGGCCAAGATGTCCAAAAAGGGCTTCGAGGACTTCAAGAAGCTCATGGAGGACAATTACAAGAAAGTCGAAGCATTTTTCCAAGAGAACGAGCCGAAAGAGCCCAAGTAATTCCGGTCGGACTGCAGGCCCCTGACTGGCCTGGAAGGGGCCGGGACTTGCGCCTGTCGGAAAGATCGGTAATCCTCTCCTTGTTCGGGGAGGTCACTTCTCCCCCTGTCAGGGGCCACCTCTTGCCTTTATCATGGGATGAAGGTTTTGCCGTTCCGTTTTACCTCAATCGAGAAGTAAAACGAGGAAAATGATATGGATGAAACTACATTTTGTAGTCGGATGGTTGTCAGGCACATATCCACTAGCGGGTCATTTTAACCATTTCCCAATATCTTTTTTCATTGCATCGACCGGATTCGTTTCCCCGCATCTGATTACGAACACGGCGTGTTTCGAATTGGCCGGTTATTTGTGCCTGCTGGCCGGCGTGATCATGTCGGTTCCTAGAACGATCACCGGCTGGTAACTGGAAATCAAAATACAAGGGGGCAAGAACAAATATGTTCATCAATAAGATGTGCATGTCCTATTTTATACTTTCCGTTGGCACATTGATGATATTTCTTCGCGCCTATTTTATTGAAGGCGAACATACAAAATCAAAACGAAGAAAGTGCCCAAGTTCACGGCGGGCAAGGCTCTGAAGGATGCTGTGAAGTAACTTTTCTGTTCATACTATTGTTTTCTATCAGAAAGGGATTCCGAATCAACCGGGGTCCCTTCTTTTTTGAGCCCTAAAAGCCGTACTTAATAGTCTTTACCCCGTTCACCTACTACACTTCACTACAGTTCAACATTAAGTACTGAAGATTACGGCAGAAATCAAGATTAACTGCCTCCACCATTCATCTCTCCTACGACCCTGTAACTTCATTTAGCGATTCTAATAGCTGCTAAGAGCAAAAGATTAACTTTATTTATCGAGGGCAGCTCAGTCCTCAAGATAAGAATATGTCTCAAAACCTGAAATGTTCCTTACTCATGTTATCGGTCTTACTCTCAAGCTCCGCAATGACCTGAGCGCCCAACAGAAGGATTATTGCAGCGGCTTCTATACTGAGAAGAAACACAACTGTTGAGGCTATAGAACCGTAGATGATATCTACGAAAGATACGGACTTGTAGTACCAGACAATGATGCGACGGGTCATCTCCCACAGAATCGTGGCGGTTAGCCCTCCAATCAATGCGTGATGGAACATGATTCGCCCAATGGGCATTACAAGATATAGTGAGGTGATCAGAAGCATTTCGGCAATTAACCCCGATAAATAGAATCCAATTTTAGTGGCACCTTCGAAACTGAGAGTCCATCCCAAAAGTATCAATTGCCTGCTGTCCATCGACTCCAATAATCCAGCAATAAACGACATTGACAAGATACCCAAACCAATTAAAGAAATGTACACATAAGGGATAATGACTGAAATGAGAACGTGTCGACGCTGAATTCTGCGACGGTGAGAAAAAATCGCCAGCATCGCATTTTCAAACACGGTAAAGGCGATGGAGCTGAAAAACAACAATGCGACAAATCCGATCAGACTGTTTGTACTGCGATGTGTAAGAAATACACGCACATGTTCAGCCAATGTTGCTGCGTACCCGGGAATCGCCATCTCCAGGTATATCGAAATAATTTGGAGCAACTGTTCCTGTTCCATAAAATGCGACAGCAATATCAGAATGAGGGTTGACAAAGGAACGATCGACAAAAGAGTATAATAAGCAATGGCACCGGATAACAAAAGCCCCTGGTTGCGTCTGAAACTTCGCACTACCTGCAGCAGGAAGCTCAAGAGATGACCTACGATCCAATGTATTTTTTGATAGTTATTCTTCATGAGCTAAATGGATAGAAGCTATCATGTATCCCAGAAACTCAATAGAAGAGATCTCTTCCTTCCCCATGAGGGCGGGATAAGCCACCCCAGCTTTCTTCTCGGAATCGGAAATCACTTCGGATATAAGCCCTGCCAAACGAATTATCAGCCAAAAACACGAAAGGGATAGCGATAAAAAGACAAGGCAATGAAACGAAAGGAATATTTATCAAACCTGAATGCAAAATCTAATTTTCTAAGAAATTTAGCACTCAATTTTCAGATACAGGCGCATACCAATCATCATTCATTAACTATAAATTGGAAAACGAAGAAGGAGGATGCGCCGTGAAAACATTAACAACCGATGAGAAAGAGCAAGAGATCGGAACGACCCAAAACCACACTATGGAAACGAGCATAGTCGACACCATGCGCCGCTACTTCCGAGATGACACAGGAAGACAGAGAGCAGATCTCGAATATGCGATCATTGATTCAGTCAAGCGCTACTTCGAGAGTCCAAGACAATAGAAATAGATCTACCCCTTACCTAGATCGCTTCATTCAGTCCCCCGCCTTTGCCGAATGAGGCGATCCAATTTTTCCCTCCTCCCGATAAACGCCAAACACATGTCCCTGGCTTTCTTTTCATGATCGTACATGATCGTACACCTTCGAGATGTTACAGCGCATAGGGAATTGGCTGATTTATTAGTTCCCATACCCTTAGATAAACGAAGGTTTTGCTGACGGAATAGAGAAGGCAAAATATCCGGACTAAGGCTTATGGAATGCAAAAATAAGAATTTGTCTTATTGCGATTAACTTCCAAACACTGTTTATTAAATAAAAATATGAGACTAGAAGCAGGAGGCCACTATGAAAAAGTCAGTATTTGTAGTTCTTGCATTGCTGATTGGATCCATGATGATCGCGAGCATTACGCTCACTTCAGCAGCCGAGGAAAAGGGAAAGATGATGACGGCAACAGGCAAGGTCATGTCCGTTGACCCTCAAGGAACAGCAATCACGATCTCCGCGAAGACGGGCAAGCAGATGGAGGATGTTGGAGCGATCGTGAATGAGCAGACGGTGGTGAAGGTCAAGGGCAAGAAAGCCTCGCTCAGCGACATCAAACCTGGGGACACCGTTCAGATTAGATATCTGAAGAGTGACAACCTTTATGCAAAGGAAATAACAAAAAAATAATTGGCCCTTTGTGCTGGTTGTCGAACAGCCGCATAGGAGTGCAAATGGGATGAAAAGGGGTTCTGGTTTTTAACCGAAGCCCCTTTTCCTTTTAGAAGGGATGTTCGCTTGGAGATTCCTTCCGGAGTGATTTTCTGCGGATGAGGATTGGGCAGAGTCGATTGGCTTCGCCCTTTGTCATTTTCAAAATAACGATTATTAATTGCAATGTAGCATAGACAGTCAGAATATAAAAATCAACAGTACAGTCAACTATCATGAAGTCACCTGATGACAGAACATTGTTCGTCGGGTTAACAGGACAAAGCCTGCCCGATCCTTCTCGTCGCGGAAGAGCTTGACGGCGCACTGACGGCAGGCTGCTCCGAGGAGCATCTCGGGCCTGGCGGCAAGCCACTTCGGCGCTCCGAGGTACAGGCTCCAGGACGGGGAGAAGCTGACCGCAACCTGGAAGGCCGCCGTCAACAGCGTGCACGCGCCCGCCAACATCAGCAGCATTCTTCCCATAGCGTCCATCCTTGCATTGCCTTTTCCATCATTGCGATATGAAGGGCAGAGCAGGTATTTTCATTCTACGGAAGGGTGTTTACATGAGTGAACCGCCGGCGGAGCGTTCTGCGGAAGCCGGACGCCGGATGGCCGATGATCAGCGCAACGGCGGGCTTGTTTGCGTCCGGAATGCCCAAGCGCCGGCACAGCGGCTTGTTGCGCTGCAGAATGGGCGGGGCACCGCCGATGATGGTGGTGCCGAGCCCCAGCGATTCCGCCGCCAGCATGGCATAGGTGCAGGCTATGACAGCATCCTGAGGGTCGGCATAGGGGGAATGATGGAAGATCAGCAGGGCAGGTGCGTCATAGAACAGCTTGTCGCGGCCTTTCCTGCGCTCGCTGACGTAAGTCTGCGCCAGCGGGCGCACGAAGCCCGAGAAAAACTCGTACTTCACCCGGCCTATGAACGGGCGCAGCAGCGCGGGCATCCACGGTCTGAATATCCTCAGATATCCCTCGTAGCCCTTGATGATCTCATCCGCGATGCTGCGGACTTCTTTGCGCCCGAGCACGTTTACGCATCCGACGTCCCACGGCGGAATGCCCATCGGCGCCGTCGACGCCATTCCGATCACGCGCTCGATGAGCCTCGGATCGACTTCCTTGTCCTTGAAGCGCCGGACGCTCCGCCGGGACAGCATGAGCGCCTCCAGCTGGTCCGCGTCTGCGCGCTCGTACGATTTCGGCAGCGGCAGCAGATCCTGCGGTGAGATCCCCCGCCCAGTCACCGTCACCGCCCCCTCCGGGCACGTCATCATGCAGTGGCCGCAGGCGATGCACCCGAGGAAGATTCCTTCCGAAGCCCTCACCCTGCCGTCCTCTATTCTGAGCACTTCCTCGGGGCAGATCTTCGCGCACAAACCGCACTGCGTGCAGATCTTGCCGTCGATTACCGGTTTGCCCGATTCGCGATACATGCTGTGGATGATGGCCATTAAAAATCTCCTTGTTTCTCCTCCGAACCCATTTCCTGATCGGGCTCCATCACCTTCTCGGGCTTTTTCTCCTTCGCAGCCTTCTTTTCGCTCTTCGCCATCTTTTTCTCAGCCTTTTTCTGCGACTTCATATCCTTTTTTTCGGCCTTCATTTCTTTTATCTCCTTTGTTTTGATGCAAAAAAGATCATGGTCAAGTGGAGAGACCACATGTGTAATACTTTCATACCCCTCGGCGCCGGTGATTGTCTGCGAAATCTATTCATATGCCGCCGCTGAGCGGCCATTCCGAAAAGATTTTGGACTGTGCAATCAATCCCGCCAAGAGGACTTGTTTGACCTTCCGGGTGATAAAGATGGGCAGGTAATGGATGATCGTGACGCGGTTCTTGTAGCTCATCAACAAGCTCTCATAGACATCCGTCACATTGTTTTCATCGATCTTCAACTCATGCGCCAAAGTCTGGATAGAGTCTTGATGTTGCCTTCTCTCTGCTTCATCGTCGTAAAGGGTCGGATTCATGGCTTCACCATCCTTGGTATCAGAACGATGAGTGACCGCAGACAACCTTTTTGCGCGCTCTCCTTGACGGTGGAGAGCGTATGGGATCAGGTCTTCTCGAATTTCATCATACCGCTTTCCACATGGTTGCGCAGCTCCTTGAGCAGTATGTCGAGCTCCTTCTGCCTCTGCTCATGGAAGATTTGCCACATCTTCCGGCACGACTCGCATTTCACCTTGTCCAGGTCCTTCATATAGGTGTCGTACCGGTAAATGCTTCGGGCGATGACCGTGATCGTTTCCAGGAGATTGTAGTCGTGATTCTCCAGCATGGTGGAACCTCCTTTGGTAAAAAGTAGATGTTTGGACGGGTTACACAGGACCGGTATGCTGTTGTCTCTTATAAGGAGGAAATTCTACTTCCTGGGCTTCCTGGGGGATCGGGCGATTTTCTTCGGGCTTTTCACGCTCTTTCTGGCTCCCGCCTTCTCGAGCTTCTCGATCCTTTTCGTGAGCACGGCGATCTCTTTTTTCATCGGGGTGCGGAGCTTGTCATAGACTTCGGACATCACCTTACCGATCCACTCTCTCATTTCCTTCGTCGCTGCCTTCGATTTTGCGACGAGCTCGGCGACCAACGCCTTGCCTTCCGGCTCGGAGATTTCCCCCTTCTTGATCAGTTCCGCGACGGTCTCTTCGATCTTCTCTTTTCCCGTGAAAAGAAGACCGATACCGAGCAGTTTGAGATTCCTGATGGCATACTGCATGCTCTCTCCTCCTGAGTCTCGATTCGCCTATATGTTACCTCTCCTTTGCCGGGCAAGGCAAGCCAAATCAGGCAGCCGATCAAGCTCATATTCTATGGGGAAGTTCCATCGGACGCCGTCTGATAGCCTGTTGCGCTCCCCTCTGACCAACGGCTCTATACTTGTCTGATCCTACTTTCAGACTGCCACCGATTTTTTTCAAGGCGTCGATGCGCTACGTTAGCATCGAAAGAAGAGAGTACACCGTACCGAAAAGAGAGTTGGAATCATGACAGGCAGAACGATGATGCAGACCAAAACCAACCCGACTTCCCCGGTCACAATGCTCGGCACAGAAGCGGTGCGGATCGCGAACGGTCCGGCGAGCCGACCTTATTACTGGGATAAGGGCCCGGCCATATTCCGCTAATCAATAATCTCGGCATCTACTGTAAGGAGGTAGTCCCATGAGAAAGATCGAGACGCCCGAAATCAAGAAAGTCACCCCAAGGAAACTGATGGACGCAAAGCGCTGGGTCGACCCCATGTGCGGCCCCATGGTAACCGGCAAATAACAGTAGGGATCAATAACCCGGATTGTGCTCAAAGAGGAAACGGCCATGAGGAAGAAAGAAGCGAAAAAAGACGTAAAAAAGGGGCAGGAGAAGGTGTTCAACGGAAAGTACTGGTACGATCCCATGTGCGGTCCGACCCGGCCCTGAAGACAAGAAAGAAGTCGATTCCTGGTCAGTAATGTCGTCCTCTGCAACACGTCACTGACTATCTCCTTGACATTCGTTCATGGGCGGGGAGGGGTACCCCGCTCGTGAACGGGTGGAGATAGCAGAGAGGATCCTCAGGGAAAAAGTTGAATTGGTCTGTGCCATCTGGAGGGAAGGCCATCGTGATTCAGGCGATGAGGAAGTTGGGGAAGACCAGGATCAGCGAGGAAGATTGGGACAAATACGTGGATTTTCTCCGCAGAGGAGCATCATGGGGTCGTAAAGAGCAAAAACTGGATAAAACAAAAGGAGATTGAACCACGTCGAAAGGAATCACAGAACTCACGCGGGTTCATTGCTTGACTGTTATTATGGATCCGTAATGACGCCTTTCCTGTACGCATAGACCGCGCACGAGCCAGAACGCAGAACACTTTTTCGACCATCGAGGCCATACTCCATGAAGTAATCCTGAACATGCTGGGCTTCCTTTTCAGAGGCGGCTGTCCGATAAATCCAAGCATCGTCCTGATAATGCACCTGATGTTCATCAAAAAGCCGTCCTCGTGGATCAGCGGCGACCCCGACATACCACGTCTTGGGGTGACCGCCTTCCCGTTGGATAAATTCCAGCATTTCCATAACGATGATTTCGGATGTTTTGACCATGCTTCTACCATGAGGCCTCGGGTGCGGCCAACAACCGGCTGTATCATTCCTGGCGTAATCGAAGGCTGGACAATGGATTCTCTCTGCATCTCCTATGCCGTGAAAGGCAGCGAATAGATACAATCCTGATCATCGTTTTACCAGCCATTCCGTAGCCTGATCCCAATTGTCAAATGTTTGCATGCGCACTCCCCGATTGCAGGAAACAGTATCTGCAAATGATGTCTTATGATGATCCTTCGGATTCCCAACAACCGCGATTTTCATACCAAGGGGAAATTTTTCACGATGTGAAGCCGTAAAATAGAATAGCTCTAAATCGGTGACGCCAATCGTCGCCTTGCGCAAATCCACCAACATTTTTTTCCATTTGTTCGCTTCCAATAGATGTATTGCTTTGGTACGGGCTTCGTCCACCTCCTGCGTTGTTAACCGGCCTTCATGAAGCACAAGAACATACTCGCCTACATTTATTGCCTTGGTAGTGAACGACACGAGAATATCTCCGAAACAGATTTGTAACGCACAAATACAAATCTTGTGCCATTTGATAGACACTGACGTAACAGATTGCCGGTTGTAATCTGCTATTTGTCGACAGACTCTAATGTCGTTGACTTCAGGAAGGACTTTTACGAGTGCTAACGTCATGTTGATCGATAAGAAAAGGGTTGGCTTCTTATGGCCAACCCTTATTTTAATACTTCTTCAATCCGTTGCGCCGCTTACTTTCCTTTCATCTTCTGCGTATCCTGCACTTCCCTGTACTTCAGGGCCTCTCTGAGCTGCCGGATTGCTTTCTGGCTGTCTTCTATGGCCTGAGCCTTATGACCGCCGAAATTATGGGGCGCCGCCTTCATATAAGCGACGGCATCCTCGAGGGCATGAATGGCCGCCACGATGCGCGGGTGAGCCGCTTTTTCGTCAGCCATGCTCGGAGGAGCCGCTTTCAGAGGGGCTGCCGTCAGTATGCAAAATGACAGCACCAGAATCAGGGAACACATAATGATTCGCACAAACCGTTTTTCCATTTTGATCTCCTTTCTCGGAAAATTGGATTCTAGTCGTTAGAGCGCAAGGCTACGATTCTCGTGCCATATTTAACGCGAGCAACTTCCATTTAAAAAGCGTCAGAGCAGAAGAGCTTTCACCGTGGTTCTCTGCCTGATGAAAAGCATTGATCAGCGTTTTCGTTGTATTAATATCTCATCACGCAGGTACTCCCCTGTTTCGCTCAGAACCCCATTGCGCAGGTTTTGATACACGACACGATTGTGCCGCTGAGCGAGTTCGCGATAGGGCAGTCGATCTAGGTCGGGCGTATGATCCAGATAGCCGAACAGGAGGCCACTCCAAAAAAACGAGACAAGGCTGACATGCTCCGCGCGAGCCAGCTTGAGGATGAGCGCGATGAATTTCTGGTCAAGGGGCTCCCAGAACGAAAACGTGTCGCGCCGATACACTTCGGAGGCAGCCGCAACATTATCCCCACCCCCCGGTTTCAGTATCTTGTACAGCCAAGCTTCATCGATGATTGCCTGTTTCTTGTTGGCCCGGGCTATTCTCGCCATTTGGATCGCGTTTGTAAGCATCCGACCAGTTATCGGATAAATGTGAATCGCGATGAAATCGACGTCCGTCTCTTCAGCGAGCGCCTTTGCGAATGCCGTTGGGCTCCACGAGCCGCTGCCGGCTCCGATGAGCGTCTTGCCCCTGTCCAAGCCATTCAGGGTGAATTTGACGACTTCAACTACCGTTTGCGGTTGATTCAGCTCTCTTATCCCGGTCAACCGGGCCTGCGTATCAGGCTCGGTGATAAGTCCAAGATAATCAGGTTGAAGTTCTCTTACGACCAGACGCACCATGTCCCGGTATTCGCGTTTGAAGCGTTCGAGATCGAGCCCCTTGTAGATACCTTTAAATGGGCTAAAGGGAGTATCAGCAAACAGGACGGTGACATGCGGCATGACTTTGATGCCCCGGGCGTGGGCCTCTTGAACAACTTGCTTGTAGAACACGAGGTACTTCGCCGCATCCGGAAAATCGGGGCGAAGCATCGGGTACTGTAGGGCGAACTTGACGCTTTGAATGCCCAAGGCCTTAAAGCGGTCAAGGGAGAGACGTACCGTACCCAGGGTTTCTGATTGAAGCAAAGCAGGTCCGCGATTGGAATTGGCCGCGAGAAGATCCACAGAATACACGGGATGCCAGTCAGCACTCGTCCCGGTAATCCTTGAGTCGGCTTCGGCAAGAGCGTTATTCAGCCCTTGATAGAGTTCTGCATAGGACTCTGGAACATACCTAGCACCATATGCAAAAGAGCCTGATCCAAGAAGAAACCCTAGAAAAAGAGCAATGGCTATAGGCGGTGTAATTCGGTATTGCGACATTACAGCCCTCGCAAATATTTTATGCATCAGCCCATTGCGTGCAAAGGACATACCGTTCTAGTCATTTTGGCACAGATAGCGTTGATCTATAGAAACAGCGGGGAGTGCTTGAAAAAAGTGGCGGCAGAAGCACCCCACCTCGGCTCCACCTACAAAGAGTTAAGAACCGCTTTCTGCGGTGCCACTGATTTCGGTTTCAAATCTCCATCATCTATGCAGATCGATCCCGTCTTCTATGGGCTTGTTATATAGAGAAATAATCTACGATGTATTTCTGATCTTCACCTTGGCACAGCGGAAGCGAGCTGAAGACCGGAGCACGCTCGAAAACAATGATCGAACTCATCGTTCGAGTTCAACAAGCGAATACTTCTCTGCTTCCCCGGAAAGGATAACCGCCTGTGAGAACTGTTCATCCGAAATGTCCGTGATTCTCACCATGCCCGTCTTTTCTTTCCTGAAAGTCAGAGTCCCTCTTCGCCCTAGAATCGGGACGGCTCTGTAGACATTTAACTCCTGCCCGATGGATGCACCGTCAGCTTTCCCGATACTGAGATAGACAATGGATCCTGATGTTTCAATGATGCTTCCATTCAGCAGGATTCCAGAGAAGACGTCCTTTTGGGCTGCCGCACAGGCGGATAAAATCAATCCGAGCGAGATCAAGAGGATCAGCAAGCCATTTTTCAACCTTCTGATGTTCATGTCCTGTTTCCTCCGGTTTATATATCCTTACTATCCATCAAAATTCATTCCAATGCCCATAATATATGGAATCCAAAGCCATATCTCATATTACCAAAGTATTTTGTGCTCTTGATTCAATAACGTTTCGGCTACATTATTGTAGCATTGATACATAGGCCGACGAAAAACGCTTTAAACAGCCCCATATGGTGCATCCATTTGAGTTACCATTCCGAGGAAATAATTCAGTCCTAAGCATCAATCTTCAACCGAAAAACTCATACTAAAGTATTAGAGTATCTATTCCGATAGATAACTTAGAAAACTTAATAGCATGAAAACGTAAGACCAAGGAGGCCAAAAGGGATGAGTGTTATTACGAGCGTAACCCAAACCCCGTCTGCGGTTCAGGACACCGCGGTGTATCAGAAGCCCGCCGAATCGAAGCCGGCTGAATCGAAGCCGCAACCCACCGTCCTGGACACCGTTCAAATAAGCACTTCGGCTAAGGCAGTGTTGCAGGAAGCAACAGAGACTGCCGCTCAAACTGCGCAAGAAGCTCAAAAGGGTGATCGACAGGCTCAGCGGCTGCAGGAAAGAAGGGCAGCACAGGAAAGTCTTATAAACCCCAATTCCTGATGTGCTATGGTTGAATATAGGCATCTTGGAATAGTCGGGAGCTGTGCAGAAATGAGTGCCTGATGAAGGCGAATAATGCCCGAGGTGGAATTAAGGCAGAGTCGATTGGCTCTGCCTTTGTTTTGATCTAAGTATCTTGAACCATGCTTTTGGTTTGAAATATGCACAATTCATGGCAAACGGACCACCAGGAAGATCGACAACAAGAAGAGATGATCCTTTATTCATTGCTTGGTCGGCAAATATCGGCTAACCATGAGTTCATCGATTCTTCGGTTAATAACGCAAAACGCTAACGGACTCGGATTAATGCCCGAATGAATGGTCGCAACGTTCTGAAGCTCATTATCTTGATTCTCTTGGTTGGACTCGGGACGTATTATTTCGTCCATAGCGGTCTGTACGTCTATTTTATAGACAGAGAAAAGGCAATCGGTTTCATCGAATCCTTCCATCCCTTCGATGAGGTCGTCTTCGTCTGCCTTCAAATTCTCCAGGTAGTCTTCGCCCCCATTCCAGGTGAAGTAACTGGCCTGCTCGGCGGTTTCCTGTATGGGCCCATTTTGGGTACCATTTACTCCACCATCGGTCTCACCATAGGTTCTTGGATGGCTTTTGTGCTTGCACGGTATTTCGGTCTGCCCTTTGTGGAAAAGAACGTCAACCCGGAAACCATCAGGAAATATGATTATGTTCTAGAGCACCAGGGATCTCTCATTGCATTCGTGCTATTTGTTATCCCCGGCTTTCCCAAAGATTACCTGTGCTACATCATGGGTCTGAGCCATATGAAGACATGGACCTTCCTGATCGTCTCGACGGTCGGGAGGTTATTCGGAACCATAATTCTCTCCATATGCGGCAGCTGTGCCCGGAACAGCCAATACCTGGCTTTAGCCATTGCTTTCGGACTCAGCGGTATCTGTCTGTTGTTCGCTTACCTTTATCGGGACAAGCTGATTGATATGCTGAGACACAAAAAGAAGGTGTGAGCTCTCCAACGCACATCAGCAGATGATGATCTCATTATGCTTATTCTATGGGGTTATCATTACGTATCCGCCGGGTCTGCTTTTCTTTCCTAACGATTGCCGATTGCAATGTTCACATTCGGCCGAAATCCGATTTCAACAACTTCATGAAGAAACTCAGAGAATTAATCTGCCCAATCATTCCGAAGGAACCTTAACGCATCTGTATTGTAGCCTCGAAATGCAGCAAGCCCGTTCTTAATCTTTAAGTCCCCAATGCCGTTTCTTTTCTTGATCTAGTACCAGAGAATGGTTCATTCGAGACTTTCAATCGGTAATTGATAGACGACTTCTTAAAGGGTAATTGATCCCATTCTGGCACCTATGTTAAGGGTGCCGCATGGAGTTGAATTCTTACTACAAGCTGATTTCGAGCGAAAGAAGGGCCCGAAAATACCTGTTGGGAAAATGCTTCAAAAACCATCAGCGGTTTTGCCCTCGCTGTCGTTGCCGAAAGCTCTATAAATTACAAGAGGGACGTTATCGTTGTTCCCGTTGTGACTACACCTTCCAGGACTTTTCCGGACGGTGGATCAACCGGGGCCGATTGAGCGCTGTGCATTGGCTCTCCCTGATCAAGCTCTTTGAGTTAGAGCTTTCTGTCCGGAAGATGTCTTTGCAGCTGGGACTTTCCTATCGTGCGGTCTATGGTGCCGTCAGCACGATCCGGATGGCTATCCTAAGCCACGCCGAGGATGCGCCGAGCTTGCTGGGCGGAGAGATCGAGCTGGACGAGGCTTACTTCGGGGGCCGGCGCAAAGGCAACCGGGGACGGGGTGCGGCCGGCAAAGTGCCTGTCTTCGGCATCTTGGAGCGCGATGGCCTGGTGCATGTGAACATCGTTCCGGATGTCTCGGCCGCCACTCTTCTGAAGCTCACCGTCAAGAAGGTCCGCCGAGGCAGCGTGGTGTACACCGACAAGTTCCACAGCTACGACAGCCTCATGTTCTGCGGATACCGGCATTTGAAGGTGGACCACCAGAAGTACTTCTCCTCCGGCAAGGTCTACATCAACGGCTTGGAGGGATTTTGGAGTTGGGCCAAGGAGAGACTGATCAAACATCACGGCGTCTCCAAGGATCGCTTCCCTCTTTATCTCAAAGAACTGGAGTTCCGGTACAATCATCGCACCGGGGATCTCTTCGACCACGTAGCCAACTATCTGTGCGATTTGGTGCCAATACGGGACTAATTACC
>Ga0335071_10001295_pt1 | contig 26910 bp, 23 predicted proteins | sample Lox_Sample_15_FD_206724 | JGI IMG/M metagenome (GOLD analysis project Ga0335071, IMG submission 206724) | Soil microbial communities from Loxahatchee National Wildlife Refuge, Florida, United States - Lox_Sample_1.5 | ecosystem: Environmental > Terrestrial > Soil > Wetlands | place: USA...
TGCAGGACGATCTTCGCGCCAAGACCGGGCTGCAGGCTTTCGTCGGCGACGCACCGCTGAATCTGGTTTATGTCGCGCACGGTGAACGCATGCAGGACATCTCGGCTGAAGACCGACGCCTATATGCGTCGGCTGATGCCTGCTTTATCGGCCAGAATGTCTATCTATGCTGCGCCTCTGAAGGGCTGGCCACCGTGTTTCGCGGCGCGGTGGACTACAAAGGTTTGGCGGACGCCATGCATCTCGGCACCGACCAGTTCGTAACCTTTGCTCAAACGGTTGGTTATCCGCGACAGAGCGAATAAGCGGCAGTTACCCAAATGTACCTTGTTCGACTGCCAATGGCGAGCAGCCGGGCATCGAGCCCGTAGCGTGCGGCCGTTGACCAGCGCTTGCATCTGAGCCTCGAGCATTCATCCAGCTGACGATCTGGGGCCAGATGCGCGCAAATGCCTGCCGTCCGACCAGGATTCCAAGATGCTGAAGACAAACGCCCGCTTCACCGGAATACTCGACGATGCGCAATCTGTCAGGATCCGAAACGTCCCTTATCGGGTTGATTGAAGCCAGCGGCGCAACAACATCAGCCATGTTGACTACAGCAAGAATTCGAACCGAAAGGCTCGACGGCCCGATTGTCTTCTCCCCAATCTTCAGGGTCCCGCGACAAAACTGGTTTTCTCGATACAGTGTATCGACTATCTCCCTCACCAGCTTTCCGGGCAGAGCCACTTCATCGAGCGCCCAGCGCTCGATGCGCGCATGAATATCCAAGGCGCGGCCGTCCCCTGCAGACAAAATAGCGTCCAACATCCGCGACCAGATGAAGGTGTGGGGCGACGCCGCTGCGCTCGCTTGCGAAAGAATCGACCCTGGATAGGGATCTGAGTCCGAAACCGGTGCGGGCACCAGGGAAACGAGCGCGTCGCGAAACGCGCTCTCATCAGCTTGGAAGCACAAGGGTGAGCTGAGAAGAACGAGCCCATCGATGGTACCGGGTGAGCTGGCCGCATATATCGCGGCTAGAGTGCCACCCAGCGAGTGTCCCATGAGAATCGGCTTGCCGCCCTCCGCGTCCGGTTCAATCGTCGCCAGAGAAGCCGAGATCGCATCACCACACTCGGCGATTCCGACCCGGCACGTGTCACCCGACGCCGGCAGCCATTCCAGGAGATAGACGCGCAAACCCGCTTCCAGGCAATAGCGAATTGCGCTAACGGCCGGCGTGAGGTCCCAGATGTAAGGCCGCTTGATCGGCGCTGCGACGATGAGCACAGAACGGGATGGACGCGTGCTGCCGTAGTCGCGCAGCCGCCAATACGGACCGGAAGCAACCACGCGATATCCGCACTCGACTGGCCCAAATCCGAGCGACGCGAGCAGGTCGCCCTGCATCCGCCGAAACGCGTCATTGGCACTGTATTGCAAATGCCGAAAATCTGCTGCGGCAACTGGCGGACCATTCACGCGATCGTTCAAGCGATCTTGTTGCATTCTGTCAGGACATTCGATTTTGGAGACACCACCATGATTTCTCGCCTACTGCGCGCCGCCAGGACGCGTATTGATCTGTCGCAAGGCGAAGAGCACCACAACCTATCAGATTCTGGAGCAATGTGCCGAAGCATCGGCAAGTCTCGCAGAAAGATGCATCTTGTCCGCCGACTTCGAAAGGCTGCACGCACGATGGCTGCGCGACAATACGATCTTTCAAAGGTTTACCAGCTGTTGGAGCCTGGCCCTGTCGTAATGCTCGCGACAGCGCGCAAGGGACGGTCGAATGTCATGACGATGTCGTAGCACATGATGGTGGAGTTTGAGCCGCCGCTCGTCGTTTGCGTCGTGAGTGAGGCCAATTTCAGCTTCGCGGCCCATGGCCTTCAGCTCGACGTGGATACGCGGGCCGCGTAGCGTCCGTTGGTGTCGCGATGGACCCGCCTGATGTCGTTGACGAGCCGACGGTTGGCGGCCGAGCGCGGGCTCTCCGGGCGCGAGCGCGAGGCATAATAGCCGGCCGGCGAGACACCGAGCACATCGCACTGGATCGTCACCGGGGAGTCGGCGCGGCGATCTTCGATGAAGCGAAATTTCAATTCGGAGCTCCAGAAAAGATCTGACGCAGCACGACATCTCGGCGGTCTCATAGTGAAAGTGGATCGTCTCCAGAGCGGAGACTAAGCGGCGACCGGCGTCCGCATAGACCGGCGACGCCTGCTCGGCGATGATGTCGAGGTCAAGCGCGAGCTTTTCGATTGCGACCTCGCGGTCTGCAGCGGCACGTTCGGTTGCGATCGCCGGCTCGGTGGTGGCAATCTTCGCCGACACCTGCACGAGCGCTCGGCGTAACCGTCGCGCGTCACGGCGCAAGAGGCGACCGTTGTCTCAAGTTTCGCGCGCGCCTTGTCGTCCGCGTCGAGGTCAGCTTCAAGGTGATGACGCTGCGGCTTCGCCTTGGCGTCAACGAACGCCGCGTCTGCCGCAGCGTGGTGGCTGCCAAGTGTCTCGGTGTGCGCACGCAGCGCCGAGAGTTCGGAAATGGGTACTGTCGGTGCCGTCCGCACGAACAAAGGATAGCAGTCTCACGCGGCGCTGGTTTGCTTGGTGTCGGTAGGTTCCTGTCTTGAGTGAGGCTTGCGGACAGCTCATCTCAAGACAGGACGTTAGGCGACACTTGATGGTGCATGCGAGTCAGGGGTGCCGCACGCTCGGGCACCAGCGGTTCCTGTGGCCGCGCCCATCCGACGCATTTCTTACCCGTTCCTCGGCGCGTCGCCGCGCATCCGCGCCACTGCGGGCGTCGATCTTTCCCCACTCAAGATCGCCGAGCGGTTCCATTTGTGCCCACGAGCCAGCGCCCCGCAACCTTGATGCCCAGCGGGCGCTTCGTTCCGCCAGTCGGCTCGCACTGCTTGCGAAGTTCTTCATCGCTGCATTCCGATGCTTGCCGCCACGGCCGCGGCGTGCTGGACGAGCAGCTGCAATCCCAGGTGCAGAAATGGTCAACCCCCGGAGCCGCTGAAATCGCTGGTGGGCACGACAGGGATCGAACCTGTGACCCCTACCATGTCAAGGTAGTGCTCTCCCGCTGAGCTACGTGCCCTAAAAGTCCAAATCGGGAATGGGGGTCCGTATATCGGCTCCCCGGCCGGCAGGCAAGCGCGTGATCCGGAAAAGTGCGCAGGTGCATTTTCCGAAAAGTCCGCGCGATCAAGACGCCAAAGCGCGACGGCAATCTGCCGGGGCCGCTCAGGCCGCCAGCATCTTGCTGACTTCGCTGACCAGCTCGCGCAGATGCACCGGCTTCGACAGCACTTTTGCGTTGCGCGGCGCCTCCGAATCAGAGTTCAGGGCCACTGCCGCAAAGCCGGTGATGAACATGATCTTGATGTCCGGATCGAGCTCGGAGGCGCGGCGGGCGAGTTCGATGCCGTCCATCTCCGGCATCACGATGTCGGTCAGGAGCATCTCGAACGGCTCCTCGCGCAGCCGCTGATAGGCCGACATGCCGTTGTCATGGGGCGAGACCTGAAAGCCGGCATTTTCAAGCGCCTTGACCAGGAAGCGGCGCATGTCGTTGTCGTCTTCGGCGAGGAGAATCTTGTGCATGGCGGTCAAGGGAGTCGGATCCTCAAGGGGCGGCTGCAAGGGGGCGTCTGGAAGGCTTCACTAAGCCTGCAAGGCGGTAAATATCGAGTGAAAGTCTCCCGCGAGCCTTGGGCCGTTCCCAAGGCATTTTGTGGACGGGATTGCGGCGGAAAGCAATGTGACCCGGCTCGCCCACAACCGATTCAGTGCGCTTGTCCGCCTCGCCTGTTTCGGACAGGCGGCCCCGCTCCGCCCTACACTTTTAGGAGACCTTCCAATGCTTCGCGGCGTTTTTCACTTGGCAGACGAGTTGCGATTACCGACAATGCGCAAAAGCCACGGTTTTCCGGCCGAATCGGCCTTTTCGGCAGCGAAATCAAGGGACGACGCCCAGAGATGACCCGGTTTGACGGCGCAGAGTCGCCTCCGTTCGACATTGTCGAGCCAAGCGAATGGCGCGCGCCGATCATCTTCAATTCCCCGCATTCCGGCTCGGTCTATCCCGAGGAGTTCTTGCGGGCGTCGCGAATCGACCTTTTAACGCTGCGCCGGTCCGAAGATTCCTTCATGGACGAGCTGATCACGGCCTTGAGCGGCCGCGGTTTTGCGGTGATCCGGGTCCATTTTCCGCGCTCCTATGTGGACGTCAACCGCGAGCCCTATGAGCTCGATCCGCGGATGTTTGCGGGTCGTCTGCCGAGCTTTGCCAATACCAGGTCGATGCGGGTGGCGGGTGGCCTCGGCACCATCCCCCGTGTGGTCGGCGACGGTCAGGAGATCTATCGCGACCGCCTTCTGGTCGAGGATGCGCTGCGGCGGATCGAGGGGCTCTACAAGCCGTATCACCGCGCCTTGCGCCGTCTCATCAACCGCGTCCACCAGGCTTTTGGCGCCGCCGTCGTCGTGGACTGCCACTCGATGCCCTCGGTCGGCGTGTCGCGCGACGAGCCGGTGCGGCCCGATCTGGTCATTGGCGACCGCTACGGCACGAGCTGCGCCGCCATTCTCCCCGACATGGTCGAGGCCACCATGAGCGGGCTCGGCTATTCGGTCGGGCGCAACAAGCCCTATGCCGGCGGCTTCATCACCGAGCATTACGGCAACCCCGCAAGCGGCCTGCACACCATCCAGCTCGAGCTCAACCGGGCGATCTACATGGACGAGCGGCGGCGCGAGCGCGGACCGAATTTTGCGCAGGTGGCGGCCGATTTCGCGCGGCTCGCCGACGTGCTTGCCACCGTCCCGCTCGGCGAACTCGGTCCGTTCCAGGCCGCTGCCGAATAGAGCCGGGTCCGGCCCCGAAAGGTCGCTGCGAGCCTTATGCCGCGGAAACGCTTTGCCGTCGTGCGAACGCGTCGCGCTTGCTTCGAGGTCATGCGCGAACCGACACCTGAAATCATTAACCACAGCGTGATGGCGATCCGCGCCTCGGAGTTCAGTCGCGATCGCGCGCTTGCACTTTCTCAGGCGCCGCCATTCGCAATCAAATCGAAAGCCGCTGCGCGACGCCGTGTATGCCATCCGCCAGCGGACGGCCGAGCAAAAACAAAAAGAGATGTGAAAAGAAAAAAGGGCCGCTTGCGATGGCAAGCGGCCCAAGTCTAGGGAGGAAACGCCCAAGGAGGGCAGCGATAGCGCGAGGCGCTACCGCACCGCAACAATATGCGGCCGCGCTGCACAAAAGGCAAGTCTTTTTCGCTTTTTTCCCATGCAAATTGTGCAGAGCCGGGCCGCAACTTCGATGAATAAAATCGTTAATTTTGTGAACTGGCTCATTGACTTAGGAAGTGTTCCAATGTGTTGCCAGTTGGCATCAGTGGGACGTGATCGTGAGCTCGCAATTTCGTGACCGCGCAGGTCGCCTGAAAATGGCCCTCCGAAGAGCGATGAGTCGGCATTCAAAATACCAATAGAAGGACCGCCCCTGGCGGCTGAAAATTCCCGGAACGGGACAGGCGGCCGCACACATCGCTTTCGGTTTGACGTTCAGTTGGCGCTTGTGGCGGCGTCCGATCCACGGCACTAGCAGAGGCTTTCCTGGTTCGCCGATTCCATCCAGTCAATTAAGGATCAGTCGTGACGGTCGTCGACTTCTCCGCCTTCATCAACCGCCTCGCGACGGTCTCCGGCGAGACCATCCTGCCCTTCTTCCGGACCTCGCTCTCGATCGAGGACAAGAGCAAGAACCACAATTTCGATCCGGTGACGGAGGCCGACCGCGCCGCGGAAGCGGTGATGCGGCGGCTGATCAAGGCCAGCTTCCCGCAGCACGGCATCGTCGGCGAGGAATTCGGCAACGAGCGCGAGGACGCCGATTATGTCTGGGTGCTCGACCCGATCGACGGCACCAAATCCTTCATCGGCGGCTTTCCGATCTGGGGGACGCTGATCGCGCTCCTGCACAATCGCATGCCGGTGTTTGGCATGATGCACCAGCCTTTCATCGGCGAACGCTTTTCCGGCGACAACGGATCGGCCAACTACAAGGGACCGTCGGGCGAACGACGGCTGACGGCGCGGCGCTGCGCCTCGCTCGACGAGGCGAGCTGCTACACGACAAGCCCGCTGCTCATGAATGCGGCGGACCGCGCCGCGTTCGGCCGGGTCGAGCAGGCGGCGCGCCTGACCCGCTATGGCGGCGATTGCTATTCCTATTGCATGCTGGCGGCGGGGCATCTCGATCTCGTCATCGAGACCGGGCTGAAATCCTATGACATCGCCGCCCTGATCCCGATCATCGCCGGCGCCGGCGGCATCGTCACCAACTGGGAAGGCGGCCCGGCGAAAGACGGCGGCCGCATCGTCGCCGCCGGCGACCGCCGCGTGCACGAAGCCGCACTCAAGCTGCTGGCGGGCTGAGCTGCGCTCCCTCCTGTTCGCGCAACATCTCTAGCCGCACGACATCGGCGCCGCGCTCCCTCCCCCGCTTGCGGTCGCTTGCGGGGGGAGGGCTGGGGTGGGGCGACAAACGCACCGATCGTTTCCGCCCTGGCACAGGCCCCCACGCGCAAGCGGGAGAGGCGAGCCGAGTTCGCGGATAGATCGGTCCCCTCCCCGACAGAGTCGCGCTATGCTGTGACCAACCGGAGCAGCCGCCACGGTGCGGACAGACAAAGGCTCCGGACATTGGGAGGGACCTCGCATGCCCGTTTCCGGCAAGCTCAGACGATTGACTGCATTGGCGCTGCTCGCGCTGTCGGCCGCCGCAGCGCGGGCCGATGACTTTCCGGACCGGCCGATCCGCCTGATCGTGCCGTTTCCGGCCGGAGGCCCCAACGACATCCTCGCCCGCATGGTCGGGCAGCGCATGTCCGACATCCTGAAGCAGCCGATCGTGATCGACAATCGCGGCGGGCAGGCCGGGGTGCTGGGCACCGATGCGATCGCGAAAGCGAGGCCGGACGGTTATACGATCGGCATCGTCAGCGCGAGCGCGCTGGTCATCAGCCCCTCGATGGAGCATGTCGCCTACGACGCGCACAAGGATTTTGCGCCGGTCACGCTGGTGGCGACCGTGCCCGAAATGCTGGTGGTGGCAACCAGCGTTCCCGCCAAGAGCATGGACGAGCTGGTCCAGCTCGCCAAGGCCGAGCCAGGAAAACTCAATTTCGCGTCCTCGGGTCCCGGCAGCCTGCCGCATCTGGCGGGTGAGCTGTTCAAGCTGACGGCCAAGATCGACATCGTCCACGTGCCCTATCGCGGCGCGGCGCCCGCAATCAACGACCTGCTCGGCCAGCAGGTGCAGATGACCTTCCTCGACCTGCCCGTGATCCTGCCGCAGATCAGGGCCGGCACGCTGCGCCCGATTGCGCTCGGTGCCCGCGCACGCGCGCCGACCGCGCCTGACGTGCCGATCACGGCCGAGGTCGGGATGCCCGACCTTTTGATCGAGAACTGGTACGGCATGATCGCGCCGGCCGCGACGCCCCCCGCGATCATCGCGACGCTGAACCGCGCTGCCGGCGAGGCCATGGCCGATCCGCAGGTGAAGGACAAGCTGGCCGACCAGGGGCTGACGGTCGCCCCCGACTCGCCGGACGAGTTTCGCAAGTTCATGGAGGCCGAGGCCGTGAAATGGGCCAAGGTGATCAAGGACGCCGGCGTCGAGACGACGAAGTAATCTCGACGCACGCAACTGCATTCAGAGGGCACGAGTCAGACCCGAAAGGCTGCATTCGCGCGAAGCGGCTCACGGAAAAGACCATGCAAAACCCAGACGCGATGGCAATTCGACCTGAAGCCATCGCGCCTTGGTTCTCGTCTATTGGGTCAGGACATTGTCGAACGCATGACTGACAATGTTCTGCAGTTCGCTCGCTTGCGGCGCTATGCCCGGACTCGACGCGGGCGGCCCGGCCTGCCCAACGGCCAACGGAAGGCCAGCTCCGACAAACTGCTTGTCCATGCCAACCGGCTGCGCCAGACTCACCACGAGGTTCAAGATCTGGTCGGCACGGCTCGCGTTGCGGGCCATACCGGTCACCAGCGGATGATGCGCCGCTACGAGCGTCGCCAGGCCTGTGACATGCGGCGCTCCCATGGAGGTGCCGTCCCATGCAGCCATGCCCCCACCCGGCACCGAGCTGATGACGGCCACGCCTGGACCGCACAGTCGCACTTCCGGCCCACGACAGGTGAATTTCGGGGCAAACAGTCCGTTCGCGCCGGTCGTCAGCCCGGGCTGCAACTGCGGGGGTGCCGTTTGGGCATGATAGGTGTCAGGTGGAAACGTCCCAGCCTGACCGAGCGCAGAGACGCAGAGTGCCGTTTGCAGCCGCGCCGGAAATTGCACTGGGCCGCCACTGTTGCCGGCAGCGACGACGACGACAATGCCGGCCTGACGTGCCAGCGCCATCTGCTGCGCCACGCCGTCGTTGACCTGATCGCTGCCCAGCGAGCAGTTCACGACGTCTATCTCGTGGTTGATGCAATAAACCAGCGCCTCAATCAGACTGTCGAACGCGCCGCCAGGAAACAGCTTCAATATATGCACCTCGGCTGCGGGCGCGAAGCCGCGGATACCGTTGGTACCATTGCCAGCGATCACACCAGCACAATGCGAGCCATGGGAGATGACATCGGTGCGCCAGGTGCTCGCGTCGGGGTTGTTGTTCGGGTCGCGGTTGGTCAGATCAAAGCCAATGTTGATGTGCGACAGAGCCGGATGACTTGTGTCGCAACCGGAATCGATTATCGCTACCTTCGCCCCCTTCCCGGCCAGATTGGTGTCGCTTTCCTGCAGACCCATCAGGCGCTCTCCCCAGCCAACAAAGGGCTGACCGCGCTGCAGCTTGGCGCCGGACCAGTTTTCCAGCGGCTGCAATGTAACCTGGTTCTCGCCATCGCTGCGCAACGACGGCGACGGGATCCAGCGCTCCCAGTAGTCGGCAAAGGGCTTCACATAGAGTGCCGCAACGTCGTCAACGCTGCCGCCGAAGAAGGTCAGCGTCGCCAGCCCCGTATTGTCCGTGGCGGACTGGACGAAGCCCGCGCCATAGGCGCTGACCATCGCGTTCACGATTGGACGCCCGTCACTGCCGACCACGCGCACGGCCACCGGGATCATGGCGGTCGCAGCCGCGGTTATGGGCAGCAGCGCACCGGCATCGAACGGCATGACATTGTCGCCCATGTGCTGAAGCCGCACATTCTCGTGCACGAATAGCGTGCCGCTCGCCATTGCCTGACGCTGCAGCTGAAGCCCGCGATCAAGCGGCATGCTGGCCTTGACATAGCGCCCGCCCAGCCCGCCGGCAGCGAATACCTGCGTGCGGCTGAGCGGGATGAAACCGTCGATCTGCACTCCGGGTGTCGCCTGCAAGGCAGTCAGGATGTTGTCCGATGCCATTGGGGATAATCCGGCCGCTTGCGTCGGACCGATGATGTATTGCCTCGGACGGGTTGTGACCTCCGCAGTTGCTTCCGCTGCTGCATCGGGTGGGTCGCCTTGCAAGGATGAAGGGCGCCGCGCCCCCGTCCTCGTGTTTTGTGAACTTCGCGTCATAAGCTCAATCCTCTCCTGTTACCACTCCAGGGCCGGGGCTGCCGTCGAGGCTCAGCGGTGCGTTCGGGTCGAGCGACCAGTTCTCGCCCAGCATTGTGCGGGCCGTCGCTTCCTGAGACGTCGGAAGCAATACAGTCGCGACATTCGCCAGAGTTCCGAGTCTCTGGAGCTGCGCTCCTGGGATCGCTTGCACGAGGGCGTGAGCAATCGGGGCGACTGGACCAGAAGCCCCAGTCGGGTCACGTGGCGTGATTGTGAAACTCTTACTTTCCGTGATATCGGCCATCGCATGTCTCCCGAAGGCCAGCAGAAGGCCCGGCCGAGACATTGCCCGGCCGGGTCGGCTCGACGATTTAGTGCACCCAGCCTTGCTGGCCCTGGAAGCCTTGCTGGCCCTGGAAGCCTTGCATCGGCCCCTGGAAGCTTTGTGGCTGAGCCTGGCCCTGGCCGGCCTGGACTTGCGGTCCCTGGGTCGATGCGACGGCAAGGATGGTGCTCGCGATCGTTGGCAGGTTGGGAATCACGAAGTGCGTGACTGCCTTACCGATCGAGTCCGCGGCGTCCTTGAGGAAGCTGCCGAAATTGAACTGCGGAGCCAAAGCACCGCCCGGACCCGCAGACTGAGCATGGACTTGCTGGGAGTATTGCGCGAACTCCGGCGATGCGGCCAGGTTCTTCAGCAGGCCGCCGATCATTCCCGGCAGTTGCTGCGCGACCTGGTTGCCCACGCCTTCGAGGATCTGCTTGCCCTCATTGCCGAGGAAGCCGGTGATGTCGCCCCAGATACTCTGAGTCGACAGTGCTCCCTGCCCCGGCTGAGCGCTGTTCCAGCCGAAGCCGAAATTGCCGACCGGTGTGCTGATGCCGAAATTGAACTGCGGGTTAAGGTTCGGCCCTGCGGAAGCAGGTGTCATTGCGTTCGCAGGACTCGCCGCGGACTGGCGACGGTTCAGCTCATTGAGAACAGCTTGGACGATCTGGTTGACGGTCGTACCAGGCGGGACCATCATGTCTGCTGATTGCTGATAACCAGGCATTTCCGTTCCTCCAATACTTTGACTGCAATGCATTGTCTTCTAAGGAGGTTCGTCTTTGCCGATCGAGACGGTTGAACCTCCGCTAAAATACTATCGTGAACAGTTTGGTTGAATCGTGAAGCCAGTCACAACCACAAACTCACGGTTGCGTGACAAAATCAGAAACGCGTCAGCTGCATTCACGGATACCGTCGAGGTCGGTGATGTGCCGTCTGAGCAGTGACAAATGTCGACGGTTCTCGGATCTCGTCTGACGACACGTTTGCAAACGTTATTCAATGTGTGGTTGACCGAGCAGGCGGCCGTGCCACTCCTCGAATGGAAGCATGACGTGATCACGAAAGGCCGGGCGCTGCTGCGGCCTGCGATACCAGCGTTCGACCTGCGGCAAAGAGCCGCTCGATCTCGAGCTTGAAGAAGCGTTAGAGTTGCACTCTTGTGATGATGTAGTCGGCGAGAGCGTCTCGCGGGCAGAAACGTCCCTCGAGCAGGCGATCGAGCTTGCGCAGGTCGAACATGGTCCAGGCGCAGGCCGCGCCGCATATTTCGCGATGTGAAGCGTAGCGCGGTGGGCCGTCGGCAGGTGCTCGGCGACCGTGTCGGCGAGCAGATGGGACGCCGGCGCGCATGCCGCTTGCGAACCGCGCGAGATCGCCGGGCGTCGCTTCCACATTGCGCATCACGATCCGCACGTGATCGAGCAGGCCTTCACCGGCTGCCCCCACCTCGACACCTCCGCGGCCGCGCTTTCGTCTGCACTAGCGGTGAACGCCAAGCTAAGCGAAGTATGCGGTCACTGCCGATGCCAGCGCCGAGACGGCCGCCGCGACTGTCGACAGGAGAGCATACAGCCGCATCACGGCCAAGCATCATAGTCAGCGACGCCTTGGAGAACATGGTCCTGTCCAAGCTCGCCTGCCTTGTAACGTGCAATCAGGTGCCGGATGAACGCTTCGCGGTCATCAGTCATTTGCACCCTCCATACGCAACGAACTATCCCCCATCTCACTCCCCGAGCAGCGATTGAGTCAATTGGCAATGGTGCCATAGCCGATGCGGCTCATCGACCAATGCCAGGTCGCACCGCCTGCAAATAATCCCTCCCCTTCACGGGATAGATTACAAATAATACCGATCGAGCAGGCGCCCGCGCAGCTCCTCGAACGGAAGCATGACGTGTTCGCGGTAGGCCGCACGCTGCTGCAGCGTCTGGTACCAGCGCTCGACCTGCGGCAATGACGGCCGCTCGATCTCCAGCTCGAAGAACCGGTAGAGGTGGGTTCCCGCGGTGATGTCGGCCAGCGACAGCATCTCGCCGAGCAGGAACCTGCGGCCCTCGAGCAGGCGATCGAGCTTGCGCAGATCGAACGCAGTCCGTGCCAGCGCGGCCTTGATCGCAGGCCAGTTGCGCTGCTCGGGCCGGGTGCGAAAAAACCCCAGAACACGCCCATCAGAAAGTCCGGCTGCAGCGCGGTCTGCGACCAGTCTATCCAGCCTTCGACCTGCGCCCGCGCGACCGGGTCGTCGGACCAGAAGCGCCCCTCGCCGTAGCGCGCGGCGAGATAGCGCAAGATGGTGTGGGACTCCCACACCACGGCCTCGCCATCGCGAATGACGGGGATGCGGCCGTGCGGATTCATGGCGAGAAAGGCCCGATCATCGAGCCCGCCGAAGGCGCCGCCCCAGTCGATATGCTCATGCGGCAAGTCGAGCTCGCCGATCAGCCACATCACCTTCTGCAGGTTGAACGAACTGCGCCGCCCCCAGACCTCGAGCATGTCTGCCTCTCCGTTCCTCACGCTTGCATCACCCTTGTGCCGCCTGCCGCAGGTGATCAACCAGCAGCTTTGCAGGCCTGGGCAGCGCCCGAAAATTGCGCGCGCAGATCACGAGCTTGCGGTTGGCCCATTGGTCCCTGATCCGCACGGTGACGATCGGCATCGATCTCCGGCAGCGCCGCGCGGCGGCTTCCGGGACCACGGCGATGCCGACGCCCGACGCCACCATCTGGCAGATCGCATCGAAATCCCGCAACCGCGCCCGCACGTGCAGGCGGAGGCCGAGCCGCGCGGCGTATTTGGCGATGTGAAGCTGTAGCGCGGTGGCCTGGGTCAGGCCGACGAAGTCATGGCCGGCCACCTCCTGGAAATCGATTCCGCGGCGGGTCGCGAACGGCCCGCGCCGCGCCGTCACCAGCACCAGGCGATCTTCGCCGAACACGAACCGCTCGACATTGTCGGGCAGCGCGTGCTCGGCGGCAAAGCCGAGTTCGGCGGCACCGGACGCAATCGCCGCGGCAATGTCGATGCTTTCGCGCTCCTCGACGTCGACATTGATGTCGGGATTTTGCCGCAGGAACGCAGCGAGCGCCTTCGGCAGGTGCTCGGCAAGGCCGACGGTGTTGGCGAGCAGATGGACGCTGGCGCGCACGCCGCTGGCGAACCGCGCGAGGTCGCCGCGCATCGCCTCCACATTGTGCATCACGAGCCGCGCGTGATCGAGCAGGCTTTCGCCGGCGGCGGTCAACTCGACGCCGCGGCGGCCGCGCTTCAGGAGCACAACGCCGAACGCCTCTTCCAGGCCCTTGATCCGCTCGCTCGCGGAGGCCAGCGCAAGGTGGGCGCGGTCGGCACCCCCGGTGATGCTGCGCGAGTCCGCCACCGCGATGAAGAGCTGCAGGTCGACCAGGTCGAAGCGCATGGCGGTTCCTCTGCCAGCTCCATGACGTCATTGCGAGGCGCCCTTGCGCCGAAGCAATCCAGACCTTAACCGCGGAGAGATTCTGGATTGCTTCGCTTCGCTCGCAATGACGGTGGGAATAGCCTTCGGTATCTCCGAAGGCATACTCCGGAACCTCCAGATTGTGCCGGTTTCCGCCTTGGGTCAATGTGGCCACAGCCGGCCAGCGCAAGCGAGGTCGGCGCCGCAAATCACGCTTCACCGGTTACCGCCATGCCCCATCTCGATCCCTTTCTCCTGACCATCGCAGCCATCTTCGTGCTGGCCGGATTCATCAAGGGCGTGATCGGGCTCGGGCTGCCGACGGTGTCCGTGAGCCTGCTCGCGGTGGCGATGCCGCCCGGACAGGCGCTCGCCATCGTCATCGTCCCGGCCATCGTCACCAACATCTGGCAGACTTTTGTCGGGCCCTATCTGCGCGACATCGTGAGACGACTATGGCCGTTGATGGTCGGCACGGCCGTCGGGATCTGGCTGAACGCGGGCGCGCTCACCGGGGGGTCGGCGCGCTATGCGAGCATCGTGCTCGGACTGCTTCTGGTGATCTACGCGGTCACGGGTTTGCGCAAATTCTCCTTCAGCGTCGCGCCCGGCAACGAGAAATGGGTCGGCGGCCTCGTCGGCCTCGTCACCGGCGTGATCTCGGCGTCGTCGGGCGTGCAGGTGATCCCGTCGGTGCCGTTCATGCAGGCGATCGGGATGGAGAAGGACGAACTGGTGCAGGCGCTCGGCGTGTTCTTCACGGTCGCGACGCTGGCGCTCGGCTTCACGCTGACCCGCGCCGGCCTCGTCAACTCGGCAACCGCGTTGCCGGGCGCGGTGGCGATGGCGTCCTCCTTCGCCGGCGTCTTCCTCGGCCAGGCCGTGCGCTCGCGCATGGACGCCGATCGCTTTCGCCGCTGGTTCCTGATCGCGATGATCTTGCTCGGCCTCTATCTCGCCGGCACCGCGATCGCAAAAATCTACTTGGCGTGAGCGAGCGCGATGCGCGCGCCGAGATAGACGAACAGCGCGCCGAGCCCGCGATTGATCAATTCCATCGTTCGGCCCGACCCTCGCACGCGCCGCGCGGCGCGGGCCGCGACGATGGCGACGGTCAGGCACCAGACGGTGCCGCTGGAAATGAACATCAGGCCGAGCGCCAGGAAAGCGAGCCCCTTGTGCGGCGCGTCCGCAGCGACGAACTGCGGCAGGAAGGCGAGGAAGAACAGCGCCACCTTCGGGTTCAGCGCGTTGGTCAGCGCGCCCTGCCAGAACACGCGCGCCAGCGCGACGGTGCCGTTCTCGCGCGATGCGGCTTCGTCGGTCGGGGGCGCACGCGACAGCAGCATGGTGAGACCGACATAACAGAGGTAGGCCGCACCGATCCATTTCACCGCGGTGAATGCTGTCGCCGACGCCATGAGCAGCGCCGACAGGCCGACCGCGGCCGCGAAGACATGGGTGAGGCAGCCGGTCGAGATGCCGAAGGCCGCCGCAACCCCGCCGCGCCAGCCGAGTTGCACGCTGCGCGCCGCGACATAGGCTGTGTCGGGTCCGGGCGCGATGTTGAGCAGGACCCCGGAGGCAAGAAACAGCCAGAAATCGTGAATGCCGAACATTCGTTGAAGTCCTGCTAGCTTTTGGGTTCGTAACCGGGGACCCATTTGTCGTATTGCGGCAGATCGTCCTGGATCGTCCACCACGTCGCCCGCGACGATGTGAACACGTGCAGGCGCGGCCGCGCGACCGGATCATCGTCGAGCAGGCCGGCCGGAACGCTGACCGTTGTCAGATACGGCGCGCGCCCGGGCGTCAGGCAGCCGCAGACCTTGCAGCGGTGGCGAAAGCTGCCGGGCGCCGATTCGTAACTCACCGTCATGTCCTCGCCCGCGACAAAGCGAAATTTTTCCGCCTCGACATGGGCGTAGCTGGCGAACGCGGCGCCGGTCAGCTTGCGGCAATTGGCGCAATGGCAGTGCGTTAGCGCGCGCACCTGGTCGATTTCAAACCGGACCGTGCCGCAGTGGCAGCTTCCCCGGATCATGATCGAGCCCTCCCCAACCAACGCTGCGCGACGGACGTCGCGGGATGTCACTTGAACAACGGTGTGCCCGGCACGAAGGCATCGAACGCCGCCCAGAACTGTTCGCGGTAGCGATCCTGCTCCTGCAGGATCTCGTGCTTGCTGCCGGCGATCACGAGATGACGGGCGGCGCGCAGATGATAGGCGAACTCCTCGATCGCCGGGGTCGATACCACGGTATCGTTGGAGGCGGCCAGCATCAGGATCGGCTGGCGGATCTGCGAGGGGTAGTTGGTCGCACGGAACGTATGCATGGCGCGGAAGGCGGTGTCGGCCCAGGCCACCGTCGGCGAGGCGATGCCGAGGGTGGGGTCCTCATCGAGGATCGCCGCGTTGCGGGCATAGCGCACGGGATCGGAGGTGACGGGATTGTTCAGGAAAGGCTGGGTGCCGCTCAAGGTGTCGTCGCCGCCCGGGACATAGCGGCCGCCCTGCCCGGCGAGGCGCATGGCGCGCAGCAGCGCGCGCACCGCAAACGAGGTCGCGCGTCCCGGCAGGTCGATCATCGGCGCCGACAGCACCATGCGGTCGAACCAGCGTTTGCCGGCATAGGCGGTGCGCATCAGCACGGTGCCGCCCATTGAATGGGCCAGCGCGAAGAAAGGCGGCGGACAATCCGGCAACACCACCTGCTGGACGAAGGTCTCCACGTCGATTTCGTAATCGGCGAAGTCGCGCACATAGCCCTTGCGGGGATCGCGCAGTCGGCGCGAGGAATGGCCCTGGCCGCGCCAGTCGATCATCGCCACCGTAAAGCCGCGCTCCAGGAGATCGCGCACGGTCTCGAAATATTTTTCGATCATCTCGCTGCGGCCGGAGAACACGCAGACCGTGCCCTTGCGGCCCGAGGCCGGCGACCAGCGCGCGAAACGCAGTTCGGCGCCGTCGACGGTCTTGACGGTGCCGGTCATGACGTTGTCGGGAACGGGATTGGCGGGAATCGAGACGAGCGTCATGGATGGGATCGGATAGGTCGGTGCAAGCGGGAATCAAGGGGCGGAGACCGGAAAAGGTTGAGGAAAAGCTGCAAATCCGGCCCTCTTGAACGCCCCAGACCTCCTCCCATATCACCATCGTGCAGGCCGCGACCAGTGTTTCACGCACTCAAAGGCTGCACAGACAGGCCCGGCCCGATGGCGGGCGGGTTACCGAAACAGTCGCTCAATGGAGGACTTTTGCATGCGTACCTATGATCTCGCTCCGTTCTATCGTTCCACCGTCGGTTTCGACCGCCTGTTTTCGCTGCTCGACCGCAGTACCGCCGACGCCAGCCCCGGCTATCCGCCCTACAATATCGAGCGCACCGGCGAGAACGCATACCGCATCACCGTTGCCGTCTCCGGCTTCGCCCAGGACGAACTGTCCATCGTCGCGAAAGAGAACACGCTGACGATCAAGGGCGAGAAGGCCGGGAGCGAGAACGGCAAGGACAAGAACGAAGTGCTCTATCGCGGCATTGCCGCGCGCGCCTTCGAGCGCGTCTTCCAACTCGCCGATTTCGTGGTGGTGAAGAATGCCTCGCTCGAGCACGGCCTGCTCCATGTCGATCTCGTGCGCGAGATTCCCGAGGCCAAGAAGCCCCGCGCGATTCCGATCTCGACCGGCGCCACTGCCGCGCCGCAGGTGGTGGACGGCTCCGCCGAGAAGGCTGCCGCCTGATCGCCTGCGATCTGAAACACCTCCCCTGAAACTTCAAAACGCTCCGGGCAACCGGGGCGTTTTTTTGGCCCTGCCGATCCAGCCAGCGCGCCGACGAAAAAACGCCCCGGCAGAACCGGGGCGTTTCCTTGCTTCGTGATCCGCCGTTTGGAGCTCTTCGGTAAAACGCTAATATTCCAGACCCTGCGCCTCCGGCATCGGTTGGGTCGGCATGATCTGCGGCGCCAATGGCGCCGGCCTGGCCTGGCCGACCGTCGGTGCCGCAGCAGCAGCAGCCGTGACGGGTGCGGGTCTTGCCTCCGGCGTCGCCGGTTGCTGCGGCGCTGGCGGGAGGGCCTCGGGCCGAACCGCGGCTTGTGGCGCTTGCGGAGCGGCCTCGGGCCTTGCAGCCGCCGCAGCCGGTCGTGGCTGGGGCTGAGGCACCGTGCGGCTTGCAACGCGCGGGATCGCGGCCGGCGGCCGCGGCACATTCGATGCCGCAGGCATCGGCGGAGGCGGCAGCGGCGGGGCGGCGCCGCGCGGCCCGTAGGGACCATTTGGCGGGCCGGTCATGCCTTCTTCATAGCCCTCTGATGGCACGAAGTTGACGATCTCGCCGGTCCGCGCATCGACCACCAGTCGCCCGTCGCCGCCGCGGCGGTCGATGGCGTTGATCACATAGGTAAAGCCGCGCAACCGCGGCACCCCGGTCGGCATGAAGCCGGCCTCGCGCATGACAGCAAAGACTTCGTGCGGCGGCACAAGGGCCATCCCGTCGCCGCGGCTCAGCGGTCCCCGGGGCGCCATCGGCGTGTAATAGGGGTCGTCGAAATCAGGCGTCCTCGCGTAGGGCGGCCCGTATGGCCCCGGCCCTTGCGCGAATGCGGCCGTGGCGGCCAGCACCAGACAGCAACCGGCAGCCCATCCTGCGAGCAATCTCATCGCTAGTGTCGCTCCTCAAACGCCCCGATTGCGCCCCCGCGCTGAAGGGCCTTCGCTCAAAGTAAAACTGGGGGCAAGGTCGGGGGTGATTTCGGCAGTCCTTGGGCAAGATCGCGGCACCATCTGCCGCAAATCCGGGTTCCCCGCGCTTCACGCCCCGGGCAACTGCACGTTCGCGTGAGCATCGTGGCAGCCGCCATGGACCCGTTTGGCGGGTGGCCGCGAAAAGATCAATCGATTGGCGTGCCTCGGTTTTCCACACCGCCGCGTGGGTCCGCGGGTGGCTGCGGGAGCCGCCCAAGGCGGGATCCAGGCAACCCCCAAGAAAACAAGCCAGTGAGGACTTTCACGCGCTTGTGTGATAGATAAAAATTTGGCATGGTCGGAGTTAGGACAGTATTACTGTCTCAAATTTCGTTGCAGAACTGGCACGAGGAATGCAATGAAATTTCAGCGCGTGAGGCGCTGGAGAGGTAACAGGGAAGGCCGTTCGTCGGGGACGTGAGGCCAACGCCCTGAATTCTGAAAATGCGGCTCGCGTTGCTGGACGAGCGGTGGCCTGACGGTGCCGCGGACGCCCAACGTGCGCCGGAGGATGGCGGCAAGAACGTTAAGACATCACGTGATGGCATCACGTGCCTTGAGAGGACTGACATGAGCGGGTCGAGCTTTGAGAGCGAACACATCCTTCACGATGCGCTGTCGGCGGCTTGCGATACCAAACCGGCCGAGACCGAAGCCCGTGAACATAGTTGGCGCCCAGCCGCCGAAGGCCTCTACGATCCCAGCCTGGAAAAAGATTCCTGCGGCGTCGGCTTCATCGCCAACATCAAGGGCAAGAAGTCGCATCAGATCGTCTCCGATGCGCTGAACATTCTCTGCAATCTCGAGCATCGCGGCGCCGTCGGCGCCGACCCGCGCTTCGGCGACGGCGCCGGCATTCTGGTGCAGATCCCGCATCGCTTCTTCACGCGCAAGGCGGCCGAGATCGGCTTCCAGCTGCCCGACCCCGGCGAGTATGCCATCGGCGCGCTGTTCATGCCGCGTGAAAAAGCCTGGCGCAACGTCATCAAGAGCATCATCGCCGACCAGATCAAGGCCGAAGGCCTGATGCTGCTCGGCTGGCGCGACGTACCGACCGACAATGCCTCGCTCGGCGAGACCGTGAAGCCGACCGAGCCGACGCACATGCAGGTGTTCATCGGCCGCAACGGCACGGCGAAGACCGAGGAGGAGTTCGAGCGCAAGCTCTACATCCTGCGCAAGTCGATCTCGCAGGCGATCTACCAGCGTCGCGACCGCGGCATGGCCGGCTATTACCCCTGCTCGATGTCGTGCCGGACCGTGATCTACAAGGGCATGTTTTTGGCCGACCAGCTCGGCAAGTACTACGCCGACCTGCACGAGCCTGATTTCGAGAGCGCACTGGCGCTCGTGCATCAGCGCTTCTCGACCAACACGTTTCCGACCTGGTCGCTGGCGCATCCCTACCGGATGATCGCGCATAATGGCGAGATCAATACGCTGCGCGGCAACGTCAACTGGATGGCGGCACGCCAGGCCTCGGTGTCCTCGGAGCTCTACGGCAAGGACATCAACCGCCTCTGGCCCATCTCCTACGAAGGCCAGAGCGACACCGCCTGCTTCGACAACGCGCTCGAATTCCTGGTGCAGGGCGGCTACTCGCTGCCGCATGCCGTCATGATGATGATCCCGGAGGCGTGGGCCGGCAACCCGCTGATGAGCGAAGAGCGCCGCGCGTTCTACGAATATCACGCCGCGCTGATGGAGCCGTGGGACGGCCCGGCCGCGATCGCGTTCACCGACGGCCGCCAGATCGGCGCCACGCTCGACCGCAATGGCTTAAGGCCCGCGCGCTATCTCGTCACCAAGGACGACCGCATCGTGATGGCGTCCGAAATGGGCGTCCTCAAGATTCCGGAGGACCAGATCGTCACCAAGTGGCGGCTGCAGCCCGGCAAAATGCTGCTGGTCGATCTCGAACAGGGCCGCCTCATTCCCGACGACGAGATCAAGGCCGATCTCGCGAACAGCCATCCCTATCGCGAGTGGCTCGATCGCACCCAGATCGTGCTCGAAGAGCTTCCGGACGCGCCGGTCACCGGCGTGCGCTCCAATCTGCCGCTGCTCGATCGCCAGCAGGCCTTTGGCTACACCCAGGAAGACATCTCGATCCTGATGACGCCGATGGCTGCGACTGGCGAAGAGGCCACCGGCTCGATGGGCAACGACACGCCGATCTCGGCGCTGTCGGACAAGCCAAAGGCGCTGTTCACCTACTTCAAGCAGAATTTTGCCCAGGTCACCAACCCGCCGATCGATCCGATCCGCGAGGAGCTGGTGATGAGCCTCGTCTCGATCATCGGGCCGCGGCCGAACCTGTTCGACCTGAAAGGCCTCGCCTCGACCAAGCGGCTCGAGGTGCGCCAGCCGATCCTGACCGACGCGGACCTGGAAAAGATCCGCTCGATCTCGGCTCTCGCGGAAACCCATTTCAGGTCGCGCACGCTCGACACCACCTATGATGCGAGCCTCGGCGCGGCCGGCCTGGAGCAGACCCTCGACAATCTCTGCGCGCGCGCGGAGGCCGAGGTGCGCGAGGGCGTCAACATCATCATCCTCTCAGACCGCAAGGTGTCGGCCGAGCGGATCGCGATCCCCTGCCTGCTCGCCTGCGCCGCCGTGCATCATCATCTGATCCGCACCGGGCTGCGCACCTCGGTCGGCCTCGTGGTCGAGAGCGGCGAGCCGCGCGAGGTGCATCACTTCGCGTGCCTCGCCGGCTACGGCGCCGAGGCCATCAACCCCTATCTCGCCTTCGAGACCATCATCGCGATGAAGGACCGCTTGCCGGTCGCGCTCGACGACTACGAGGTGGTCAAGCGCTACATCAAGTCGATCGGCAAGGGTCTTTTGAAGGTGATGTCGAAGATGGGCATCTCCACCTACCAGTCCTATTGCGGCGCGCAGATTTTTGACGCCGTCGGCCTGAAGGCCGACTTCACCGCAAAATTCTTCGCCGGCACCCACACCCGCATCGAGGGCGTGGGCCTCTCCGAGATCGCCGAGGAAACGACGCGGCGCCATGTCGACGCCTTTGGCGACGCGCTGGTCTACAAGAGCGCGCTCGATGTCGGCGGCGAATATGCCTACCGCACCCGCGGCGAGGACCATGCCTGGACCGCAGAGTCGGTGTCGGCCCTGCAGCACGCCGTGCGCGGCAACTCGCAGGAGCGCTACCGGGCGTTTGCAAAGATCCTCAACGAACAGTCGGAGCGGCTGGTGACGCTGCGCGGCCTGTTCCGGATCAAGACCGCGGCCGACGAGAAGCGCAAGCCTGTGCCGCTCGACGAGGTCGAGCCGGCCAAGGACATCGTCAAGCGCTTTGCCACCGGCGCGATGAGCTTTGGCTCGATCTCGCGCGAGGCGCACACCACCCTGGCGATCGCCATGAACCGGATCGGCGGCAAGTCGAACACCGGCGAGGGCGGCGAGGAAGCCGACCGCTTCAAGCCGCTCGCCAACGGCGATTCCATGCGCTCGGCGATCAAGCAGGTCGCCTCCGGCCGCTTCGGGGTCACGACGGAATATCTCGTCAACTCCGACATGATGCAGATCAAGATGGCGCAGGGCGCAAAGCCGGGCGAAGGCGGGCAACTGCCCGGCCACAAGGTCGATGCGACCATCGCAAAAGTCCGCCACTCGACGCCGGGCGTCGGCCTGATCTCGCCGCCGCCGCACCACGACATCTATTCGATCGAGGACCTGGCGCAGCTCATCTACGACCTGAAGAACGTCAATCCCGAAGGCAACGTCTCGGTCAAGCTGGTCTCCGAGGTCGGCGTCGGCACCGTCGCGGCGGGCGTCGCCAAGGCGCGCGCCGACCATGTCACGATCGCCGGTTTTGAGGGCGGCACCGGTGCTTCGCCGCTGACCTCGATCAAGCATGCCGGTTCGCCCTGGGAGATCGGCCTAGCCGAAACGCATCAGACCCTGGTGCGCGAGCGGCTGCGCAGCCGCATCGTGGTGCAGGTCGATGGCGGCTTCCGCACCGGGCGCGACGTCGTGATCGGCGCGCTGCTCGGGGCCGACGAGTTCGGCTTCGCCACCGCGCCGCTGATCGCAGCCGGCTGCATCATGATGCGCAAGTGCCATCTCAACACCTGCCCGGTCGGCGTCGCGACCCAGGATCCGGTGCTGCGCAAGCGCTTCACCGGCCAACCCGAGCACGTGATCAACTTCTTCTTCTTCGTCGCCGAAGAGGTCCGCGAGATCATGGCGCAGCTCGGCTACCGCACTTTCAACGAGATGGTCGGCCAGACCCAGATGCTCGACCAGACAAAACTGGTGGCGCACTGGAAGGCCAAGGGGCTCGACTTCTCAAAACTGTTCGTGCGGCAGAAGGAGCTGCCCGGCCAGAAGATCTATCATTCGGAAGCCCAGAACCATCACCTCGACGCCGTGCTCGACCGCAAGCTGATCGCGCAGGCGACGCCTGCGCTCGACCGCGGCGCGCATGTCAGGATCGAGACCGAGATCAACAACACAGACCGCTCGGCGGGCGCGATGCTCTCAGGCCGGGTGGCCAAAATCTACGGCCACGCCGGGCTGCCGCATGACACCATCCATGTCGACATCAAGGGCACCGCGGGCCAGGCCTTTGGCGCGTGGCTCGCGCATGGCGTCACCTTCGATCTCGAAGGCGAGGCCAACGACTATGTCGGCAAGGGACTCTCCGGCGGCAAGATCATCGTGCGGCCGCCGAAAAACTCCGGCATCGTGCCGGAGGAGTCGATCGTGGTCGGCAACACCGTGCTGTACGGCGCGATTTCTGGCGAATGCTATTTCCGCGGCATCGCCGGCGAGCGCTTTGCGGTGCGCAACTCCGGCGCGGTCGCGGTGGTCGAGGGCGCCGGCGATCATTGCTGCGAATACATGACCGGCGGCATCGTGGTCGTGCTCGGCCGGACCGGGCGCAACTTTGCGGCCGGCATGTCCGGCGGCATCGCCTATGTGCTGGACGAGAGCCGCGACTTCGCAAAACTGTGCAACATGGCGATGGTCGAGCTCGAGCCGGTGCTGTCGGAAGAGATGGTCATGGAGGGCGCCTATCATCAGTCGGGCGACCTCGAGGCGCACGGCCGGGTCGACGTGTTCCAGAACCTGCTCGCTTCCGACGTCGAGCGGCTGCATGTGCTGATCACGCGGCACGCCAAGGCGACGGGATCGAAGCGCGCCGCCGAGATTTTGGCGAACTGGGCGACGTACTTGCCAAAGTTCCGCAAGGTGATGCCGGTGGAATACCGCCGCGCGCTGCGCGAGCTGACGCAGAACGCCGACGCCGAGCCAAAAATCGCGATCGGGGCGTAGCTCGGTGCATGAACGTCAAATTGGGAATGCGCAGGGATGTCACCTCTCCCATAGGGAGAGGTCGGATCGCATCGACAGATGCGATCCGGGTGAGGGGTTACGGTCTCTCGTTAGAGCGTAACCCCTCACCCCGACCCTCTCCCACGCAAGTCGGGCTTGCCCGACTTGCGCAACTAAAGATGCCCAGCTCGGGTAAACTCGAGTTGGGTGGGAGCGGGAGCGCACTTCCGCCGCTGCAACTTTATTGATTCAGATTCGGGACGACGAACTTCAATGGGCAAGGTCACGGGTTTTCTGGAAATCGAGCGCCACGACCGCAAGTACACCCCGGTCGCCGAGCGGCTGAAACACTTTCAAGAGTTCGTCGTTCCGCTGTCGGAAAAAGACACGCGCGACCAGGCCGCGCGCTGCATGAACTGTGGCATTCCCTTCTGCCACGGCACCGGTTCGGCGGCGCCGGGCACGCCGGGCTGCCCGGTCAACAACCAGATCCCCGATTTCAACGACCTCGTCTATCAGGGCAACTGGGAAGAGGCCGCGCGCAACCTGCACTCCACCAACAATTTTCCGGAGTTCACCGGGCGCATCTGCCCGGCGCCGTGCGAGGCCTCCTGCACGCTGAACATCGACGACAACCCGGTTACCATCAAGACCATCGAATGCGCGATCGTCGACCGCGCCTGGGAGAATGGCTGGATCAAGCCGGAGATTGCCACTGAAAAGACCGGCAAGAAGGTCGCCGTCATCGGCTCGGGTCCCGCAGGCCTCGCCTGCGCGCAGCAGCTCGCGCGCGCCGGCCACGACGTGCATGTCTACGAGAAGTACGCCAGGGCCGGCGGGTTGCTGCGTTACGGCATCCCCGACTTCAAGATGGAGAAAGGCATCATCGACCGCCGCGTTGCGCAGATGGAAGCCGAGGGCGTCACCTTCCATTACGGCGCCCATGTCGGCGCTGGCGGCAGCGTCGATCCCCGCGAGCTGGTCGGCCAGTATGACGCGATCGCGCTGACCGGCGGCGCCGAGGCGCCGCGCGACCTGCTGATCCCCGGACGCGAACTCGCCGGCATCCATTTTGCGATGGATTTCCTGCCGCAGCAGAACCGCCGCGTCGGCAAGGAGGCCGCTGTCGGCGCCGACATTCTGGCCGGCGACAAGCATGTCGTCGTGATCGGCGGCGGTGACACCGGAAGCGACTGCATCGGCACCTCGTTCCGGCAGGGCGCCAAGTCCGTGACCCAGCTCGAGATCATGCCGGCGCCGCCCGAGCACGAGAACAAGGCCCTGACCTGGCCGAACTGGCCGCTCAAGATGCGCACCTCCTCCAGCCAGGCCGAAGGCGCGATCCGCGAATACGCCGTGCTGACCCAAAACTTTTCGGGCGCCGACGGCAAGGTCGCAAAGCTGCACTGCGTCAAGGTCGACGACAAGTTCAAGCCGCTCCCTGGCACCGAGTTCGACATCGACGCGGAGCTCGTGCTGCTGGCGATGGGCTTTGTGCACCCGGTGCACGAGGGCCTCCTGAAGACGCTCGGCGTCGAGCTCGACCAGCGCGGCAACGTCAAGGCCAACCTCAGCGACTACCAGACCTCGCTGCCAAAAGTCTTCTCCGCCGGCGACATGCGCCGCGGCCAGTCGCTGGTGGTGTGGGCGATCCGCGAGGGCCGGCTGTGTGCGCAGTCGATCGACCGGTTCCTGATGGGCAGCACGGATTTGCCGCGCTAAGGGCGCGTTACGCTCAGCGACGCTCGCCTGCCCCGCGCCGGTCTGTCATCATTTGAAAAAGTGGTGCGTAGGATGGGTTGAGCGAAGCGATACCCATCAGCTCTGCGAAAGGATGGGTTTCGCAGGTGCTCAACCCATCCTACGTGGGCCGGGCAAGAGGGCGAGCAGGCATGCGCCTCTTTGTATTTGGGACAGGTTATTGCGCCCAGCGCTTCGTCCAGCAATTCGGCACCAGCTTCTCATTGCTTTCCGGCACTGTGCGTAGCGCAGAAAAGCGGGCGAGCATTGTCGGGATCGACGCTCACCTCTTTTCAGCACAAGAGCGCGGCCCGGAACTGATCGAGCTTGTTCGCGAGGCCGACGTCCTTCTTGCCTCGATCCCGCCCGGCACTAGCGGAGATCTGGTCATCGACGCGTTCGCCGACGTGCTGGCGAGGAAGCCGCGCCAAAAGGCCATTTATCTCTCAAGCATCGGCGTCTATGGAGACCATGGCGGCGCCTGGGTCGATGAAGGATCTGCCACATTGACGAACCTTCAGAGGACGCAGGCACGGCTGGCTGCCGAGCGATCCTGGCAGCGTGCCATGCAGGGCAACGTCGCGATCCTGCGGCTTGGGGGAATCTACGGGCCTGGCCGCAATGCCATGACTGCGCTTCGCGCGGGCACGGCACGGCGCATCGTCAAGCCCGGTCAGGTGTTCAATCGGATTCACGTCGATGACGTCGCTGCCGCGATCATGCAAGCGATCCTTCACGAGGCCGCCGGCACATGGAACGTCTGTGACGATGAGCCCGCCCCTCCGCAGGACGTGGTTGCCTATGCGGCGCGGCTCGTCGGGACTCCGCCGCCTGCGGAAGAACAGTTCGAGACCGCCGAGATGTCGGCGATGGCCCGGAGCTTCTACGCCGGAAATTGCCGGGTCTCCAATACGAGATTGAAGCGCGACCTCGGCGTCACGCTGCAATATCCCAACTACCGTGTCGGCCTCGACGCGCTCTGGGCAGCGGAACGCTGCCAGAGCGACAACCGATGAGGAGACTGCGAGCGCCGCGGGATTTAACTTCGCGCCTAGTGCGTAGGATGGGTTGAGCGAAGCGATACCCATCAATTTCAACTTGCGAAGATGATGGGTTTCGCGAAGAGCTCAACCCATCCTGCGCGGCTAGAAGAGCTTAATCATCTTGCGCGGAAATAAGCCCCATGATGGATTTTTAAGGATTGCGCCGGCCAATGCGCCAAACTGCCGCGATGCATGATAGGATAACGCGAACAACGATAACTAGTGCTGTTATCTGAAACCAAAATAGCCCGCCGAGCTCTCTTAACCCAATTTCGACATACGAACCGATTTGGTCCGGCAACACATCTGCGACATCCTCAACGGCGTGGCTGAAGACCCGAAGCGATTGGGCAATGTACTTAGGATAGAATACGAATGCGATAATCAATACCGCCCACGCGATGAGCACGGTGCTCAATCGGAACGTGTGGACTTTGGCGTGGTGCCTCAAACCGGCGTAGTCCCGCTTCTGGTTAGCTTGAGCACTCCTGAGTACAACCCAGGTCGTGAATGAGCCGATGACGGCAGCAATCACGATCCAAAAAGCATTCCAAATCATTGCGAGATCCTAATTCTAGGATGAGTTTAACAAGGACATCGTGAACCTCCTCCGAATTGATGGACACCTGTAGTAGGCTCGAGGAGCCAGGAGGTGTCGGATGGAAGGACGTCAACGTCGGTCGTTTACGGACGACTACAAGCGGCAGGCGGTTGATCTCGTAGCGT
>Ga0335071_10001296_pt1 | contig 26909 bp, 25 predicted proteins | sample Lox_Sample_15_FD_206724 | JGI IMG/M metagenome (GOLD analysis project Ga0335071, IMG submission 206724) | Soil microbial communities from Loxahatchee National Wildlife Refuge, Florida, United States - Lox_Sample_1.5 | ecosystem: Environmental > Terrestrial > Soil > Wetlands | place: USA...
TCACCAGCGTGCCGGGGAACTTGGCATTCAGTGTACGGACCCTTTCTGGGTCCGGCGGCAGCTTGAGATCGTTCTCCTGGTTAAATGCAATGATCTTTCGTTCCCCGCCTTGCTTCATTATTGTTTTAAGCCGGTAGGTTCCGTCAAACAGGATCCAGGTTCGGCCTGAGATCAGGGCCATTCTGGGCTCGCGGGATGCCAGATCGGTAAAGAACTCGATCATTCGAACCGTACCGTTCCCGCGATCCTCGTTGCCCGGCAGATGGTTGAACCTGCTCACACCCTCTTGTAACGCGTACAGGGTCCAAAGGGCCTCCTCTTGCCAGACTTTGATGCTTGCGATGTATAGGCCAGCGGCTATTTTCATGACGCGATCAAAAAAGCCCCTCTTTCTGTGCAAATCCGAAAGCTCTTGAATCTGCCGCGTCAACTCAGGGGACGTGTCCGGACTGCGGAGTGACTCATAAATAGAATCTCCGAAGTTGAAGAGCACTATATGGCACTCGCCGCCCTCGTCCTCCCTCTCCGAATGTTTGTAATATCCGATAACGTACCACTCGCGCCTGTTCTTTTTGTTCGCGCTCGCGCAGTGTTCCTCAGCGTTCCCCAGTACCTCTGCGACTAGGTCGATAAGTAGTCTTTCGGACTGCTTGTTGAGATGGAATCCTTCGGTCTGGAGACAGGCGTTGAAGAAATCGAGGAGGTCTGTCGACGCGATTTCGGCGGCGCTGGTGACCGAGGGCCCGGCTCGCTGCCCCTTCCGTAGCTCAAACACTCGTAGGTTTTTGGCAAGGTCGGGGGGCAGTGATTTGGATATCGGGTGGCTGAGGTGTTTCAGGATGCCGTTGGCAGCAAGAAGTACGTTGACGTCGCCCTCGGACGACCAATCTCCTTTGGCCAGCAGTTTGCGCCCCCGGAATCTTGCTTGTCGCTGCCCGAGCAGGAAGAGCACATCCATGACGGTCGATGCGCAAAGGTCGAGCGACTTGCACTCGCTATGGTCGAACTCGATCTCTCCGATCCGGGGGTCGTCGATGCTTCTTCGAAGGTCCGTGAGAGTCTCGATTGCGGAGTGCGGGTCGGAGATGAAGGAGAAGGACTCTGGGATACTTATGATGGCCGTGCTTTTCCTTCGTATCAGTTCCCCGGGTTTTGCAGGCCAAACTTCGAGTAGGTTCCTCTTGCCGCGCCCTTTGGGCTTGGCCTCGCGCCCGTCGTCATTTCGGTGCAAGGCCCTGCTGAGATGTTCCTCCGCGCGGGCGCGGTCCCTCGATCGTTTTGATTGTACTGTCCGAACGGGCGTGCGTTTAGAGATAGCTCACCCCCGGGCCGGCTTCCAGCTGGGCAGTTCGGCCCCCACAGTAGATGCTGATTTTAGGACTATGTTAACCGCAAGCGTTAGGCAGGCGCTGTTGGTTGCGGCCTTTGCTGGGGAGGCGGTCCGGATTGGCTGCGCGAAGCTTGAGCGCGGCTACGCCGCGCGGATTGTTTTTCTATTCAAAAGGGCAAGCGGCGGCGCGAGTGAACTCGCGCCCTGATACTTCGTGGGTTCCCGCGATTGGGTTCAAGTGGGAGAGCGGGGAAGGGCCAAATGCAGATCCTTCGACTCGTCGCGTTCGCGATTGCGCTCGGGATGACGGTGCCGGGTGGGGGTTCGGGGGATCCCACGTCCCAGAAACGAAACGTGGGGCGCCAGCGGCGATCTCTTGACATCGAGTACTCTATTAAGTCGAGTACTCTTCAGTAGGCGCGGCGCCGCGCTCTGGTAACAGGTCCCTCGACTCGGGCCGCCCCTTCAGGGACGACCCTTTGCTCAGGATGACCGCCTAAAGGAGAGAGTAGATGGTGAACCAGCGGGATGCGGGTTCCACGACGCCGCTGCAGGTGGAGCGGCTGGTGAAGCGGTTCGGCGACCTGACGGCGGTCAACGACGTGAGCCTGGAGGTGAACGCGGGCGAGTGCCTGGGGCTGCTGGGACCGAACGGAGCGGGAAAGAGCACGCTGATCCGGAGCATTGTGGGACGGGTGATTCCCGATACCGGGCGGGTCGCGGTGTTCGGGGCGGCAGCGGCATCGACCGAGGCGCGGATGGCGCTGGGATGGGTGCCGCAGGAGCTGGCGATCTACCCGCGCATCAGCTGCACTGAGAACCTGGGAGCGTTTGGGCGCTACTACGGGCTGAAGGGGCAGACGCTGGACGAGGCCATCAAGTGGTGCCTGCATTGGGCGGCGCTGGAAGATCGCGCGGGCGAGCTGGCGCGGAATCTGTCAGGCGGTATGAAGCGGCGGCTGAACATGGCGGCGGGGATGCTGCACAAGCCGCGGGTGGTTTTGTTCGACGAGCCGACGGTGGGAGTGGATCCGCAGTCGCGGAACCGGATCTTCGAGATGATCGAGGCTCTGCGAGCCGCGGGCGCGGCGCTGATCTACACCACGCACTACATGGAAGAAGCGGAGCGGCTGTGCGACCGGATCGCGATTATCGATCACGGAAAGATCATTGCGACGGGGACGAAGGATGAGCTGGTGCGCAGCGCGTTCGGGACACGGAGCCAGGTGATGGCGCGGTTCAGCGGCGATGAAGCCGCGATCGGCGCGTGGGCGGCGCACAACGGCGGACGGCTTCATGAGGGCACGGCGGAGTTCACGGTGGAGCAGGCGACGGAGATTGCGCGGCTGCTGGACGATGCGACGAAGGCAGGGCTGGAGCTGGTGGATGTATCGCTGCGGCGGCCGAATCTGGAGAGCGTGTTTCTGCACCTGACGGGAAGGGAGTTACGCGATTGATTCTCAATATTGCTAGGACGGCTTTGATTGCGCTGAAGCGGGATCGCGGCGCGCTGGTGTTGAGTTTTGTGCTGCCGCTGGCTTTCTTCTCGATCTTCGCGGTGATCTTCGGCGGGGAACACGATACTACGCCGAAGGTACACGTGATCGTAGTGGACGAGGACAAGAGCGAGGCGTCGCAGGACCTGGTGAAGGCACTCGAGAAGGAGTCGTCGCTGGTGGTGGCGACGGCGCCTGAGGCGAAGAGCAAGAATGCGCCCGTGCCGGCGGACTACACGGCGGCGACGGCTGAGGCTGCGGTGCAGGCGGGCGATGCGCCGGTGGCGCTGATTGTTCCCGAGGGATTCGGGCAGAATCCGATTGCGTTCGGGCCGGATGCGGAAGGCAGCGAGGTGCAGTTGCTGAACGACCAGAGCGACGCGATCGCCCCGCAGATTGTGATGGGGCTGCTGCAGAAGGCAGCGATCACGGCGATGCCGGCGGTGATGGCGGAGCAAGGGATGAAGTATGCGGACAAATACGTGGGCGGGTTTACGCCGCAGCAGAAAAAGGTGGTGGAGGACGGGCTGGCAGACCTGCGCAAGGAAGTAGCCAACGGAGACGTGGGAAGCGCAGCGAATAGCGAATCGGGGAGCGGCTCGGGAGATTTCGGCGCGGGGATCATTCGTGTGAAGTCGCGCGCGGTTGTGGGGCAGAACAAGAAGAGCCCGATGATTTCGTTTTACGCGGCGGCCATCGGCGTGATGTTTTTGATGTTCACGGCAAGCGGCTCGGCGGGTGCGCTGCTGGACGAGGCGGAGAGCGGAACGCTGGAGCGGGTGCTGAGCACGCGCGTGACGATGACGAAGCTGCTGGGCGGAAAACTCCTCTTCAACACCTTGCTGGCGTTTGTGCAACTGGTGGCGATGTTCCTGTGGGGATGGGCGGTGTTCAAGCTGGACTTCTTCAGCCATGTGCCGGGTTTTATCGTGATGGGGCTTTGCACGGCGTTTGCCGTGGCCGCGTTTGGGCTGCTGCTGGCGAGCACGTGCCACACGCGGGCGCAACTGGGCGCGCTGTCGACGCTGGTGATTCTGATTATGTCGTCGGTAGGCGGCAGCATGTTTCCGCGGTTCTTGATGCCGGAGGCGATGCAGAAGGCGGGACTGCTGACGATCAACGCGTGGGCGATTGATGGATTCACCAAGGTGTTCTGGCGCGATTTGCCGTTGTGGGATTTGTGGCCGCAGGTGGGCGTCCTGCTGGCGGTGGGCGTGGTGCTGTTCGTGGTGGCGCGAAGAGTGGCGAGAAGGTGGGAGACGGCGTAAAGGGGCGTGCGGTGCCCCGCATGCGGTAACGGAGTAGCGACAGGAGGATGCTATGGATACAGAGACAAACAACCTTGAGTTGGCGGAACGGCTGAAGCTGATCGAGACCATGATGATCGAGGGCCGGCGCTCTACTGAGAGCTACGGATGGACCTTTGTGCTATGGGGAGTGGCCTACTACGTCGCCATCCTCTGGGCCGGCCTCGGCCACGCCTACCTGGCCTGGCCTGTGACGATGACCGCCGCCGGCGTGCTCACTGGTGTCATCATTGCCCGAAAGCGTTCCAAGAAACCGGCCACCACTGCGGGGCGCGCCGTCGGCGCCATCTGGTGGGCGATGGGAATATCGATGTTCATCCTGTTGATGTCCATGGGGCTTAGCGGACGGGCAGACCAGCATACCCTCATTGCGATTGTTGCTGCCATGCTGGGCATGGCCAACGCGGCCTCCAGCATGATTCTTAAATGGAAGCTGCAATTCGCTTGCGCCCTGGTCTGGTGGTCGTTGACGATCTATGCCTGCTTCGGCCGGGGCACGGCGCTGACGATTGCATTTCTGGTTGCGTTGTTCTTCTGCCAGATCGTCTTTGGCGTCTACGGGATGATGGCGGAAGCCCGGGCGCGCAGGCAAGGAGCGATCCATGCCTGAGCTGCCGGAGTTGAATCCCGTGATTCACGGGAAGCTCCGCCTGGCGCTGCTCTCGCTGCTCTCAGGGGTCGATGACGCGGAGTTCACCTGGCTGCGCGAAAAGACCGGCGCGACCGACGGCAACCTGGGCGCGCAACTGATGAAGCTGGAAGAAGCCGGATACGTGAGTGTCGAGAAGAAGTTTGTGCAACGCAAGCCGCAGACGCTGTACCGCATGACAGACGGAGGGCGGGCGGCGCTGACGGAGTATGTGCAGGCGCTGAAGCAGTTGCTGGGGAGTGCGGTGCTGGGCGATCGGTGACGATCAGCTGCCGCCGGCCTCTGCTATAGTGGCTCGTTATGAATTTCAATGAGAGCACGAGACGTTCTTTTCTGAAGCAGTTTGGCGCTGCCGGAGCCGCGGCGCTCGCCGCAGCCAACACCGAAGGCCTTGTTCTCGCGCAGGACTCCGCGCACACGCCCACCGCCGCCGACGAGAAGCAGGCCGCTACCCGCGCCCAGCGCATGCAGTGGTGGCATGAGGCCAAGTTCGGCATGTTCATCCACTGGGGCCTCTACAGCGTGATCGGCCAGCATGAGTGGGCCAAGGAGCAGGAGGGAGTACCGCTGCTCCAATACGAGCTGCTCGCCAAGCACTTTCATCCCAAGCCGAATGCCGCCCGCGACTGGGCGCGGCTGGCCAAGCGCGCCGGCCAGAAATACATGGTGATGACCACCAAGCACCACGAAGGGTTTTGCAACTGGGATACGCAGCTCACCAACTACAACTCCATGGACCAGGGCCCGGGCCGCGATCTGGTGCGCGAGTTCGTTGAAGCAGTGCGCGCGGAGGGCCTGCGCGTCGGTTTCTATTACTCGCTGATGGACTGGCACCACCCCGACGGCGCCATCTGCAAGACCGATGAGGCGGCGCGACGCCGCTTTGTCGACTACACCCACGGCCTGATTCATGAGCTCTTGAGCAACTACGGCAAGATCGACGTTCTCTGGTACGACGTCGACTGGCCGCTGACCGCGGAACAGTGGGAGTCAGAGCGCATGAACGAGATGGTCTTCAGCCTGCAACCCGACATCATCGTCAACAATCGGAACGGACTGCCCGGCGACTTCTCCACGCCGGAACAGCACATTCAGGCCTCTGAAGCCGGCCGCGCGTGGGAGGCCTGCATGACTCTCAACGACAGTTGGGGATTCAATCGCGCCGACGATGCCTGGAAGACGCCGAAGACCATCGTCGACAACCTCATCACCTGCGCTCGCGGCGGCGGCAACTACCTGCTGAACATCGGGCCGGAGCCCGATGGCTCGATACCCGAGCCTTCAGTCGAAGCGCTCGAGACCGTTGGCAAGTGGCTCGACACGAATGGAGGGGCGATCTACGGCACCGAGCGCGGCCAGCTGGGTCCCGATGCAAGCTGCAACTACACGCGCCGGGGCAACACGCTCTACGTTCACGTCTACAACTGGCCGGGGCACACGCCCGCGGCGGAGTGGCTGGACTTCTACAAGCCCGAGGTCGTCGTCGCCATCGGCGGCCTCAAGCCCAAGGTGCTCTCGGCGAAGGTGCTCAAGACAGGGCAAAAGGTCGAGTTCACGCAGGACGAATTCAACCTGCGCCTCACCGGCCTGCCGATGGAAGCGCCCGACCAGCCTGCGACCGTGATCCAAGTGGAGTGCGACGGCGAGCCCAGCGTCGACCACTCCTCGATGCGCCCGCTGTGGCCGCGCAACAAGGTGGGGATCAGCGTATAAGTGCTGCGGACATTGCTGGAAACAACCGCAGATCCCTCGCTGCGTTAGGGATGACCACCGCTTTTGAGGTTGTTGGGAAGTTGCCGGCGAGACGGTGAGTATCAGCATCCAACCTGCCGCACGAACCAGGCTGAGAGCCGATAGCTGTTCTCGTGGCTGTCAAGCCGCGAAAACTCACGCATACACCGGCGTTGCCCTCGCAAACGTGTACGGCCCTTCCGGCACCAGCGCGATGCGCGCGCCGCGCGGCAACCCGCGCACGAGAGCGGCTACGGCCTCATCCAGACTCGCGAAGGCATTCGCGCGCAGGCTGCCCAGAGCCTCTACCGGGGCGCCCGGCGCGTAGAACAGCAGTTCGTGATCGCGTCCGACGAGAGCCAGCTTTTCGAGTTGCCACTGATCGACCTCGACCCCGGTGTCGCGGATCGATTCCAGAAATTCCGCGTGGCCGGGGTAATCCCTGAGCATGCGCCCAAACTCGGGTGAGCCGATGCCTTCGGCGCACTCGCTTACGGTCAGAATCCTGCCGCCCGGCTTCAGAAGATGCTGCGCAGCCGTCACGCCCTTCACACTCTGGTAGAACGTCAGGTCCAGCGGATAGCCGGCGGCGCTGGTAACGACGGCATCGGCCAGGACGTCGAGCGGCTCCGTCGACGTGTTCGCGAAGAATTCCACGGCCGCGGCGTGCGCCTTCACGGGATCGCCGGCGAAGACTCCCGAGATTTCGCGCTCACGCGTCAGGGTTACATCGAGGATGAAGTCGTGCCGCGCCATGGCCGCAATTTCCAGCAGCTCCTCATGCAGCGGATTGCCGGCGATGGATCCCTCGGTCGCCAGCGGCTCGCGAATGAAGCGCGGCGAGTGAATCACCTTGATCGTCTCCTGAGCTGCCTGCCCCGGAGCGATCAGCTTGCGCCCGCCGCTGAAACCCAGCATGAGATGCGGCTCGACGAATCCCAGAGTGATGTGCAGGTCCGCCGCCATGAAGCGCTCGTCGATATACACAGGCGTGCCCCGCCGAGTGACGCCCAGCGGGCGATGCGCCGCGAAGTTGCGCGCGTCGTGGCTGGCCACGCGGTAAGTTGCCGCAATTTCCGGCCCGAGAATGACGTCGAGCTCATTCCGGGTCGCCGCGCGATGCAGTCCCGTGGCGATGAGAATCGTGACGCCGTCCCTGGGGATTCCGGCCTGGTGCAGGCACCTGAGCAGGGGCGGAAGCGTGACGCGATTCGGCGCCGGCCGCGTGATATCGCAGACCGAGATGGCCGCCGTGCGTTTGCCTGCCGCCAGCTTTTCGAGCGGCTCGCAGCCGATGGGCTGGTGGAGCGCCGCTTGCAGGGCCGAATCCACATCGCCGAGCGCGTCTGCCACGCGGCTCGCGGTCAGCCGGCAGTCAAACTCGCCGGGAATCGCAACGTCGATGCCGTGTTTGCCGAATGCGAAGCGGGTTTTCATGGTGAGCGGGATCGCGCAACGAGTGCCGTCCTCCCTTAATTCTAATTCCAGCAACACTCTTCGCCGGCGTGCGCGTGCAGTCGTCACGCACCGTGTGCCATACTAGCGGCAGCCTTCAAATCCAACTGGTCTTTCGAGTTCTCGCGATGACAGGTCGTGAACGAATCCTCGCCTTGCTGGCCGGAAAAGCCCCCAACCACATCCCGGTCATGCCCATCACCATGATGTTCGCGGCCGACGTGCTTGGCGTGCCTTACGGTGAATACGCGCGTGACTATCGCATTCTGGCCGACGCGCAGATCAAGACGGCTGAGCTCTTCGGCTTCGATTACGTCTCCACGATCTCCGATCCGGCGCGCGAGGCTGCCGATGCGGGCGCGACGATTCAGTGGTTCGACAATCAGCCGCCGGCCATCGTTGAAGCCGAGGCCTTGCTCGCCGACAAGGCGACGCTGCGGCGCATTGAGTTGCGCGACCCGGTTTCCGGTGGCCGGATGGAAGATCGTATTCGCGGCGTCGAACAGCTGTGCCAGCGAGTGGGTGGCGAATTGCTCGTCGAGGGATGGGTCGAGGGTCCCTGCGCGGAAGGCGCGGACCTGCGCGGCATCAACCAGCTCATGACGGATTTCACCGATGATCCGGAGTTCGTGCAGGCCCTTTTCGAATTGAATGTCGCCCGCGCGGCGCAGTTTGCCCGGTTGCAAATTGCAGCCGGGGCCGACATCATCGGCGTCGGCGACGCAGCCGCTTCTCTCGTTGGTCCGCGTATCTACAGGGAATTCGTCTGGCCTTGGGAGAAGAAGCTGGTCGACGCGATTCATGCGGATGGCGGACGCGTACGCCTGCACATCTGCGGCAACACGCGCCGCATCCTCAAGGGGATGGGCGAGCTCGGCTGCGAGATGGTCGACATCGACTATCCGGCGCCGATGAGCGAAGCGCGCGCTGCGATGGGCAGCGAACAGACGCTGGCCGGCAATCTCAATCCGGTGAAGGATCTTCGCGATGGAACGCCGGAGTCAATCACGGAGGCACTGGCAACGCGACTGGCCCAGGCTGGTCCTCAATGGATCGCCGCTGCGGGCTGCGAGATCGTCCGCGACACTCCTCACGCGAATGTGCATGCCCTGGCGCGATTCGCACAGACTCACGAGGCGCGCCCGGCAGAGTCTGAATTGGCGAATCGCTAACTCTCGCGATCCGCGGGACGCCCATCCTCGACGCATCTTTGTCTTTGCGGCCGAAGGGGGAGTCAGGCAACGCACAGCCGTTGCGTTAACCCGGCTGCTGCTCCGCCACCTGGTCCGCAATCCGCGCGGCTTCGACCGCGGCGCGCACCTGGTGCACGCGAACGATCGAGGCGCCATTGAGAATCGCGGCGGTCATCGCCGCCAGGCCGGCATTCTCGCGCGCGTCAACGGGCGCGTCCTTGCCGCCGAAGAGGGGCGCGAGGGTGTGCCCGAGAAACGACTTGCGGCTCACGCCTGCCAGCAGCGGCCGGCCCAATTCCAGGACCTCCGCCTGCCGCGCCAGCAGCGCATAGTTTTCACGGAGCCGTTTTCCGAATCCGTAACCGGGGTCGAGAACGATGGCATCCGGCGCAACTCCGGCGCGCTGGGCAACTGCCATGCTTGCGGCGAGCCCGCTGCGCACCGTGGCCAGCAACTCATCGGCCTCAAGCTGCGGCTGCGTTCGCCATTCTTCCGGCCGGCCTCGCGAGTGCGTCAGGACCACGCCCGCGCCATACTCGGCGCACACCCCGGCGAGCGCCGGGTTCCACGTAAATCCGCTCACATCGTTGACGATCTCTGCGCCCGCTTCGAGCGCCGCTCGCGCCGTGTCCGCTTTGTAAGTGTCGACGGAAAGCACTGCGTGCGGCTGTCTTTTCAGAATTGCCTGGAGAACGGGGAGCAGCCGGGCCTGCTCTTCCTCCGCGCTCACGGCCGGCGCCGCGCCGCCTGCATTGGACCCGGGGCGCGTGCTTTCGGCGCCCAGATCGAGAATGTCCGCACCCTGCTCCAACAGGTTGATCGCGTGCGCAACGGCCTCATCCGAATCCCGGAAAGAACCGCCGTCAGAGAACGAGTCGGGCGTAATGTTGACCACGCCCATCACCAGCGTTCGCCGCCCGAGTTCGAGCGTGCGCGAGCGCAACCGCCAGGTTGTAATGGCCCTCTTCATTCAAATTTGATGGTACGCCGCTGCCGCTGTGCGCCCTGCTACACTCCCGCCATGAGCATCCTCCGGCATTTTTGTGCGTTCATTGTGTCGGCCATTCTCTTCGTTTCCGCTTTCGCCGCTCTCGCCCAGGCGCCGGCTCACCGGGCCTCGCATCCCGCACCCGCGACCGGCCCTCTTGCCGACCGCATCCAGGCCATCCTCGCCGATCCCGCGCTGAGCCACGCGCAATTCGGCATCAGCGTGACCACTCTGGATGGTTCGCCCGTTTACGGGTTGAACGAAGGCCGCCTCTTCACGCCCGCGTCGAACGTCAAGCTCACCACCACCGCCGCAGCCTACGCCCTGCTGCCCGTCGAGACGCTCACCTGGACCACCTTCGTCACCGGCACGGGCGACGTCGATGCGTCGGGGACGCTTCATGGCGACCTGCTCATCCTGGGTGTCGGCGACCCGACCATCAGCTCGCGGCAATATCCTTACGTCGAACCCGGCTCGACGCAACCCGCCGCGCTGCCGCCGGTGGCGGGCCAGCCGGCCGAGCCCGCAGAAAAGCCGGCGCCCCCCAAGCCGATGGCGGTTCTCGATCTGCTCGCCGAGCAGGTGGAGCAGGCCGGAGTGCGCGCAATCGAGGGTGACGTCGTCGGCGACGACACCTTCTTTCTCGATGAGCCGTTTGGCCTCGGCTGGGGTTGGGACGATCTGCAATGGAGCTACGGCGCGCCCGTCTCTGCGCTCACATTCAACGAAAACTCCGATCAGCTGAACATCACAACCGATCCCGCAAGGCCCACCGCGACCATCGGCGAGTGGTCGCCCGACGTGGATTACTACACACTCGACAACTCCATGACGCCGGTGGCCCCGGGGCAGGCAGCTCATCCCGGGCTCGAGCGGCGTCCCGGCGCTCTGCTGGTGAGGGCCTGGGGCACAGCACCCGAGAACGGACTCCATGTCAACATCGCGGTCGACGATCCCGCGCAGTTTACGGCCGCAGCCTTCAAGCAGGCTCTGCTGTTGCGTGGCATCAAGGTCACGGGCAGCGCCGAGTCGCGCCACAAATACCCGCTGGGCACGGGTGACTTCGCAGGCGAACGCTCTCAGCCTCTCAAGCTCGCTCCTCTCAACATCGCATCGGTCTCGGCCCCGGTGGAGGGCAACCGCGTTCTTGCCACGCACATCTCGGTTCCCGTAGCCCAGGACATCACCGTGACCAACAAAACCAGCCAGAACCTTCATGCCGAGTTGCTGCTGCGCCTGCTCGGGAAGACCATTGGGAGCGAGGGCGACTTTGCCGAAGGCTCGCGCGTGGTGAGGCAGTTCCTGGTGAATGCCGGAATCGCAGACAGCGATTTCTTTCTCTACGACGGCTCGGGCATCAGCGCAAGAGACCAGATCACCCCGCGCGCCCTGACGCAACTCCTGTCGTACGCTTCAAAGCAATTCTGGGGCATCGGCTGGAAGCAGACATTACCCGTCGCCGGCACCGACGGCACGCTCGACCATTGCTTTGTGAACTCGCCGCTCAAAGGCAAGCTCTGGGCCAAGACCGGCACTGCAGCTGAGGCCAATGCGCTCTCCGGTTACCTGACCGCAGCCAGTGGCAAAACACTCGCCTTCTCGATCCTCGTCAACGGACGTCGCCCGGCAGACGATGCCGAGGAGCGCGCCATCGACCAGATCGCCGAGGCCATCGCCGCCGCCGAGTAGTCGGCTCCAGCCGGCCTTCGCCCAGGAAAACAAAGGCGTTGTCTGACACGGTTACTGCGGTGTGCCGGCCTCGCCGTTGCCGGCAAGATACGCTGTATGATGGTTTGCGAATGCGCGCACGCGGCATTCTCGTGATTTGTGCTCTTGCAGCCGGCGCCCTCAGCATCGTGGCCGCTGCAGGTTGCCGTTCGCTGCCCCCGTCGAAGCCTTCGTCAGAGTGGACGCCCCAGGAAGCGCGCGGAGCTCAGGTGTATCAGGCAAAGTGTGCTCGCTGCCATAACCCCACAACGACCAGGCCCCTGAATGGGCCGGGGCTGCAGGCACTGACCAAGATCAAAGCCATGCCCTCGGGTGCGCCGCCGACAGATGAGCGCCTTACCGTAGTCATTCTGCACGGCAGAAATGTGATGCCGGCAACTCCGCTGACTGACAATCAGTTGAGCGATTTGCTCGCCTATTTGCACACGCTATGAATGCCGAAATTAAAGAAGGGGAGATAAAGACCGGCGGGACGCCGATTCACCCCGGCGCGGAGTCTGCGCGGCCCAGTGTCCGTCAGTTTCCCGGCCTGGTGGCCATCTGCCTTTACATGATCCTGCTGGCCGCGACCATCTGCTTCGACGTTGCCGGAGGCCGACAGTCCGCCGTCTTCCTGGTGTTTCCGGTTTTCTTTATTGCCGGCGCGCTCGGCCTCATCTTCTTGCTGCGCTGGGGCTGGGCCCTCACGCTCGCCGCCGTGGCCATGATGTCAGGGTTCTTTCTCTGGACCTCGTTCACGCAGCACGCCGAGGCCCCGCTGGTTCAGGGGCTGCTCAATCTCGTCTGCTTCCTCTATCTCGTGCGTACGGAGCTGCGCGAAAAGCTGCGCTAGCCTTCCCCTTTACCCCTCCTTCTTGCTTTCGAACAAGGTAATGGGAGCGCGGTCGTCGTACGCTTCGAATGTGGGCGCGTCGTAGCGGCCGAAGATGCCTTCGGCGCGATCTTCGCGATGGAAGAGCAGGCTGATCTGGCTCACGATTGCGGCCAGCAGCGACCACGCCAGAAACAGCGCGCCCAGCGCAACGAAGGCGAGCCCGCCCAGCACCGCGGGGCCTGTGGTGGTGAGATCAACGTGCAGCGTAGAACCGGAAAAAGGGTAGACGAGGCTGGCGCTGCTCGAGTCATGGCAATACGCAACGAGAAGCGCCACGCCGGTTGCCAGACATACCACCCCGCCGATAACGGGACGATCGGGTCTCATACATTTCTCCTTTGGAGCTTTCGGCAACGCACATCCGCTCTGCGTTGCGTCAAAAAGCAACACCGACACCAGGGCAACCTACTGGCATAGATGCGCCAGCCGGACGAATGGTTTGGGCATGGCCTGGCGCGCTCCCGTGATCGGAGCCTGACCCGTGCGGGCTAATGTCCGGCAATTGAGTCCTTTCCGCGCCTGGACTGCCCGCATCGTTACAATGGAATCGTGGTGGAACTCGTTCAGATCGAGCCGGCTCGCCGCATTCCGGCGCCCAAGCCGGAGTGGCTGAAGACTCGCGCGCCAATGGGCGAGAACTATCACTCGCTCAAGCGTTTGGCGCGTTCGCTTTCGCTCCACACCGTCTGCGAAAGCGCCCATTGCCCCAACATCGGCGAGTGCTGGCAACACCAGACCGCGACCTTCATGATGCTCGGCAACCTGTGCACGCGCCGCTGCGGATTCTGCGCCGTGCCCAAGGGCCGCCCCGAGCCCATCGACTTCGACGAGCCGCGCCGCGTCGCCGAGGCCATTGCGAAATTAGGCCTGCAGCACGCAGTGATCACAAGCGTCAATCGCGACGATGACAACCTGGGCGGCGCGCGCGCCTTCGCTCTCGTAATTGAGGAGATTCGACGCCAGGCGCCCGGCTGCCGCGTCGAAGTCCTCATCCCCGACTTTCAGGGCGACTGCGAATCGATTCGCACAGTCGTCGAAGCACTGCCGGAAGTGCTGAACCATAATACGGAGACGGTGCCGAGGCTTTATCGCGTCGTGCGCTCCGGCGCTCGCTACGAACGCACATTGGAGCTTCTGCGGTACGCAAAGGAGTTGCGTCCCGACGGAGTGACCAAGTCGGGAGTGATGGTCGGCCTCGGCGAGGAAACTCACGAACTGCTCGACGTCTTCCGCGATCTCGCGTCCGTGCGCTGTGACATCCTGACCATCGGCCAGTATCTGCGCCCCTCGCGCGATCACCTGCCCATGACGCGGCTCTACACGCCGCGCGAATTCGCCGAGCTCAAAACCGAAGCTCTCAGGATGGGCTTCCGGCACGTTGAATCGGGCCCGCTGGTGAGGTCAAGTTATCACGCGCACGAGCAGGCGGCGTCGGTGGGCCCTCCCTCCTCCATCGACCATTGTGAAGCCCGAAGTTTTTAGAAATGGAATGAAGATCGTATTTGGGCTCGTCGGATCCGTGGTCGTCGCCGCCGTGGTCGCGCTCTTCCTTGGCCTTGTCATTTCCTACTCTTTGATATTCGTGAACTTTGCGGGGCCAGATTCGATTGTCGAAAAGTGCTTCGAAGTAGGATTCTCGATAGGGCTAATTGGGGGTCTAACCGCGGGCTTCTTCATGGCTCGCTATTTTTTCCTCCAATTCTGGCGCGAATACTCGTCCAGCGAAGATGACTGAATGCCCTCACATGATGCATGCTGCTCGTGCGAGTTGTAGAATAACCGTTGGAAATTCTGTGAAGTAGTGAGGGCAAGTCCTATGGCGTCTTTCATGGACGGCAATCCGGCACTCAAATCGCTTTCCGGTGACCTGAGGCGGCGCATGGATCAGTCCGTCGCCGACTTCCAGGCCAACCTGGCTGCCACGCGCACCGGCCGCGCCAGCGTACACATGCTCGACCACGTGAAGGTCGACTACTACGGCACGCCCACGCCGATCAATCAGATGGCGCAGGTCTCGGCGCCCGAGGCGCAGCTCATCGTCATCTCGCCCTGGGACCCGACCGCGGTGAAGGATATCGAGAAGGCCATTCAATCCGCGGATCTTGGCTTCAATCCTCTTTCCGACGGCAAGGTGATCCGCATTCCCGTGCCTCCCATGACCGAGGAGCGCCGGCGCGATGTCTGCAAGCACATCAACAAGGTTCTTGAGGAGCACCGCACCGCGGTTCGCAACGTGCGCCGCGATGGCAACGAAGCGCTGAAGAAGCTGACCAAAGACAAGAAGATCAGCGAGGACGAAGAGAAGCGCGCTCTCGAAGAAGTGCAGAAGATGACCGACGCGGAGATCCGCCGCATGGAAGAGCTTTCGCAGAAGAAGGAAGCGGAAGTGATGCAGGTGTGACGATGCCTCAGGCGCGGCAGCTCACCTAACGACCTTCCAGGTAATTCCAAAGAGATCGTCGTGCATCTGGTCGGTGCCGGCTACGCGGTAAAGGGAGATCTTTCTCCAGCACCATTCGGGCGCTTCGTCATCTTTGTCGTCTTTCTTGCAGATTCCCATGCCCGCCTCGGGGCTCATGTACTTCAGTACCGTCCAGCTTGAAGCATCCCTGGAAACCTGCACCAGCACATAATCGGGCCCGTATGCCTTGCTGGGAAACTCGATCCGACCCAGAAAGTACGCGTCGTTGCGTACAACCGCCAGCAGATAGGCGAGGGTGAGGTTGTAGAAGGGCGAATCCTGTCCTGGTGTGGATGCGAAGGCCAGCCCCCTGGGCATGGCGGCGACCGCCGCGCACCAGTCGGTTCCCGACCGCTGCGATGCGTTCTTGCAGATCGGCGTGGGCGCCTGGCAGCAGGCGGCCGAGGGCGCCAGCTTGACTCCCAGTTTGGTGGCGAAGGCATCGCGCAGATCCGAGGCCTCGTGCATCTCGGTGCTCGACCACTCGCCTGCGGGAAGAACCTCGGGAACCACGACACCCGCGTCGACGAACGCCTTGGTCAACTCCCGCTTCTCGTCGATGCTCATATGATCGTCATTCACAACCCCCGCCAGCGGGAAGAGAAAACGCGGAGCGGTAAAGCTGGTGAGGAAGAGGTCTTCGTAGGCGTGCGGGCTGGCGCCGTGCGCCAGCAATTCCTTCGCCGCAGCCGTGTTCCCGGCGCGCATGGCAATCGCGAGGATGGCTTCGTGGCCGAAGTATGGGCTCGACACGGTCAGGTTTGGATCCATGCCCGCGGCCAGCGCATCATCGAGCCAGGCGATCGCCGCCGGCGAATCGAGCGTGTTCTCGAAGAATTGCTGGGCAACGGTTAGTTTGCCGTCGCCGGCGAACTCGCGGAACGCCTCGTCGAATGTCTCGCCGCGCACGCCGTCGGCTGTCATGCGTTTCAGCCCATCCACATCGAGGGATAGAATGGCGCTCTTGATGGCCGCTGCGCCGATGTCGGGCGCGGCCCGGCGTGACGCCACGCCGATGGACGAAACCGCGGGCTCCGCCGGAGAGCGTGCCGGCGAGGACGGACTCGCCGTTGTGGCAATCGCTATCGGGGCGCTGCTGTCGCGAACAAAAATGAAGTCGCCCGCGACATGGCCCGAATTATGGAGGGGACCGTAGTCCGGGGTCTGGTCGGCGCTGCCCCCAACCTGCAGACGAACGAAGTTTTCAAAGAGATCGTCGCCGGAAAACGCCTTGTCAGGTTCGGCGGTCAGCCCACGGATCATCGCCGCGGCAAAGACGGAGTGGCCCGAACCGCCCGAATCGGAGACCGGCTCGTCGCCACCGCTGGCCATCAGATCGCGCGAATGCCCCGACATGAGTTTCTCAAGCAGGCGCGCACGATCGCCCGAAGCGAACGACGGATTCGCGTCGCGCATCGCCCCGGAGTAACAGCTGTCGGACACGACGAGGACATGCGATGACGGAATGCCTTTGATATCCGATGTCACATCATCGGCAATGATCCAGTTGGTGTTGTCGTTCGGCTGCGCATCCACCGGCAGCCAGTAATACTTGTCGACGTCCTTGTCGTGGTAGCCGTGGCCGGCATAGTAGATCAGAAGATTCGAGCTGGCATCGAGCTCGCGCCGATATGCGTTCAATGCGCCGACAATCTGGTCACGCGTGGCATCCACCAGCAGAGTTACGTGAAACCCGTAGCTTTTGCTCAGAATCTCTGCGATTGCCTGGGCATCTCCTACCGCCGTCTTCAGGGGAGGCAGGCTGCGGTAATCATTGATGCCGATCACCAGCGCGTGATAGCTGCCTTTGGTTGCAGCGAGTGCCGCATTCGGTGTCGCGTCGTCGGCTGTGAAACCCCGCGACGCGGAGTTCTGCGTCGCCTGCGCGCTGCTTTCCTGCTGCAGCCCCGCGAGCGTGCCGGCGCCCAGAACCAGAGCCGCCAGCCCGAGCCGGGCCGCAACCTCAAACCACCTTCGCAAGAGAGCCCTCCGGGGAAAACGGTAGAAGTATAGCACTGGTTCTCTTGCGCCGATGCCTTTGAACTTCGTGCACCTATTGCGCCGCCAGCCGCCGGCGGTAGGTTTCCACGCCCATGCGGCCCAGCGTCCACGCAAGCTGCAGGATGGTGATCGCGGCAATCACTGCGAAACCGCGATAAGTCCACATGTTGATCTGCGCGAGGGTCGCCGCGTGCGCTGTGTCCGCGGGATTCTTAAGCGCAAACAGCACGCGCCCCGGAGCCGCCAGCACGATCAGAAGCGGAAGCAAATCCAGCGCCTGCTTGATCATGTGCCGGCGCGGATGCCGATCCTGCCAGCGGTCCTGCAGCAGGTCGATGATGCACCATGCCAGTTCCATCATGTTGAGCACGACGACGCACCAGTAGAACGTCCACCACACCGGCGCCAGCTCGAAGGGCGTCACTTTCAGGTAGATTGCGCCCGGCCCCATCAGCAGAAACGGATAATGCGGCACCAGCAGCAGCCAGACCAGCACGATCCAGCCGACGACGAGCTCGAGTACCGCCTGCAAGTAGGTCTTTGGCTTCTTTCGCCCGTCGAGCTGCGCAAGGTGCGAGGAGACCGCGGCCTGCGGCCACTCGTTGCCGATGGCTGCGCCTTGGACAAACTTCTCCGGAACCTTGATGCCGGTGCGCTCCAGGATCGCGAAGATCAACGTGAAGACCGCCGCATTGATGAAGAGAACCCACGGCAATTGAACGACGGCCCTGACCGATGCGTCGGGACCCAGGCCCCTCGAGACGATCTCCACCGTGCTGGCGATCGTATAGATCACTGCGCACCACCCCATCACCATGCGCAGCAGGAACCGGTAGATGGGAAACAGCGCAGGCCCGATCAGATATTGCTGAGGCTGGTAGCGCGCAGCGACTTGTATCGGCGACCCCAGTTGCTTGAGCCAGGCCTCGACCTCTGCGCCGGTCAGCTTGTGCCCCAGCTCCGCTTCCTTGTCTTCGAGCTGCGCCTCAAGGTTCGCACGCAGTTCGGCGATAATGTCGTCCTCCCGCCGCCAGGGCAGGTGCCGTCTCACAGCTTGCAAATAACGATCGAGCATTTCCATATGAGTTCCTCTTCGCCTACAGCAGATTCGTAATCGCCGTGTTGATGTCGTTCCATTCCTTCAGCAGCCGCGCAAAGATGTCGTGCCCGTCTGCCGAAAGCTTGTAAAAGCGTTTATTGCGCTTGTCTTCTTCGCGCCACTCGCTGGTCAAAAGTCCTTGCGCCTCAAGCCGCCGCAGCAGCGGGTAGAGCGTGTTCTCGTCGATCTCCATGCCGCGCGCCGCAAGCGCCTTGCGCAGCGTGTAGCCGTAGTGCTCCTGCCTGAGCTGCGCCAGCACCGCCAGCGTCAGGCAGCCCCGTCGCAGCTCCAGCCGGAGGTTCTCGAAGAGGTTTTCTGCCAATGTCATGCTGTGCTCCAAACACCGTACTTCACATACTGTATTACACACAGTGTGTGATGTCAAGTATTTCCGCAAATTTTGTGCCGAAAGCCCTTGTCCTCTGGCCTTGCTCTGCTAAGCCTATGAAAAATTGGCTCTACCGGCCCAGCGCGGCGCACTTGCCTTGCCGTCCTTTTTCGCACGCGCGAAGGCGAGCCGGCAGGTTATATTGAGGGGCAAGCCCGATTCCCCGTTGGCAACCACCCGATCCCCCGAGTGAAAGGCAATCTCGATGAGCCTTACCCGTCGTCAGTTCCTGATGCGAGCCGGCCAGACCAGCGGTTATGGCGCCGCTTACGTCCTCATGCAATCGCTCGGCCTGCTGCCCATCCCCGAGGCCGTTGCCGGAGCGCCGCTCCGCCTCGTTGACGGCCGCGGCACGCGCGTGGTCATCCTCGGCGGCGGGATCGCCGGCCTCGTGGCTGCTTACGAATTGGGCAAGGCCGGCTGGTCGTGCACGCTGCTCGAGGCGCGCCATCGCCCCGGCGGCCGCAACTGGAGTGTGCGCAACGGCACGGTGGTGGAATTTACCGATGGCACGCGCCAGAGCTGCAACTGGGAGCCCGATCACTACCAGAACGCAGGCCCGGCGCGCCTGCCTTCGACGCACAGCACCATGCTCGGCTACTGCCGCGAGCTCGGAGTCGCCCTCGAAGTCGAAGTCAATTCTTCGCGCAGCGCGCTGATGCAGAGCGACAAGCTCAATGGCGGTATCGCCGTCACCGACCGCCGCATGGTCAACGACACCCGTGGCCACGTCTCGGAGCTGCTGGCCAAGTGCATTCGTAAAGGCGCGCTCGATCAGGAGCTCGACGCCGACGATCGCGAGCGCATCGTCACTTTTCTTCGCCAGTACGGCGACCTCTCGCCGGATTTGCTCTTCTCGGGCACATCGCGATCCGGGTTCAAGGTTCCCCCCGGCGCGGGATCGGAAAGACCCGCCGTCAATCCTCCGCTGCGGATGAATGAACTGCTCGACGCCGATCTCTGGTACGGCATGCTGGTTGAGGACGATCTCGACTGGCAGGCCACGATGTTCCAGCCCATCGGCGGCATGGACCGCATCCCATACGCATTCGCTTCACGCCTCGAGCCTGTCATTCGCTACGGAGCAGTCGTCACGGCTCTGCGCCAGTCCGATTCCGGCGTGACCGTCACCTACACCGACGGCGCCGGCTCGCCGCAAACCGTCACGGCAGACTACTGCATCTGCGCCATGCCGCTTACGGTGGTCCGCACGCTCGACGCCGACTTCGGTTCTGCGATCCGCGCGATCCTCGATAGCGTTCAGTACGACTCCGCATACAAAATCGCCTGGGAGGCGCCCCGCTTCTGGGAGAAGGAGTCGAACATCTACGGCGGCATCTCTTATTTGCAGCAGCCCATCGATGTCGTCTGGTATCCCAGCGCACGCATCTTCAGTGAGAAAGGCATTCTGGTCGGCGGGTACTCCATCGAGTACGGCCCCTCGTTCCCTCCGCTCGAAGCGATGCTCGCTCATGTTCCCCTCGATCTGCGCGCCACAACTGCGAGTGGTTATGCGTTCGGCCATCTCCCCTCGATCGAAGCCAAGCTCGACGCCTCGCGGCGCGCCGTCGAACTGCTTCATCCCGGGCATGGCAAGGACCTTGCCAATCCGGTGTATGTCAGTTGGGGACAGATCCCGTTCAACCTCGGGTCGTGGATCAGTTTTGCATGGAGCAACGAGAAAGCGCTCGCCACGCTGCAGGAGCCCGATCGCCGCGTCTACTTCGCCGGCGACCACACCAGCCGCATCGTTGGCTGGCAGGAGGGCGCGGCCCTCTCAGCGCATCGCGTCGTCAATCAGCTGGGCGCGCGTATCCAGGGCGCGGGATAGGACAGTGGTCAGTATTTAGTGTTCAGTGGCCGGTGGTCAGCCCGCTACATTCCTTCTGCTTCTTCCACCGTGGCAGCCAGAGGAATCGCGGTATCCATTTTCGTGATCTGGAAGACCTGCTTCACGCGCGGGCTGGGACCGGCGGCAACGAGTTTCACGCCTCTCTTCTGGCAATGGACGAGATGCCGGGCAACTACGCCCAGCCCGCTTGAATCCATCATGGTGCAGCCTGTCAGGTCCAGAATGCTTTTCATGGTTGGCGGCTCGCCCGCTGCCGTATCCAGATCCAGCATCTTGTTCATTGTTCGCGGCTCCATGCAGCTGTACGCGTCGCGCACAGTGAACGGCCCGCGGAAGCAGTGAATCAGCGTGCCCTGCCTCCCCGGCTTGCGCTCCATGCTGAAGGGACCGCTGTTCCATGTCTGCCATGAAAATGTCGCTGTCGCCATCGCAACCTCACTGGGGATACCTTGGATTGTTATGGAGTCAAGGCTGAATTGCAAGTGAATTCATGGGTGCGCCACTCACGCTGCCTGGGTGGCAGGCAGGCCTCTTTGCAGCCTGCGCCCTCAGATCATCGGTGCCCCGCAAACTGCTCCAGCTTCTCCGCGGCGGTGACGGCTCCCCCATACTTCTTCATGCTCTCGGCCACGCGCTGCGCCGCACGGCGATACTTCGCGTCACCGAGCACGCGCTTTACCGCGGCCGCGAACTCGGCGATATCTACGCGCTTCTCGCCGTCCGCCCCGGTCACCGGCATCACTACCTCGCCCGCGCCCAGCGCCTGCAACCGCCGCGCATTGCTCACGCGCTCGGTGATCGTGGGAATGATCACGGCCGGCGTCCCCGCCTTGAGGCAGGTCATCACCGAGCTGTGACCGCCATGAAACACGATCAGGTCGCAGCGCTCCGCCATCAGCGGCCCGGGCACATAAGCCGCGTGACGAAAATTCTTCGGCAGCTCGCCAAACTCCGCGGGCAGCTCCTGGTAGCCCGTGGTCAGAATCACGTCGACGGGTTCGTTTGCCAGCGCCGCAATCGCCGCGCGAATCACCACGATGGAATCGACAGGCGTAGGTGCCGTAAAGTAGCGCGGGTTTCCGGAATATACCCACACCAGCGGCCGGCCGCTCCCCGATCCGTGACGCCCGCCGAACTCCTCTACCCACGGGGGCAGCGCCGCATCGGCGCGCAGGAAGACCATGGGCCCGATCCAGGTCACGTTTGCATCCTGCGCGACCGGATCCGACTCCGGCGATCCCACGATCAGGGCGAGATCTCCAGCCATCAAATCGACAACCCGCTCGACCGGCGCAAGACCATTTTCCTGCGCTACGGTGCTGAAGAACGCCGCCGCGCTCGGCAACCCAACCGGCCGCTCGTCTTCCCACCAGGTAAAGCCGCGGCTCGCGGGATGAATATTTCCTTGCAGCACCGTGGCCAACGGCGCCTTCGCGATGCGCGCAGCCAGGCAGGCAATGGGTTCAAACGAATCCACTACGACGTCGGGCGCGTAGTCGCGAATCAGATCCACATACACCGCGACCGCGTCGCGCACGTACTGCTCGCTCATGTACACGCCGCTGAAGAAATGCTCGACGTCCCAGCCCTCGGCGATCGGATTCAAGTCCATTGCCGGCTGAGGCATGGGCCGTGCCGGCGGGGGAAGGCTGGTGAGACCGGCTTCGGCAATCAGCTTTTGCGGCGCGGGCGACGGATTGAAGACTGCAACCTCATGGCCGCGATCGGCAAGCGCGCGCGCAATGGGAACCATCCGCGTCGGCAGCCCCAGATCGTTGGCGGGGAGCATGGTGAAGAGAAACCTGGCCATCCGGACCTCCGGCTGCGCTCGTGATTCGCTCGGGCCGGGCCGCCATCAGCTGCGGGCAATCACCCTCTCCGTCTGCGGTTCTAGACCCGGTTGATCCAGTCGACCTTGCCTTCGCGAATGATGAAATGGCAGCGCCGTTCGCTCGATCGAACATCGATGCTCGGAGTCAGATCGATCTCCGAATCTCCGGCCAACGTCCAATACGGAGCACGCGCCGTGTCGAGGTTGAGTAGAATGCGATGCGCATTGCTGCACGGGCAATCAAACGCGAGCCATTTCGGCCCCTTTTCATCAGCGACAACGACAACTGTTTTTCGCGGCAGTTCATCTGGAATATCGCGAGCTGTCTCGACCGTTGCCACAATCCGCCACTTGGGTCGCGGGATCCATTGCCACCACGCCAGAGATTTCAGGCCTGCCATGCTTGCACCAAAATGGGGGCCCAATTGCGGGTTAGGAAATGGAGGTCGGCGGCCACGCCCCAACTTTCGCGGACACGGTATTTCCTATCATCCGCCGTGGATGCCTTTGCCGAGCCTGCCGCAGAAGACGTTGCAGCAGTGATCGGTCCCAGGCAATTCCATGTTAGCCGATATCTCTCGTTCATCGGCGCGGAGGTATCTCGTTCGGACACAGGCGAGACCACCCGCTTCCCTCACGCCACTTTGCCAAAGAACAGATACACAAGCTCGATGAGCAGGATGAGCACCACAACGACCTCGAGGAAGAAGCCGCGGGACTGGTTGAACTGCTCGATCATGTCGTGGTAAAGATCCTCGGCAGTCTTGAGCTTCTGCGCAACGAGGAGCTTGTAATCAGGCACGCCCACCTTGCCCGCCGCCAGCCGGTAGAGCCGCGCCGCAAACATGTCGCTCAGGAATTTGATGGAATTGTCGGCTCGCTCGGTGAGCTCGGCGATATCGAGCAGCACGGTATGCAGCCGGGTGGCGCGCCGCGCCATGCGCCAGCGCGCGGGAAATCCCTGCTTCCGCTCCAGCGAGTGGTAGACGTTGTCGAGAATTCCGGTGAGCAGGTCGTCGTAGTGGCGGAACTCGAGCAGCTGCGAGTTGGCATATTCCAGAAGCTGAATCGCCGTCTCGGCGCCCGCCGTCGTGTCGTAGAGGAACGCGGCGTTCCAGCCGATGACGGCGAGGTCGCTCTCGTAGTAGGAGATGCGCGACTGCAAGACCTCGGCGCACTCGCCGGTGGAGAGCTGCAGCCGGTCGCCGCGCACGATCTGCGCAATCTCCAGGCCGTGATCGCGCGTCAGGTCGGCAGCAGATTGCGCCGCGTCGTCAGAGCGCACGTGGAAGATGAAGTAGTCTTCGCTGAGCCAGCGCTGATAGGGCTTGACGAGCGCGCCTGCGTTGCGCTCGAGGCGCTGGCGCACGATGGGCTCGACGCGCGCGGCAAAGTCCACGTCCCACACCCAGCGGCTGGCGAGTTGGACCAGGCTCTGCCAGTCGCCTGAGAACGCGAGCTGGTAGATGACGCTGACTACGCCGTAGTCGTAATACTTGATCTCGCCCTCGAGAACCTGTTTCTCGACGCGCTCGCCGCCGAGGATGAGCGGATCGAGCGGAGCCACCACGGGAGGACGCTGATAGCGGACGTACGACGGCACTGAGTGCTTGACTTTGGGCTGCGCGACGGTTCGGGCATCGACGGCCTGCTGAAGCTGGTCGAGGCGCAGCTCTTCGGCGACGTCGAACTGAATGAGGACCAGGACCGAGCCGCTGAGCGATGTTGACGTCAGGTTGGGCGTTGAAACTGTGGTCGTCATTCTTTCACTATCCGGAATCAGGATTTCTTCGGACGCTTGTAAAACGGCAGAGGAACCTGCTTCGCCCGCACACGATTGCCGCGCACGTCGACCAGAACGTCGCTGCCCGATTCGGCAACGGCGGCGGGCACCAGCGCCATGGCGATGTTGCTTTTCAAGAATGGCGCAGGCGAGCCGGAAGTAATTGTGCCGATGCTCTCGCCGTCCTGGGACAGCACGGAGTACCCATCGCGGGCGATGCCCCGCTCGATCATCTCGAGGCCGATGATCTTTCGCTTTGGCCCGCCTTTTTCCTGGATTTGGATGAGCGCTTCGGCGCCGATAAACTGCCCTTTATCCAGCTTGAGCCAGCGCGTCAGCCCCGCTTCGAGCGCATTGATCTCTTCTGAGATCTCGTGGCCGTAGAGGCTCATGCCCGCTTCGAGGCGCAGGGTATTGCGCGCGCCCAGGCCGCAGGGGCGAATGCCGAATTCCGCTCCCGCATCGAGCAGCGCATCCCACATCTTCACCGTGGTAGCTTCGTCGGCGGGAATGTAGACCTCGAATCCGTCTTCGCCGCTGTATCCGGTGCGCGCGATCATCACATTCGGAATGCCCGCGACCGTCCCCCACGTGAACCAGTAATTCTTAATGGATGCAAGATCGACCTTGGTCAGCTTGGCGAGCGTCTGTAACGCGCGCGGCCCCTGCAGCGCCAGCTGAGAGTAGTAGCTGGAATAGTTGGCAAGGTGAATGCCCGGAAACCCGCCGACATGCTGCCTGATCCAGGCGAAGTCCTTTTCGGTGGTGCCTGCGTTGACCACCAGCAGATAATCGTTGGCGCCCAGCCGATGCACGAGGATGTCGTCGACGAAGGTTCCCTGAGGGGTGAGCAGCGCTGAGTAGTGCGCCTGGCCGTCGGCGAGCTTCGCGGCGTCATTCATCGTGATGTGCTGCACCGCGGCCAGGGAGCCCGGCCCGCGAAACTGGATCTCGCCCATGTGGCTCACGTCGAAGAGGCCCACGCCCGTGCGCACGGCGTTGTGCTCGGCGATGAGGCCGCCCCCCGCACCGGGATACTCGACGGGCATGTCCCATCCGCCAAAGTCGACCATCTTCGCCTTGAGGGCGCGATGGGTGGCGTTGAGTGCGGTTTTCTTGAGACTCGAAGCTACAGGAACAGCGGGCGTTGTCATGAAGAGTCCTTCTGGAACGAACCGGTCTATTCTTTACGATAGGAATCGAACAGCAACCTGGTCAATCTACAGTACACTCCCCAGACAGGAAGACGGCTTGAATCTTCGCAAAGCAGTTCCCTGGTGGATGGTAGCGTACCGGGCCATGCTGGGACCCGCCACTGCCCTGGTCGCGCGGCTGCCGCATCCGGAGGCCTGGCTCGGATTGATGATCGCGAGCGGCTTCCTCTCCGACGTATACGACGGCATCCTGGCGCGCCGCTGGAAGACCGATACCGACGCCTTGCGGCTGGCGGACTCCGCCGTCGACATCGTCTTCTACCTGGGCATTCTCACGGCTGTCGTCGAACGCCACTGGCCATCGCTGCGCGAGCACGCTTGGCTGCTGGCCGCGGTGGTTTGCTTTGAAGCAGGGTGCAAGGCCTTCGAATGGCTGAAATTCGGGCGCATGGCGAGCTATCATACCTACTCGGCCAAGCTATGGGGCATTCTACTGGCCGCTGCCGCTTTCTCTCTCCTGTGTTTCAATCAGGCGTCGTGGATTCTTACCACCGCGCTTGCCTGGGGCATCGTATGCGACCTTGAACAGTTGGTCATGTCGTTCGTGCTGCCGAAGTGGACTCGCGACGTAAAGACGGTCTTTCACGCGGTGAGTCTCCGCAGAAAGATGCTCGCATGAACCGCCTGCGCGGCATCGTGATGGTGCTGGCCGCGGCGGTTGCCGCATGGAAGGGCTGGCAACTCCACCATGGCGAGCGCGCCTTGATTGCCTATGGCCTCGCCGCTCTTGCCCTTGCGCTCGGCGCGTGGCACCTGTGGCGCAGGGAGCCACCGGGCTTTGGCGCAGGGCGGCCCGGTGCGATGCCGGAGAAACCGGCGCGGGGGAAAGGGCTATAATTCCCGCCAACTCCTCTTATGGATAACATCGTAGTGCTTATTGTCCTGCTTCTTCTCGCGCTCGTGGCTATGCCCATCATTGCGCTCGCTGTCTCCAGCGCGCGCACCCGCGAACTGCGCACGGAGATGGCGGACCTATCCAAGCGTGTGTGGGATCTGGAGTCGCGCCTCAACCAACTTCTTGCCGGGCAAGCCGCGCATCCGGCAGCCGCGGTTCAAGCGCCTGTCGCCCCTGCACGGGCGCCCGAGCCGCCGCCAACGCCCCCCATCCCTGTTGCCGCACCTCCGCCTCCGCAGCCCCTGGCGCAGTCGGCTATTCCGCCTCCAGTTCCGATCGCGGCGCCTCAATTCCGCGCCATCGAGCCGGCAACCGCCGAAGATTCGCGCTCGCTCGAAAGCCGGATCGGCTCCCAGTGGTTCAATCGCATCGGCATCTTGGCCGTGCTCATCGGCGTGGCATGGTTCCTCAAGCTCGCCTTCGACAATCACTGGATCGGGCCGCTGGGCCGCGTGCTCATCGGATTGCTGGCCGGCGCCGGGCTCATCGCCTGGTCCGAGCGCTTTCACAAGCGCGGCTACGCGATCTTTTCTTACTCGCTGAAGGCGATCGGCAGCGGCACCCTTTATCTTTCGCTGTGGGCTGCATTTCAGCTCTACGCGCTCCTTCCTCCGGGCGCGGCGTTCGCCGCAAT
>Ga0335071_10001297_pt1 | contig 26909 bp, 29 predicted proteins | sample Lox_Sample_15_FD_206724 | JGI IMG/M metagenome (GOLD analysis project Ga0335071, IMG submission 206724) | Soil microbial communities from Loxahatchee National Wildlife Refuge, Florida, United States - Lox_Sample_1.5 | ecosystem: Environmental > Terrestrial > Soil > Wetlands | place: USA...
CCCCGAACGAACGCGGCCGCTTCGGACAGTTTCGGCTGGTGGAGCCGAACGCGCCTGCTCAGGCCCGCCCGGCCATGTCTGTTCGGGCCGTGGCAGGGCTCAGAGCCAGGACACGTCCCGAACAGCCACGCCCGCTTGGGTCAGGCGAACGGTTGGTTGCGCGACCCTTCTCGACGAGACAGGTCAGGCCGCGGCCCGCAAGGCGCGCGCCGCGTCGAGCCACTCGTCCACGTCCGGGACGCCGCCGGTCTCGTACCCCCATGCGGCGCGCACGACGCTGTGCTCGTCGACGAGGAACGCACTCCGGCGGGCGACGTCGCGGAAGCCGCGGTACTCGAACGCGATGTCGAAGGCGCGCACGGCCTCGCCGTTGAAGTCCGAGAGCAGCCCGAAGTTCAGGTCGAGCACCTGCGTCCACGCGATGTGCGTCCACGGCGAGTCGCGCGAGATGCCGACCGGCTGCACGCCGACGTCGTCGAAGTCCTCGCGCCGGTCGCGGACGAGCTCCATCTCGTTGGTGCAGGTGGACGACCAGTCGAACGGGTAGAAGACGAGCAGCTTGGGGCCGTCTTCGACCAGCTCCCGGATGCTCAGCGCCTGGCCGGGGCCGAGAAAGACGGTCGCCTCGGGGACGGTGTCGCCTGCCTGGAGCATGGCCCCAGACTAACTGGCGCAGCACCAGCGGCCGGCGACCTCGGCGGCGCCCGGGAACTGGGCGCGGATGTTCCCGACGGCGTGCGCAGCCGTCCCGTGCAGGAACACCCACTGGTCGGCGGCGGGCCAGCTGACGAGCAGCCAGGCGCCGTCCGGCGACCAGGCGAGGTCACCGAAACGTCCCGGCCCGGCGAGGACGAGCTTTGCGTGCCCGGGGCGGTCGACGTCCACGACCGACAGCTCGCTGCGGCCCGCCCTGGTGACGCTGACCGCGAGCCGGTGCGACCCGGGCGCGAACGCGGCGGCGGTCACGCGCGCGCCGAGCATCGCCACCGTCCGGACGGTGGAGCCGTTCCGGCCCGACAGGACCGCGACGCGGCCGCCGGCGAGCACTGCGAGATAGCGGCCGTCGCTCGACCAGGCGAGCGCGGTCGGTGCAGCGGCCGCGCGGCGCTTCCAGACGAGCCTCCCGTCGGCCGTCCTCACGACGACGTCGCCGCGGGCGACGTACGCCAGCGTGTGCAGGCGGCCCGGGTCCCACGCCGCGGGCAGCGAGCCGCCGTGGAGATCGAGGAGCCGGTCGCCGGTGCCGTCGCCGGCGACGACGCGCAGCGCGCCGCCGCTCGAGTAGGCGATGCGCGTGTCGGTGCGCGTCCCCTCCCAGCGCGGGTTGCGCGGGTCGCGCCGCGCGAGCGTCCAGCGCACCGTTCCCGAAGGCGTGAGTGCGACGAGCGCGCCGGGGCGCGTGGCGACGATGTAGAGACCGTGCGGCGACCACTGCGCGTCCGTGTATGCGCCGAGCCGGCGCCGCGCGCCGTCCGGCTCCACCACGACGGCCTCGCCGCCGGAGACGACGAGCAGGCGCCCGCCTCCGGGGAGCGAGAAGAGCGACGGCGCCGCGTGCTCGACGCCGACCGCCTTTCGCACGCGCTCGAAGACGGCGTGACCCGGCGGCGACAGCGCAGCGACGACGACGGCGGCCGCGACTCCGACGGCGAGCGCGACCGCGAGGCGCCCCTGCGTGCGCGGCCGAGGCTGCGGCGTCCGCTCCTCGAAGGCGCGGCGCACGACCTCCCACGCGCGATCCTCCGGCGTCACGGCGTGCCCTGCTTCATCCGGTCGAGGGCGCGGCGGAGCCGCGAGTTGACAGTGCCGCGCGGCAGGTCGAGCAGCCGCGCGATCTCGCCCGGCGTGTACTCGAGCACGTAGCGGAGGACGACGACGGCGCGGTGGTCGGGATCGAGCTCCGCGATGCGCTCGAGCGTGCCGTCGCCCGGCTCGGGCTCCGGCGGCGCCGGCACCCATTCGCCGAGCTCGACCTCGGCGCGCAGGCGACGGGCGCGCGTCCAGTCGATCGCACGGTTGACGACGATGCGGTGCAGCCAGGGGGCGAAGGGGCGGCGGCGATCGAAGCGGTCGAGGTTGCGCACCGCGGCGAGGAACGCCTCCTGGGCGATGTCCTCGGCGGCGGCGGCGTCGCCCGTGACGAGACGCGCCGCGCGGTAGGCGCGCGGCCAGTGCTCGCGGAAGAGCCGCTCGAGGTCGGCGACGGACCCCTGCTGGGCACGCGTGATCCAGCTGCGCTCAGCCACACACGGTGTATACGCCGCAGGGACCTCCAGGGGTCCCGCAGCCGTAGGTCCGGCATGGCACGCCTCGCGCTCCTGCTTGTCGCCGTCGCGCTGCTCCTGCCGGCGGCCGCCCGCAGCGACGCGTGCTCGCCGCTCGACTGCGCGCCGAGCCAGTTCCCGCTCGCGCACGGCACGATGCTCGCCGTCCGCAAGAGCACGACGGCGCCGCTCCGCGTGATCGATCTTCGCACCGGCGCGACGAGGTGGCAGCTCCCGTCCGGGATCGTCGAGCACGGGACGCTCGTCCATCAGCAGGGCTCGCTCCTCAGCTGGTTCTCGCTGACGACCGGAGCGCGCATCGGCTCCGCGGTCCTGCAGTCGCGCGGCGCGTTCGAGCTCGTCGGCGCGTCGCAGGACGGGTCGCAGGCCGTCCTCGAGAACGCGCAGATGCGGTCGACGGTGTTCGACGTCGTGTCCCGCGGCTCGGTGCGCGCGGCGACGCTCGGTCCGGGCCACTGGTCGTTCGACGCGCTGCGCGGATCGAAGCTGTTCCTCATCCAGACGGTGCGCTTCGGCTACTACGTGCGCCTCTTCGACCTGGCCGCGAACCGGCTCGAAACGAAGCCGCTGAAGGGGCCGGGCGAGAACGCGCTGATCTCGGGCGTCGCCTTCGCGCGCGCCGCATCGCCGGACGGCCGCTACCTCTTCACGCTCTACATCGACGGAAGCGGTGGCGCGATGATCCACCGGCTCGACCTCGTCGACGGGAAGGCGCTCTGCATCGGCCTTCCCGGCGACGGCAACTTCGGCGCCGCCACGACGTGGGCGCTCGTGCCCGATCCCGACGGCCGCACGCTCTGGGCGATCAGCCCCGGTTACGGAAAGGTGGTCGCGATCGACGTCGCGGCGCACCGCATCCGGCGCACCTGGAGCTGGACGCCCGGCATCTTCAACGAGAACGCGCCCGGCACAGGCGTCCTCTCGCCGGACGGCTCGCACTTCGCCGTCGGCGACTCGCAGAACATCTGGTTCATCTCCCTCGAGCCGACGCTCGACGTGCACAGCGTGCAGCGCCTGAACGAAGGTCTCGGCTGGGCGCCGGACCAGAGCAGGTTGTGGGTCGTCGGCGAGCGCAGCCGCGTCAGCTCGCTGGCGCTTCGCTGACCGCCGCCGCCTCGGTGGCGAGCGCGATCTCGCGCACGACCTCGACGATGTCGCGGTTCGCGTTCCACACACGCAGCTGCCGGTCGGCGCCGTTCCCGCGCGCCAGGATCTCGCGGACGCCGTCCAGCTCGCGCTCGGAGCCGAGCTCGCGTGCGTGCGGCTCGATGTCGCGCAGGGTGCGCCGGATCAGCTGCGCGACCGGCACGCGGTTGCGCCGTCCCGTGGCCAGGTCCATCACCGGCGCCTCCAGGCCGTAGCGGGCGGCGAGCCATTTGTTCTCGGCGGTCAGGATCCGGTGCCAGCTCGGGATCTCCCTGCCGCTCTCGTACAGCTCGCAGTACATCTTCACGATCGCCTGGAAGAACGCCGTGATCGCAACGACGTCCTCGAGGCGCGTCACCGCGTCGCACACGCGCATCTCGATCGTGCCGAGGCGGGGATGCGGCCGGATGTCCCACCAGATGTGCGTGTAGTCGGCGATGCAGCCGGTGCGCTCCAGCTGCCCGACGACCTCCGCGTAGTCCTCGTAGTCGCGGAACCGCGGCGGCGGGCCGGAGCGCGGGAACGCCGCGAACACCATCTGCCTGCTCGACGCGAGCCCCGTCGGCTCGCCGCGCCAGAACGGCGACGACGCGGACAGCGCGAGCATCTGCGGCAGGTGCACGAGCAGCCCGTTCATCACCTGGATCGCCTTCTCCGGGTCGTCGACCGCGACGTGCATGTGCATTCCGAAGATCAGCTCGCGCCGGGCGACGTACTGCAGCTGGTCGACGAGGTTGCGGTAGCGGTCGCGCGCCGTGATCCGCTGCCGCTCGAAGAGCGAGAACGGATGCGTGCCGGCCGAGCCGACGCGGCAGCCCTCGGCATGCGCGATCTCGACGACGTAGCCGCGGAGCTTTGCGAGCGAGTCGAAGATGTCGGCCGCCGTCCGGCACACGGGCGTCGTCACCTCGAGCACCGACTGCATCAGCTCGGCGTGGATGCGCTCGTGGTGCTCGCCGTCGCCCGCGGCGGCGAGGACGGAGTCGATGTGCTGCACGAGATCCCACGTCTCGGGATCGAGCAGCATGTACTCCTCCTCGACGCCGAGCGTGTACGGGGCGCCCTTCCCGAAGCTGTGGTCGAGCACGCTCGCCCGGCCCGGAGTGGTGGGGGTCGCACCCTTCCCGGTGATCGACGGCGGGAAGATCTGCTTCACGGCCGAAGTATCACCGCTTCCGCCTCGATCTCCACCAGCCAGCGCGGGTCGAGCAGCTGCGTCACGATGCCCGTCGTCGCCGGCCGCGCGGCCGCGAACGCCTCGCCGTGCGCGCGGCCGACCTCGTCGATCAGCGCCGCATCGGTGACGTAGATGCGCGTGCGCACCACGTCGTCGAGCGTTGCTCCCGCCTCCGCGAGTGCGCGGCCGATGATCTCGAGGCAGACCGTCGCCTGCTCGTAGGCGCCCGCGGGCGGATCGGCGTCGCCGGGCATGATCGGCGCGGTGCCGGAGACCCAGACGCGGTCGCCGACGCGGACGGCGCGCGAGTATCCGACGCGCTCCTCGAACGCCGCGCCGGAGGTGATGAGCTGCCGGTCCACGCCGCTAGTGTCGCGGTCGTGAACGCTCTGCGCCAGGTCGACGGCTGGCCGTGCACGTCGGTTGCCGTGGGAACCACGGGGACGGTCGAGTCGTCGCACGGCGCCGTCGCGCGACGCTTTCCGTGGGCGTCGGTGACGAAGCTCGCGACCGCGGTCGTCGTGCTCGTCGCCGCCGAGGAGGGGATCGTCGACCTGGACGAGCCGGCCGGCCCGCCCGGCGCGACGCTCCGCCACCTGCTCGCGCACGCGTCGGGCGCCCCCTTCGACCACGGACCGCCGATCGCGCGCCCGGGCACGCGGCGGATCTATTCGAACTACGGCTTCGAGCTCGCCGCCGGGCTCGTCGCCGAACGCGCCGAGATGCCGTTCGCGGACTACTTCGGCTCCGTCTGGGAGGGGACCGGCATCGAGCTCACCGGCCACCCGGGCTCGGGCGCCGAAGGGGCGCTCGCCGACCTGCTCGCGCTCGCGCGCGAGCTGCAGCGGCCGGAGCGGATCGCCGAGGAGACGCTCGCCGAGGCGCGCGCCGTCCAGTTCCCGGGGCTCGTCGGCGTGCTCCCCGGCTTCGGCCGGCAGGAGCCGAACGACTGGGGGCTCGGGCTCGAGCTCCGCGACCACAAGGCGCCGCACTGGACGGGGAGCCGCAACTCGCCCCGCACCTTCGGCCACTTCGGCCGGAGCGGGACGTTCCTCTGGGTCGACCCCGACGCGGGCATCGCGCTCGGCTGCCTCACCGATCTCGCGTTCGGCGACTGGGCGGCCGACGCGTGGCCGCGCCTCTCGGACTCAGTTCTCGAGGAACTCGAGCAGTAGCGCGTTCAGCTCGTCCGGCCGGTCGAGCCCGACGAGATGGCCTGCGCCCGGAACGACCGCGAGGTCTGCGTCAGGGAGCTCGCCCGCGACGTGCGCCGCGATCGCGCGGAAGTCGTCGACGTCCCGCTCGCCGATGACGACGAGCGTCGGCACGGTGAGGCTCGAGAGCGGCGCGAGCTGCGGCCAGCGCACCTCGGGCTCTTCGTGCGCGGTCTGCAGCTCGAGCGCCCGCAGCTGCTGCGGCCGCACCTCGTCGCGGTGCTCGGGCGCGACCCAGAACTCGAGGTTCACCTCGGTCGCCGCGGCGAGGTCGCCCCGCGCGACCGCCGCCTCCTCGGCGGCCCAGTACGCCTGGATCTGCTCGCCGAAGTCCCAGCCGGGGAAGGCGGGCGCCACGAGCACGAGCTTCGACACGCGGTCCGGGTGCGCGAGCGCCGTGCGGAGCGCGACCATGCCGCCGAAGGAGTTGCCGACGAGCGCGGCGGGCAGGTGCGCGGCCACGAGGTCGACGAGCGAGAACGGCTCGTCGGGCTCCGGCGTCTCGCCGAAACCCGGCAGGTCCGGCGCCACCACCTCGAAGTGCGGCGCGAGCGCCGGCACCTGGCGCGCCCAGAGCCGCGAGTCGCCGATCCCCGCGTGGAGCAGCACGACGCGGCTCATGGGCTTTCCGCCGGACGAAGATGGGCCGGTCGGCTCATGCGTCCGTCCGGCCCTCCGTCGATGATCGCCCTATGGATGAGGGCGCGATCCTCCATCGCATCGAGGACGATCTCACGGAGACGTGGATCGAGGATCTCGCCGCCTCCGGCGTCCAGGCGCTCGAGGGCTACCTCGCCAAGCACCTGGCATTCCTGCTGTATCTCGACGAAGCCGCCTAGGCCTCCGCCAGCCCGAGCGCCTTCTCGAGCGAGCCCTTCGGCATCGCCCCGACGGCCGACGCCTGCGGCTGGCCGTTCTCGAACAGCACCATGAACGGGATCGACGCGACGCCGTAGCGCTGCTGCAGCTCCTGCTCCTCGTCGATGTTCACCTTGACGAGCTTCAGGTTGTGCTCGTCGGCGATCCGGTCGAGCACGGGGGAGACGGCGTGGCACGGTCCACACCACTCGGCCCAGAAGTCGACGATGACCTTGCCGTCCTCCTGGATGACCTCCTGCTCGAACGTATCGGTTGTCGCGTTGGTTGCCATGCATTCCTTTCGTTTCTGTCTACCTCGAGGAGAACGCCCGCCGAGGGGGGTTTCTTCCCGGGCGGTACTCTCATACAGCATGTTCACGCCGCTGCCGGACAAGCCCGACCATCCCGGGCTCGAGCTCGAGATCCTCGAGACCTGGGAGCGCGAGCGTACCTTCGAGAGCCTCCGGGAGCGCAACCGAAGCGGGCCGAGATGGTCGTTCGTCGACGGCCCGGTGACCGCGAACCGGATGTCGCTCGGCGTCCACACGGCCTGGGGCCGGACGCTGAAGGACGTCTTCCAGCGCTACAAGGCGCTGCGCGGGTTCGAGCTGCGCTACCAGAACGGCTGGGACTGCCAGGGCCTCTGGATCGAGGTGGGCGTCGAGCGGTCGCTGGGGCTGAACTCGAAGCGCGAGATCGAGGAGTTCGGGCTCGAGGAGTTCGCACGACGGTGCCGCGACGTCGTCGTCCAGTCGTCCGAGGCGCTCGTGCGCGGCTCGATCCGGCTCGGCCAGTGGATGGACTGGGGCAAGGACTACTTCACGTTCAGCGACACGAACATCGAGTACATCTGGAAGTTCCTCTCGATCGTCCACGAGCGCGGCTGGCTCTACATGGGCCACCGGTCGACCGAGTGGTGCCCGCGCTGCGGCACCTCGCTCTCCCAGCACGAGCTGACGCAGGGCGGCGTGTACCAGGACCGTGCCGACCCGTCGCTCTTCGTTCGCTTCCCGCTGCTCGACCGCGACGGCGAGTCGATCGTGATCTGGACGACGACGCCGTGGACGCTGCCGGCGAACGTCGCGGCCGCCGTCCACCCCGACGAGGAGTACGGCCGGCGCGAGGGCGGCGAGTGGGTCGCCGTGAAGCTCTTCCCCGACGACACGTTCGTCGAGAAGCTGAAGGGCAGCGAGCTGGTCGGCTGGCGCTACCGCGGCCCCTTCGACGACCTTCCCCCGGGCTCGCAGGTCGAGCATCGCGTGATCCCGTGGGAGGACGTGACGATGGACCAGGGGAGCGGCATCGTCCACATCGCGCCGGGCTGCGGCGGCGAGGACTTCGAGCTTTCCCGCGTGCACGGCCTCGCCGTGCTGACGCCGGTCGACGAGTCGGGCCGCTTCTACGACGACTACGGGTGGCTGCACGGCCTCTCGACCACCGAGGCGGCCGACCAGATCATCGGCCGGCTCGGCGAGACGGGGAACCTCGTCGCGGCGGGCCTCTACACCCACGCCTATCCGCACTGCTGGCGCTGCGACACGCCGCTCATCTTCCGGCTGTCCGACGACTGGTTCATCTCGGTCGAGGAGATCCGCCCGACGCTCCTGGAGGAGAACGCGAAGGTCCACTGGGTGCCCGAGTACATGGGCAAGCGCATGGACGACTGGCTGCGCAACATGGGCGACTGGAACATCTCGCGCCGCCGCTACTACGGGCTGCCGCTGCCGTTCTACCCGTGCGCGTGCGGCCACCTGAACGTGATCTCGTCGAAGGCGGAGCTCGAGGCTCGCGCCGTCGAGGGCTTCGAGCAGCTCGAGGAGCTGCGGCGGCCGTGGATCGACCGCGTGCCGATTCGCTGCGCCGAGTGCGGTGAGACGGTGAGCCGCGTCCTCGAGGTCGGCGACGTCTGGCTCGACGCGGGCATCGTCCCCTTCGCCACGCTCGGCTGGGAGAATCCCGAGTGGATTCCCGAGGGCTACGCGACCGGCGCGGCCAAGGGGCTGACGACGGCCGACCTTCCCGACCACGCCTACTGGGAGCAGTGGTTCCCGGCCGACTGGGTCTCGGAGATGCGCGAGCAGATCCGGCTCTGGTTCTACTCGCAGTTCTTCATGTCGGTGGCGCTCGTCGGGCGCTCGCCCTACAAGCGCGTCCTCGCCTACGAGAAGATGCTCGACGAGCAGGGCCGCGAGATGCACGCGTCCTGGGGGAACACGATCCCGGCCGAGGAGGCGTTCGCGCAGATGGGCGCCGACGTGATGCGCTGGCAGTACTGCGCGCAGCCGCCCGACCGGAACCTGCTCTTCGGGTTCGGGCCGGCGCACGAGATCAAGCGCCGGCTGCTCACCCTGTGGCACTCGGTGAAGTTCCTCGTCGACTACGGCAACATCGAGGGCTTTACGCCGTCGTGGTCCGAGCTCGAGCCGGCGGGAGACCTGCGCGCGCTCGACCGCTGGCTCGTCGAGCGGACGCGGCAGCTCGTCGCCGAGGCGGAGGAGGGCTACGAGGCGACGCTCACGGTCGACGTCATCCGGGCGTTCGAGGCGTTCGTCGACGACGTCTCCAACTGGTACATCCGCCGCTCGCGCCGCCGCTTCTACACCTTCGACGAGGCCGCGTTCCGGACGCTCTGGTACGCGCTCGTGCAGTCGCTGCGCATCGTGGCGCCGATCATGCCGTTCCTCGCCGACCATCTCTGGCGCAACCTCGTCCAGGACGGGCCGGCGTCGGTGCACCTGGCCCCGTGGCCCGAGACGGCGAAGCCGGACGCCGCGGTCCTCGCCGAGATCGCGGAGGTGCGCCGCGTCGTCGAGCTCGGCCGGCAGGCGCGCTCGTCGTCGCAGCTCAAGCACCGCCAGCCGCTGCGCAGGCTCGTCGTCGCCGGCGCCTCGCCGGTCGCCTTCCCGCACGCAGACGAGATCGCCGACGAGCTGCGCGTGAAGCAGGTCGAGTTCGGCGACGTCGCGGCGTCGGAGCTGCGCGTGAAGCCGAACCTGCCGGTGCTCGGGCCCAAGCTCGGGGCGGCGCTCCGCGACGTGCGCGAGCAGCTGGCACGCGGCGAGTTCGAGCAGCTCGACGGCGGCCGCTTCCAGGTGGACGGGCACGTGCTCGAGCCCGAGGAGGTGCTCGTCGAGCGGGTCGGCCTCGACGGCTGGGCGGTCGCAAGCGACGCGGGTCTGACGGTGGCGCTCGACACGGAGCTCGACGACGAGCTGCGCCTCGAGGCGCGCCTCTACGACCGCATCCACGAGGTGAACGTGCTGCGGCGCGACTCGGGGCTCGAGATCACCGACCGGATCCGGCTCTGGCTGCCGGACGCCGACCTGATCGCCCGGTACGGCGACCGGATCGAGCAGGAGACGCTCGCCGTCGAGCTCGGCGAGGGCGAGCTGCGGATCGAGAAGGCGTGAGGCGCCCGGCCGCGGCGCTGCTGCTCGTGCTCGCTCTCGCGGGCTGCGGCGGCTCGCAGGCGGCGAAGCAGCCGGCGGCCGATCCGAAGCAGGTCGCAGTCCAGGTGCTCGGGCTGATCGTGCACAACCGCTACACGAAGGCGTGGGACTCGCTGCACCCGGACGACCAGGCGGTCGCGCCGCGCGCGGAGTACGTGAGCTGCGAGAGCAAGTCTCCGGTGCAGGAGGTGCCGTCGTCGGTGAAGGTCGTGCGCGTGAAGCACGAGTCGGTCGGGCTCGGCGACGGGACCTTCCGCGACTCCACCGCGGTCGATCTGCGCCTCGGGTTCCCTGGCGGTTTCCACGTCGTCCAGACGGTGCACCTGATCGAGTCCGGCGGGATGTGGAAATGGATCCTGCCGCCGGCGAAGTTCCGCGCCTACAAGGCCGACGCCTGCCCGGGCTCGGGCTCGAGCGCCTAGCCCTTCGCGCCCCGCCGCCCGCGCCACGCGGACTGAGGGTTTGCGCGGATGACCGCCGGCCGAGCGACGGTGATGCTTCATACGTCGACCCGAGGAGGGGGCTCATGTTCAACCGTCTCTGGGAGCGGCTACGCGGTCACACGTCGATCGATCACGCTCAGACGAGAGCGGAGAGGGAGCCTGCGGCATCAACCGTGCGCGGGCCGAACGCACGCACCGACCCCTGGTATTCCGGCCCTGTCAGCGACAAGTCGTTCGTCGACGAGGGCCGCCCGAGGAGGTAAGCGCCCGCCTGTGCCGGCGCAAGCCGATGAACGACGAAGAGCGACGCGCGCAGCAGGAAGCGAAGCTGACGGGCGCTGGACCCCGGAGGTCAACGGGCGATACGCCCCTGCCAGTTGACGGACCACACTCCATGTGAGTGTTCCGCGATGACGGCGGAGCGATCGCGCTCATCCGAGCGCTGCGCCTGTGAGATGTTCCGGATGGAATGGCGCTCCAATTTCCGACTCGCGCTGAGCGCCCTGGCCCGCTCCCGCACACGGCAAGCCTCAACGAGCGGGCGATCTGGCCGGAGTTCCTGTACCACGACCCCGTTCTCGAACGCCTCTTGGGTCGTGTGATCGGCGAGTACGCCGAGTTCCAGTTCTACGCATGGGATGACGAGCGCGAGGAAGTCGTCGGCGCCGGAATGGCGGTACCCGCACGCTGGGACGGAGACGCTGCAAGCCTGCCGGATGGAGGACTCGACGCCGTCGTCGAAGCGCGTTTCGCGGACGGAGCCGCGGAGCCGAACGTGCTTTGCGCGTTACAGATCTTGATCGCGCCCGAACGCCGAGGCGAGGGTCTGAGCACTCGGATGATTCAACGAATGCGGGAGATCGGCTGTGAGCGCGGCCTCGAAACGCTGATCGCGCCGGTCCGGCCGACCCTGAAGGATCGGTATCCGCTCACTCCGATGGAGACGTACATCACGTGGCGCCGCCCGGACGGAACCCACTTCGACCCGTGGCTCAGGACGCACGAGCGTCTCGGAGCCGAGATCGCAAAGGTCGCGCCGCGATCAACGAGCTCGCCCGGCTCGGTCGCCGAATGGGAGGAGTGGGCACAGATGCGCTTCCCCGAAACCGGCGCCTATGTCGTGCCCGGCGCGCTCGTGCCTGTGGAGATAGACCGCGAACTCGATGAAGGGGTCTACCTGGAACCCAACGTCTGGATGGTGCACTCCGGAAGGTGACGCGCTGCAGCACGCCGAGACGCTGCTCGGCAAGTGTCGACGAACGGGCCAGTCGGTGGGCGAGTGTTCCGGAATGACTTCTGACCGGCAGCCCGGTCGTCCTGGCGCCGGTGGTCGTGAGAGCGGCCTCAGCGTCAGCTAGGGCGTACGACGAAGTCCATCGTCCGGCAGCGTCTCCCAAGGCGCGACAGAGCGGGTGAAGCCGTGCGACTGGGGCTTCGTCTCGAATGGGGAATCGATGGCGGAGAGGCGAACGCTCGCTTTGGGGGAATGTGGCCAGCCGCCTCCGAAGAGGTTCGACCCGCAGATGCTGCAGAACGTCTTGGCTGTCCCTTCGTTCGGTTGATACGTCCGTAGCAGCTGCTGTCCGCGGATGAATCGGATCGACGCGGGATCGATGAAGGCGCTGGCGGTTCCGACTCCGCCGGAGATCTTCTTACAGGTGGTGCAGTGACAGAACGCGGCCCGCTCGAAGGTCGCCGGGATCTCGAAGACCACTCCTCCGCAGAGGCAGCTGCACCGCAGGGACGCCACGGCAGCGACTCTAGCCCGTCCGGTTCGAGATTACACAGCGCCACTTAGCGCTCTCTGGCAGGATCGACGAGATGCGACCGATCCGGCGTGCCGCGTGCGGCTGTGGCCAGCTACAGATCACAGCTACATGTGAGCCGCAGGGCGTGTCGATGTGCCACTGCCTGGAGTGTCAGCGGCGAACCGGCAGCGTCTTCGGGATAGCAGCGAGGTTTCCGCGCGCTCAGACAAGCGTGAGCGGCGATAGTCGGGTATACGAGCGCGTTTCAGATCAGGGTGAAGGCAGGACGTTCCATTTCTGCCCCGAGTGCGGAACGACAGTGTTCTGGACGACCGCTGCATCACCCGAATTGGTCGCAATCGCGGTCGGAGCGTTCGCTGACCCAGGCTTCCCTGCGCCCTCTGCGTCCTTCTTCGAGACGCAACGGCACCACTGGCTCGCTCCACCGGAAACAATCGAGCATTACCAAGGCTTCCGTACCTAGCTGTGCGGGCGACGCTCGCGTGCGCGAGCGTCCTTCGGCCCGACGTGGTCGACCTCGCGTGCTCGTGCGCAACGCCGGACTACGACTGCGCGTCGGCGAGCGCTAGCTCGCGGCGGAGCTCCACCGGCAGGCGGAACTCGACGTCCTCGTCGACGAGGCGGTACGGCTCGATCTCGGTCACGCCGCGCGCGCGGAACCATTCGCAGACGCGCTCGACGAGCTTCTCCGGCGCGGAGGCGCCGCTCGTCACGCCGACGACCTCGACGCCGTCGACCCACGTCTCGTCGATCTCGGTGTCGTCGTCGATCAGATGCGCGGCGACGCCGCCGGCGCGTGCGACCTCGACGAGCCGGTTCGAGTTCGACGAGTTCCGCGATCCGATCACGAGCAGCAGGTCGATCTCGCGCAGCATCTCCTTCACCGCCCACTGCCGGTTGGAGGTCGCGTAGCAGATGTCCTCCTTCTTGGGCGCGTGGATCTCGGGGAAGCGGCGGCGGAGGGCGGTGATGATCTCGCCCGTCTCGTCGACCGAGAGCGTCGTCTGCGTGACGTAGGCGAGCCGGGCGCCGGCGGGGAAGTCGAGCCGGTCGACGTCCTCCACCGATTCGACGAGCACCATCGCATCCGGCGCCTCGCCCATCGTCCCCACGACCTCCTCGTGGCCGGCGTGGCCGATCAGCACGACCGTGTAGCCGGCGGCCGCGTACCGCTTCGCCTGCACGTGCACCTTGGTGACGAGCGGGCAGGTCGCGTCGATCGTGTTCAGGCGCCGGTCGGCGGCGTTCGCGTGCACCGACGGAGCGACGCCGTGCGCCGAGAAGACGACCGTCTCGCCCTCCGGCACCTCCGTCTCCTCGTCGACGAAGACGGCCCCGCGCGCCTCGAGGTCGCGGACGACGTGGAGGTTGTGGACGATCTGCTTGCGGACGTAGACCGGCGGGCCGTACAGGTCGAGCGCCTTCTCGACCGTCTCGACCGCGCGCTCGACGCCGGCGCAGTAGCCGCGGGGCGAGGCGAGCAGGACTTTGCGAACCATCGGACGAGAGCGTACCCATCCCTACGAAAAGGCCCGCTGCTCGGGGGGTCGTCGCAGCGGGCCTCTCGTGATCGCTCACCGCGGCATATGGCCAGGAACGCGCGCCGCGGTTCGCATCGCCCAGTGGGGAGAAGCTAACGGGCCGGTGGTCCCGGTGCCATAGGCCGGAAGGCCCATCTTTGCAAGCGGGGCGCATATCGGTCCCGCAACGTAGGATGAGCCGGGCGGTGAGCCAGGCAACCGAAGCGGTCGTGTTCAACGGCGTGCCGCTGCTGGTGCTCGCCGCCGCCTATGCGGCGGTGACGGTGGCGGTGCTGCCGGCCCTGTGGCGGGGGCGCGCGCAGGCGCGGCTGCTCGACTGGGCGCTCGCGCTCGTCTTCCCGGGGATCGCGCTCGCCGCGGGCATCTTCGGCGTGCTCGTCGTGCACGAGCAGCGCCCGTTCGGCGGCCGCGTCTGGATCTCGCTCGCGGCCTGCCTCGCCGCGCTCGCACCGGCGCTCCTGCTGCTGCTCCGCTGGGGCGACCGCTCGTTCGTCGCCGGCGCGATGGGCCGGACGCTCGCGGCCGAGGAGCGCGTCACGGCGCGGGAGCGCGAGCTCGAGGCGGTACGCGACGTCGCCGCAGCGCTCGCGCGCGCTCGCGAGCCTGAGGAGGTGGCGGCCCCGCTCGTCCGCCGGGTCGCCGGCATGCTCGGAGTCGGCTTCGCCGCCGTGACGGTCGTCGACGGTGCCGAGGCGGTCGGCCTCTACGCCGAGCTGCGTGCCGAGCCCGCCCGCTGGTGGGAGCAGGTTCGAGTCGACCTCCGCAACGAGCCGTCGGGGATCGCAAGCGCGGTCTTCGAGGCGGCGCCGGTGACCGTCTACGACATCGCCGGCTCGACGCTCGTCAGCCGGCGGCTTGCCCGCCTCGTCGGTGCGCAGAGCGGCGCGTGGGTGCCGATGATCGCGGAGGAGCGCGTGATCGGCGTCCTCGTGGTCGCGAGCACGGACGGCCCGCGCACGTTCGCCGCGGACGAGCTGTCGCTCCTGCAGGCGCTTGCTTCGGAAGCGGCCGTCGCGCTCGAGCGGCACCGGTCGGCCGCGGCGCTGCGCGAGGCGCTCGCGGAGAACAGCCGGCGGCTGGAGCAGCAGACGGCGCTGCTCCAGGCGGCGCAGGTCGTCGCGAGCGAGCTGGAGCTCGAGCCGGTGCTCCACCTGCTCGTCGAGGAGGTGACGAAGCTGCTCGCCGCCGACGCCGCCGACTGCTACCTGCTCGACCGCGAGCGCAATGTCCTGCGCTGCGCGGCGGTGCACGGGCTCGACCCTTCCCTCGTCGGCTTCGAGTTCGCGCCCGACCGGGGGATCGCCGAGACGCCGGTGCCGCACCCGGCCTACGACGGCGTCTCGCGGACGCTCGTCGCGCCGATGGGCTGGGGCGGCGAGACGCTCGGCGTGATCGGCGTCGGCAGCCACGACGAGGCGCGTGCGTTCGACGCCGACGACGCCGACATGCTGGAGGCGTTCGCGTCGCTCGCCTCGCTCGCGCTCCGCAACGCCGAGACGTTCGCCGAGCGCGCGCACCAGGCCCGCGTGCAGCGCGGCTTCTACCGGATCGCGTCGCTGCTCGGCCAGCCGCTGTCGCTCCAGGAGACGTACGACGCGGCCGCGCAGGCCGCTGCGGAGGCGCTCGGCGGCGATTTCGCGGCGGTGCTCGGCGAGGGCCCCGGCGGGCTCGGCGTGGTCGGCGGGCACGACGTCCCGCAGGAGGTGCGGGAGCTGCCGGTGCCGGTCGCGCTCGCCGAGGCGGCCGGCGGCGGCCAGGTGCTCGCGGCGTCCGACCTCGCCGCCGACGGCCGGTTCGACGGCTGGGAGGCGGCGCCCTTCGGCTCCCTGCTCGCGATCCCGGTGCGGGGCGAAGGCGCCGGGCTCGTGCTCGTCGGCTTCCGCGAACGGCACGACTTCACCGGGGACGACCTCGAGCTCGCGCAGCAGGTCGCCTCCGCTTCACGCGGCGCGCTCGAGCGCAGCCGGCTGTTCGAGGCGGAGCGGACGGCGCGCTCGCTCTCGCAGAAGCTCGCTCGCACCGGCCGGCTGCTCGCAACCGAGCTCGACCCGGTCGCGGTGCTCGAGGCGCTCGTCGGCGAGGCCGCCGAGCTGCTCGACGCGGACGCGGCCGCGCTTGCGGCGCTGGACGGCGACGACATCGTGATCACCGCGGCCTCCGGCGAGGGCGCCGGCGCCGCCCGCGGCGCGCGTGCACCGCTCGCGGGATGGCTCGCCGGCGACGTCGTCCAGTCGCGCGCCCCGATCGTCCACGACGACGTGGCGCGCAGCGAAGGCCTGGTCGCGTCCGATCCGCTGCTCGCGCTCGGCCATGCCGCCTACCTCGGCGTCCCGCTCGTCGGCCGTGAAGGGGCCGTGCAGGGCGTCCTCGCCGTCTACGCGCGGGCGCCGCGCCGCTGGCGGGAGGAGGAGGCGGAGGCCCTCGCGGCGCTGGCCGCGAGCGCAGCGGTCGCGCTGACGAACGCCGAGCTCTACCAGCGGGTCGCGGTCGAGCGCGAGCAGAGCGTCGCGATCCTGGCGAACATCGCCGACGGGATCGTCGCGGTCGACCGCGAGGGGTGCGTCGTCCTGTGGAACCGCGCCGCCGAGGAGATCACCGGTGTCCCGGCTGCGGAGGCGGTGGGGCGCACGCCGGCGCAGGTGCTGCAGCGCGAGCTTGCATCCGAGACGGGCGGAACGAGCCGGCTCGTGTCGATCGCGCGCGGCGACGAGGCCGTGTGGCTGTCGCTCTCGGAGGCGGTGATGCGCGACCCGGCGGGGGCGGTGGCGGGCCGGATCTTCGCGTTCCGCGACATCTCGTCCGAGCACGCGGTCGAGCAGATGAAGACCGACTTCGTCTCGACCGTGTCGCTCGAGCTGCGCACGCCGGTGACCTCGATCTACGGCTTCGCGCAGACCCTGCTCCGCGAGGACGTCGGCTTCGACGACGCGGAACGGCGCGTGTTTCTCGAGTTCATCGCGCGCGAGTCGGAGCGGCTGACGGCGATCGTCGACGCGCTCGTCAACGTCGCGCAGCTCGACACCGGCGACCTCGCGGTGTCGCTCGAGCCGACCGACGTCCGGGCGGTCGTGCGGGAGGTCGTGACGGCGGCCGCGACGGGGGAGGACGAGCACCGGTTCGTCGCGGAGCTGAACGGCGAGACCGGGGACGCGCAGGCCGACCCGGGGAAGCTGCGGCAGGTGCTCGACGAGCTCGTCTCGAACGCGGTCAAGTACTCGCCCGGCGGCGGCACCGTCACCGTGTCCGCGATCCGCCGCGGCGCCGCGGTCGAGGTCGCGGTGGCCGACGAGGGCATCGGCATCGCGCCGTCCGAGCGCGACCGCATCTTCACCAAGTTCTACAAGGCGGGCGAGGGGCAAGGCCCCGGCCTGGGGCTCTTCATCGCGCGCGGCATCGTCAGCGAGATGGGCGGCCGCATGTGGGTCGAGTCCGAGGAGGGCCGCGGTTCGCGGTTTGTGTTCGAGTTGCCCGTCTCCGGGAACGTATGACGCGATCGACGATGGCGACGCGCGTTCTGGTGATCGACGACGAGGAGCCGATCCGGCTGCTCTGCCGTGTGAACCTCGAGGCGGAGGGGATGCAGGTGGTCGAGGCGGCGGACGGCCGGAGCGGGCTCGACGCGGCGCGGGCGGCGGTGCCGGACGTGGTGCTGCTCGACGTGATGATGCCGGGCCTCGACGGCTGGCGCGTCGCCGAGGAGCTGCTCGACGACCCCCGGACGGAGGCGATCCCGATCGTGTTCCTGACCGCGCGCGCGGAGCTGCGCGACCGGGCGCGCGGCATCGACCTGGGCGGCGTCGACTACGTGACGAAGCCGTTCAACCCCGTCGACCTGGCGCCGCTCGTGCGCGCGCTGCTCGACCGCGTCGGCCGCGGTGAGCGGGACGCCCTGCGCCGCGAGAAGCTGACCGAGCTCCGCGCGCTGCTCTAGCGGCTACTCGCGCGCCGTCTGCGCGAGCAGGATCGCGACGAGCACGACGGCGGCCCCGGCGAGCTGCACGCCGTCGAGCGACTCGCCGAGCCAGACCCAGCCGACGAGCGCGCCGACGACCGGCTCGATCATCGCCACGATCCCGACGGTCGTCGCACTCAGGTGCCGGAGCGCGCTGACGAGCAGGAAGAACGGCACGATCGTGCCGAGCACGATCATCCAGAGCGCCAGCAGCCAGACCGGAGCGCTGTGGTCGGAGAGGTGGCCGCCGAGGCTCGTCACCTCGGTCAGGCTCCCCGTCGGGAACGACCACCACGGAACGACGATCGCCCAGAACAGCGACGCGAAGAGGAAGCCCCACGCAAGCAGCGACACCGGGTCGCGGCCGCCGACGACGTGCTCGGCGAGCAGCACGTACAGCGCGTAGGCGAACGCGCCTCCGAGCGCGAACACGAGGCCCGACGTCGACAGCTGCGCGCCGCCGCCGAACGCGTCGACGATGAGCCCGAGCCCGGTCAGCGCGAGCGCGAGCGCGACCCAGATCCGGCGCCGGACGTGCGCACGCTGCACGAACCGCGCCCACAGCGCGACGAGGAGCGGCGCCAGGTACTCGACGAGGAGCGCGATCCCGATCGCGAGCCGGGCGATGGCGAGGAAGTAGAAGAACTGGACGAGCGCGAGGCCGCCGACGCCGAACAGGACGACGTACGGGAGCTCGCGCCGCGTGAGCGGCAGCCGGCCGGGCGCCGTGACGGCCAGGATCGCGACGAGGCCGGCGGCGGCCCCGAGCGACCGCACCTGCGCCAGCCGCTCCGACGAGAGGCCGCTCGCGAGGATCGTCTTCGACACGGCGCCGTTCACGCCCCAGAGGACGCCGGCGGTCGCGGCCATCAGGTACCCGAGCCGCGGATGCCGGTGCCGCGCCGGCGCGACGGGGAAGGCCGCTTCACTCAATCCGCGCTCCGGCCAGGACGGCCCTCACGCTTCGTGCTGAGCTCCGTCGAGCCCTCGCTCATGGGGGCGCAGCCGGATGCCGTCTCTACACTCAACGCCAGCGGGACGTAGCTCAGCCTGGTCAGAGCGCCGCCTTTGGGAGGCGGAAGCCGTCGGTTCGAATCCGACCGTCCCGATCGCCGCGGCTAGGACAGCTGCCATTCGCCGCCGCGGAGCAGCGGCACGGTCTCGCCCGACGCGGTGACGCCGTCGATCTCGACCTCGTCGGAGCCGATCATGAAGTCGGTGTGGATCGACGAGTGGTTGACGCCCCGGGCGTGCCGCTCCTCGGGCTCGAGCGACGCCGCCGACGGCACTGCCTGGACGATCGAGGTGCCGAGCGCGATGTGCGAGGAAGCATTCTCGTCGAAGAGCGTGTTGTAGAAGACGAGACCGGTCTCACCGACCGCGGAGGTGCGGTCGACGAGCGCGACTTCGCCGAGCCTTCCGGCGCCGTCGTCCGTCGCGGCGTGCGTGCGGATCACGTCCTCGCCCGACTCGGCGTGGATCTCCGTCACGCGGCCCCCGGCGAACGACACGCGGAGCCCCCGGACGATGTTGCCCTGGAGCTGCAGCGGCAGCGTCGCGCTCACGGTGCCTTCGGTCCGGCGCGCGTCGGGGGTCGTGTAGACCTCCTCCGTGGGCATGTTCGCGACGTGCGTGATCCCGTTCGCGTCGTCGCGCGCCCCCTGCCACGTGCTGTCGCGATGGAGGCCGACCGTCAGGTCGGTCCCGGGCCCGCGGTAGCGCAGGTGGTCGAAGCGCCGCTCGTTGAGGGCGGCGGCGCGCGCCTCGAGGCGGTCGACGTGTGCGTGCCAGGCGGCGACGGGGTCGGGCGTGTCGAGGCGCACGGTGTGGCACACGGCCTCCCACAGGCGTTCGAGGTCGGGTTCCCCGAAGACCGTCTCGGCCCAGCCGGCGTTCGGGTAGGAGACGATCGCCCAGTTGCAGAGGCCGTCGGTCAGCTTCAGCCATTCGGCCACGGCATCGCGCATGCGGGCCTTGCCGACCCGCGTCCCGTCGAGGTCGGCGAAGAGCTCCGGCTCGGGGTTGCCGGTGATCGCGCACGCTGCCGCGTGCACCTCGCCGAAGCGTCGGTAGCGCTCGACGAGCCACGGCGGGGAGTAGGAGAGCACGTCGTCGCTCGCGCCCTCGATCAGCGCCCGCCGCACGTGCTGGTCGCTGTAGAGGACGTCGACGTAGGACGCGCCGGCGGCGTAGGCCTCCCGCGTGACCTCCCGCACGAGCGGGGCGTGCTCCACGAGGCCGTCGACGCACACGACCTGCCCGGGCTGGACGTTCATCCCCACCCGGACGACGAGGCGCGCGTACTTCGCGAGGCGATCGTTTTCGGCCGTCACGGGGCGAAACGATAGTCGCCGCGCCGATCTCACCGGAGTTGACCGTACACTGTCGCGCCGTGAAGCGTTTCGCCGTGATCGCCGCGCTCGCCCTCACCGCCGCCGCCTGCGGCGGCGGCGGCAGCAGCACGACCCTGTACACGAAGCCGGCGACGAGCGCGTGCCTGACCAAGGCGGGCCTGAAGGTGCTGCCGGTCTCGAACGCGTCCGACTTCGTCGCCAACTCCGCGACGGGCGGCGCCCTGCGCGTCAAGCCGCACGGGAACGAGGTCACGGTCTCCTTCGGCCTCACGTTCCAGGACGCGAGCAACATCGACCAGGCCTACCAGCGCTTCCATGCGGCGAACGTCGGCCTGCCGGACGTGCTGAAGACGCAGAACAACGCCGTGATGCTCTGGCACCTGCACCCGAGCCAGGCGGACATCGACCTCGTCACGGGCTGCCTCAAGGGCTAGCGCCCGCCGGCTAGCTCTCCTCTTCGAGGAAGCGCCGGAACCAGTAGAGGAAGACCACGAACAGGACGATCGCCTGCTCGCTGGCCATCGTCACGCCGGCGATCTCCTGGTCGGTGAGCGGCGAGAGCCCGAAGACGCGCGGCCGCACGTGCACGTAGAACGGGTAGACCGCCTTCGGCAGGAGCGCGAACAGCAGCCCGAGCGGCGAGGCGAGAACGAACGCCGCGAAGGCGTACGCGGCGCGGGCGCCCGACGGCAGCCGCCGCGGCACGCTCTGGAGGATCGGCCACCAGAAGAGAAGGCCGGTGCCGAAGTAGCACGCGTGCTCGATGTGGACGAGCCAGCGCTGGTGGTGCAGCGCCGCGTCGTAGACGGCGGGGATGTGCCAGAAGAAGTAGTTGAGAAGCCAGGCCGGCAGGGCGACCGCGGGATGCACGGCGATCCGCCAGGCCCGCCACCGCGCGAGCCACTCCGCCATCGGCCGTGAGATCCCGAGCACGGCGAAGAGCGGGGCCCACTCGGCGAGGATCACGTTCTGCAGGAGGTGCGCGGTCAACAGGTAGTGGAGACCGAGGTGGTGGAGGGGCGTCCAGAAGGCGCACGCCAGCAGGAGCATCGAGCCGGCGAAGCAGAGGATCTGCCGGCGGCGCGCCCCGAACCGCCGCAGCGCGACGACGTAGAGCAGCGTCAGCGCGGGGATGACGGCGACCGTGTCGACGTCCGCCTGGAGCGCGTACGGGGAGGTGGTGTGGGCGAGGAGCACCGCGGCTACGCTAGTCGCGCTCGCGCGGGTGTAGCTCAATGGTAGAGCTCCAGCCTTCCAAGCTGGCTACGCGGGTTCGATTCCCGCCACCCGCTTTCTCGGCCCTGCCGGGTTGCCGCAGGATGCGCACTGTGCGCATCAGGCGCGCCCCGGATGCAGCTCCGGGCGCGGCGCGCTACGAGTCGCGGTGGAGGATCCGATGGAGATCTGGGATGAGCGCGTTCGGCTGCAGGACGCGCGACAGCGCATCGTGCGCCTCCAACAGGCGTTCGAGCCGTGGCATCTGAACGCAGCCGACGAGGAGGAAGAGAAACGCGAGGCGGAGCGGCCGTTGGCGCGCCGGCGTCCCGACCTGCACTGGCGCCGCCACCTGCTGACGCACTAGGTGTGGACGAGCCCCGAGGGAAGGCTCAGGACCGTCTGCTTCGCGGTGCCCGACGTGCCCGTGACGGCGGCGACGATCGTGTGGTCGACGTCTGCAGCGGTGAGCGTGTAGCTGCCCGTCGTCTGGCCGGCGATCGCAGCGCAGGCCCGCCCGTTCGTGTTGCAGCGGAGCCAGGCAAAGGTCGTCGCGGCCGGCGTCGCCGACCATGCCGGCGCCTGGGCGGTGAGCGCCGTGCCGACGGCCGCGTCGCCGGCGAGGCCGGTCTGGCCCGTCGCGGCGAGCGGCGAGCTCTTCGCGGCGACGAGCCCGGCGACGGCCGCATACGCCGGCGTCGTGCCGGTGGAGTCGGTGGCGCGGACGGTCAGTGCGAGCGAGTGGCCGGCGTCTGCAGCGACCTCGGTGTAGGTCGACTTGGTCGCGCCGTGGATCGAGCTGCAGTGGGCGGCGTTCGCATCGCAGCGGTACCACTGGAACGTGTAGGCGATTGTGCCGCCCGAGGTCCAGGTGCCCGGGAACCCGGTCAGCTTCTTGCCCTGCTGCAGCGTTCCCGTCACCGTCGGTGCGGCGCTCAGCACCGGCCCGGGCGCCTGGCGGACGACGTCGCTGCGAAGCGTGAGGACCGTCTGCTTCATCGTGCCCGCGGTGGCCGTGACGGAGGCCATGATCGTGAAGCCGAGGTCGGCGGTGGTGAGCGTGTAGCTCGCGGCGGTCTGACCGGCGATCGCGGCGCAGGCGCGGCCGTTCGCGTTGCAGCGGAGCCATGCGTACGTGGTGGCGGTCGGCGTCGCCGACCAGGCGGCGGCCTGGACGTCGATCGCGGTGCCGACGATCGGGTCGCCGGCGAGCACCGGCTGCGCGGTCGCGACGAGCGTCGAGGTCGCGGCCGCCACGAGCCCGGCGACGGGCGCATAGGCGGGTGTCGTCCCGTTTGCATCGGTCGCCGCGACGGTCACGCCGAGCGAGTGGCCGACGTCCTTCGCGACCTCCGTGTAGGTCGCCTTCGTCGAGCCGTGGATCGAGCTGCAGTGCGCGGCGTTCGCGTCACAGCGGAACCACTGGAAGTGGTACGAGATCGTCCCGGAGCCGAGCCACGTGCCGGTGAGCGCGGTGAGCTTCTTCCCGGCCTGAAGCGTTCCGGTCACCGTCGGCCCGGCCGTCGCAGACGGTCCGGCCGCCGCGCCGGCCCCGCCGACGGCGAGCAGAGCCGCCGTGAGCGCGCAGGCGGCGGCGATCGCACGGTTCCGCATGCCGGTCATCGGATCACTCTTCGCTAAAGCCGGCCTAAGTCTTGCCAGTATGCGGCGATGCAGGAGCTCGACGAGGCGATCCGGCGCGCGACCGGCGCCCGCCCACTGGGGTACGAGCCGCGTGCGGGCGGCTATTCGACGGCGGACCGCTACGCGGTCGGGCTCGCCGACGGCCGCTCGGTGTTCGTCAAGTCGTCCGCGACCGAGAACCTGGCCGGCTGGATCCGCCGCGAGCACGAGGTGTACGCGGCGCTCGACGGCACGTTCATGCCGGCGCTCCTCGGCTTCGACGACGACGGCGAGCGCGCGACGCTCGTGCTCGAGGACCTGAGCGGCGCGGACTGGACGGTGCGGTGGGACGACGCGCGGATCGGGGCGGTCCGCGAGGCGGTCGCCGGGCTCGGGGAGTGCGCGGCGCCGCCCGGCACTCCCCGTGGGCGGGATGCGTTCTCCGACTTCTGGGACCGCTGGCGCGTCGTCGAGGCCGACCCGGGGCCGTTCCTCTCGCTCGGCCTGCGCGACGGCGCGTGGCTCGAGCGCGCGCTGCCGGTGCTGCTCGAGGCCGTGTCCGACGACGTGGGCGCCGGCGACCGCGTCTGCCACATGGACCTGCGGAGCGACAACATGTGCTTCCGCGACGGCCGCGCGATCCTCGTCGACTGGAACTGGACCTGCCTCGCCGACCCGCGGCTCGACCTGGCGGGCTGGGCGCCGAGCCTCCACTGCGAGGGCGGCCCGCCGCCCTGGGAGATCCTCGAGGGCGCCGGGGCGCTGGCGGCGCTGGTCGGCGGGGTCTGGGCGGCGATCGCCGGCCTGCCGCCCCAGCCGACCGCACCGAACGTCCGCGCGCTGCAACGGCGGCAGCTCGCCGTCGCGCTCGACTGGATCGACCGTGAGCTCTTCTAGCGGAGCTTGTCGGCGAACGGCTCGAGCTCGTGCGCGTGCAGCCCGATCTGGCCGGCCTCGATCGCGGACTTCACCTCGCGTGCGAGCGCGAGCGCCTCGCTCTCCTGCTCGGGCTCGAGCACGGTCGACATGCTCGCGACGACGCCGTTCCCCTCGTGGAGCTGGATGTCGACGGTCGTCAGCTGGGACTTGTCGTCGTAGTAGGCGTCGTCCGGCACGCCGACCCAGACGGTCACCGTGCCGCCGCTCGGCAGGGACGCGTGCTCGACAACCGGGCTCTCGCGAAGGCTCATGGTGTGCGAACCGTACAACGTCCGACCGGGCCGGGACGATGGAACGGTGACTCCCGAGCGCGTCGTCGACCTGCGCCCGAAGACGATCCTCCGCATTCTCGGCATCGTGCTCGTCGTCGCGGTGTCGCTCGAGGTGATCTGGATCTCACGGCACGTGATCGCCTGGATCCTGATCGCGCTCTTCCTGGCGCTCGCGCTCGATCCGCTCGTCGGCTCGATCCAGCGCCGCATGCACGTCAACCGTGCGTCGGCGATCGGGATCGCCTACATCGTCGTGCTCGCGATCGTGGTTGCGATCGGGGCGACGTTCGTGCCGAAGCTCGTCGACGAGGTGAACGGGTTCGCGCAGGCGACGCCGGGCTACGTGCACGACCTGACGCACGGGCGCGGCCGGCTCGGGTTCCTCGAGCGGAAGTACCACATCGTCGAGAAGGTCCGCCAGCAGGTGCAGAACGGCGGCGCCAGCCGGGTCCTCGGGCTCTCGGGCGCCGCCCTCAGCGTCACGAAGAGCGTGATCACCGCGATCGCCGCGACCGTGACCATCGTCTTCCTGACGTTCTTCATGCTGCTCGAGGGGCGCGACTGGGCGGAGCGGTTCTACGGCCTGCTGCCGGAGGCGTCGCAGCCGCGCTGGCGCAAGCTCGGCGACGACATCTACCGGACGGTCGGCGGCTACATCACCGGGAACCTGCTGATCAGCGTGATCGCGGGCGTGTCGATCACGATCGTGCTGGTTGCGATGGGCGTGCCGTACGCGGTCGCGCTCGGGCTGCTCGTGGCGGTTCTCGACCTGATCCCGCTGGCGGGGGCGACGGTCGCCGGGATCATCGTCTGCCTCGTGGCGTTCCTGCACTCGATCCCGGCGGGGGTCGTCGTGCTCGTGTTCTTCATCCTCTACCAGCAGCTCGAGAACCACTTCCTGCAGCCCGTGATCTACGGCCGGACGGTGCAGCTCTCGCCGCTCGTCGTGCTCGTGTCGGTGCTCGTGGGCGCCGAGCTCGCGGGCATTCTGGGCGCCCTGGCGGCGATCCCGGTCGCCGGCGCGCTGCAGGTGGTGATCCGGGACCAGCTCGCCTATCGCCGCGGGATGCGCCCTACGGGACTCGCGCCCGCGGAGCCGTAGGACCCACGAGGCCGAAAGATCCTCCTTATGGAGCATGCGGCGGACCGCCCGACCCGCAATCCTCCCCGGATGCTTCGCAAGCTCGTCGCGGTGGCGGCCGTCGCGGCGCTGGCGACGGCGGCGGCGAGCCCGGTCGCGCGCTCCGCGACGGGCACGCGGCACGCCTCGCTGAGCGCGCTCGAGTCCGGCGTGCTTCAGCAGCTGAACCAGATCCGGGCCGAGCACGGCCTGGCGGCGCTGCGCGCCAGCCCGTCGCTCGACGCCTCCGCCGCGCAGCACACGAAGGAGATGGGCGTCGACGGCTACTTCGCGCACAACTCGTTCGACGGGACGGCCTTCTGGAAGCGGATCCAGCGCTGGTACGACTCGACCGACTACGGCTACTGGTCGGTCGGCGAGAACCTGCTCTGGTCGTCGCCGGACGTCGACGCCTCCGCGGCGCTGAAGCTCTGGATGAGCTCGCCGGACCACCGTGCGAACATCCTCGCCCCCCGCTGGCGCGAGATCGGCATCTCCGCCATGCACTTCACGGCCGCCCCCGGCGCCTTCAGAGACAAGCCGGTCACGATCATCACGACCGACTTCGGCGTCCGCCGCTAACCGAGATACCGTTCTCGGTACGCGCCCGTAGCTCAGTGGAAGAGCGGCGGCCTTCTAAGCCGTTGGTCGGGGGTTCGAATCCTCCCGGGCGCACTGTTGATGCGGCTCTGAGTCGCGCCTCCGCGCGATAGTCGGGATCCAGTCAGGATGGAGTGCGGCTTCGCGTTTGGGCGGACCCCGACCGTTCGACGCGCTGGGTCGCCGAGAGCGGCGGTTCGATGCCCCGTCGGGGAAAGTCGCTTACCATCCGCATCAGCAAAGCCCCTGAGGCGAGTAGCGGTTGCTGAGCGTGACACTGCGGTGGAAGGAGGAACTTGTGACCCTTCCGGTCAGCCCACCTTCGCGGCACCGATTCTCGCTGCCGGAGGAGCCGGGAAGGCGGATGGCAACGCAGTCGCTGCTGATGGTGGCCGCGACGGTGGCCGCGGCAGTCATCGCCGGGATCATCGGAACGTTCCTACAGTTCGTCGTGTTCGATCTCGGGGAGCAAGAGCTGCTGACCGAGGCCGGTTGGTGGGGCTACGTTGCAGCTGTCCTCCTGCTCGCGCTGATGGTGCTGCCGCCTGTCACGGGGATCGCCCTCGGCGTCCGTGCGCGTCGCCTTGGCGAGCGTCGCTTCGGAACCACGGCGATGATCGTCAACGCCGCGGTTGCCACGTATCTCGTCTTCACGGTCACCGCCACCCTCCTGTTCGGCTGACGCTCCGCGATTCGCTTCTTCCAGCAGCTTCGCTCGGCTGCGCGAGCGTGCTGAGGCGCGAAATCGGCGCTATCGCCCGCCCGACGCAGCCCCCGGTCGCCCTGCGGCTTGCACGCGAATCGGCTTTGCTACGGGCGACGACCGCGACAGACCGCGTCAGCTACCCGTCTTCTCCGACGCCGTGGGTCGGGGGTTCGAATCCTCCCGGGCGCACCTCTCGATCCACGGATGGCCGGGGTGGACACGCTCGAGCAGCCCCGCCAGGTACCG
>Ga0335071_10001298_pt1 | contig 26898 bp, 22 predicted proteins | sample Lox_Sample_15_FD_206724 | JGI IMG/M metagenome (GOLD analysis project Ga0335071, IMG submission 206724) | Soil microbial communities from Loxahatchee National Wildlife Refuge, Florida, United States - Lox_Sample_1.5 | ecosystem: Environmental > Terrestrial > Soil > Wetlands | place: USA...
TTAATGCACCGGTAATGCAAGGCCCGAAATACCCGAAAGGAGAAGGCCCTGGAGCCTCGGAAGAACCGAGTGACTCCGGGGCCTTCAGATGGTCGGGGCGACTGGATTTGAACCAGCGACCACTTGCACCCCAAGCAAGTGCGCTACCAGGCTGCGCTACGCCCCGGAAACTGCAGGGCGGGATTGGTATCACCGCGAAACCCTTGGGTCAACTGAAGATGCCGGCGTCCACTCCGGGGCCTTCGGCGGTGCGGTTCTACAAATCCGCCCGCTCGGTCCCTCGACTACCGGGCTCCCTAAGGACGCTTCGCTCGAACCGGGAGAGAATGGCTGGGGCCGGACCCGCAGCGTCGCTCCGGGCGATGCACCGACGTGCGCGGCCACTGCTGACCTAACAAGGCCCGGGACAAGCCCCCGGTCTCGGTGCAGGAGAGGTCTCAGCACTCCGCGAGCGATGCTCCGCCAGTTGGGCGAGCGAACGGAGCCGGAGGGCGGGCGCGGAGTTCGAGCTCTTGCCGAGCCCCCTTGACCGGTGGTACGAGGCGCTTTTGTGGCCTGGACCACCGACGGGCGACCCGTCGTTGCACCCTCGCCCGGTCCTCGTTGCCCGTGAGAAGAATTGGGGTGGGCGACCCTCAACCCGCCCACCCCACGCCGAACCGCTGGATCAGGGCGTGCACTCCGCTTGGTCGTAACAGGCGGTGACGTCCTCGATCACCTGGTCGATGTTGCCGCACGTAACGCCGACCGCGCAGTTCAGCAGCTCCTGCTGATGGGGGCAGGTGCCCGTGTCGCAGCGAGCGAGGCAGTCCGAGTAGCTGTCGTAATTCGAATTGCCGAACATCTCTGCGACCTGCGCTCCCGTGTACCCGAGATGGTCGGCGCAGTCGAACAGGTGGTGACAGGCGTCGCTGCACGACGCGTCTCCGCCCCCCCCTCCACCCCCACAGCCCGCGAGCACTACCACCGAAACAACCGAGATCGCCACGAACACGCTCTTCACGTTATGTGACATTGGTCGGTCCTGGTGGTGTACGGCGCTGAGGCGCCACGCCGCACAGCACCCGCCCGGGTGGCGTTCGTCACTCCCGTGATGGCGCTCGGGGTGAGGCGCGACACCCAACCCCTTGGAATGACGACGGCTCGGAAGGTGGCCCGGGGTTGGCGGTCACTTGACGAGCGGCGCCACCTTTTTGAACGCCGGGGTGCCCGCCTCTCCGAGCAGGTCGAAGATGGCGGTCTCGGCGGTTGTAACCACCGCACCCGCGTCGCGGCAGAGTTCGAGGCCCACTCGCCGGTGTTCCTCGGTCCGGCTGGCGACGGCGTCGGCGCAGACCTGAACCTCGAATCCAGCGGCGGCGAGGTCGCGGGCCGTCTGGAAAACGCAGACGTGGGCCTCCATCCCGGCGATGACGATCTGCCGGCGGCCGGTGGCGGCGAGCGCGGCGGCGAAGGCGGGGTCGGGAGCGCAGGAGAAGTGCATCTTGGCGAAGGGCGGGCCTTTCAGGGCCTCGCGCAGGGCGGGCAGGGTGGGGCCGAGGCCCTTGGGGTACTGCTCGGTGGCGAGCACCGGGATGCCCAGCTCGCGACCGGCGCCGGCCAGGGCCCGGGCGTACTTCACGAGGCGCTCGAGGGCGTCGGGGGGCATGGCGGCGGCGAGTCGCTCCTGGACGTCCACGATGAGGACGGCGGTTCGGGCAGGATGGAGCTTCACGGTCGGTACCATGGGGACCTCCTCAGATGGCATACCCCGCCGCCCCAGCCGCGGCGGCGGCCTCCGGGTCGATGGCCACGTCCACGCAGTAGACCGTCCCGGAGGCGAAGGCCCGCTCCAGGGCGGGGACGAGGTCGCGCGGGTCGTCGACGTGCTCGCCGTCCCCACCGAGCGCCGTCACCACCTTGTCGTAGCGGGTGGGGGCGAGCTTGGTGGCCACGGCCCGGTCCTCGCCGTACATGGCCTTCTGCGGCACGGCGATCTGCCCCCAGGCGGCGTCGTTGCCCACCACCACCACCATGGGCAGCCGGAAGCGGACGGCGGTCTCGAAGTCCATGCCGTTCAGGCCGAAGGCGCCATCGCCCTGGATGACGCAGACGGGCCGCTCGGGGGCGGCGAGTTTGCTGGCGATGGCGAAGGGGGAGCCGACCCCCAGGCATCCGAGCGGGCCGGGGTCGAGCCAGCGGCCGGGCCGGGGGAGGCGGATGACCTTGGCGGCCACGGCCACCACGTTCCCGCCGTCGGCCACCCAGGTGAGGTCGCCGGCGCGGGAGGCGACCTCGTCGAGCGCCCGCGCCAGCCGGAAGTGGTGGATGGGGCGCGCCTCGCTCTCCTCGTACACCCGTTGGCGCCGCGCCCGCTCCTCCTCCCGCTCGCGCAAGAAGCGGCGCCAGGCGGGGGGGGCGAGGCCGGCCCGGGCGTGGGCGGAGAGCTCGGCCAGCACGCTGCGCGAATCCCCGACGATGCCGAGCTCGATGGGGCGGTTGCGACCGATCTCGGCGGCGTCGCCGTCGACCTGAACGACCCGGGCGCCGTGGGCGAAGGTGGGCTCGGTGCCGTAGCCGACGCGGAAGTCGAGGGGCGTGCCCACGACGAGCACCAGGTCGGCGGCGGCCAGGGCCTCCTTGCGCGAGCCGTGGAAGAAGGAGGGGTGGTCGGGGGCGAGGCAGCCGCGCCCCATGCCGTTCAGGTACACGGGGATCTGGGTCCGATCCGCCAGGCGGGCCAGGGCCTCGGCGGCGTCGTCCCACCAGATGGACGACCCACCGATGAGGACCGGCCGCTCGGCGGAGGCGATCAGCTCGAGCGCCCGCCCCAGGAGTTCCGGGTCGCCCGGCGTCCGCGCCTCGGTCCGGTACCCCACCTGAGCATCGACCAGGCCCTCGTCGGCGCCGTTCGAGAGCACATCCCAGGGGATCTCCAGGAAGACGGGGCCGGGGCGGCCGGTGCGGGCCACCCGGAAGGCGCGGGCCAGGAAGCTCGGGACGAGCTCGGTGGTGGGGACCCGGTCGGACCACTTGGTGATTCCGGCGAAGAGCTGGGTCTGGGGCATCTCCTGCAGGGAGCCGCGCCCCTGGTTGAAGGTGGGAGCGGCACCGCCGAGGACGAGGAGGGGCACGCTGGCGGCCCAGGCGTTGGCCACGGCCGTGACGGTTCCGGTCACGCCCGGGCCGGCGGTGACGATGGCCACGCCCAGGCTGCGTCTAAGCCGCGCCCAGGCGTCGGCGGCGTGGGCGGCCGCCTGCTCGTGGCGGGTGTCGACGAGCTGCACGCCCTCCTCGACGCAGCCGGCGTAGATGGGGGCGACGTGAAGGCCCGAGAGGGTGAAGGCGGTGGTGACGCCCTCACGCCGCAGCATCCGGGCCACCATCCGACCGCCGGTGAGGGTTTCCATCGCCAGGCCTCCCGCAGATCGCCGAGCTGCCCATATTACGAAAACGCCCCGCGGGCCTCACGGGCACGCGGGGCGTCGCGCCGGCTTTGGGCCGCGGCGGGGCTAGTTCCGGTAGCGGGAGAGTCCGGCCGGCAGATCGGCCAGGGGAGGGAACTGCTTGTCGGGGTGGAGCTTGCCCAGCTTGGCGTAGTTCTGCTCCTCGGTCTCGGGGCGGTTGGGGTCGGGGATGCAGCAGTCGACCGGGCACACCGCCGCGCACGCCTCCTCGTCGTGGAAGCCCACGCACTCGGTGCACTTGTCGGGGTCGATGAGGTAGATGTCGTCCCCTTGGCTGATGGCGGAGTTGGGGCACTCCGGCTCGCAGGCGCCGCAGTTGATGCACTCCTCGGTGATGACCGTCGCCATGGTTTTCCTCGCTGCTTTTTAAGGAAGGCCGGACCTCCGGCGGCACCGATCGTAGCGCCTGTGGCGCCCGCCGGGTAGCCCCGGCACCAACGGCAAAAGGGCGGCGCCCGGGTGTGCGCCGCCCTCCTCAAGCCTTCGGGATTTCGGGTGGTTCCGGGCTACTTGACGCAGCAGTCGACCGGGCAGACGCCCGCGCACGAGGGGCTGTCGGCGTGGCCGACGCACTCGGTGCACTTGGTCTGATCGATGACGTAGATATCAGCGCCCTGGCTGATGGCGGAATTGGGGCACTCCGGCTCGCAGGCGCCGCAGTTGATGCACTCCTCGGTGATCTTCAAGGCCATGGGGCTTCCTTGTCTCCGTGCCCGACGGATGCGGGCGACCGCGCGACTTATCCGATCGCCGGCCGGTGCGAGTCAAGGGAGGGTGGGTGTTCTTTTCGGCGCGGCCGGGCGCCGCGCGCAGAGAATGCACGAACGGTCGTTTCAGAGCGTGGGCGGCCCGCGCTCCGGGCCGCCTACACCGGCCACGTGGCGGCGGTCCTCGTCCACCTCCTCGGCCAGCCGGGACAGGACCGAGAGCGCCCCGGCCACGAGCCCGGCGGCCGCGGCGGCGAGCAGGCCGAGCAGCCGGTCGCGCCGTGCCGCCGCCAGGGAGAGGGCCACCGCCCGCCGCTCGTCGTAGGCCATCCACTGCCGCTCGGCCTGCTCGCCCCGGAGCGTCTGCACGAACGACTCCCCGGCGGCGCGCCCGGCGGCGGCCAGCTCGGCGAGGCGCCGCTCTCCCTCGACCACGCGCACGCTGGCGTGGACTGCCACGCCCAGGCCGAGTAGGGCGATGGGCGCGCAGCAGAGGGCGATGCGGAGGCGGGACATGTCTTGACTGGCGGGCGAGGCCAGAGGATACCCGTCCGTGGCGGTCGGGGGCAACGCTCTCACCTAAAGGAAAATGGCCAAGCCCTATCATCCCCGGGATCACTACTTCCGGCAGGCGAAAAAGGAGGGGCTCCGGGCCCGGTCGGCCTTCAAGCTCGTGGAGATCCTGCGCCGCCACCGGCTGGTGAGGCGCGGCGACGCGGTCCTCGATCTGGGGGCCGCGCCCGGGGGCTTCCTCCAGGTCCTGGCCGAGGAGGTGGGCGAGCACGGGGCGGCGGTGGGGGTGGACCGGGAGCCCATCCGAGATCTGCATGTACCTTGGGTGAAGACGGCCGTGGTCGACCTCCTCGCTCCCGAGGCGCTGGAGCAGATCCGCGCCCTCCACCCGGGCCGCTTTGGGCTTGTGACGAGCGACATGGCGCCGCGGACCATCGGGGTGAAGCTGACGGACGAGGCGCGCTCCCTGGAGCTGGTGCGGGCGGCGCTGGGGGTGGCGGAGGCGACCCTCTCCCGCGGGGGGGCGCTCGTCGCCAAGGTGTTCATGGGGGGTGAGTTCCCGGCCTTGCGGAAGGAGTTCGCCGGCCGGTTCCTGGAGGTGCACGTGGTCCGGCCCCAGGCGACGAGGGAGCACAGCTACGAGGTGTACCTCGTGGGAAAGGGGTTCCGGGGCCCCCCGCCCCAGGGCCAGATCCGCTAAGGTAGGGCGCCCATGGCCACGCTTCTCCAGGAGTTGCAGGCCCGCGAGTTCTTCCACGACGCCACTCCCGGCCTGGCCGAGCGGCTGGCCCAAGGACCCATCACCGGATACGTCGGCTTCGATCCCACCGCCGACTCGCTCCACGTCGGCAACCTCGTCCCGGTGATGGCTCTCGCCTGGCTGCAGCGCCTCGGGGGCACGCCCATCGTGCTCGTCGGCGGCGGCACCGGGATGGTGGGCGACCCGAGTGGCAAGCGGAGCGAGCGGCCGGTCCTCTCGGTGGAGCAGATCGATCACAACGCCGAGCGGCAGCGGTCCCAGCTCACCCGCTTCCTCCACTTCGAAGGGAAGAACGCCGCCCGGGTGCGGAACAACGCCGATTGGCTCCGGCCGCTCGGGCTCATGGAGTTCCTGCGGGACGCCGGCAAGCACTTCACCGTCAACTACATGCTGGACAAGGAATCGGTGCGGAGCCGGATGGACACGGGCCTCTCCTTCACCGAGTTCAGCTACATGCTGGTGCAGGCCTACGACTTCTGGCACCTGTGGAGGACGGAGGGGTGCGAGCTGCAGATGGGCGGCAGCGACCAGTGGGGGAACATCACCGCCGGGGCCGAGCTCATCGCCCGCAAGGAAGGGGGGGCGGCCCACGGGCTGGTCCTGCCGCTCCTCACCACCGCCGCCGGGGCCAAGTTCGGCAAGAGCGAGGAGGGGGCGGTCTACCTCGACCCGCACAAGACCTCCCCCTACCGCTTCTACCAGTTCTGGCTGAACAGCGACGACCGCGACGTGGGCCGCTGGCTCCGCTTCTTCACCTTCTTCCCGGTGGAGGAGGTGGGAGCGATCCTGGGCGAGCACGAGCGGGACCCCGGCAAGCGGGTGGCGCAGCGGCGACTGGCCGACGAGATGACCGGGCGGATCCACGGGCCGGAGGTGCTCGCGAGCGTCATCGAGGCGAGCCAGCTGCTCTTCGGCGGGGCCGACCTGCGTGCCGCCGGTCCGCAGGTCTTCGCGGTTTTGGCCCGGGAGATCCCGGCGGTGAAGGTGCCGCGCGCCGAGCTGGCCGGGATGGGGGTGCTCGAGGCGCTGGTCCGCTCCGGCCTGGCCTCGTCGAAGGGGGACGCGCGCCGCGGCCTGCAGGGGAAGGGCTTCAGCGTGAACGGCGAGGTGCCGGCCCCGGAGCGGACGCTCGGCGCTGGCGACCTCCTCCACGGCGGCTACGTGATGCTGCAGAAGGGCAAGCGGAACCACGCCCTCCTGGTGGCGGAGTAGGCGGGGCGGGGCCGGGGAGCGCGGGCGGGAAAGGGGCCGGGCCGGCTACAGGTCCCCGAGCCGCTCCTGCACCCGGACGATGGCCCGCGCCTTTCCGCTCTCCTCGTCGAGGTCCAGGATGGCTCCCTGGAGCCAGACGTCGCCCCGGGCCGGTTCGAACGCCGAGGGCCTCTGGGTGAGGAACCGCTCGAGCACCGGCTCCTTCTTCATCCCGATGATGGAGTCGTTGGGGCCGCACATGCCCACGTCGGTGATGAAGGCGGTGCCGCCGGGGAGGATCCGCTCGTCGGAGGTCTGCACGTGGGTGTGGGTCCCCACCACCGCCGAGACCCGGCCGTCGAGGAAGACGGCCATGGCCGCCTTCTCGCTGGTCGCTTCGCAGTGCATGTCCACGAGGACGGCGACGGCTCCGGCGGCCCGGAGGGCAGCGAGCTCCGCCTCGGCGGTGCGGAAGGGGTCGTCGAGGTTCTTCATGAAGACCCGCCCCTCCACGTTCAAGACCCCGAGCTTGCGTCCGTCCGGTGTCTCGATGACGGCCCGGCCTCGCCCGGGCGAGCCGGGCGGGTAATTGGCCGGGCGGAGGAGGCGGGCGCCGGGCCGCTCCAGGTAGGGGATGATCTCCCGCTTGGCCCAGATGTGGTTGCCGCTCGTGAGCAGGTCCACCTCGGCGGCGAGCAGCTCCTCGGCCGCGTCGGGGGTGATGCCGGCGCCTCCGGCGGCGTTCTCGCCGTTCACCACCACGAGGTCGATGCCCTGGCCGACGATGAGGCGGGGCACGCATCGGACCACCGCCTGGCGGCCCGGCTTGCCGAAGACGTCTCCCAGGAAGAGGACCTTCAAGGCGCGGGGGGGGGAGCGAGGGGGGGGCTGGCCTCGCGGGGGAAGGTGAGGGTTCGGGACTCGGTGACGATGGCGTCGAGCCGGGCGTCGTGCGGCTCCGAGGGGATCTGGGGGAGAAGCTGGACGTCGAAGGCCAGCCCCACGCGCCGCGCCCGGGCCATGTCGCGCAGGGTGGCATCGTAGTACCCGCCGCCGCGCCCGAGCCGGTGCCCTCCCTCGGAGAAGCCGATCCCGGGCAGGATCACGCAGTCGATGTCGGCCGGGTCCACTGCCGGTGCGCTCGCGGGGGGTTCTCGTGCGCCCAGGGGGCCGCGCACCAGCTCGCGCGGCGAGCAGCGGGCGAAGGCGAGCCGTCGGGTGCCGGGCACCGAGCGCGGGTAGACCGGGCGCACGGTCCCGAGGAGGCTCGCGAGCTCGAGCGCGTCCACCTCGGTGCCGAGCGGCGCGTAGACGGCCACGATCCGGGCCTTGGCCACGATGGGCAGCTCGAGGGCGCGGCGGGCGATGATGGACGAGCGTGCGGCCCGCTCCTCGGGCGAGAGCCGTGCCCGCTCGGCGATGAGCGTGGAGCGGAGCGCGCGCTTGCGCTCGGTGAGGCTCTCCTTCGCGGCGCTCAGGTCGAATCCTCCGGCGAGGGCGAAAAAAAGAGCCCCCCGCGTGAGCCGTGTGGCCCGGTTGCTTGGACCTGTATTTCTACAGGTGGGGCACCCGGTACACCAGCGTCCGTAGGCTTCTCCCTCGTTACTCGGGAGCTTGCTCATGGACGCGGCTGAGCGCTCCGCTTGGCTAAAAGACGGCCCAAACGACGCGAGGCCCAATCACGAACCCGGCAGGGGGCAGCTACAGCACCTGATGACAAAGAGCTAACCCCGCGTAACCACGCGGAGAATTATCGATACTGATCCTAGGGAAGCGAGCCGACGGTGTCAAGCCAGCACCTGTGTACCTACGGGTAGAATGGCGCGATGGTACGGCGTCGACTGGCGTTTCCGGCGCTCCTCGCCGTGCTCTTTGCGGGGCGTCTCGTGGCGCGGGGGGACTCCTTCGGTTGGGCATTGGTTCCGGGGGATGCGTCCCGGGGCTCGCCGCGGGGGGCGCTGGTCCTGGCGCGAGACGAGCCCGGGGGGCGGGGGGTCGGGCGAGCGCGTTCGAAGGTGCCGGCCATCGCCGGGCGCTACGGCTCGCCGCTCGGAGAGGTGGCGATCCTCGTGAAGGGCGCGGCCGTCACGGGAACGCTCCTCGCGCCCGGGTCGGCCTGCGCCTTCCACGCCGGGGAGGAGGTCTTGCGCGGCACGGTGCTCGACGACTCGGTGGCCGGGCAGCTCCGGGTGTGCCTGGGCGGCGACGGTTGCCGGGTGGCCGAGGCCTGGGGAGAGGCGGTGCTCCTGGCCGGGCCGGGGGGCCTTTCCGGCGCGGTGCACGTGGCGGAGCAGAACTGCACCGCGCCGCTCGGGCCGAAGGGCGGGGTGTCCTTGAGCCGGCTCGACTCCGGGGGGCATCCCGGTGAAGCCGACCGGGGCGAGGGCGCCCGCGCGCATCGCGAGCGGGCCCGGGTGATCGCCAGGGACGGAGCGGCCTGGCTCAGGGAGGGCAATTTCGAGGCGGCCCGCAAGCGGTTCCTGGAGGCGCTGGAGGTGGATCCGGGCTATCCGGAGGCGCTGAACGGGGTGGGGGTCACCTACCGGATGCGCAATGACCTCGAGGCAGCGCTCGGCTGGTACAAGAAGGCGCTCGGGGTCGACCCGGACTTCGGCGATGCCTACTACAACATGGCCTGTGTCTACGCGCTGAAGGGCGACCGGGCCCTGGCCCTGCGGTACCTGCAGATCGCGGCCATGAACGGCTACGCCACCGCCGAGGGGATCGAGGCCGACCCGGACCTGGCCTCGCTTCACGACGAGCCCGGCTACCGGGCGCTGGTCAAGGCGCGCCTGTGACCGGGCCTGGGCTGCCGCAGATCCCGGGGTATGCGCTCGAGCGGCTGGTGGGCCGGGGGGGCATGGCCGAGGTCTGGCAGGCTCGGGCGCTCACCGGCAAGGAGGCCGGGCGCACGGTGGCCCTGAAGCGGCTCTTGCCGGAGCTGTCCCGGGACGCCGACTACGTGGCCCTCTTCCGGCAGGAGGCGGAGGTGACCCGGAGGCTTCGTCACCCGGCCATCGTCGAGGTCCTGGAGGCGGGGGTGGCCGAGGGGGTGCCTTTCCTGGCCATGGAGTTCGTGGACGGTCGGAACCTGCGCCAGATCCTGGCCCAGTGCGCCGGCCGGGGCATCCTCCTGCCGATCGACTTCGCCGCCTACCTGGCCCATGTCATCGCCACCGCCCTCGCCCATGCCCACGAGGGCTTTGACGAGCAGGGGCGGCTTCTCGGCATCGTCCACAACGACGTGTCGCCCTCGAACGTCTTCATCTCTCGGCTCGGGGAGGTGAAGCTCGGCGACTTCGGGGTGGCCCGGGTCCTGCCGGGCAGTCCGCAGGCTCTCGTCGACCCGGGGCTGGCAAAGGCAGCGGTCGGGCCGGCGCTGCCCGGGGCGTTCGGGAAGATCCAGTACCTGGCGCCGGAGCTGGTGCGGGGGGGCCGGCCGACGCCGGCGAGCGATCTCTTCGCCCTGGGGGCGGTCTTCTACGAGCTCCTCACCAACGAGCGCGCCTTCCCCGGCCGGGACGTGAACGAGGTGGGCCAGAAGATCCTGGCCTCCGAGCGGCCGGCGCCCTCCTCGAAGAGGCCGGAGGTGCCGGTGGAACTCGACGCCTTGGCGCTCTCCTGCCTGCAGCGGGAGCCGGGCCGGCGCATCGCCACTGCGTCGGTCTTCGCCGCCGAGGTGGCGGCGAACTACGACCCGGCGGTCGGCACCCCGCTCGCCATTGCCGCGGTGGTGCGGGGGTTGTTCGGCGTGGAGGGCTGACCGGCCGCGCTCGGGTGGGGCCTTAGGCGGGGATGGCCGTCCGGACCCGCTCGACGAGGGGGGGGATGATGCGCAGGGCCGCCTCGATCTCCCCGGGGGTGGTGGTGAAGCCGAGCGAGAAGCGGATGGTGGAGCGGGCCTCCTCTTCGGGGAGCCCCAGGGCGAGGAGGACGCCGGAGGGGGTGGTCGAGCCGGAGTGGCAGGCGGCCCCGGCGCTGGCGCAGACGCCCTCGAGGTCCATGGCCATGAGCAGGGCCTCGGCATCGGCGCCGAGGAAGGTGATGGAGGAGGTGTTGGGCAGGCGGGGTGCCAAGGCTCCGTTCACCCGCGTCTCCGGCACGGCCTGGCACAGGCCGCGCTCCAGCCGGTCGCGGAGGGCGCGGAGGCGCTCGGAGAGGGCCGGGCGATCGCGCACCGCGGCGGCGAGGCCGGCGGCGAGCCCGCACAGGCCGGGGAGGTTCTCGGTGCCGCCCCGCCGGCCGCGTTCCTGCTCGCCGCCGAGGAGCGGGGCGAGCCTCAGCCCCGGCGCGACCCACAGCGCGCCAGCCCCGCGTGGCCCGCCGAACTTCTGGCCGGTGATGGCCACGAGGTCGGCCCCCAGCTCGCGCAGATCGAGGGGGAGCTTTCCCGCGGCCTGGACGGCGTCGCAGAAGAGCAGTGCGCCCGCCTGCCGGGCGCAGAGGGCGAGCTCGTTTACCGGCAGCACCACCCCGGTCTCGTTGTTGGCCAGCATGGTGCAGCACAGGGCCACGTCGGGGCCCAGGGCGGCGCGGAACGTCTCCACGTCCACGAGCCCGCTGTGGTCGACGGGGAGGACGGTGAGCGGCACGCCCTCCCCTGCCAGGGCCCGGGCGAGCGACAGAACGCACGGGTGCTCGACGGCGGTGACGAGCAGGCGCCGCCGGCCGGCGGGGGCCGCGCAAAGCGCGCCGCGGATGGCGAGGGCGGCGGCCTCGGTGGCCCCGGAGGTGAAGACGATCTCCGCGGGGCGGGCGCCGAGGGCGCCTGCCACCTCGGCGCGGGCGCCGTCGAGCAGGTCGCGGGCGGCGCGGCCGGCGGCGTGGACCGAGCTGGGGTTGCCGAAGACCGGCAGGGCCCGCTCGACCGCGGCCACGGATTCCGGGCGCATGGGGGTGATGGCGTTGTGGTCGAGGTAGATCACGACATCCGCGCAGCGCGGACCAGCTTCTTCCCCTTGCGGGCCTTCACTCCGAAGGCGTCCAGGAAGGCGCGCACCACCTCTTCCTTGAGCCGCTTCTTGGCGACGGGGCCGAGGCCCTTCACCAGGAGGCGCGCCCCGGCCATGGTGCCGTGGCCCCCGGCCGAGCCACCCTTGGCCTCGATCACCTCGCGGATGAGCCGGCCGGCGTTCATGCGCCGGTCGCCGGTGCGGATGGAATAGTAGAGCGCGTCCTCGTACTCGCCGAAGGCGAGCGACCAGCGCATCTGCCCGAGGGACATGAACCGCTCCGCCACCTCGGCCACCATGTCCGGGGCGTAGATCTCGGCCAGGTCGCAGACCACGGCGTCGTCGTAGACGAGGGCCTTCTCGATGGCCAGGTGGTAGAGGCGGAAGTAGTCGGCCGGGAGCTTCGGGTGCTCGATGTCGGCGAGCGCCTCCTTGTCGACCATGGGGAACAGCCACAGGTAGGCATCGACGTCCTGCGGGGTGGTCTGCCGGCCGAGGTCGCGGGTGTCGGCCTTGAGCCCGTAGAACAGGGCGGTGGCGATGTCCGGCGGCAGCTTCAGCCCGCTGGCGCGGAAGTAGCCGACGAGGAGGGTGGAGGTGGCGCCGATGGGGCCGCCCACGTCGGCGACCGGTGCGAGGTGCGAGTCGGGCCGCTCCGGGTGGTGGTCGATGACCACGTCGGGGAAGTGGCGGGCGGGAAGCGAGTGGTTGCCCTGCTCCGGCTGGGTGTCGACCATGCAGATGAGGTCGTAGTCGTCGAAGTCGACGCGGGCGATGGGGACCACCGGGAGCTTCAGCACCTTGATGAGCGCTCGGTTTTCGGACCGGCCGACGATGCCGCCGTAGGCGACCTCGGCCTCGACCGCGGCCAGCTTGCCGAGCAGGTAGCCGAGCGCCACCCCCGCGGCCAGGGAGTCCGGGTCGGGGTTGTCGTGGGTGAGGATGAGGGCCCGGTCGTGGCCGCGGGCGTACTCGACGAGCCGGTCGAGCTTCGCCCGGGTCTCGTCGACCGCACGCGGGTAGAGGGCCATCCGGGCGGTGCGCATCACCGGGCGGGCTCGGGATCCCGGGGGCTCTTCGGGGCCTTCGGACATGGACGAGGAAGCCTTCATGCGCGGACGAGGCGGCGGAGGGCCTCGATGTTCTCCTTGAAGCGCGATTCGGTCTCGACGAAGCCCGGCGTCTCCGCGAAGCGGGCGTCGTTCACGAGCAGGCGGAAGGGGGCGAGTCCCATGGCGCCGCGGCCGATGTGCTCGTGGCGGTCCACCCGGCACCCCAGCGGCTTTTGCGAGTCGTTGAGGTGAAAGGCGGCGACGTTCTTGAGCCCGACGGTGGCGTCGAGCTCCTCCATGGTGCGCTCGTAGCCGTCCTCGGTGCGCATGTCGTAGCCAGCCGCGAAGAGGTGGCAGGTGTCGACGCAGACGGCGGTCCTCCGCCGGGCCCGGGGGGAGAGGCCGGCCCGCATCTCGGCCACCTGCTCGAAGCGCCATCCGAGGCTACTCCCCTGGCCGGCGGTGGTCTCGAGGAGCAGCCGCACCTTGCCGGGCACCTTGGAAAGCGCCCGCTCCATCGCCTGGGTCACGAGCCTACCCCCCTTCGATGCGTCCTCGTGGCTCCCCGGGTGGAAGATGAGGGCAGCGATTCCCAGCTGCTCGCAGCGGCCGAGCTCGTCAGCGATCGCCGCCCAGCTCTTGTGGCGGACCTCGCGGTCGGCGGAGGCGCAGTTGATGAGGTAGGACGAGTGGGCGGCCACGGGCTTACCGGTCCGCCGTGCTTCCCCCCGGAATCGCTCGACCTCCTCGTGGTCGAGGGGGCGCGCCGCCCAACCCCGGGCGTTGCGGGTGAAGACCTGGAGGCAATCGGCTCCATCCGCCTCCGCGCGGGCGAAGGCGGTCGAGATCCCGCCGGCGATAGGTTCGTGGGCTCCGAGCAGCATGGAAGGGGCGTACCTATACAATAGCCGGCTCAAGGGTCGCCACGCTCGGCCCAGGGCGTCCCGCCGATGCTGGGATTCCCCTTGCAAACCGAGCGCTTGGCTGAAGCTCAGCCCACCCATCATGGGTCGATCGGCCGTGTGGTAGGGGTGAACACACCCTGCGGAGTGCGGCAGATTGCCGGGCAGTTGACCCCGGAGCGGGTACCCTATTGACCGCTGGAGGGCCTGCTAGCGGGCGGCCTTCCGGGCCCGGGCGGGGGCCTGGGCGAACTGCTTCTCGGCGACGGAGAGCGCGTTGTCGAGGGCTTCGACGGTGAGCTCGCGGAGCACGGTCTCCGGCTGGCGCAGCGACTCGTAGTACCGCTGGCGGTCCGTGGCGTGGATGACGACCGGCAGCTGGTATCCGGCGTGCAACAGGACGAGGTTGCCGATGAGGCGAGCGACCCGGCCGGAGTTCTCGGTGTAGGGAAACACCTGCATGAACCCGTGCTCGAGGCGGGCGGCCTGCTGGATGGGGTGAGCGTTGCGGAACTCGGCGGTCTCGCAGCCGTCGAACAGCCGCTGGAGCAGGGGTGCGATCCGTGGCGGCTGGGCGATGTCGTGGAAGTAGGCGCGGTGGAGCGGCATGTCCTTGCGGTACTCGGCGACATCCCGGCCCTCGATGCCGCGCCCGAGCATCTCGTAGAGCCGCTTGGAAAGGGCGGCGTTGAGCTTCAGCTTCTTCGCCCTCGCCTCCTCGCGCACCGCGTCCAGGGCCGACTTGTGGTTGCGGATCTCGACGAGCGCCGAGACGAAGGTGGCATCGGTGAGGGTGGGTTGAGCGAGGGCGGTGGTGAGCTCCTGGCTCGAGTAGACGACGCCCTCGAGCGCGTTCTCGTGGTAAAGCCAGGACATCTCGTACCGGTGCAGGAAGTCGGCGGCGAGCTCGGGGTCGTGCCGCATCCGCTCGGCGAGATCCTCCATGCGATCGTCGATGTCGACGTATCGGGTCCGCATCTGCTGTATCTCCCGAAGAGAGGGGAAGGTTCCTTGGCTCCTGCCCCTCGATAGCTGCGGGCCGAGACCAGCGCGCCCCCATCGCTGATGTGCCCGAAGCGCCCGAAAACTCGGGCGAATCTAGACCGCCATCCACTCGAAGGTCAACAGATTTGACCTCTTTTCGAGAGGGAACGGACGAGGGTGTAACTTTGTTCCGCGCGGCTCTGCCGCATGACGACCCGCCAGGTCGCCCCCTTTTAAGGCGCAGGCGCCAGTCCGTCGCATCCTGGGCCCGGAGGGATGGGAGAAACGTGCGCGGTCGAGCGCGGGGGGATGCGGCCTACTTTCCGGCCTCGTACGGGGTCAGCCATTCGCGGTACTTCGGCTCCTCGCCGCGGACGGCCCGGAAGAAGACCTCCTGAATGCGCTTGGTCAAGGGTCCGGGCTCGCCCCGGCCGATGCGGCGGTTGTCCACCTCGCGCACCGGCGTCACCTCGGCGGCGGTGCCGGTCATGAAGAGCTCGTCGGCGAGGTACATGCTGTCGCGGGTGAACTTCTCCTCGGAGACGGGGATGCCGAGGTCCTGGGCGATGCGCAGCACCGAGTCGCGGGTGATGCCGGCGAGGACGGCCGAGGAGAGGGGCGGGGTGCGGAGCAGGCCGCCCTTCACGATGAAGAGGTTCTCGCCGGCGCCCTCGGAGACGTAGCCGTCGGTGTCGAGCAGGATGGCCTCGTCATAGCCGGCCAGGGACGCCTCGCGGGTGGCCAGGAAGGAGTTGACGTACTGGCCGGTGATCTTGGCCCGGACCATGGAGACGTTCACGTGCAGGCGGTTGAAGGACGAGACCTTGGCCCGGATGCCGCGCTTGAGACCCTCCTCGGAGAGGTAGGCGCCCCATGGCCAGGCGGCGATCATCACCTGGACCGGGTTCTGGGCGCCGACGCCCAGCGCGCCCGCGCCGGTGAAGGCCAGCGGCCGGATGTAGCCCCCGGGGAGCCGGTTCGAGCGCATCACCTCCAGGCAGGCCTTGTGGAGCTGCTCGGCGGAGAAGGGGATGGGCAGCATGAGGATGTGGGCCGAGTCGTAGAGGCGCTGCAGGTGCTCGCCCAGCCGGAACACGGCCGAGCGCCCGTCGGCGGTCTGGTAGGCGCGGATGCCCTCGAACACGCCGATCCCGTAGTGGAGGGCGTGGGTGAGGACGTGGATCTTGGCCTCGTCGAAGGGGACGAGCTTGCCGTCGAGCCAGAGGGTCTCTGCCTTGATCATGGGTGTGCCCCGTCGGGGTGACGCCGCGAACATGCCTCACCGCCGCGCTGCATTCAATAGCCGTGGAGCGGGGCGGGCGCGGGGAAGGGGCGCACCATGTGCGCGAGGAAGGGGAGGTCGGGGTGGAGCTCGGCCTTGCCGTCGTTCACCGCCCGGGCGAGGTCCTCCCGGTCGGGCACGATGTCGGCCGGCGAGAGCACCCGCTGCAGGGACTTGTGGAGGTGGATGAAGGGCCGATTCCAGGCCACGTTGCCGGCGGCGAGCTGCTGCAGGCCGTACCAGAGCGGCTGGGAGAGCTTGGGGCCGAACCCCTCGAGTGCCAGGACGAAGGCGTTGCGCGACCCGAGCCACCCGCGCTGTACCGCTCCCCAGGCAGCCCGGGCCGGGAGGTTGTCGACGAGCCCGCCGTCGACCAGCCGGAACAGGTCCTCGCGCCGGAAGAGGTCGTCGAGCAGGGCGCGCATGCGCTCGTCGTCCCGGAGGACGTCGTAGTGGATGACGCCGGGGAGGGCCGAGGAGAAACCGACCGCGTCGATGGCGTCGAAGTGGCGGGTGGCCTCCTCGAGGCCGAGGTAGATGCGGGCGAACCGGTCGCGCTGGGCGATGAGCTCCCCCACCGCCTGGAAGACCTCGCCGGCCACCCGGGACACGGCGCTCGCCCGCTCCTCCTGCTCGGGGAGGTCGAGCAGGTGCTCGTAGTAGCTGGGATCGCGGGGGAGGGCGCCGCTGCGGATGCCGGTCACCGAGACGATGAGGGGGATGGCCAGTTCACCCAAGGTGAATGGATGCCCGTCGGGACCCCGCAGGTACTCGCCGATCACGGCCCGCAGGTAGAGGCGCAGGGCGGCGGGGAGGCCGTAGCGAGACTCGCCCTGCAGATAGCGGAAGAGGGTGCGGAAGGACAGCTGGCTCAGGACCGGCTCGACGTCCTCGGCCCGCCAGCGCAGCCGGCGAGCCCGGAACAGGGCCAGGGCAGCGCCCATGCTGGTCCCGGCGAGGAGCCGCGGGGGCAGGGCGTAGCGCTCGAGCAGCTCGAAGGCGCCCAGGTAGCCCCAGGCCACCCCGCCCCCGCCGCCGCACACGAGGACGAGCTCCTTCTGGCACACCTCCCGGTCCAGGGCGGCCGAGCTGAGCCGCCCCTGGCCGGCGGAGAGCGCCCGGGCACGGAACTCCAGGGCGCGCGGCATGAGCTGGGCGGCGAAGCGGAGCGTGGCCCCTCGATCAAGCCGGCCCGAGCCGGTCAGGGCGGGCAGGGCGGCCCGGACCTCCTCGCGGAAGGGGAGGAGGGCCGGGGCGAGGTCGAGGTCCTCTCCGCCGGCCACCCGGACCCGTCCGACCCGTGCCAGGTTGAGTGCGTAGCGGAGCGCCTCCTCGTCCTTTTCGGGCAGCCAGGGTGCGGTGCTGACCACCGAGCGGACCAGGGCCGCCTCGGCCTCCTCGAAGGGGCGCTGTTCCTCCTTGAGGATGTCGAGCTGCGAGTCGTCGGCCTCGTTCACGCCACCACCTCTTCGAAGGCGCCGCGGACGGCGGCGGTGATCCGGTCGTACTCGGTGAGGAAGCGGGCGGCCGCCTCCGGGCCGCCGTAGCCGAGCCGCCGGGCCAGCTGATCCAGTGCCGGCCCGGGCGGGGGGAGGTGGTCGACCGAGTAGTCGTGGACGATGCGCAGCCTGAGGTCGACCCGGCGCAGGAACTGGTAGCCGCCCAGGAGGGCGCGGTAGGTGGGCTCGCGGAGGAGGCCCGCGGCCCTCAGCCGCTCGAGCGCCTCGGGGGTGGAGCCGGTGCGCACGGCGGGGTGGTCGTGGCCGTTCGCGAGCTGCAGGAACTGGGCGGCGAACTCGACGTCCACGAGTCCTCCGTGGCCGGTCTTGGGGTTGCGGCCGCGCTCGGCCTCGTGGGACAGCTCCGCCTCCATCCGCTGCCGCATGCGCCGGACCTCCTCGGCCATGGCCGCGCGGTCGCGCGGGGGGGCGTAGACCGAGGGGAGGATGGCCCGCTGCCAGACCTCGTCGAAGAGGGCGGGATCGCCGGCCACGTGGCGGGCCCGTAGCAGCGCCTGGCGTTCCCAGAGCTGGCTGCGGACCGGCCCGTCGGTGCTGCCGCTGCGAACGGCCTCGCCGGCGTGGTAGCGGATGAACCCCTCCACGCCGATGACGAGCGCCCCCTGGTTGCCGGAGGGGCGAAGCCGGGTATCGATCTGGTAGAGGCGTCCTTCCCGGAGCGGGACCTGGAGGAAGGAGATGAGCCGCTGGGCCAGGCGGGCGTACCGCTCGTGTACCGCGGCCGCCTCGCCGGGGTAGATGAAGATGAGATCCAGGTCGGAGTGGTAGCCGAGCTCGCGGCCCCCGAGCTTGCCCATGCCGATGATCGAGAGCCGCCCCTCGGGCAGGGTGCCGCGGGCCCGGGCCTCCTCCTCGGCCAAGGAGAAGCAGGCCCCGAGGCACACCTCGGCGAGGTCGGAGAGCTGGCGCGACACGGCCGGCAGGTCCAGCTCGCCGGCGATGTCGTGCACGGCGATGCGGAGCACCTCCTGCTCCTTGTAGCGGCGCACCGCCCCGAGCCGGAACTCCAGCAGCTCGTCGGGGTGAAGCCCCTCGGCGGGCGGAAGGAGCCGTTCGGCCACCTCCGCGGCCATGATCTCCCGGGGCTTCTCGAGGATCACCTGCTCCCGGCTGAGGAGGACGTCGAACAGCTCCGGGGTGCGCACGAGGCGCTTGGAGAGGAAGTCGGAGGTGCCGAACAAAGAGAGGAGGAGCCGGCCCACCCGTCGGTGCTCGCGCACGAGCGAGAAGTAGGCCTCGGCGTTGCGCAGGGCGGCGGCGAAGTCGCCGAGCTGGGAGAGGGCCTGGTCGGGATCGGGGGTGCCGAGGGCGTCGGCGAGGAGCCCGGCAGCCTGCCCGGGATCGCCCTGGCGCGAGAAGGGGGTCCGGCGCCGGGCCATGGCGTCGATGGCCGCCAGCACCCGGTCCGGGTCGAGGAAGCCGCGCCGGGTGGCGACCTCCGCCCGGCGGGCGCGTTCCACCTCCGGATCGGCGAGCAGGATGAGCTCCGGGTCGAGCTGCGGCTCCTCGCTGGCGGCGCCGAGGAGGTTCCCGAAGAGGCGCTGGGTGTGCTCGCGGTGGGCGAGGAGGGCGCCCTCGAAGTCGGCCTCGGAGAGGTAGCCCATGCTCCGGGAGAGGCCGCGTCGCTCGCCGGGGCGCGGCAGGCGGTGGGTCTGGGCCCCGTCCAGCATCTGCACCCGGTGCTCGGCCCGGCGCAGGAAGAGGTAGGCGTCGGCGAGCTCGTCGCGGTCCCGGGCCGGGACCACGCCGGCGAAGAGGAGCCGGTCGAGGGCCGGCAGCACCGCTCGCTCGCGCAGGGCCCGCCCCTCCTCGCGCCCGCCGTGGAGCAGCTGCAGGGCGGTGACGAAGAACTCGGCCTCGCGGATCCCGCCCTTGCCGAGCTTCAGGTCGTCCTTGCCCTCGGCGCCGGCGCGGGCGTCGATGCGGGCCTTCATGGCGTGGATCTCCTCGAGCACCGAGAGGTCGAGGCTGCGCCGCCAGACGAACGGCTCCAGGGCCCGCAAGAACTCCTCGCCCACCGACAGGTCGCCGGCCGCCGGCCGGGCTTTCACCAGGGCCGCCCGCTCCCAGGTGCGCCCGAACGACTGGTAGTAGAGCTCGGCGGCGTGGACGCTGTTGACGATGGGCCCGTTCTGGCCGTCCGGGCGGAGGTTCAGGTCGACGCGGAAGACGATCCCGTCCTCGGTGAGCTTGGCGAGGGACTCGGTCACGAGCTCGGCCAGCTTGGCGTAGTAGGCGAAGTGGTTGAGGGGGCGGGGCCCCTCGGTCTGGCCGTCCCGGTCGTAGATGTAGACGAGGTCGATGTCCGAGGAGAAGTTGAGCTCCCGGGCCCCGAGCTTGCCCATGGCCACGGCGCAGAAGCCGGCGCCCGGCTCGCGCGAGGCGAGCCCCTGGGGCGGGCCGTGCTTGGCCCTGAGCCGCCGGTCGTGGAAGCGGATGGCGGCATCGAGGCAGGTGCAGGCCAGGGCGGAGAGCTCCCCGGTGACCTCCCGCACCCTGGCCCGCCGCAGGTCGCGCAAGGAGATGCGCAGGACCTCCCGTCCCCGCACGCGCCGCAGGAGCCGGTGCAGCCCGGGGAGGTCGTCGGGATCGAGCCCGGCCGCCGCCCGCTCGAGGAGCCGGCGCAGGTCGGCCTCGGGGCGGGCCCGGGTGAGCCAGCGCGACCGGGCGGCTCGGCGGAGCAGGTGCGGGGCCCGGGTGAGGAGCGTCGGGAGCAGGCGTGAGCTGCCGCAGAGGAGGATGAGGGCGTCGAGGAGATCCGGCTCCTGGGGCAGGGCCCCCGAGGCGTCGAGGAACCGTTCCAGGCCGGCCAGGCACAGGTCCGGGTCCGGGCTGAGCGCCACCCGCGCCATGAGCCCGTCCAGGTCCGCGACCCGGGTCTTGAGCCGGGCCAGTCGCTCGGCCGACTCGGGCGCGCGCGGCGGCTCGGGGGGTAGGCCGGGGACGCCGTGGGAGGAGGGAAGGGGGAGCACGGGTGCATCATAGGGCGGAACGGCGCTGCCCGCCCCGACCGGTACGAGGCGCCGGAGGGTGTGCTTCGGGGCGACTCGTCCTTCGCCGCCCCTCGCTGGCGGCGGGTCGGCCGGCTCGGGTCAATTCACTCGCGCGGCCGGCAAGGCGAGAGGGCGGGGCCGATCCGCGAACGAGGGGCGCGGACGGGACGGTGGGCGGTCTGGCCCTCGGGCGCGGAGCCGGTGCGAGGGGCGTGTGCGGGTCTTTCGGGCGAGGACCACCTCGATTGGCGGAGCGCCTCCGGGGGCCTCGCCCCGGGCGGCGAACGGACCAAGGGGGCCGAGGAAGGGCGGCGTGGGAAGTTGGCCTGGCCGGGTCGAGGGGGGTGACGGGCATCACACTCCGTGGCCCATATGCGCACGAACCGTGAATGTGGTGGCGAGGCGCACCTCGGCGCTCTGGCGCTTACGGGCCCACCGGGGTTCACCGGATGGAACGCGACGCGAGGGAGGCGGGGCGGGGCGCGTCGCCTTTCGGAGGAAGGCCGCGTCCCGTGGGCGGGGGAGAACCGCTGACAACGCTCGAAGCGCGCTGCTATTGTCGGCCTATCCCCATGGCGTCGCAGCCCCCCGATCCGCAGGACCGGCTCACGCTCGAGCGGAGCCACGCCATGTCGGCGCTCCTGCTCGAGCTCGCCACCATGCCGAGCCGCAGCGAGAGCTGGGAGCGCGTGCTGCGGGCCGGCGAGACGGTGGGCCGATTCGAGCTCGTGCGGGAGATCGGGCGCGGCGGCTTCGGGATCGTCTACGAGGCGCGGGATCGCGAACTGGGCCGCTCGGTGGCCTTCAAGGCGGTGCGTCCGGGTCGCGGGGTGGAGGTGGGGGCCCGGGAGATCCTGCTCCGGGAGGCGGAGTCGATCGCCCAGCTCTCGCACCCCAACCTGGTCACACTCCACGACGTGGGCCGGTGCGAGCAGGGGCCGTACCTGGTCCTGGAGCTGCTGCGGGGCATGACGCTGGCCGAGCGACTCCGGATCGGGCCGCTGCCGGTGGCCGAGGCGCTCAGGGTGGGGATCGACGTGGCCTGCGGCCTCGCCCACGCCCATGCGGCCGGGGTGACCCACCGGGACCTGAAGCCGTCGAACGTCTTCCTCTGCGAGGGAGGCCACGCCAAGGTGCTCGACTTCGGCATGGCCCACGCCTTCGGCCGGCCGCGCACCCTGGGCGGGACCCCGGCCTACATGGCGCCCGAGCAGTGGCGGGAGGGACCGGAGGACGAGCGCACCGACGTCTTCGCGCTGGGGGTGATGGTCTACCAGATGCTCCGGGGCGAGGTGCCGTTCCCGGAGGGGGGGAGGAGCCTGGAGGAGGGGCAGCGACCGGCGCTGGAAGTCCCGGAGTGCCCGGCGCTGGGCGGGCTCGTGGCCCGGATGCTGGAGCGGGACCCGGCCGACCGGCCTCGGGATGCCGCCGAGGTGCTCTCGGCGCTCGTGGCCTTCCGCGACGCGCTCCGCACCGGGGAGGACACCACCGCGCGCTACGCCTTGCCCCCCGGGCCGAGGCGGCCTTCCTGGCCGGTGCTGGCGGCGGCGGCGGTGGTGCTGGTCGCGGCGATGGGGTTGTGGCTCTCCTTTGGGCCGTGGCGGTCGGGGCAGGCGGAGAGGCCGAGCGTGGCCGTCCTGCCCTTCGCGGTCCTTTCCACGAACCCGGACGACCCGTCGCTCTCGGCCGGGATCCACTCCGAGGTGATCACCCGGCTCACCCAGATCGGGGGGATACGGGTCATCGCCCGCAGCTCGGTGCAGGGGTACGCGCCCGGCAATCGGGACCTGAAGGCCATCGCCCGCCAGCTCGGGGTAAAGGCGGTGGTGGAGGGGGAGGTGCAGCGGGACGGCGATCGGCTGCGGATCCAGGCGCACCTCGTCGATCCCATGACCGGCGAGCTGCGCTGGGCCGACCGCTTCGATCGCCGCGCCGACGATCTGTTCGCCCTGCAGAGCGAGGTGGCCCTGGAGGTCGCCGGGGTGCTGGGGGCTCGCCTCACCGCCTCGGAGCGGGAACGGGTGGGGCGCCCGCCCACCCACGACGCGCTGGCTCACCAGCTCTACCTGCGCGCCCTCTACTTCTGGGGGCGGTCCTCCGAGGACGCCGACCGGGGGCGTTCCCAGGAGCTTCTGACCGCGGCGGTGGCGCGCGACCCGCGTTTCGCCCTGGCCCACGCCTGGCTGGCGGTGCTGGACACCGAGCTGGCCAACTCGGGACGGGGGCAATACCCGTTCGATCCCATGTGCGAGGAGGCGGGGCGGCACGCGAGCCGGGCGCTGGAGCTCGATCCGGGGCTCCCCGAAGCGCACGGGGCGCTCGCCGAGGTGCGCTGGGCCTGCGCGGACGACAACCCGGGAGCGCTGGCCGAGTACGAGGTTGAGGCGCGCGGCGCCCCGGGGGATGCGGTGGCCCGGGTCAACGTGGGCTTCACGCGGATGGCCATGGGGCAGTGGAGCGCGGGGGCGGAGGACCTGCGGGCGGCCATGTCCCTCGACCCCCGCTCCTACTTCGTGGCCATGCTGGTGGCCGAGCGGATGATCCAGGTGCGGCGTTTCGACGACGCCGAGCAGGCCTGTCGGCGGGCCCAGGAACTCTCCCCCGGCGACCTGCGCGCCCCCACCACCTGTGCCCTCATCCCCTTCTGGCGCAGCGGGGACCTGGGGCCGGCCCGGGCGGCGCTCGACGCGGCCGTCCAGCAATGGGGCACCTCCGGGGCCGCGGCCACCGCGGCCATCGACCTGCTCTATCTTCTGCCGGAGCGGACGCTGGCGCTCTCCGCCGCCGGTCGCATTCCCGATCCCGTCTCGGAGCGCGATCCGTTCGTCCCGCGGGCGCTCCTCACCGGGGTGGCGCACCTGGCGCTGGGCCAGCTCGGCGAGGCCCAGGCCGATCTTCACTCGGTGGTGGGCCCGCTCGAGTCGGCCGTGGCCGAGCTGCGCCGGCACGAGGATCGCGAGTCGCTGGCGGTAGAGCTGCTCTGGCTGGCCCGGGCCCACGCCGGGGTGGGGCGGGGCGAGGAGGCGATGGGCGAGGCCCGGGAGGCACTTGCGCTCATCCACGACGTGCCCGGCCGGACCTTTGCGCAGGTGGACGCGGCCGAGGTGGCGGTGGCGGCGGGCCACCGCGAGGAGGCGATGGAGCTGCTTGCCGGCGCGCTCGACTCGCCGGGGGGGACCATCACCGTGCCCTCGCTCCACAGCCAGCCCGGTCTGTTCCCGCTGCGCGGCTATCCGCCCTTCGAGGCGCTGGCGGCGCCCCAGCTGGCGGGCCGCTAGGCGGGGCTCTTACTCGGCCTCTCCGCTGGGGGTCTCGTCCCCGTCCTCCTCCGCCGGCAGGGCCCGTCCCGCCCGGGACAGCCCGTGCTGCTTGATCTTCTTGTGCAGGTTGGTGCGCTCGACGCCCAGGGCCTGGGCGGCCTGGGTGATGTTCCAGTCGTGCTCCTCGAGCTTCTTCAGGATGTAGTCCCGCTCCACCAGATCGCGCAGCTCGCGCAGGGGCACCTCGCCGTAGCGGGAGAGATCGGCGGGGCTGCCGCCCGACGTCGGGCTCGGCGGAGGGCGGGCGGCGACGCCCTCGGGGACGTCGTCGGCGGTGATGCGCTCGCCGCTCATGATCACCATCCGCTCGCAGACGTTGCGCAGCTCGCGGACGTTCCCGGGCCAGCGGTAGGTGGCGAGGCGCTGGTAGACCCCGGGGTCGACCGGCTTGGGGCGCATCCCGTTCTCGCGCACCGCGAGGAGGAAGAAGCGCTCGGCGAGGAGGGGCACGTCTTCGAGCCGCTCCCGTAGTGCCGGGGCGCGGAGGGGGACCACGTTCAGCCGGAAGAAGAGGTCCTCGCGGAAGTTCCCCTCTCGCACCTCCGCCTCGAGGTCCTTGTTGCTCGCCGCCACCACCCGCACGTCCACGGTGAGGATCCGCTCGCTGCCCACCCGGGTGATCTCCCCGGTCTGGAGGGCGCGCAGCACCTTGGCCTGGGCGGCGAGGCTCATGTCGCCGATCTCGTCGAGGAAGAGCGTGCCCCCGTCGGCCACCTCGAACTGCCCGCGGCGACGGGCGGCCGCCCCGGAGAAGCTCCCCTTCTCGTGGCCGAACAGCTCGGACTCGATGAGCTCCGAGGGGATGGCGGCGCAGTTCACCTTGACGAAGGGGGCGGTGGACCGCTTGGACTGCTGGTGGATCTCGGCGGCGATGAGTTCCTTGCCGGTGCCCGACTCGCCGGTGATGAGCACCCGGCCGCTCGTGGGCGCCACCTTGGCGATCTCCTCGCGCAGCCGCTTCATGGCCGCGCTCTCGCCCAGCATCTCGTCGGCGAAGCGGCGTTCGCGGGCGGAGAGGGCCTGGACCCTCTCCTCCAGGTTGCGCCGGGAGAGGGCGTTTTGGACCGAGACCAGCACCCGGTCGCGGTCGACCGGCTTGCCGAAGAAGTCGCTGGCCCCGCGCCGCATGGCGTCGACCACGTCGCTCGTGTCGGCGTGGCCGGAGATGACGATCACCGGCAGGTCGCGCCACAGCTCACGGGCCCGGGAGAGAAGCGCCAGCCCGTCCATGCCGGTGAGGCGGATGTCGAAGATGCCGAGGTCGACGGGCTCGGTCTCGAGGAGCTTCAAGGCCTCCTCGGCGCTCTCCGCCTCCTGGACCTCGTACCCTGCGGCCTCGAGGACCATCCGCAGCGTCCGCCGGATGTTCTTCTCGTCGTCGACGACCAGCAGGGTCGGTTTTCGGGCGTCCATGGCTCGCCGATTATAGCGCCCGGGGGAGGGGAGCGGCCTTTCGGGGCGGAGCCCAACCCCGGCCTCGTAGGCCGGGCGCCATCGCCGGCCGGGTGAGGGCGTTCCCCTTCTGGCATAATGGCCGGCCCGTGCGGATCCTCGTCGCGCCCGACTCGTTCAAGGGGAGCCTCTCCGCGGCCCTGGCGGCGGCGGCCATGGCCCGAGGGGTGAAGGCCGTCTTCCCCGCCGCCGAGGTCCGGGAGGTCCCGGTGGCCGACGGCGGCGAGGGGACGGTGGAGGCACTGGTCCGGGCCACCGGCGGTCGGACCGAGACCCGCGCGGTCACCGGGCCGCTGGGGGAGAGGTTGGCCGCGCGGTTCGGGGTGCTCGGGGACGGTGTCACCGCGGTGGTCGAGACCGCAGCCGCCTCGGGGCTGACCCTGCTTGCGGCCGACCGCCGCGATCCGGGGCGCACCACCACCCGCGGCACGGGCGAGCTGGTCCGCGCCGCGCTCGACGCCGGCCTCTCCCGGGTGGTTATCGGCCTCGGCGGCAGCGCCACCAACGACGGCGGCGCGGGCCTGGCCCGGGCCTTGGGCGTCCGCTTCCTCGACGGGAAGGGGCGGGAGCTGCCCGAGGGGGGAGCGGCGCTGGCGGATCTGGCGCGCATCGACCTCGCCGGGCTCGATCCCCGCCTCGGCCGCTGCGAGATGGTCGCGGCTTGTGACGTCGACAACCCGCTCACCGGGCCGGGCGGCGCGTCGGAGGTCTTCGGCCCGCAGAAGGGGGCCACCCCGGAGATGGTCGGGGTGCTCGATGCGGCGCTCATGCGGTTCGCCGAGGTGGCCCGGGAGGCGACCGGGCGGGATGTGAGCCGGGTTCCGGGGGCCGGCGCCGCGGGCGGGCTCGGGGCTGGGCTCCTGCTGTTCACCAAGGCCCAGCTCCGCCCCGGCGTGGAGATCGTGCTCGAGGCGGCCGGATTCGCGCGGCTCCTGGAGGGCGCCGACCTGGTCTTCACCGGCGAGGGGCGGTCCGACCGGCAGACGGCGATGGGAAAGGCGCCGGCGGGGGTGGCCCAGGCGGCGCGCCGGCGGGGCGTGCCGGTCGTCTGTCTCTCGGGCGGGCTCGGGGAGGGGGCCGAGGACCTCCTCGAGATGGGGGTGACCGCCCTGGCCAGCATCGCCCCGGGGCCCATCTCCCTGGAGGAGTGTGTGGGGCGGGCGGCGGAGCTCTTGGAGCGGGCGGTGGCGCGGGCCTGTCGCCTGGTGCGGCTGGGCGCTCTGCTCCGCCCGGGATTTGCTGGCCCGCCCTAGCGAGCCGGGCGCGAGAGCACGACGGTCGACCGGCCCTCGACCGGGATCGACCCGCGCGCCTCGACGAGGTCGCGCTTGAAGTCGGTCGCCCCGGCGGTGTCGAGGAGGATCTCCCAGGCGCGGCCCCAGTCCAGGTCGGGGAGCCGGTAGGTGACGGGGTTGTGGTCGGCATTGAGGAGCACGAGGAGCGTGTCCCCCACGATCCGTTCCCCGCGGGCGTCGAGGGAGCCGATGGTATCGCCCCCGAGGAGGAAGGCGACCGACCGGGCGAAGGGCTCCCGCCAGTCGTCGGCGGTCATCTCGGTGCCGTCCGGCCGGAACCAGGCCAGGTCCTTGAGCGAGGAGTCCCAAAGGTGCGTGCCGCGGAAGAACTCCAGCCGCTGCAGCGCCGGCTGGGAGAGCCGCAGGCGGACGAGCCGGCGGGTGAAGCCGAGCAGGGCCCGGCTGCGATCATCGAGGTTCCAGTCCAGCCAGGAGATCTCGTTGTCCTGGCAGTAGGCGTTGTTGTTGCCGCGCTGGGTGCGGCCCATCTCGTCGCCGGCGGTGATCATGGGGACGCCCTGGGAGACGA
>Ga0335071_10001299_pt1 | contig 26894 bp, 25 predicted proteins | sample Lox_Sample_15_FD_206724 | JGI IMG/M metagenome (GOLD analysis project Ga0335071, IMG submission 206724) | Soil microbial communities from Loxahatchee National Wildlife Refuge, Florida, United States - Lox_Sample_1.5 | ecosystem: Environmental > Terrestrial > Soil > Wetlands | place: USA...
AGACGACAAGCGCCGAGTCGATCTGATGGAAGTGCGCGTGGGCACGGATCCGCGCTACGCGCTCGAGACCCACAAGGGCACGGGATATTACAAGGTCCCGTCATTGAAGGGAGTCTGGTATCGGAGTCCGCTCGAACACAATGGCTCCGTTTTGACGCTCGACGATTGGTTCGATGCAGCTCGGCTTCGAGACGATTACGTGCCCACCGGGTTCAAAGGATATGACGGCCGCGCGCGCGTCGTGAAGGGTCACGTTTACGGTCTGGATCTCTCCCCCCAAGACAAGCAGGCGCTCATCGCCTTTCTCAAGACGCTTTAAACGGTTTCTCAGTGCGTGGTCTTCAGAAATTCGAGCAGGTCCGCCATCTGCTGTTGGCTGATTTGCTTTTCCAGATCCCCTGGCATGGCGGAAACGTTGGTGACATACATCTGTTTGATATCCTTGCGCTGAATGATGTCTTCCTTGCCATCTTCGTGACGTAGAGAAATCGTCGTGGGCGTCTGTGCGCCCAGAACGCCGTCGAGAATTCCACTGGAGGTCTCAACCACGTACGCCTCGTAGCCTTGCGCGATGGTCTTGTTGGGCATCAGGATATCCTCAAGCAGGCTCTTTTTGGGACGATTCTGCACGGTCACGAGGTCGGGCCCGACCTGCGATCCAAGCCCGGCAAAGCGATGGCACTTGATGCAGATGGATTTATAGACGTCCCGGCCGCGAGCGGGATCGGGAGCCAAATCTAGCGCGGTCTCATACTGCTTGACCACCTTCTCGCGTTCGCTTTTGCTTTCATCGAGCAGCGGGCGCGCCGCATCGCGCACGGCCGGGTCCACATTCATGATCAACCGGCGGCGCTGCGTAAACGAAAGCGTCCACGGCTGCACATCGCCGGCCTTGAGCGCGTTGACCAGCAGCCAGACGCGGCTGGGCTCCAGATACATGCCGTTAGCGGCTTCCGTGCGTGCCGACGGCGTGAGCGCGCGCCACTTGGACAGCAGGAACTTGCCCGTGTCATCGCCCTTGATCTTGCCGAACGCGCGAACCGCCGCGGCCTGCACTTGATCGGGTTCGGCTGGATCAATCAATTGCCGCAGCAGTGCCTGTTGCTTTTCGGCACCCGCGATGGCCAGAAGAGTGATGGAATCCGCCCGGAGGTCCGGGTCGGCTTGGCGATCGGCTGCAATCGTGGAAGCATGTTGCAGCGCAGGTGCGGCGTTGGAAGGAAGGCCGCTCATTTCGACCAGCCGCAAAGAAGCGCGGCGAACGGATGGCTGCGGGCTGGCGAACAGTTTGAGGAGCAATTGCCGGCCGGCGCCGAAAGCCTCGGGACCAGTGGCTCTGCCGCGAAGCCCGAGCGCGAGTCCGTCCAGACTCGCTGTCCGCCACCACTCGGCGTTGGCGGCGGTATTACTCGCAACTTTCTCAAGCACGCTTGCGACTTCGGCGGGCTTGTGTCTGGCGCCCACTACGGAAGCGGCCTGGCGGATAAAACTCACGCGGCCCGGTGTCTCGTGCTCGCCTGCGATGGCTTTGGTGTAAAGGCGCGGCGCTTCATCGGACGACGAGCTTAACGCGGCGATCTGCACCCACTTGTCCTCCACGTCCCGCGAAAGCAGTTCGTCGCGCGGCGTGCGAGCCTCTGCCGAGTTCAGCGAACCCAGCGTACACAGCAATTGGAACCGCACCTTGGCATCGGGATCCTTGGCCATCGTGATTAGGGTTCGAACCAGCGCCGGTGAGTCTTTCAAGTGCGGCTCGGCCAGAATGATCGCGTTCTCCCGCACTCCCGCGACGCTGTCGGCAAGACCGGCCTCGATCTCGGCGGGATCGAGCTTTCCCAGCCCATCGAGCGTCCAGAGCGCGTGCAGCCGGCCTACAGGCGATTGGCTCTCGTGCACCAGGCGCACCAGCGCGGGTGCTGTATCCACGGCTTTGCGATCCACCAGCACCCGTTGCGCCGTTCGCCGCCACCAGATGAACGGATTCGCCAGCTCCTGGACAAGTTCCGCATTCGACGCCGCGGCCAAATTGATCGGTTTTCTTGCAGGCGCGTCGTCGGGAACAATGCGATAGATGCGGCCGCGGTCGATCCCCTTGGTCAAGTCCGGCGATTTCTGCGCCTCAGTGGACATCCACTCGGGGTGCTCGATCACCAGGCGGTAGAAATCCATCACATAGAGCGCTCCGTCCGGCCCGGCGTAGAAATTGACGGGCCGGAACCAGGCGTCGGTGGACGCAAGAAACTCGACATCCGGGTGAGCGCGCCGCGCCACGAACGTCGCGCCCGCGTTAACCAGAAGATCCTGATGCACCAGATTGTGTACCGGCTCGGCCACAAACAGCGATCCCCGATAGCACGTGATGCCGCACGCGGAAGTGAATTGACCGACTTCGGTGAGCAACTCGAAACGCGGATGCAGCGTGATCGGATAAACCTTGGCGGCCGCTCCGTGATCGGGAATCTGCTGCATGGCGGAGAAAACGGGTAGATCCGGATTCCGCTCCAAATAGCGGGCGGCGATGACTTCCTCTCGCGCGTGATCGGAGTTGTTGGTTGTAAAGTGATGCCCCCAGTCATCGAAAGCCTGACCGTACTGGGAGCTGCCGGAAAGGGCTTCCACCCGCAAAGCGTCGGGCCGGAAACGGACATCGCGATTGTGTTCTTTGAGAACGGGCGCTTCGGGATGATCGGGGAACCGGATATCGGAGCCGCGATCGCCGAACTGCTTTTTGTAAATGATGGCCGTCGCCGGACCTTCGTGTGCGAGATAGATCCAGTTGTCGAGGCCGTAGACGGGGTTGTTGACCGTATGCTGCGGATTGGTAACGGCAAATCCGGTCAGCACTAGTTTGCGCACGTCGGCTTTGCCGTCGCCCTTGGTGTCCTCGAAGTACCAGACGTTGGGAGCGTCGGTGACCAGGATGCCTTTCTTCCAGCACATCACGCCCGTGGGCATCACCAGATTGTCGGCGAAGACCGTGACGCGGTCGGGAATACCATCTCCGTTGGTGTCTTCCAGGAGCTTCACGCGACCCAGCGGATTGTCGGTGCTGAGCGGGTAACCGCGATCCTCGACTACATACGTCCGGCCCTTCTCATCGATATCCATGGCTACTGGCGATTCCACCATGGGCTCGGAAGCGAACTTCTCGACGTGAAATCCCGGTTCAACCTTGAAGGTCTTGATAGCTTCATCCACGCTGTACGGCGGTCCGGCCTTGCGGCAGCCGGTGACGGCAATGAGCATCACGACGGCCAGGATGATGCAGCAGCGCACGGGTCGGGACGCTATTACGGGACTGGGAGGCATTGACGGATTCTAACGCACGATTCCGCCGCGCAGTGATTTTGGCTGTGGCGACGCGTAGAATCACGAGATGGGCATTCTTCAGCGGTCTTCGGTTTGTTTGATTCCAAGCGTCATATTGTTGTGGGCCGGGGACCTCGAGTGGCCGAAATTTCGCGGGCCAGATGCCAACCCGGTAGTTGCCAACGGGAAACTGCCGGAGAAATGGTCAAAAACGGAAAACGTCGAATGGTCCGTCGAGATTCCGGGGCGGGGGTGGTCATCGCCAATCGTGAACGGGCACAGCGTGTTCCTCACCACGGTGGTGACCGAGGGTAAGTCGAAGCCACCCCAGATCGGGACCGAGTACAGCAATGAGTACGTGGCCGAGTTGATGAAGCAAGGGTTCACCGAGAAAGAGGTTCTCGCAAAGGTAACGGCTCGCGATATCGAATTGCCAAAAGAAGTGATGCTGCACTATTACCTGTACTGTCTCGACATCGAAACAGGTAAGGTGATTTGGAAGCGGGAGTTCTACACAGGCCAACCGCCGGGCGGCCGCCATCGCAAGAACAGCTTTGCCTCGGAAACTCCTGTAACCGATGGGAAGCTGGTCTATGTTTACATCGCAAATCTGGGGCTCTACGCGTACGACATGAAGGGCGGGCAGGTTTGGCACACGCCGCTTGATGCGTATCCGATTTATCTGGACTTCGGGACCGGAGGATCGCCGGCGTTATTCGGCGACATGCTACTAATCGTCAACGACAACGAAAAGCAACAATTCGTCGCGGCATTCGACACAAAGACCGGCAAGCCCGTCTGGCGAACCAACCGTGATCTTGTGGCCAAAGGCGAAGGACCGCCGCGACGGTCGGCGTGGGTGACGCCGTTTGTTTGGAAGACTCCGCAGCGGGCCGAAGTCGTGACCGTCGGCCCCGGAGCGGCCGTGAGCTACGACGCGAACGGCAAGGAGTTGTGGCGCCTCGCCGGCATGTCGGACATTCCGATTCCAAGTCCGTTCGCCTACAACGGCCTGTTGTATATCAATGGCGGAAGAGGAAAACCGCTGTTTGCGATCAAGCCGGGAGCGGCCGGGGATGTGACACCCGGAGAGGATGGAAAAAGCGAGTTTGTCGTGTGGTCGCAGCCGCGCGGAGGCACTTATTTGCCGACGGAGGTGGCATACGACGGGGCGGTGTACGCTTTATCCGAGATCGGGATTTTGAGCAGCTTCGACGCCAAAACGGGGAAGGTGAACTACCGCGCCAGGATTGAGGGCGGCGGTGCATTCACTTCGTCGCCGTGGGCGTATAACGGCAAGGTGTTTTGTCTGAGCGAAGAGGGCAAGACGTTTGTGATTGCCGCAGGCGAGAAATTCGCTTTGCTGGGCAGCAATCTGCTGGACGAAATGGCGCAGGCTACCCCTGCGATTGTCGGCGATCGTCTGTTACTGCGGACCGAGAGCCGGTTGTACTCCATTCGGAGCAAGAACTAACCACTACTTAGGTTTTGCTTTTCCAGTCGTAGAAGCCCGCAGTGAAATCGTGGAGTGACCGAGGTGCTTTTGCATCGCCGAGCTTTTTCAGCAGGCTCTCTCGGTCTGCCGGGCTCCGGTCCTGGCCGAGCTTGAATTTGCCTTCCAGGAGTTCGATCTCCAGTTCGAAACCGATGATGCCTCCCATCAGCCCGTATTTATACGTTTCGTCGACTTTGGCGAAGTCGTAACCGGTACCCTCGTAGTTCTCAAATTTGGCGATCAACTTTGTCAGCAGATCGTTCAATTCCTTCTTGCCTTCCACCGGCCGCAATTTCCCGGTCGCGTGCACCACCGCGAAATTCCACGTCGGCACCACGTTGCCCATCTTTGCGTACCAGGCTGGCGAGATGTATCCATGCGGGCCGTGGAACACGACCACGCCGGTTTGCCGGCCGTCGAGCGCGCTGCTCTGCGGATTCTGGCGCGAAATGTGCCCGCGAATCGTTCCGTAAGTGCCCGCGCTTCGATCGAGGAAAACAGGAATGTGAGTGATTCGCAGCCCCGGCGAAACCGTAACCAGGTCGACGAAGGCGAATTCGTCCATAAAGTCCTGAAGGAACCGGCGGTCCTCCACGAGTTGAGGCTTGGGTATATACAGCGACTCGGCGGCGGCTGCCGCGGTTTGTGCCCTCGCTCCCGCGCTTGCCATGGCGAGGGTGGCGAGCAGATCGCGTCGTTTCATAGCGGGCTCCTTGTCGAGTAGATTAGTATAGTTTCGCTCATTCGAGCGCGATCTGCCCAATGCTGCTCAGCTGCGCCGCCTGGCAAATCCGGTGCGCGAAGCTCTACAATGGGATTTCCAACCCATCATGGCACCGGACGACGCAATCCTGAGGCTTGCGCACCAGATCGATGCAGCCCGCAAAGAAGAGCGCTTTCTGGGCAGTGCCGACGAGGTGGCGAGCCTGCGGCGCCATGGCGCCTCTGAATTGCACCGGATTTGCGCGGATTTCGTTTCCTCCGTGAACAGCAATTTGTCGGACGCCGAACTCGACCTTTCGCCGCCGACTTATGCGCCGGAATGGTATCGGGAACCCTCGGAGAATCTGATCCAGATCGGCTCGCAAGGCCGCCAGATGCAGATCGTATTTAAGGCGCCTTCCGGGCTGGTGTCTACGGAGAAGTACGTGGTCCCGTATATTCTCGAAGGCGAGATTCGCGCGTACAACCAGCGGATGCTGGATCGGTTTGAGATTCGGACTCTATCGCTGTTCTTCTGTGTGGAGGCGGGGGCGGCGAACTGGCGTTACTCCGATTGGCGGAGCCGTCACAGTGGACCGGTAGATCACGGGCTGCTGGCGAGTCTGATGAAACCCCTGTTCTGAACGTCTCTCAATTGACGTTCAGCGTCCTTGTCAGCCAAGCCACCATGTCACCTTTCCAGTGCTGCATTTGGGGAGCGCGCCAACTCCCCATACCGTGCCCGCCGCCTTCGATGGTGATGAGTTCGCAGTTCGCCCTGACTTTCTTCATCGCCGCACACATTTCGGTGGATTGCTCATAAACCACCTAGTCATCTTTCGTCCCGTGAATGCACAAAAACGGTGGCATTCCGCTGCGGACCGCAACAATGGGAGACACCGTTTCGAGTTTCGCCAGGCCCGCTTCGTCGAGTAGGTTCACGCCGAAGAAATGAAAGCCGCCATCGTTTGCTTGGTGCTGGTTGAGGGCGCCATGTTGCAACGTTCCGGATGCTCCTGCCGTAGTTGAGCCAGCTTCCCATAGTCTGTCGGTCCGCAAAAGTCTACTACGGCGGCCACTTGCGTCTCCGGCGTCGCATGAGCTCCCGCGTAGTTTGCGAGAAATCCGCCGGCTGACTCGCCGATCAGCGCGATCTTCGAGACGTCGACGTCGTGAGTGGCAAGGTTGGCAAGCACATCGAACAAGGGGCGGACATTCGTACTCTTGCTTCCTTCATCGAACCCTCCGCCGTGAACGACAATCGCGGCTGGAAAGGGTCCTGGGCCGGCGGGAACATGAAGGTCCAACAACAACGGCGCTGCGCCGGGTCGTCCGTATTCGACATCTTTTTGATGTAATGGCGTGCCGGCGAACGACAGCGCACAGACGAATGCAGCTACAGAGGGAATTCTATCAGCCGTAACAGCGAAAGAAGTCAATGAGTGTTTCGGCCCGCAGCTTGGCAGGGAGTGTCGGCCCTTGCCAACCAAGCCGGTCTATGTCGAAGCCTTCGCTTCGCGAACCGCTGTCGAGCTCGACTCGAATTCGCTCCACTCCATATGGTATGTCCCGGCTACGCGATAAGGATTCGCTGGCTCAAACATGACTCGCTTGCCGATTCGCCTGATATTCTTCACGCGCTCACCGGCATTGAATCGCTCGATATGATTGCCGTCGGTGCTTCGCGCCGACGTGGGTCGATCAAAGATTCGAGTTTCCATCGAGGTCCTCCGTGATACAGGGGCAATCTGACTCAGCAAATCAATGCCCAGAAAGAAAGCTGGCAATCAATGTCGCACCCACAACTGAGTTGTGTCAAAAATCTCTACACGCGATGTCTATGGTTAAGAAGATAGTGGTCAAGCCCTTACTGTCATTGTTCACCCTTGGCTGCGTGGAATGAGTTGAGCATCCGCGGCTGAATGACAAGGAAACTAATTCACGGGCAATCTTTACCTTGGGGAAAAAATCAGCAGCCTACCCACGATAACACCCAGGGTTATCTACTATGCGAGCCAGTCAACGACGCCCGCCGATGCCGGCACTCAAGTGGTCAATCACCGTCATTGTTACCCAATTTCAGTATTGGCTGACTGGGATTCGCACTGTACTCTGTTACCACGATGAAAGTCAGCTTGCGCAATACCGATCGCCAGCTATCCGCATTTCGAGGAATCGTTCGCTTCTCTGCGATTCTGCTCGCTCTTGGGCTTTCCAACCTATCGGCACAGGGGACGTTCGGCCACCTTGCTTACGGAGGCGGCTGGCAAACAACCTTTCTTATCGTCAACCAGGATCCGGCTACGGAAGCTAACGTGAGTCTGTCGTTCTACTCGGATATCGGAACGGCTTTGGCTCCTCCCGTCAATGGCGGTACGCCGATGTCTGTTTACTCGTTCTCGGTTCCGCCAAACGGTTCGACTTCGATCGTGCTTCCCGACAACGGAGGCTCCGCATCAACCGAAGGATGGGCCAGCCTGAACGTGAGCAACAGTCCGGCAGTGAGCGGTCAGGCAATCTTCCGGCAGAATGCGGTGGGTTCGCGGCCGGCTTTGGAAGCTGCCGTACCGTTCACCAGCGGTACACCTCTATGCCTGGTCCCGTTCGCGAACGTCACTCCGACGCACTCGATCTTAGTGCCGTTCGACAACACCAACGGATTGCATGTAACCGCGTTCGCATTTGCCAACACGACTTCGGCTGCCATGTCGGTTCCCATCGAATTTGACGATCCATCCGGAGCGGCCATCACAACTGGCACGCTCAATCTGGGCGCGCTGTTTCACTCATCGTTCGTTTCAACCGCCAAATATCCGGCGACAAGCGGCAAGTCCGGAGTTTTGCGCATCACCTTGCCGGCGGGTGCGAATCTTGGCGACCTGAGCGTTCTCGCGCTGCTCGCCGATTCATCGAGCGGTACACTCACCACTCTCATCCCCATTACGCAGTAGCGGAACTCGATCCACGGATGCGGCCCGTTCCAGGCCGTGCATCCGCGCCGATTCCACAAGGTGAATTTAGTATCATATCGTTAATGGCGCAGCGGGAAATTATGGAAGCCCCGCCGGCGGTGCTCGCTCCTCCCGTGGCATTTGCGAAACTGGCGGCACTCGAGTCGGCGCTGGGCTCTGCCATTCGCGGCAAAGCCGAAGTTGTACGGCTTTCCCTCGTCTGCCTGCTGGCCCGCGGGCATTTACTGATCGAAGATGTTCCTGGTGTCGGAAAAACCACGTTGGCGCAAGCCTTAGCCCGATCCGTCGATTGCAGTTTTCATCGCTTGCAATTCACCAGCGATATGCTTCCGAGCGACGTGCTCGGCGTCACCATTTACAACGCTCATTCCGAAGCGTTCGAATTTAAGCCCGGCCCGATTTTTACCAATTTTCTGTTGGCCGACGAGATCAACCGTACCACTCCCAAAACCCAGTCGGCGCTGCTCGAAGCCATGAATGAACGCCAGGTGACCATCGATGGACGCTCGCATTCCCTGCCCACGCCTTTCATGGTAATTGCGACGCAGAACCCGGTAGAGCACCACGGCACTTATCCTCTGCCCGAGTCGCAGCTCGATCGCTTCCTTATGCGGCTGCGCGTAGGATATCCCGATAGCGCGAGCGAGCGCGAGATTCTGCGAAACTTTGCGGAACCCGGCGCCGTGATAGATCCGGTCGTATCCACCGACGATGTGCTTCCCCTCCAGGCCATGGTGCACCGCGTCTCCGTGGATGAGTCACTGGTCGATTACATGCTGGCTATAGTGGAAAGAACCCGGACGCACGAGTCTTTGGCGTTGGGGGTCAGCCCACGCGGCTCGCAGGCGCTCTATCGCGCGGTACAAGCACTCGCGCTCGCCGAGGGCCGTGATTATGTTATTCCCGACGACGTCAAGCGGCTGGCCGGCCCCGTTTGCGCGCATCGCATAGTCGTCAACGCGCGCGCCGCTCTGGCACAGCGCCGCGGCGATCTGGGAGACCGCATTATTGAAGAAATTTTGAGTCAGGTTGACGTTCCTTTGTAGTCCGACATCCCCTTCATGAAAACTGCCATCATCGGTCTGCCCATGGTAGGCAAGACCTCTCTATTTACTATTCTGACCGGCGCTCACCAGGACACGCGCCTCGGCTCAACGGCCGCGCGAACGGGCGTCTCCAAGGTTCCCGATGCGCGCCTCGACGCGCTCGCCAAGATCTTTGAACCGCCCAAGATCACCTACGCTACCGTCGAGTACGTCGACTTCCCCGCGATTTCGAAGGAGCATCTGCGCGATCCCAGTTATCTCGCCGGACTCCGCGTGGCGGATGCCTTTGCGCATGTGGTCCGTCTCTTCCAGGACCAAACTGTTCCTCACGAGAAAGGTTCCGTCGATCCGGTGCGCGACATCGACGATGTAGAGACCGAGCTGATCTTGAGTGACCTCGTCGTCGTGGAAAAGCGCCTGGAGCGCGTCGACAAAGATCGCAAGAAGGTCAAGAATCCGGAGCTCGATCACGAGTTCGAGCTATTGGAAAGGTGCAAGACAATGCTCGAGGCGAACCAGCCTCTGCGCCAACTCGAACTGGATGCCGAAGGCGAGAAACGTATTCGTGGCTTCCAGTTTCTCTCACAGAAGCCCATGCTCTATGTACTCAACATTGGCGAGAACGATGCCGCGCGGTTGCACGAAATCGAGGAGCAATATCGCACGGGTCCGTTGAAAGGCCGCGCGCACACCGATTTCACCGCCGTGTGCGGGAAGGTGGAAGCTGAACTGGCCGAATTGGCCCCGGAGGAGGCGCGTGAGTACCTGGCAAGCTACGGTTTGACCGAATCCGGTCTTGAGCGCCTGATCACAGCGTCTTATCGCCTGCTCGGTTTGATGTCATTCCTCACGGCCGGTGAAACCGAAGTGCGCGCCTGGACCATTCCCATCGATAGCACAGCAGTGAAAGCGGCCGGCGCGATCCACTCCGATTTCGAGAAGAAGTTCATTCGCGCTGAGGTCGTCAACTGGAAGGCGCTGGTCGATCTAGGTGGCTATCCTGGCGTGCGCGAAAAAGGTCTGTTGCGGCTCGAAGGCAAGGAATACATCGTCAAGGATGGCGACGTGTTGGTCATCCGCCATTCGTGAATCGTTTCGCCAACCAATGCGCCGCTCTCTGACTCCGGAGATCATGGACAATCCCGATGTTCCGCTGGAGACCTGGGAGCGTTTCCATCGCCGGTTAAGCGCACTTCACCGGTTTCTGGGGAATGAGCGTGCCATACTGGATGCCCTGCGCCGAAATCCGTTCCCCATCCAACGCGTCATCGATATCGGCTGCGGGAGCGGCGAGCTACTCAACGCCATCCATCGCGATCTTCACGTTGCCGTGCAAGGTGTCGACCTTCGTCCGCCGCCGCGCCAGGTTTTCGACTTCCCTATCGTGGCCGCAAATGCCATTCGAGATCGCCTGCCGGATGCCGATGTCGCCATTTGCGTGACCGTGTTCCATCATCTCAGCGAGGACGAAATCACCGCGCTCGTACGCAACGCCGGCCGCTCCGTCCGTCGCCTGGTCGTCCTCGATCTTGTCCGGCACTGGTTGCCGCTCGCCCTGTTTACCGTCTTGGTGGCGCCATTCATCATGCGCATCGTCGCCGACGACGGCATCCAGTCGATCCGCCGCGCTTACACGCCTGAGGAGCTGGGCTCCATCGTGGAAAAGGCTCTGAATGGCTCCGGCGCCCGTTTGGTGCACACGGTCACACCTTTCCGCTCCCGCCAGATGATCGATATCATGTGGAGTTGAAGTTGTGCTCGCTTCTCTCTTTCAAGACATTCGCTACACCCTGCGGCTTGCTCGCAAGTCCCCAGGCTTTTTCGCGACTTTGGTCGCGTTGCTCGGTCTTGGTATCGGACTCAATTGCGCGATCTTCACCCTCGTTGATGCTCTGCTGTTGCGGCCGCTGCCCGTCGTGCGACCGAACGAGCTAGTGCGGCTGGTGCAGGTTACCGCTCCCCTCGGTGCGGACAGCTTTTTTACATACAGCACTTACCGCGAGCTTGCACAGCGCGCTAAGAGCTTCTCCGCCGTTTTTGCCTACTACGACGATATCCTCGCGCTACACGACTCCAGCGGGGCGCGTAACAGCCGGTGTCAAATCGTTAGCGGCAGCTTCTTCACCGCTCTGGGTGTGCGCCCGCTCTACGGACGAGCGCTAATTCCCGCCGACGAACTTCACGCGTCCGAGATGCTGCCCGCCGTGCTCAGTTATGCTTCTTGGACACAGGTTTACGCCCGCGATCCGGCAGCTATCGGCAAACGGCTGACCTTACAGAATCGCGTATTCACCGTCGTCGGCGTCATGCCGCGCGAGTTCCATGGCGTGCAGTTGGAGACCGCACCGGATGTTTTCATTCCGCTGATTGGTGCCGAGGGATTGTTTGACAATCCTGAACTCAACTCCTATAGAAAGTTGGGCTATACGCTCGTGGCGCGGCTCCGTCCCGGAGTTTCCGTGCCCACCGCGCAGGCGGAGGCCGAATCGATCTTCCACGCCGCTCTGAATGACGAGTTTCACGGCGCTGAGGAGGCCAGCTACTGGGCCACGGGCCAGTTCCAATTGCAGCCCATTGCCAATGGCGTATCTTTGCTGCGGCCGAAGTTCTCCTCCGCTCTGCTGCTCCTCGTGGGCGGCGGTGCACTGCTGTTGCTCATCGTTTGCGCCAACATCGGCGGCTTGCTATTGGCCCGCACGGCGGCGCGGCGAGGCGAGATTGCGGTTCGGCTCGCCATCGGTGCCACCCGCACGCATCTGGTCCGTCAGTGGCTGACGGAAACTCTGTTACTGTCACTTGCGGGAGGCATTCTCGGTGTCGGTGCGGCTTGCGCAGCCATACCTCTGCTTGTGCGTGCGTTGCCGCCCGTCCGCGATCTCAGCGCCACCCTCGTCACTCTCTCTCTGGACCTGAAACCGGATGTGCCTCTGCTCGCCTTCGCTTTTCTGCTTTGTCTCGCCTCGGCGCTGCTAGCCGGCCTTCCGTCTGCCGTTCAGACTGTGCGGCGCGATCTGCACGCAGCGCTCAAAGCCGTACGCACCACATCCCGACAGCCATTGCGCTGGATGCTGGTCTCCCTGCAGGTCGCGTTGTGCACGCTGCTCTTGTCGGTTGCCGGACTGTTGGTTTCCACTTTCCGGCATCTTCGCGCACTCGATCCCGGTTTTGATCGCGATCACATCGTGACGTTTTCGCTCGATCCAGGCATGCTGAGCTACACACCGCAGCAGTCGCGGAGCCTGCGATGGCGATTGGAAGCAGCAATTCACGAACTCCCCGGTGTGGCCGCCGTGGGCGACGCATCACGTGGTCTGATGCGAGGCACTGGCATCAAAACGACCTTCACTGCCACCGGCCAGATCGCGCCCGCCGGCGAGTTCTTAAATACCAGTCTCAACCGCGTCTCGCCGGAATACTTCGACGCGATGGGAATCCGTTTCCTCGCTGGCCGGAATTTCCACCAGGATGAACCGCCCACGAAACCTCAGCCGATTATCGTCAACGAGGCTTTCGTGCGGCGCCTTTGCCCGCACGGTGATCCGCTCGGGCGGACTTTTGGTCAGGCTTGGAAGCAGCCCGCCGGAGCGAGCCATCAGATCATCGGCATCGTCAGCGACGCCAAGTACCGCTCGCTGCGCGAGGCCATGCTGCCGATTGCGTACTATCCCTGGACGCCAAACGATCAAGGTTCCTTCATCCTCCACGTCCGCACCCACAACGATCCTGCGGCCATCATTGATCCCGTTCGTCGCGTGCTTCACTCGTTGGATCCCCGCTTGCCCTTCGACGAGATCCACACACTTGCCGAAGAAGTCGACGCCTCACTCTGGCCCGAGCGGACTCTCGCGTGGCTCTCCATAACTTTTAGCGTAGCTGCGGCCGCGCTGGCGGCGCTTGGTGTTTTCGGCGCTCTTGCATACGCGATCGCTCAAATGAAGCGCGAAATCGGAATCCGTGTGGCGCTGGGCGCATCGCCTGTTGCCGTCATCCGGTTACTCCTGGCTAAGCCCGCGATGTTCGCCGGACTAGGCGTGGCTGCTGGAATTGCTGCCATGCTGTTGTTGGCCCCGGCGCTGAGCGGGCTGCTCTACGGCGTCCCAGCGACAGATCCCCTTGCCCTGATGATCGCGGCCGGCGCAGTCCTGGGGCTCGCCCTGTTCGCCACGCTCGCTGCCGCTCGTGCGGCTCTGGTCCTCAATCCCGCGTCCGTGCTGCGCGAGGATTAAGCGCCGCGACTACTTCCCTTCTGCCTTCACCGCATCCCGCGCCTTCAGGAAGCTGTCCACGTTTTCCTTGTTGATCAGCGTCGCTCCCGTGTCCACAAATGTCGGCAGGGGCGAGAACGGGTCCTGCGCCCAATTGTGATCGAGCGTCGCCGGTTTGTGGTGATACAGCTCGTCGAGCATCTTCAACCCGTAGTACGCCATCGTGTACGGCTTCTGTGCAATCGTCGCCGCGATCACGCCCTTTTGAATCCACTTGAGTGTTTCCTCGTCCGTGTCCATCGCGACCACGGTCTTGCCGGTGACTTTGTTGCGGTCTAAGACGTCGGCCACTTCCTTGCCTGCCAGGGCCTCGAGGCAAACGAACGCGTCCACTTTATCGCGCCGCTTTTCGATGATCTCGGTCGCCTTGTCAAAAGCAATCCGCGGGTCGCCCTTGATGTCCACCACTTCCGCAATCTTGATTCCCGGATTCTCGCTGAACGCGAACTTGTAACCGTTCAGGCGATCCAGCAGGTTCGCCTGTCCCGGCATGGTAAACACCACAACGTTGCCCTTGCCGTTGATCTGTTTGGCCGCCACCCGGCCTCCCATTATGCCTGCCTGGTAGTTGTTGGTGCCGATGAATAGCAGCCGTTTACTGCCCGGTGAATCCGCGTCCAACGTGATAACGGGAATGCCCGCCGTCACCGCCGCGTCAATGTCGCCCTGCATCAGCGCCGCGTCCGCCGTCGAAATCAGAATGCCGGCAGGCTTGTCCTGCAGAGACGTGAGCCGCCGCAACTCCTGCTGCTCCGCGCTTGCATCGTACGTATCGGGGCCCGTCACTTCAGCTCGCACGCCCACTTGCGCGGCCGCCCGCATAAGGCCGTTGCCCGCCGTCTGCCAGTAAGGAATCTTGACGTTCGAAGACAGCAGCCAATATTTCTCCTGCGGACTGTGCGGCGACCCGCCGCCGCAACCGGTCGAAATGATCAGAACCGCCAAAGCCCACTTCGCCACGCGCATAGAACCTCCTTCAAAAACTGTGTTTTGATTCTACTGGAACTGCGGCGACCCGGCTACACGAGCACCGTGAACGTCGTCTCCGTGCGTGTGACGGGCCGGTAAAGAGTATCGCGCTCCACCGGCTCACGTCCCGCCTTGCGGATCAATCGCAGCAACTCGCCGCGCCGCACCGACTGGCTCGTGGTCGCACCCGCATCGTGATAGATCTTTTCTTCGACCACTGTGCCGTCGATATCATCGGCGCCGAATCGCAACGCGATCTGCGCGATCCGTGGCGTCATCATGATCCAGTACGCTTTGATGTGCGCGACATTATCTAGCAGCAGCCGCGCCACCGCGATGCTCTTGATGTCTTGAAAACCCGTAGTCTTTGGAATGTGCTGCAACGGTGTATTGTCCGGATGGAATGCCAGCGGGATGAACGTCACGAAGCCTTGCGTCTCATCTTGCAGCGCGCGCAATTTCAGCAGGTGATCCACGCGGTCTTCATCGGTCTCTATGTGGCCGTAAAGCATGGTGCAGTTGGAGTGCAGCCCCAGGCGGTGCGCCGTGCGCGCAGTTTCCAGCCATTCTTCACCCGTGATCTTGTGATCGCAAATGATGCGCCGCACCCGATCGCAGAAAATTTCCGCGCCTCCGCCCGGCAAAGAGTCCATGCCGGCATCGCGCAGCCGCTCCAGCACCTCTTGCGCCGAAATGCGCCCCCGCTCGGCCAGATAGCCGATCTCTACCATCGTGAACGCTTTTAAGTGCACTTGCGGAAAGCGCTCTTTCAGGCCGCGCAGCATCTCGCAGTACCAGTCCAGAGTCAGCTCCGGATGCAGCCCGCCCACGATGTGGAATTCCGTCACCGCTTCCGTCCAGCCTTCGCCCGCCACGTGCCACACCTGGTCGAGCGACATCGTGTACGCTTTCGGATCCTTCGCCCGCTTGCCGAACGCGCACAGCCGGCAACTCGCCACGCACACATCCGTCGGATTGATGTGCCGGTTCACATTGAAATACGTGACGTCGCCGTGCAGTCTCTCGCGCACCAGGTTCGCCATGTAGCCGAGCGCCAGAATATCGGAAGTTCGATAGAGCGCCACGCCATCGTCATAAGACAGCCGTTCGCCCGCCCCGACTTTCTCGAGTATTGGCCGCAGCTTTGGATCTTCGACGAAAACCTGCATAGTTACGTGCGCCGCGCGAGCCACACATCCGCGGCCCAAAACAAAAAGAATAGCACGCTCACCCAGCCGTTCATGGTGAAGAAAGCCGCATTCACGCGCGAAAGATCATTCGGTTTCACCAGGCTGTGTTCGTAAAGAAGCAGCAGCGCCACCGCCCCGATTCCCACCACGCTCAGCCACCCCAGATCCAGGCCGCGTGCCAGCGCCAGCAGGCACACGATCATCAGAACGTGCAGCAATTGTGAAACGCGCAACGCGCGCGCGACTCCAATCCTCCGCGGCAAGCTGAATAAGCTCTCGGCCACGTCGAATTCATAGTCCTGGCACGCGTAGATGACGTCGAATCCCGCCGTCCAAAACATTACTGCTGCCGTGAGCCACAAGATGCGTAGGTCTAGTGAGCCGCGCACCGCAATCCAGGCCGCCGCCGGTGCAATTCCCAATGCAAGCCCGAGCACCAGGTGCGAAAACGCCGTGAATCTTTTCGTAAACGAATAAAAGAAAATCACCGCGAGCGCCACCGGCGCCAGTTTGAAGCACAGCGGATTCAGCTCGCGCGCCGCGTAGAGAAACACCAGCCCCGCTACCGCCACGAATCCCCACCCGAATGCTGCCGACAATGTTCCCGCCGGAATGTGCCGCATGCGCGTGCGCGGGTTGCGTGCGTCAATTTCCGCGTCCACCACGCGGTTGAATGCCATGGCCGCGGATCGTGCCCCCACCATCGCAATCACGATCCACGCCAGTTTCCATCCGAGGTCCCTCGCGTTCATCCCGCTGTCGCGCGCCGCCAGCATCGCGCCCGTCAATGCAAACGGCAGCGCGAACACCGAGTGCTCGAACTTGATCATTTCCAGTGTCAGCCGGATCCGTTTCCAGAACATCGCGTGGAATCCGCTCCGCCTGTCCCGCGCCGGAGCAAAAGAAGCTACCATTTTATCGCATGCGGTTTTTCCTCCTGGTCCTGCTGGCCGTCGCGAGTCTGAGTTGCAGCCGCGACAACGACGTCAGCTCCCCCGAACAGGTCAGCACGACGGCCGTCGGCCTGCCCGACGGGACCGAAATACGCGCCGAGGTATTGACCAGCCCGGCGGCCATCGAACACGGCATGATGTACCGCGACCCGCTGCCCCAGGGCCGCGGCGTCCTGTTCGCCTATCAGAAACCCGCTTACCTGCGTTCCTGGATGTCCAACGTCAAAGCGCCGCTCGACATCGTTTTCATGAACGCCAGTCACACCATCATGGAAATCTCCGCCGACACTCCCGTCTGCACGGCCAAACCCGAAGACTGCCTCACGTATGGCGGTCATCACCTCGAGCAGTTTGTGCTCGATCTGCGCGCCGGTGAAGCCAAACGCCTCGGCCTGCACGAAGGCCAAACCCTGCGCTTCTGAAATCCGCCTGTTATCCTGACTTCTTATGAATCAGGATCAGCTCCGCGCCTTGCTGGAGCAAGTTCGCGCCGGTGCCGTCGATGTGGATGCCGCGCTCGCCCGCGTCCGCCACATGCCGTTCGAAGATCTGGGCTTCGCCAAGGTCGATCATCACCGCGAGCTCCGCCACGGCATGCCGGAAGTGATCCTCGCCAAAGGCAAGACTCCCGATCAGGTCCTGGCCATCGCGCAACATCTGCTCGCCGTCTCACAGAACGTCCTGATCACGCGCGCCGACGCCGCCACCGCCGCCCTCGTCCAACTGAACCTGTCTGGTGCCGAGCACTTCGTGCTCTCTGGCGCCATCCGCTTCTGGCGCGACAAGACTCTCCACGGCAAGGGCAAAATTGCGGTCGTCTGTGCCGGTACCAGCGATATCCCCGTCGCCGAGGAAGCCCAGGTCACTGCCGAGGTCATGGGCAACCAGGTGGAATCCATCTACGACGTCGGCGTCGCCGGCATTCATCGCCTTTTGGAAAATCGCTCCCGCCTCACCGAAGCGCGCGTCGTCGTGGTGTGCGCCGGTATGGAAGGCGCACTGCCCAGCGCCGTCGGCGGACTAGTCTCCTGCCCCGTTATCGCCGTCCCTACCAGCGTCGGCTATGGCGCCAGCTTCCACGGCCTCGCCGCGCTGCTCGGTATGCTCAACAGTTGCGCCAGCAACGTGACGGTGGTCAACATCGATAACGGCTTCGGCGCCGGTTACGTCGCGAGTTTGATCAACCGGCTATGATCACCGTCGACGAGTATCTCTCGACCAGCTACGATCCGGACGTCGAATACGTTGACGGCGAACTCGTTGAGAGAACCGGCGCCGACACACAACACAGCCGGTTGATGGCCGTCATCGGTGGTTATCTTTGAAATCGCGAAACAGAATGGGGCATTTCGGCTACATGGTGCCACGGACCCAAGTGAGCCCTACGCGCTTCCGCCTACCTGACCTCTGCTTTGTGCTCGGCCCGGACGAGGGCGGCCAGATCATCCGCACGCCGCCGTTCCTCTGCATCGAAATCCTTTCCAAAGACGATCGCGCCGCCGACATCCAGCAAAAAATCGAAGAATACCTGGCCTTCGGCGTGAAATATGTCTGGATCATCAACCACCGCAATCGCCTTGCTTACGTCCACACCGCCACCGGCATGACTAAAGCCGCGGGCGGCGTTCTGAAAACCGCCGCCCCCGAAATTACGGTTCCGCTGGCCACTGTCTGGCCCAAGTGGACGAAACGCTAGCGCTCACTCCTCCCGCAGCGCCGCCATCGGATCGATCCGCGACGCGCGCCACGCCGGCACCATCGACGCCATAATCGCCAGCGCCACCAGCAGCACCGGCATCACCGCAAACGTCACGCCATCGAGAGGCGTCACTCCATACAGCATCGATTGCAAATAGCGAGTCAGCGCCCATGCGCCGCCAAGCCCCACCACCACCGCCATCGCTGCCAGTACGAAGCTCTCTTCCAACACCAGCCGCCGCACCTCGCCCGGCCGTGCACCCATCGCCATGCGAATCCCGATCTCCCGCGTCCGCCGCGTCACCAGGTACGACAGCACTCCATATACGCCAAGCGCCGCCAGCACCAGCGCAATCGCCGCAAATGTTCCGATCAGAACGAGGTGAAACCGCTGCGGAGCGAGCGACTCCGCCAGGCGCTCGTCCATAGTCTTCACGTCAAATACCGGCTGATTGCGATCGACGGCGAATACTTGTCCCTCGACCGCATGAATTGCCGCGCGCGGATCGCCGGCAGTTCGCACGATTACGCCCATCCGTGTTTCGAACGGGCTATCGGTCTGGCACGTGCAACGATAGATCAGCGGTTCCGGCTCCGCGCCGAGCGCAACTCCCCTGATATCGCCGACGACTCCAACGATCGTCCATTGCGAGCTAGCATCCCGGCCCACGACCAGGCCCTGCCCGAGCGGATTCTCTCCGGGTAGTATCTCGCGTGCGAAGGCCTCGTTCACTACGATCTTGTCTGATGACTTTTGAGTGTCCTCATAACCGAAGATCCTGCCGTTTCGTAACGGAATTCCGAGCGTCCGGAAAAAGTCACGGTGAACAACCACAGTGCCCGCCCTGGGCATCTGCGCCCTCGGAAGAGGTGGCCGGCCGGCAATCTGAAACAGTCTGGTGCCCAACCACCACCAGTCTCCCAATGGGATCTCCGTCGCAACGGTTGCGCGACGCACCATCGGAAGCTGTTTGATCCGCTCCAAAACCTCCTCAAAGAAAGCCTTCTGTCCCGCAGCCTTCGCATACTGCAAACCGGCCAGATTCACACGCATCGTGAGGAGATTTTGAGCCTGAAATCCCAGGTCCTTATTCGCCAGCTTCACGAAGCTACGAACAAGCAAGCCTGCGCCAATGAGTAGCACGAGCGATATACTCAATTCCGCTACCACCAGCGACTGTCGCGTAGCGCCTCTTCCGCCGCCGTGCATCTGCCCTCCCGATTTTAGAGCGTCATGGATGTTAACGCCCCTGGCTGCCACGGCGGGCGCAACGCCGAAAATCAGCCCACTCACCAGAGTCGCCGCCACTGTGAATGCTAGGGTGGGAACATCCATCGAGATTTCCGGATGCCTTACCAGCAGAAGAGGTTTCCACGCATTCAAAACGGCCACCATCACCGACGCGATGGCAATACCTGCCAAGCCGCCGGGCAACGCCAGTATTACGCTTTCAGTCAGCATCTGCTGTATGATCCGCCGTCGATGCGACCCTATCGCCATGCGAACGGCCAATTCCTTTTGTCGCGTGGCCGCACGGGCCAGCAGTAGGTTCGCTACGTTGGCACACGCGATCAACAGCACCAGCCCAACCGCTCCGCTCAATACCAATAACGCAGGACGCAAATCACCGGTGAGGCGCTCTTGCACGGGCTCGGCATGAATCGACATTTCTTTCAGAAAACCCGCTGTCTCGAATTCCTTCGGATACTCTGCCCGAATGTTGTGCGTAAGCTGGCTCATCTCCGTGGCCAATCGAGTCGGGCCGACGCCCGCCCTCAGCCGGGCCAGCATGCTGACACTTCGCAGCGGTCGCGTGATAGATCGTGGCCTTTGCGTTGCCTCATCCATCGGCAGCGGGCGGAAGATGTGGGTTCCGTTTGGATAATCGAAACCCTGTGGCATGACTCCGATGATCGTGTTGGGTACGCGATCCAGAAGGATCGTCTCCCCAACCGCATGGGGATCACTGCCCATCCGACTGCGCCAGAATGCGTAACTCAGAACTACAACCGGCGGCGCCTTTTCACCTCGCTCCTCTGGAGAGAGATACCGTCCCATCATCGGCTGCGTTCCCATGACGCGGAAATATGATGCCGTCACTTGCGCGACATCTAACTGTTCCGGTTTCTCCACACCGGTCCAGTTGACGGTCGTCTGGTCATATGCCGCAATATCTTCGAACACCCGGTTTTCCTCGCGCAGACTGTAGTAGTCCGGCCCCGCGCCGACCTCATCTTCCCGTCCTAAATGCTCGCTCACCCAATAAATCCGCTCCGCCCCCGGATACGGCAGCGGACGCAGCAGAATCGAATTCACAATGCTGAACACCGTCGTGTTCGCCCCGATGCAAGTCGCCAGCGTCAGCCCCGCGGTGAGCATCAGCATCGGATCGCGCCGCAGCCCTCGCAGCGCGTAGCGCAAGTCCTGACCGAGCCGGTCGAGCCAGCCCCAACTCCATACTTCGCGGCTTTGCTCGGCAATCAGCATCGCATTCCCAAATTCCCGTGCCGCTTGATGCCGCGCCTCCGCTTCTGGCATCCCCGCTTCCATGAGTTCCGCGACCTTCTCCTCGATGTGAGCCGCGATTTCGCGCGCCGCTTCTTCCTTCAGCCGTCCTCGTCGCCATCTCATGACTCGCTCGGCCTCATCACCCGCGCAATCCCCTCCAGCATGCGTTCGAAACTCGATATTTCCCGTTCGAGTTGTTTTCGCCCCGCAGGCAGGATCTTATAGATCCGTACCTGCCGGTTGCGCACCGAAACGCCCCATTCCGCTGTCACCCAACCCGCCTTCAGCATTCGCTGCAACGCCGGATAGAGCGAGCCTTCTTCCACTTGCAGTAAATCCTCCGACGTCCGTTGGATGACTTGCGCGAGCGCATAGCCATGCATCGGGCCGCGCCGAAGTACTTGCAAAATCATCATTTCGAGTGCGCCGGGAAATAGATCGCGCTGTGTTTTCGTGTCCATACCTTTTTACTCTATGCCTAGAGTAAATGGATATGTGACCGCAGTCAATGACCCGTGTTAGAATTGAAAATTACAATCTTAGAAGGAGATCTTCCCCCATCATGGCGAGAGTATGTGACGTTTGTGGCCGCGGCCCTCAGTTCGGGCACCGCATCAGCCACGCCCACAACGTGACCAAGCGCCGCTGGAACTTGAACCTGCAAACGGTTCGCGCCGTGGTCCAAGGCGCCACCAAGCGTCTGCGCGTCTGCACGTCCTGCATTCGCAGCGGTAAAGTGCAGAAGGCCGCTTAGTTTCTAGATTTCCGGGTAAAATTCGAAAAACGCATCGAGCGACTGGAGGAGTTGTTTGCGAATTTCCTGTTCGCTGCCGCCTTCGATCAGATGCATGGTCACGGAGGCTTTGCGGCCGTTCTTCAGAGCGATCGAAGCCTCGCCGACCGACTCCAGTTCATCCGCCGGCAGCAGACGTACGCCATAAACCAGCGCCAGTTTGGCCATCAGATGAACATCTCTTCGTCTTGCGTGGCGTGGTCGACCGACTCGCGCCGTCCTTGCGCCATCACCGAAACTGCCGCGCGGATGCCCTGCATAATGCCATCTACCTGCCGTACCGGCCGCAACACCGCGTCTTTCACCGATGCGCTGGCATGCGTAACCTGATCCACCGTCAGATCGACGGCGCCGTCGATCCGCGCCACCTGCGCGCGGGCCCGATCGCTCACATCCTTCACCACATCGCTGAGCCGGTCCACCTGCGCGTGCATGGTTTTTACTACTTCGGCGGCGTCCGTAGTCATCTGGGAGAACTTGGGCAGATTCTCGTCGGCAAAATAACGCACGGTTTTGACCAATGGGCCGGTGGCGTCGATGATCGGATTGAGCTTCTCGCGCATGGCCTGGGTCGCCTTGTACATGCCCCAAACCATCACGGTCTGCGCGACAAACGCACCAAATGACAGAAAAACCCCAATCACAATCGCCCAGCGAAAAAAATCATCCGGCATAAAAGCGCAAATTAGTGAGCGACTTGCCCTTCCGAGGGATCCGGTTGCGATACCGCTTCCCGGTACGCCTGCTTACCTGCTTCGACGGCTTCGGCAAGCGTGTCCCTCTGGCGGCTGATGGCTTCTTTTCCGCGCTCGATGATGTCGGTCGCGCTATCCCGCAACTCGGAGCCGCGCCGCTTCAGATATTCCTTGCCTTCATCGGCCTTGCCCCGCAGCAACTCGCGGGTCTCCTCGCCGGTCTTGGGTGCGAACAGCAGCCCGAGGCCAACGCCCACGCCTACACCAAGCAGAAAGCTCGCCAGATCATCGCTGTCCATGAATCCCCCTTCGTGATTCCGTCAACCAGTTTCAGTTTCAGTATACTCCGCGTCGTGAGGGGTTTGATGGAGCTTCACCCCAAAAACAGCTAAACTTCTGTACGGTTACATGGGCACGCGCAAAACGCGAAAGAGAGCGCCGCTGGATGCCGGCGGCTTATGGGAGCTGGCTCTGAAAACGCTCGGATCCCGTGCCTGCTCGTCCGGCGAATTGCGTCAGAAATTGCGCCTGCGAGCCGAGCGCACCGAGGATGTCGACGCGACACTCGCCCGCCTCAAGGAGTACCGTTATCTCGACGATCGCCGGTTCGCCGAAAGCTTTGCCGCCGCCAGGCTGGAGAATCAACGGCTGGGCAAGCATCGCGTGGTGCGCGACCTGCTTCGCCGGCGGGTGGCACCCGCCCTAGCCGAGGCAACCGCCGGGAAAACCTACCAAAATGTCGACGAAACTCGGCTCATTGAAGAACAGATACGCCGCAAATACCGGAATCAGACTAAAGAGGGGCTGTTTGCGGAGGAAAAAGACCTGGCTTCGGCCTACCGCCGGTTGTTGCGAGCCGGCTTCAGCTCAGGCAACATCATCCGCGCGCTAAAGCGCTTTGCGGCCAATCCGGATTTGCTCGACGGCTTCGAACCTCCGGCCGAGCCAGTTGAGGAGTAACCGGGTTCTACTGAGGTTTCCTTGTAGATTTGGTAAGAGCTTATCTTGCGTCTTATCAGCCGGTTGTCTGATTGCGATCGCCGACGAAATCGGCAAGATGAAGTGGGAGGCTGCAGTCGGATGGTTTATTATCACCGCTAGATACTTTTGATTACTCACGTTCCCCCAGGTCCAGCACATCTGTCCGGTGGTGTTGCCATGGTCCACAATCCGTTGAGAGAACAAGCCAAATGCAGCAACCTTGTTACGTCCCTCGTGATTACTTCTTCTGTAGTGAATTTCAACAGTTATGATGGCGAAGGGCGTAGCCTAAGACCTGGGAGACCGGAATGGCCACCATCCTCATAGTGGATGACCACCAAAGCAATCGGGAGCTTCTAACCACCCTGCTGGGGTACCGGAACCACCGCATCGTCGAAGCTGGCGATGGGCTGGAAGGACTGGAGCGGGCGCGCACGGAGCGGCCCGATCTGGTCATTACCGACATCCTGATGCCCACTATGGATGGCTATGAATTCACGCGACGTTTGCGAGCGGATGCGGATGTGGCGGCGATTCCTGTGGTCTTCTACTCAGCGCATTACCTGATGCAGGAAGCGCACGCGCTCGCCGCTAAGTGTGGCGTGGAGTATGTTTTGGCTAAACCCGCCGAACCCGAAGAAGTGTTGCGCATTGTGGATGCGGCCCTGGGCTTGGCACACATCGCTGTACCAGCGCCGCCGGTTGAGGAATTTGATCGCGAGCACATCCGCGTGCTCACCAACAAGCTTTCGCAGCAGGCCGGTGAAGTTGGAAACTTGAGCGCGCGGCTTGAGGCACTGATCGATGTCGGGCATGAGCTGAACGTGGCGCAGGACCCCTCGGTTCTAGTGGAGCGTTATTGCCAGGCGGCACGCGAGGTTATCGGCGCAACCTGCTCGGCGGCCTGCATCACCGACGACAGCGGCCAAGCGGCGCGGCGCTATTGTTCGGGCGGGGTGGAGTCCGTCGATCCCTCATCACCGTGTCCCAGTTGTGGGCTCGGCGGAGCGGTAACCGAAATCTTGAGCGGCGAAGGGGGACGGCGGGGACGAAATTTTCCAGACCAGTCCGCGATGCCGGGATGCAAACCCGAGATTGGTCCCTTGGATTCCTATCTCGTCGTCCCGATCCTCACGCGCAGCCGTACCTACGGTTGGCTGGGGCTTGGAAACAAGCTAGGTGCCGACGAATTCAGTGCGAACGATGAACGCCTCCTAACCACGCTGGCCGCACAACTGGCCGTAGGGTATGAGAACTCGCGTCTGTTCGAGGAATTAAAACAGCGCGCGGAAGAGCTGGAGCACGAGGTGGTGGAGCGCCGCGCCAGCGAAGAAAAGTATCGCATGGTAGTGGAGCAGGCCTCCGACGGGATTATCGCCGCCGACCGGGACGGCAATTTCCTCGACGTGAATCCGCGGATGTTGGAAATGCTCGGGTACAGCCGTGAGGAATTTCTGCGCATGAATATGCGCGATATCATTTCGCCGGAGGATCTGGCGCGCGACCCGTTACACCTGGAACTTCTCCGCGCGACGGCCGTGACGCGCAAAGAGCGCCGGTTTGTGCGCCGAGACGGCAGCACCATCGAAGTGGAGATCGGCATCACGGCCCTGGCAGATGGCCGTTTGCAGGAGATTGTGCGCGACGTCTCGGAGCGCAAGCGGCTGGAGATGCAGCTTCGGCAGTCTCAGAAGCTCGAAGCCGTGGGCCGGCTGGCCGGCGGGGTGGCGCACGACTTCAACAACCTGCTGACCGTGATTCTCGGGCACAGCGACATGGTGCTCTCGTCCATGGATTCGCACGACCGGCGGCGGCACGATATCGAGGATGTCCGCGACGCCGGGCAGCGCGCTGCCGTGCTCACCAACCAGTTGCTGGCGTTCAGCCGGAAGCAGGTGCTGCAACCCAAGATCGTGAGCGTCAGTGACGCGGTCGCCAGTCTCACGAAAATGTTGGGGCGGCTCATTAACTCAAATATTGAGCTGGTGACGCGCTCGCAACGGGACACCTGGCTGACTAAGGTGGATCCAGGGCAACTGGATCAAGTGATTCTCAACCTGGTGCTGAACGCGCGTGACGCCATGCCGCTCGGCGGCCGACTGGTGCTGGAAACCGAGAATCAGCGCATTGAAGGACAGCAGCTCGCGGACCATCCGGAAGTTCCGCCAGGCGATTACGTGATGCTGGCCGTAAGCGACACGGGTTCGGGGATGGATGCCGAGACGCGGTCGCACCTGTTTGAACCTTTCTTTACCACCAAAGCGCTGGGCAAAGGCACGGGGTTGGGGCTTTCCACGGTATATGGCATCGTGCGGCAGAGTGGCGGCTACATCTGGGTGTATAGCGAACCAGATCGCGGCACGATCGTCAAGGTTTACTTGCCGCGCGCGGCCGGACAGACCGAAATGAGCCGTCCTCGCAACGACTACCAACCTCTGCCACTGGGTACCGAGACGGTACTGCTTGCCGAGGACGACGAGCGGGTGCGCCGGCTGACAGTGAGTGTTTTGGGTCAGCTTGGCTACACGGTGCTGGAAGCTTCCGATGGCGAGGAAGCGCTGGAGGTAGCGCGGCAGTATGCGGGCGAGATCCACCTGCTGTTCACCGATATCGTGATGCCGAAGAAGTGCGGCAACGAGATTGCCGGCGAAATCCGCCAGGACCGACCCGGTATCAAGGTGCTGTTCTCATCCGGGTACACCGGTGACGTGGTGGCGCAGCAAGGTGCGCTGGATCCTGCCATTCCGTTTCTGCAAAAGCCGTTTACGCCGCGTACGGTTGCCGTCAAGGTTCGGGAGGCGCTGGATGGCATCGCGGAGGAAGCGTGGCCCGATGGAAAAGGCACGCAGGCCGAACGACGCAAACGAAGCGACCCTGGCGTCGGATATACAGCTTAGCCGTTCGGCCAAGTTCGCCGAGCCAAAGGAAGCTCATGCTCGATTTCTTCAAGAAACTGCTCGATAGCGACTTTTTGCCGCACGGCACATGCTATCTCTGGAATCCCGGTGTCCTATGGTTGAACGTCATCTCCGACCTGGTGATTGCGCTGGCGTACTATGCCATTCCAGTCCTTCTGTTCTGGTTCGTGCGAAAGCGGCGCGACATCGGGTTCAACTGGATTCTCGCGGCATTCGCCGGGTTCATACTGGCCTGTGGGACTACGCATCTGCTGGGCGCATGGACGGTGTGGCATGCGACTTACCGGCTGGACGGAGTGGTCAAAGCGCTGACGGCCGTGGCTTCAGTGGCGACGGCGGTGCTGCTGGTTCCGCTGTTGCCGGGACTGGTGAAGATGCCCAACCCCGCCGAGGTCGCCG
>Ga0335071_10001300_pt1 | contig 26888 bp, 18 predicted proteins | sample Lox_Sample_15_FD_206724 | JGI IMG/M metagenome (GOLD analysis project Ga0335071, IMG submission 206724) | Soil microbial communities from Loxahatchee National Wildlife Refuge, Florida, United States - Lox_Sample_1.5 | ecosystem: Environmental > Terrestrial > Soil > Wetlands | place: USA...
CGGTAGGCGACCCGCAGCCGGTCCACGTCGGCCGGATTGGCGACCTCCCGCGTGCCCTCCGCCCATTGCCGCACAGCGCGGGTTTCCTTGACCTTGCCCAGGTAGGCGACCAGTTTGGCGCCCAGCAAGTCGCGCAGATTGCTGACCAGTTCAGCTGTGCTCATGGTGAGTGCGGCGTTATACGCGTCCAGGTCCGGTCGACCCGATGTCAGCATAGGAAAACACCTCCGATCCCATGGTACATCACATAGGCTTTCACACCACCCGGTCATGCAGACGTCGACCGGCAACCGCCCGGCCTGTATCGCCCCAGCCACGAAATCACCCATACAGCCCGGCGCCGGCGTAAGCCCTGTATTCGAACGCCTGTACGATCGGAGTATATGGTTGCGCCACACACGCCGAGGCTGGGAAGAGGCCCGGCCGACACGCTGCCCGAACTGCCACGGCGACCTGGGACCGTATCGAGTCAGGGTTGGAATCGTTCAGTGCGGCTGTGGCACCATGCATCGCACACATCACTGCGAATCGTGCGGCACAATAGTTTTCACACCGCCGCTGGGCACGCTGTGCGTGCTGCGTGCGTTGGACGGCCGCGCTATAAGACGAGAAGCTGACTGCTACAGTACATTTCGATACCATTGTCGATAAGTTGACATTTATCGCAGAACAATGCCCCAAGATGCACGCGAGCCCGCGGAACGCGCGCGGACAAATGCATCCAGAGAACACCGCCGCCGTTTTCCAGACGTCCTGTGCCGCTACCTGTTTCGCACCATTACGTCACAGTGACGCAAATGCCGGACCACAATTGTGCCAGCTCCGATCGCGCGCCCATGCCGTGCGGCCTACGTCAAGGCCACAGCAGACGAGCGATGTATGCCGCGCTAACGCGTTCGGCTCCGGTAAAGTGAGCACATATCGAATTAGCAACTCTGGCAGGATGCTAAGAATCGCTAGCTATGGAATACGTTGCACGACAACAGCATTGCCCGATAAATAGATATTATGTCAAGTAAGCCGCTCTGTGCCGCGTATTATGTTGTACAACGGCATATTTAGGTACCTCACATCTCGCCGATAATTCATTGGCTGACCCGTTGCCCACTGCCCCTGCGGTTTCTAGGCGCCGGGTCTCAGATGTAAATGTGTCGTAACGATTGCATCGGATGAATCAGCTCAATCTGGGCTGGAAGACTGGTCGGCCGCGAGCCGGCCAGCGATGCCACTCCCCCACCGGGGGACTGAGCCAGTCATCGCAGTGTTCGGATGTTCGTTATCACGTTGCGTTACAACGGATTACCAATAATGCAGAAACGCCGATAATTCTACGCTTCGGGTTGCCGCTCACTGGTTTTCCAGCCCGGGCGTCCGCTCATCCGCAGCTTTCTTGTTCTCGTTGCAGCCGGATGAGCCGAGGCAGCGCCTCGAAATCTTTGTCACGCCCCGCCGCCTCCTTCGATGCGATGACGTCGTCAAGGCTGGCGACCAGAACGCGCACACCGTCGATCGTCATCGCGGTCGCGCCAACCCGCAACGCATCGAAGCCGTCGATAAACCCGGAAGGGGCGAACGTCAGGTCGAGATCCCCGAAACGCGTCATCAAGTTCAGCACGCTCATCCCCTGCAACGACTCCGCCGAGGCGCTAAACGGCAGTGCCTCGGTCCCAGCAGCGCGGATTTTGGCTTCAAGATCGGTGAGCGCCGCAGCGAGATTCGCCAGGTTGGGCTTCGGCCGCGCCGGCACAATGTCGACGTCGATCGTGGCGATTCCCGACCCCTGCAGGAGGCCGGCATAGCCGCCGATCAACACGTAGTCGACATGGTGGCGGGCGAGCACCTCCAGGATGGCCGCCGGGTCGAATTCAGGCACGTCTTGCCGCGCGAGCCAGTCGTGCCTGCTCGGCTTGCATGTGTTCCCGCTCCGCCGGGCTGCGCCGCTGCTCCTGCTCCCACAACACATCGTCATGATCGTCGTATGGCACCACCCGTGTAGACAGCGACAGATCCACGGCCGCAAGGATTTTCGCCATCGTAGGGTGCGTCGGCTGACGCGCCCCCGCCTCAATCTTGGCGATGGTGCTATACGGCACACCGGCTTTGGCCGCTAACTGACGCTGTGTCAAACCCGTCTTCGCGCGCACTACGCGCAGGACGCTCCCCGCCCACGCATCGATGCTGCGCTGCGTACGAGGACTGATCACCGCCACACCACTATGCTACCTTATGAGGGCGCACCCTCACGATGAATCAACTGGCGCGAGGTCACGAGGGGCCGGGTCGCTGGTTCGATCCCAGCCGGGACCACCAGGTCAACGCGTTTTCGGACGTTCCTGCACAACACCTGCACAACACCTGCACAACAGCAGGGTCAAAACTAACCTGGTTTGCGGTCCCGTGCTCGTTCCTCGAAAAGGATCTAGGGACATGGGATCTGAAGACGACTTTGAAGAGGATTGAACCTATCGACCGGTGGGCATGCAGTCCCCACCCAGAGCGGCGCTGCACGGCGCACAGGAAGAACGGCGATCGGTGCAAGAACCCGGCCCGCCGCGGCACTAACGTTTGCGACTTCCACGGCCGCCAAAGCGCCGCAAGTGAAACGCAAAGCGCGGCAGCGCATCGAGGAAGCCGCCGAACGGATGGCGTGCGAACTTCTGAAGATGGCGACCGACGACAACGTCGCCGATTCGGTCAAACTGGCAGCGATTCGAGATGCTCTCGACAGGGCCGGCCTGGCGGCGAAGAACGCCGTTGAGGTAGAACTCGGACCGCCCAAGCCGTATGAAGTAATCCTGGAGACGATCGAAGCCGGCTCGCGCGCCGAATACCGACGAGGCCACCTACTCCCCGGACACCGCCGGCTTCCTGGGCCTTGGCGACCCCCCGGTTCCAAGCAGGGCACGATGAAGACCTACCTGTCCCTGGGCATCTTCTACGCGCGTCTGTGGCCGGTGGTCGCCGAGGAAACCTGAACCCCGGGCCGCGGCGTCGTCCGCCCGACCCGAGGAGTTCACACGGCGGAAACCCGTGATCGCCGTGTGACTGCGTAGCCTGCCTCCATCCTCGAACACATTGATCCCTTCATCGGCACCGCCGCGACGCAGCTACCGTCGCCGCGGGACCTCGCTGCGACCTGGTGGTGGCCGAAGCCGCAGGTGGGCAACACCCACCCCGGAGCGGTCTCCCCCTTCGGCATGGTGTCCGCCTGCGCGTACTCCGGTGCCTACCCGACCGGTTACGGCCGGTACCCCAAGATCACCGAGGGACTGCCGCCGGAGATCTTCGCGGAGACCCAGGCGTCGGGGTTCACGCACTTCCAGCAGTCCGGCACCGGGGCGATCCGCAAGTACTACAACTACGCTCGCGTGACGCCGATGCTGGACCCGCTGGACAACCTCGGGACGGCGTGGGCGCTCCACGCCGAGACGTCGTCGCCCGGGTACTACGCGGCGACCCTCGACAACGGCATCCGGTGCGAGATCACCGTGGGGGACAAGGTGGCGGTTCACCGCTACACGTTCCCCGAGCACCGCAACGCCCGCGTCGTGCTCGACCTGTCGTGCGGCGGCCTGGTGATCGAGCACGGTCGGACGGTGCCGCTGCGCGCGCAGGTCGAGAACCTCGGCCGCGGCAAGGCGCAGGGCACCGTGGTGATGGAGGGGGTGCCGCTCTCGGTCGCCGTCGAGGTCGAGGCCCCCGGTTGGCGCCAGATGCTCTGGCACGACAAGCGACTGATCGAGGGGGGCACCCGGCTCGACTTCGACTACATCCGCCCGACCACCCTGCGGCCGTTCGGGCTGTTGTTCATGGGGCCGGCCCAGGCGGGGACCGTGATCGAGGTCCGGATCGGGTTCTCCCTGCGCGGCACCGAGCAGGCAACCGACAACCTGCGCACCGAGTGCGATAGCGGCAAGCACGCCTTCGACGTCGTCCGCGCCCGGACCCGGAAGAAGTGGAAGGAACACCTCGACCTGATCCAGGTCGAAGGTGGCTCCGAGGCGCGCCGTCAGGTCTTCGGGACCGCGCTCTACCACTCCCTGATCAAGCCCTGTTTCGGTGACGACGAGTCCCCGTTCTGGCCCAACAGTGGGCCGTTCGCGTTCGACGTCTGCACCATGTGGGACATCTACAAGACCCAGATCCCGCTGCTCATGGCGATCGTGCCGGAACGGGCCGCGGACCTCCTGGAGTCGTTGATCCGGGTCTGCGAGGAAGAGGGCAACTTCCCGGTCGGCTACCGGATGGCCCGCGGGGCGGACCGGTTCTTCCGGCAGGCGAGCGCGTTGGCCCACACCGCCCTTGCCGACGCGCAGGAACTGAACCTGCGGGAGATCGACTGGAGTTGGGCCCTGGTCCACATGGTCGACGACCTGCGGCGGATGTACGGCGAGGACTTCATCGAGAAGGGCATCGTCCACCCCATCACCCACACCCTCGACCTCGCCTACGCCCACTACTGCACCGCCAAGGTCGCCCGCGCGGTCGGGGACACCCGGCTCGCCGCGGAGTCCGAGGAGCGCAGCGCGGGTTGGGTGAACGCGTTCGACGCCTCGAACGGCCTGTTGAAGGACTCGGAGTATTACGAGGGTGGTAAGTGGAACTACTCGTTCCGGTTGATGCACGACATGGCCAGCCGGATCGCTCTCGCCGGCGGGGACGAGGCCTTCGTCGGCATGCTCGACGCCTTCTTCGGCTACTGCGCCGAACCGGTGACCCAGCCGGGCATCGAACCGAAGCCCGCCGAGATGGAGATCGGCTACGCGCTCAACCGGTTCGAGGGATTGAACAACGAACCGGACATGGAGGCCCCGTGGGCCTACCACTATGCCGGCCGACCCGACCGGACGGCCGAGGTGGTGCACGCGGCGCTGACGTGGCAGTTCAGCACCGGCCCCGGTGGCCTACCCGGTAACGACGACAGCGGCGGCCTGTCCGCCTGGTACGTGTGGGCGTCGCTGGGGCTCTTCCCGGTGGCCGGCCAAGGTCTCTTCTTGGTGAACACTCCGGCTTTCGAGCGTTCCCGCTTACTGATCCGGGGCAAAGAGTTGACCATCACTACCAGCGGATTCGTCGAGCAGCCGATCGGGTCCGACGGCATCGACTCGACTCCGTCGGTGCAGTACGTGCAAGCCGCAACGTTCAACGGCACACCCCTTCAGGGAACCCACATCTCTGCCACGGAGTTGCACGCAGCAGGAACGCTGCACATCGAGCTGGGTCCGGAACCCAGTTCGTGGGGCCGGTCGGAGAGACCGCCGTCGGCCCGAGGCCCTGTCCCGACGACCCAGGGGCCACCATGAACCGTCCTCTTCGTCGTCTCGTCATCATCGTCCGAGCCGACCCGGTCATCTGCGGCCACAGCGGCGAGGCCCGTAACCTCGCCGAGGTCGCGCTGAAGCGCGGGTTCGGCGACGTTCGACTGTTGACGTGGCCGATTCCCCTATTGGAAGGTGCGGGACTCCCGCTGAAACCCTTGGATCGCCTGCAAGAGTACAGTCCAGGCATCACCGTCGAGCGGCCCGAACCGGTCGGTGACTACCGCGTCCCAGACGGTCGCTACATGGCCGGCCTCACCGGGCGCCTGGTGGAACTGCTCACCGACGGTGTTCCGACGACCTGCCTGTCGATGTACCTGATGCCGCACACCACGGTGGTCGGGGACGCGGTGACCGCCGCCGCCACTGCAGGTCTCGACACGGATGTCACCACGATCGCGAAGGCGGTCGGGTCGGATGTCACGAATGTGATTCGTAACTGCCTGCTCGACGGGGCGGTCGGTGCCGCGATCGCGTTGATGGCCCGCTACCTCGGCAGCGACCGGGTCGTCGCCGTGTCGGAATACACGAAGGACGAGATCGTCGCCGCGGCAACCGAACTCGACGAACGCGCCGGGACCCGGTTCGCGCAGGAATGCCGCGATCGGATCGAGATCAGCTACCCGGCGATCGACACCGGGGCGTTCCTCGACCTCGACGAGGACGCCGTCGAGGCGGCCCTGGCCAGTCGAGGGCTCGAGCGCAACGGCTACGTCCTGTTCCTGTCCCGGATCGCCCGGGCCAAGGGTGTGGACGACCTGATCCACGCCTACCGCGATTCCGCTGCGGCGGAGAAGGTCAAGCTCGTCGTCGCCGGCACCGGACCGCAACTGCAGGAGTACAAGGACCTGGCGGCGCGGGACGACCGCATCGTCTTCCTGAGTGACGTGGACGACGACGAGAAGCCGCTGCTGATGCGCGGCTGCGCGGCCTACGCCCTGCCGACGCGGCCGGAACCGGAGTTCGTCGAGACCTTCGGGATCGCCCTGACCGAGAAGATGCTCGCGGGCGGTGGCCCCGTCATCACCTGCCTGACCGGTGGGACCGGGGAAGCGGTGGGCGACACCGCGTTCATCGTGCCGCACAGCGACCGGGCGGCGCTCGCGGAAACCATCGACCGGGCGATCTCGTTGCCGGAGTCCGAGCGACACGCGATGGAGATGAGAGCGCGGCAGCACGCTCTGACCTTCGATCGGTTCCGGGTCTTCGACGACATGTTCGGGACGAGCCAGGCGCCGGGGTACATCGGGCCGGCCGAGTTGGCGGCCACCGGCACCTGAACCGGCCCCTCCACCGTCGAGCGGTACCACGGCCGCCCCGGCGTGCCCCAGGATCAGGCGTGGATCGAGTCGTTCTCCGGCCACATCAAGGCCGAGTGGCCGCAATTGCAGACCATCGCCGAGCCATCGCTGCTGGAAGCCGAACTTGCAAGAGTACGAACGGAATACAATTCCGTGGGGCTGCACGAAGCGATCGGATACGTGACTCCCGACCACGAGCACACCGGTCGCGGCGAAGCCATCCGGCAAGCCCGCCGGGACGGACTCGAGCGCGCCCGGCAACAGCGACTCGACTATCAAAAACAGCTCTTATTTCGCAGGCCTCGACGCACCGTTCCGGGTTGATCGCCTCGATGGAGGCGGGGTTGTCCTCCGCGAACGTTAAGGAGGAACATGATTAGGGTTCTGAAATCGGCGGCACTGCTGTTGCGAATTGAGTGACAAATTGTATTGTCATCTCGCGATCTATTCGGCAAACGATGCCCGCTCGATCGCGTCCGCTTTGTGGCTTGCTGCTGACGGTTTGGACCGGATCGAGGGCCGCTCCAACTAGCCATCACCTTCGAAGTCCACACGAGGCGCGCCGTGTCCGCCCGAGCCGGGTTTGTAACGAGCTCGGGCTTGTCGCAGAGCACCACGGCTATGGGCAGGTCCTGGTCGGGGAGGTCTCGCCCATCGCCGGGACAGCGAACACAGCCTGGGCGGTGTGGGGCCAGTATTCCTTATATTCGAACACCACATGGGCCAAGAGGTAGCAGTAGTCGGCGGCGACGGGGAACGTAAAAGGTATGTACTGAGTAACACCGGGTTCGATAAAGACAAAGTTCCACTCCGGTGGCACGAGGTTTCGCTTCCGCACCTCGTGCGGAAAGACGACGCGGCCCGCTCTCTCGTCAAAAGTGAAGGGTTCGTCCTTGATCCCCCGCACGCGGAGGGTGATCTCTTTGAACTGGTGCAGGACCTTGCCGACGTTCTCAGCCGAGACGGTAATCGTCGCCAAATGGTTGCTGTTCCTCATCCCGTGGAATTGGCAGTCCAACTTTAGCTCGATGTGCGGGGCGTTCCGACGGTAACGCTCGTCGCTACGCTCTTTCTGTTCGGCTTGTTCTTTGTCTTTCTTTTCTTGTTGCGCGGCGTCGAACCGTCGATCTTCTGCCCTTAGCCTGCTGCTGATCCACAGGCCAATGAGTGCGACAACGACGGGCGTCGCCAGTGATGCGATGAGCTTTGCGACTTCCAAGCTATTCCAGTGGTCCATCCGTTGATTGTGGGCGATGTCGCTCGCAATGCACAATCGCCGTTTGGCCGTATTCGATACCGGCACACGACATCGGTCAGTCATAGAGAACCAGCACGCACGAACACGTCACCAGTCTGGCCACAAGGTGCTGGCTTAGTGAGCCTTAGGCTATTGTCAGAGTCATTTACTAGTGCGCGGAGGGCCAGCCGCTGTTGACGGAGCGCCGTTCGGTCGTTACTGCTTGGTGCAGTTGTTGGCCACGCCGGCATAGCAGTCCCGCAACGCAGCAGAGTGATCGCGCACCTGCGCGATGTGCTCGGCGAGCGGACCTACGAATCGCTCGCCACTGCCGGGGAAACATGACCACCGCCGCCATTGTGACATTCGCATACGACCAAATCGACCAGGTCCGAACAGAACTCGAACGCCATCGGTGAAGTCCGTTGGGACGGAGTCGTCACACCTTGCACAGCGACCGCACTTTGCGCGTTGTGGGCCGGATTCCCGAGGGCTCTACAGAGTCGAGACCACCGACCCGAAGACGGGTTCTTCACACCGCAGCCCGAGGAGGAACCCGAGGCGCGTCGGAGGGCGGTCGCCAGATAACGGGGACGGCTGGCGCTCGTCCCGCTCTGGCCGGGGCGTGGGTGGCCGGTCGGTGTGGGCATGGAGCGGGCGCGATCCAGTGGATACGGTACGGTTAGCGGCCGGCCGCAGTACGCTCATGCGATCGCAGAACGTCATACGCCAATTGCGCGATCTAATGTCCGCTCCGGCTGGGGCAGCGGTGCGACAGCCAGCACCGCCTTGCCGTCGATCCGGTCGATGCGCAGTCGATAACTCATATTCACTGTGGCGAGTTCTTCAGCAGCTCCCGCTGCCGGTCGAGCGCCTGACTGGCCCGTTGCATCGTTTCGGCGCCCAGCTGTTGTTCCTCAGTGAGGCTTGCCTTTTGCTTATCGAGCCTGTCGCTGAGGTTGACGAATTGTTGTCTGACGTTGTTGTCGGTGATGGCGTCAATGAGGCTTCGCAGGTGGAATCGGAAATCGTTGAGCCGCTTCAGTTGCTGATCTTGAGCCGAGGCTATGTCAGCGCCGATCGCGGCGATCAATGTCGCGGTGGGCAGTGTTTCGACGGGGTCGGCGGCGGCATCGGCAGTGAAGTCGGCACCGTCGACGTCCGGGGCCACGATTACGGTTCCGACTGGCAACTTCTTGGCCAGTGCCTGCCCCGCGAGATCGAGCTGCGGATTGGCCTTGGCCAGTTGCTTTCCAATGTTGGTGTAGTTCAGGCCCGGCTTAGTGATTACGTACAGTTTGCGGGTCAGGTCGTCCAGCGTCTGTTCGCCTTGGAATCGGTACACGCGCATGGGTTCTCCTTTGTGCAGAGTTCAAATCAAACGGTTGAGCGCGAGCCAAGGTGTCATGGGCAAGTTTTGGCCATTGATGTGGATCTGGCCGTTCGTGATGTTTCCCAGCACCGTCCACGCAGGCTGGTTCACCGCAACATCCTGCTTCACCCACGCGTCAACCGCGAGATCTTCGTGCGGACCGCTCATCTGGTTGGCGTCGAAGACCAGAGTGGACACGGTGGTCAGCAGAATGCCCTTTTGGGAGCGTCCCGGTCGTCCCATCGCTATTGGAACGTGGTTACCGCCGATCCTCTCCTGGCAGATGTTGTCGGAGAATGTGCATCGAGTCCCCCACGGAGTCGCGTTTTCGTCAACCAGCACCGAGGCGATCGGCGCTTGTGATGCTTTTACGTCGAGGGTGTTTCCGCGGATGCCGAGCAGGCTGTCTGTCTGTGCGGGTAGCAAGCGAATGGCGGTGGTGTCGGATCGCCAGTACGGCTCGTCAGCGATGATGACGAGCCTTGCGGTTCTGTTCCACAGCGCCTGGGGTCGGCCTCCGCTGCCGATGTAGAGCGGGCGCCACGCCAGGGGGTCTCCGAGTTCGAGTTGGCGCACGACGTTTCCGGCGATGTCCAGGCTCGAGAACCCGGAAGTCGAAAAGATGCCCGCGGCGGTTAATCCTGCGCCGCCGCGCTCATCGATCACATTGCCGGCGATCCTGGCCGCCGAGCATCCGATGACCGCGATGCCGAAACCGAACTCGGCATTGTCCTCGTCGGGAACTGTGATCGTGTTGTCGACGATGTCTGCGGTTTGCGTGCCGCAGACCAGGATCCCCGCCGTAACCGGCAACGGATCGGCGGCCACAAGGCCAATCGGTGGTGGCGCCACCGTCGACACGCTGTTGCCGGCCAACTTGACGACCTCACCGCTGGCCTGGTACGAAATGGCGACTCCAACAACGCATTCGGTCAGCTGGTTGTTGCAGATGGCGGTATCCCCGAGGTCAGTGTCGGCGAAAACGCCGGCGTAGCAGCGTCGCACCGCGTTGTCGTGGATGCGGGTGTCTCGCACCTTGTCGCTGCGGCCTCGCCTCATCGCGATGCCGAACGGCGGCGGGGAGGGTGGGTTGGGGGCGGGGACGCCGGGGAATCCGGTGACAGTGTTGGCGTCGACGGTGACGTTGTCGGTCGACACTTCGATGCCGGTTGTGGCGAAAAAAACGCGGTTGCGGCGGATAACCCCGCGCCCTAGCACCAGCCGGCCGCCGATGCCGATGCCGACGCCCGCGCGGGTACGCAACGCAATGACGGTCGAGTCCTCGATGGCCAGATCGTCGGCAAAGATGTTGTCGGGCCAGCTCAAGGGGATCCCGGAGGTGGTGCCCAGGATCGCGTTGTCCCGCAGGGCCAGGTCGATCGCAAACAGTTGCTGGCGCCCCTCGGCGTCGCCGGGGGGTGGCATCGCGGCGATCCCAGCACCCGCGGCAAGCAGGCAGCGCTGAATCGAGGGTCGCACCAGCAGTCCGCCGAGACGGATCGCGTCCCCGTGTGTGGGCTGTGGGTGTCCCCTCAATGCGAAGCCCAGCGCGTCGATGTTCTCGAAAACCGTGAGGCTGTCGAGGGTGAGCGCGGTGGTGTCCGAGACGTCGATCGCCGTGGCGTTTGGACGTTTCCCGAAGGTGAGCACCGTGAGGTCGCGGACCTCCACACCAACGGAGTCGGAAATGGAAAGCGCCGGCCCGTCTATGTCGGCACGCAGCACCGTGCCCACGCCGGAGCCGTGGATGCGCACCGAGAAGGCGCCCTCGACGGTCACACCGGCATCCAGGGGAAAGGTGCCGATCCCGATACACACGGTGCCGCCGTGGGCGGCGACCGCCTTGTTGACGGCGTCTTGGATGGTCAGTGCGCCCGATGCATGGGACTGCTCGGTGACGCAGAAGTCGCAGCCGCAACCGCCCCCGGTGGCGGGGGGCCACAGCACCCGGCAGTCGTGTAGGACTGCCGGTGGGGTGCCGGGTGTGACGATGCCCAACCGCATGAAGTGGTGCAGATTCCCGCGCGGCGGTTCACTGTCCAGGCGGTGGTAGAGGTCGCCGAGGGTGGTCCGGGCAGCGAACACCCAAAAGTCACCGACGCGCACGCTGCCGCTCGCGTCGGGCCCGAACGTGATCGTGATTCCGTCTTCGAGCGGAATCGGTGTACCGGGTGTGGTGCTTTGCAGGACGGGGTCGCCCGCTTTGGCAGTGTCCCATCGGCGAATTCGGGGGTGCCTGTCGGGCTTGATCAGAAAACCGGAGAGGTTCTTGTCCACGATGATCTCGCCGGTCTCGTGGGTCACCTTGGTGATCGTGGCCAGCTGGCCGCCCTGCGGGGCGTCGTACATGCCGAATTCCACGGCGTCGTCCAGCAATTCGATGTTGGCGCCGGCCTCGAACCGCGTGAACGCGTCGCGGCCGGTGGAGTTGACCGTGATCTTCGAGCCAGATCCTGCTGCGGTGATGTTCTTGACCGTGGCGACCAGGCTGGCGTTGTCGCGTGACCACTTGAACTTCGCCTGGCCCAGCGTGCCTTTTTCATGGATTTCCACGCGGTAGAGCCGATTCTCCAGCCCGATGTAGCCGGCTTTGGCGGGCACGGTGCACGCCCCCCCGGCGGGTGCCGGTTGGCAGGTGACGGTAAGCCGGGCGCTACTGGGCGTGACCAGGTCATCCCAGCCGGGCCAGTCGGCGTCGCAGTCGGCCGGCGATGGCGGTGGTTTGTCGGACTGGAGGGCCTTCACCTGCCAGACGGTCTGCAGCCGGGTAGTGGTGTCGGGGCCGCCCAAGGCCGGCTCACGCAGGTCGTCGTCTTCATAGACGGTGACCTCGCGCCGCCACGCGTCGAGATAAACGAGCACCGGGTCTTTGCCCTCGGGGAGCTTGGTGTAGCCGAACGGCTGTTTGCTCAATGGGAGCGGCGCGGCCCAATACTGGTGTCCGAGGTGCGGATTCAGCAGTGGTGGAGGATTCTTGTCCCCGAAGCACTCAACCATGATGCCGTCGACGTAGGCGCGGCCCACCCCGATCGTGAGTTCGTTGGTCGTGGTGTCGACGTCCAGTTTGAAGCCGTCCTTGGTGGTTATGGGTACGACGGCGGCCCCGACCGTGTCATAGGTACTGGCCCTGCGGAGCCGGTCGAGGATCTCCTCGAATTCGTTGAAATCGGCTTCCAGAGACACCCGGCCCTGCTGGTGCCACATGCCGCTGAAGGCCTTGTGCGGGTCGAAGCTGAAGCGCGCGTGGTCACCGCTCATGGCTGCTCCTTGAAGATGCGCGTGTAGTCCATGTAGATCAGCCCGGCCTGCAGGCCGATGGGCAGGTACTCGTCGAGCCGCATCCGCAGGTTGGCCTCGCGCTGCGGCTCGAATAGGAAGTGAAACGCGCCCATTTCGGAGGCGTCGGCCGCGCCGGTCCTCAACGCCCGGGGGCAGTCGATGCGCAATTGGGCGTAGTCGGGGTCGCCGAATCGGCGTGAACCGAACGCGGGAACTGGTCCCTGCTGGCCCGCCTGGACGGCCAGCGCTGGCTGGCAACGGTATTGGCGGGGGGTGGATGAACCGACCAGCTCCGCGGACATGCTGATTTCGACGGTGCAGTCGCTGTTGCCTCGGCTGGTGATGGGGAAGCGGAAGCTCAGCGAGTTGTTGCGTTTCAGGGTGCTCGGTTCGGGCCGGTCGACCAGGGCCTGGATTTGAGTCTTGTCGCCGGCGACCGGATAGCTGTACTGGAAGTGATTGGGGGGGTTGTTGTTTGGCAGCTCGAACTGGCAACCGGCGGGGGCGTGCAGCGACAGTCGGGCGACCGGACTTCTGACGACGACGACGTCGTCGTCGGTGGGCATGATGTCCACCACGATTTCGTCGGTGCTCGGCGTGAAGTAGGGGCCGTTGGCACGAACGGCCAGCGCGCCGGGTACGAGATAGATCGGTCCGGGCGGGCAATCCATTGCCACCGTTGCGTTGTTAGTCATCGCTGCTCAAATCTCGTCGAGGGGCTTGGCGCCCAGATTGGTGGTGTCGAGGTTGAGCCCCGAGACCGTGAACTTGCAGGACTTCGAAAGACCCGCGGGCGGTGTGAACACGTAGCTGAACCGCACGCATCCGGGCTCGCGCCGGTTCACCGTGACAAGCCCGGTGAACAGCGATTCGCTGCCCAATTCGAGGTCGAAGACGTGCGTGGCGCCGAAGATCGTCGACCGCTCGATGTGAGCGGGCGGCCCGCTGGTGGCGCCGTCGCCGATTGCGACTCCTTTGGGGGCGTCGACGGTTTCGACGCCGTCGACGATGGAGTCGAGCACCCACAGCCGGGTGGCTTCTTCGGGGATGCGCAGGGCGCCAACGATGCTGAACGCGATCTGCACCTCAAGGCGGGCAGTCTCGGCGCCGGTGACGACGACGCTGGGCCCGCTGGGGCGACCCGCCTTCTCCTGAAGCACCGATCGTCCGGGTACCAGGGTGCAGTGCAGCACCCGCAGCGCGCGCAGTTCCGCATCGATCCGAACGCCGCCCTCGACAAGCAGCCCGTTCAGCGTCAGCGAGGTGTCGGGGCCGCCGCCCGCCACCACCAGTTCACCGGAGGGTACGAGCACGTGCGGGTTGGTCCCGTCATGGGCTTGGATTGTCAGATGTTGTCCGGGGGCCAGCGAGATGGGGGAGCTGAGCTCGTACGTCAGGTTGTCGTTGATCTGGATGACCGGCGCAGGTCCGGTCGCGGCCGAGATCACGGCCTGGAGCGCGTTGCCGCCGCCCTGTACCACATCGGTGGGCGGCGTTGCGGCGAGCCATTTTTCGCGACCGTACTGGCCGCCGCCGAGTTCTGCGGCGAACCCGTCGCAGTAGCTGACGGTCGGCTTGCCGGTTCGCTCGCTGGACAGCGCGAGACGGCCGCGCGCCACGTCGACAAGCACTTTGTTGCCGGTGGGCCGGGCGATGGTGCTCCACGCCTCGAGGTTGGCGCACATGACGTCGCTGGCGGGTACCGGGGCGTTGTCGAGGTAGACCACGACGCGGTTGTCCCCACTTTGGCCGTAGTACTCCGACGTATCGGCGCCGCCCTGCAACCCCGCCAAGTCGGTGAAGAACGCGGCCGGCCGGATGGGCGCCGGCACCGACGGCTCAGTGCTGCGGGCGAAACCGTCCGCGCTTGCCCGGCCGCCGCAGAACAACACCGTGTCGTTGCCGAGCGGACTGAACGTGAAACGCCATGCGCCGGAGCCGATCTGGCGTGGCTGCACCTTGGTGTGCGGGCGGGCTCGCAGCCGCCAGAGGAAGAACCCGATGTTCGGGATGCCGTACCAGCCCTCGTAACCGGCGATCGCGCGGACGTCGATGGTGTGGGTGGCGGTGTCCCAGGGGCCGCCCACGCGGTCACAGAGATCGACCGAGCGCAGGTCGGGACAGCCGTGGCAATCGGGCCGCCGATGCTCGAGGTGCTGGTTCCAGGACAGCAGGGCAAAGAACTCGACCACTCGAGCGGGCCAGCCGGTGACGTCGCGTGCCAACGCCTCGAGCATCGCCGGCGTGCCCTTGCGGCGACGGTAGGCGATCGTCTTGGCGACGTCGGCGCGGATGCGGATCGGGTTTGGGGGCGCCAGGCCGGGTCCCTGCAGGTCGGTGAAAAGTTCTTCGGCGGTGGCCGCCGCCGCGCTCCCGTCGAGGTCATGCAGTGGGTGGTTGCCAACCAGGTCGCCGATGTACGGCACGACCCAGCGTTGGCAGGTTTCGATGAAGAAGTCGTCCCACAGCTGTGCGATGTCATCCCGCATCGCGTCGGCTTGGCCGGTGATCGGCCGCAGCAGGGCCTGCAGGGCGAGACCCTGTTCAACGTCGCTGATGCGATACAGCCCCGGCAGCAGGTCATAGAGCCGGTCGGGTTCGACAGGTGTGGTCACGACGAAATACCTCCGATCGCCCGCAACGCCACGTCGAGTTCGGGGACCTCGATGACAGCCAACTCGGCCGGCAACACCCGGTTACTCGTCGTCGACCAGCGCGCCGGAAGCATGAAGAGCTGCGGTTGGAGTTTCTTCCCCGGCGGGTCGTCGATGCCGTGTTCGTGGCGGACTGCTGTGTCGGCGCTCTTCAGATCGAGGATGTCGATGTCTACCCCCGCAACACCGGTGACATGCTGCAGAATCGCGTACATCTCGCTCAGGTACACCGGCTCGCCGAATGCGCGCTGTTCAAACGCGAATGCCTGCACCACAGCGGTATTGGCGTTCACGAGCACGTCGGCGGTGCGGTGGGTCGCGTCGACGGTAAGCGTGGCCGCGACGGTGATGCCGACTGGCACGTAGTTGTCGATCAGCAATACGTTGTTGGGGTCTCGTTCGAGGTTGAATCGGGCGGCGATGCGGTCCAGGCCGGTTTGGGTGAACGTTGCGCCGCCCTCCCCGGCGATCGTCAGATGCACAACGCGCCGATGGCCCGCCCAAACCCATTCCGCGCGGGCCTTGGCGACCTCGCGGTCGGTGAGGCCGGCGTCCTCGAAGTCGAGCAGCGACACGGCACGGCCAAACGTGCGAACCGATCCGGGCGCGGACGTGCGTGCGTTGTCGAGTGTTTCGGCGTCGCTGCCCCCTTCGCCGGGTAGCGGGTTGGTCGCCGATTTGACGCCGGTGGCACGGTCGAGCACGGTACGCAGCGACTGGGCCCGCACCCGACCGGCGATCCCGCTGCCCTGGCGGTAGGTGGCGACGATGTTTTGTCGGCCGGTAGCCGGGCGGGCCCCGTGCACGCCGTCGCCGAATTCGACTGTCGTCGTGCCGTCGTCGGCGATCCGAGCCAGGTAAACATGGTCGGCCTCCGCTGAGTGGTACAGCGTTGGAACTTCGGTCCAGGCCTCGCCATTGACGAATAGTTGTAGCGACGACGCGCTGGCACCCGAGGTCGGTGACGCGAGCACGGTCACCGGTTTCTTGGCCAACGCGAACCGCTGGAACGCTTGGGAAGCGTCTCCGTCTCCGAGGATTTCGTCGCGGATCGTCTCGCCGTGCGATGCGTCGGCCACGTTGCCGAGCAGGTAAGCCGTGTCGCGGTCGAGGGCCGGGGGCAGGCCGGCGAGGGTCAGGCGCAGCCACTCCCGGTCGGCGGGCACCGAAAGGCGCGGCATGAACAGCAGCCGACCGTCGGTGGTCGCTGTCACGGCGACGTCCAGCGCGTTGCTCAGCGCCGCCGCCCGCGCGTCCAGGCTGCCGCTCGGAACTGTGACCGCGATCTTTTGCGGCGGTTTCAGCCCGCGGCGAACAATCACGGTGCCCGCGATCTGTGGCGTCGTCGGCGGTGCCGAGAGCGGCCCGTCGGCGAAACGCGCATGTTCGGCGTCGAGGCCAAGTACGGCCACGGTGTGCTCGTCGGTGAGTGTGTGGGCGAAGCGGACCTCGGCTCCGGGTACCCCGGCGGCGGCGAATATCGTGACACGGCTGTCCTTTTGGGCGTCGGCCCACACGGTGGCGCGGGCAAAGCCCTCATCGGCGGGTAGCGCGGCGCGAATAGCGGTTTGCAGCGCGGCGGCGACGGCGGCCACCTTGGCCGCGCCGGCCAGCGCGGTGAGCGCGACGGTCTGCGTCGGCGCGGCGCCGATGGTCACGGCCAGCGCGGGCTGTGCGGGCAGCTGCACCGGGTCGGTCAGTGGCGGCGAAGCGAGTGCGGTGACCGGTATCGCCGCCGCGTCGAGGCCAAGCTGCGCGAGCGTGTCGGGGCTGGCCGGGTCGGCGGTGAACGTCACGTCGGATCCGGTCAGCGCCGACCCGACGATTTCGGCGGCGGTCGGCTCGGCGCCGGCGCCGTCGGCAAGGAGCACCCGCTTTCCGATGCCGAGATCCGTTGGGGTCAGCCGGGTTCCGGGCGTATAACGGCCCGCCCGGATGGTTCGGCCCACCTCGATGGTTGACCAGCCCGTCCGGGCGCCGGGCAGGTAGATGGTGTCCGACGTCACCGACGCGGGGTAGTCGTATGGCCAGAAGCGCAGCGGATCGCCGACAAGTTCGTAGATCGTGATCTTGCGAAGGTCGTTCGTGTCAAGGTCCTTGACGGATGGGCCGTTCGACTCTTGTGCTGCGACCAGCAGACGCGTTACGGTCGCGCTGGCTGCGGTCACCGCGCCGGCCATGCGGGTCGCGCCAAACAAGTCCACCGATTTGATGACCAGGAGGGCGGTTTTCACAGTGGCCCCGTCGACGGAGGCTGCCAGGACGGTACGGCCCGGCGAAACGTCGTCATAGCGTCCGTCCAGCCACAGTTCGCCGTTTATTTCCGTGTCGGTCAGGCCAAAACCTGTTGCTGGGTAGCTGACCGTGACGCTTTTGTCCTTGTGAGGCACGACCTGGACGACCGACGGCGGCGCATCGACCCCGAACAGCCGGAACGTGCGTCCTAGCCGATAGGCGGTCGCCGGCGCCGTTCCGGTGGTGGCCTGCAGACCGGTGCTGGTTATCGGCTTGGTCCAGGTGACCTTGACGAGGTCCTCGGTGACGGTTACGTCAGCCACGGTGAGGATTTCGAATGCCGAGGGCGGCGCCGAAACCACGACCCGGTCGCCGGCGGCCAATGCGGAGATTGCGGCCACCGCCGCTGGATCGGGCGCGGCGTACGCCGTGGTGTTGCCCGGCGCGAAAGGTCCGCGGTCGGAATAGGCCGGCTCGGGGTACAGTCGCAACCGGTTGACGCGCGCGTCGGCGGTGATGGGCTCGAGTGTTTCGTATTTCTGCGGCTTTTCGCCTTGGGCGGGAATGCTTTGCACCCGGGTGCGGGCGGGGATGGCCACCGGCGGGCCGGGTTCGACGGTGAACGCCAGTGCGGTCTGTGCCGCCGTGCCCGGGGCGAGCTGGTAGTCGATCAGGCGAGCGAGCCGAAGGACCGAGTCGCGGGCGGTGGCGGTGCGGATGAATGCCTCGTTGGCGATCCGCTCGCTGTAGAAGGCGAGCACATCGGCGACGGCGCACCACATCTCGACGCTGGTTACCGAGTAGTCGTCGATGCTGCGGGAGCGCAACTTTTCGAGCGCCTTGGTCCGCGACAGCTCGTCGAGGAGGGCCTGGCGGAATCCGCCGAAAGTTCCCAGTCGGTACTGGATCGCCCCCAGCCCCGGCCGGTTCACCCGCGCGTCGCTGGCGAGGCCGGGCGGGCCGGCGCAGCAGTCGCAGTCGCCGCTCATGACCCACCTCCCGTCGTGATGACCAGCGCGCCGTTCTCCATTCGGTTGGGGTCGTTGTCGAGTTGAGCGATCTCCCACGGGCCGATCGGAATCACGCCTTGCTGCAGTTCGCCGGCCGGCAGCCGTCCGTGTCGGTAGAACTCGGTCACCTCGGCGGACTCCACTCCGGGCACCTCCTCGATGGCCGCGTATACCGTGCTCAAATAGACGGGCTGACCGAACGAGAAGTGCGCCGGGTTGAACAGCCCGCGCCCACCCTGCTGGGCCCCGCTCAACGAAAGGGCGACGGCGTGCGCCACGTCGCCGCCGAAATAGCCTGGGGCGACGCATATCCTGACCGCGATGTCCAGCGGTACATAGGTCGCGCCCCGGACCTCGAGGTCGTAGCCGGCGAGCCGGTACTCGTTGAGTACATCGATGACTCGTTGGCTCAACTCGGGCGCCAGCGACACGTGGCCGGGCTGGTCCAGGAGCAGGTCGGCGCGGTCGACGGGATCGATTCCGACCAGCACCGTGTACCAGCTTCCGAACCAGCGGAACGCGGCGACGGCGTCGGCTACGCCGGCCACGGTGAGCGCGGCGCTGCGATAGTCGTCGGCGGTGACGGCGCGACGTTGGGCGCGGAAGGCGGCGGGTGCGTACTGGCGCACCTCCTCGATCGATTCGGGATCGGCACCGCCGCTGCCGGGCAAGGGGTTTCGCACGTCGAGTACTGATGACCCCTTGGTCGTGACGATGTGGCGGATGGCTTCCGCTCCGATGTTGCCGGGTCGTCCGTTGCCGACGCGGTAGGCGACCGTCATCGCGGTGGCGCCGGCGAGGCGCCGGCCGTACTCGCCATCGCCGAACCGCAGAATTCCGCGGCCGCGGTGGTCGAGGTCAACGACGAAGTGCCGATCGATGTCGGAGCTGGTGATCAGGTCGGGCATCCGGGACCACTCTTCGGTGCCGGATGCCTCGGTGATCTGAATTTTCTCTAGCGATGGCCGGGCGTTTTGCGGTGGGTCCGAATCTGACTTGCGGACCATTGTCATCGGGCCGCTGCCGAGGCTTACGCGGACGCGGTCACCCTCCAGGGCAGGGCCGAAATGCAGCTCTTGGGTCACGGTGCGCCCGTGGTCGGCGGGCGCGATGTTGCCGCGCGCGACCGAAACCCCGTGCAGCACAGTCTGGTTAGCAAGCACCGTCGTCAGGCACAGCGGAAACGTGAGGGCGTCGGCGGCGCCCCAGCTGACTTCAGCCAGCGGCAACGAAGGCTGACCCTGATCGGCAGCCGCCACCACCGGCCGCGGCGACTTGTCCTTATCCAGAGCAGCAAGGAATAGCGGATCGACCATGGTTTCAACGCGGGTGATGGTGACCACCTGCCGGTGTGTCGGATCCGCGTCGGCATCCTTGCCGGTGTTGGGCCCCAACACCTCTTCCAGCAACAACCGCGTGCCCGGCGCAAGATTGGTTGCGATCGCTTTTGGGTTCTCGGGATGGGTTGTGTCGACGGCGTAGAGATGAATGGTGGTCTCGCCGCGTGACAGACAGCACCGGTCGTTACCCCAGCTGTGGATGCGCAGCTCATTGTGTTCGGGAAAAACGTTTGTGCTGCCTGATGTTTGGAAGACGCGGACCAGGGCGAGCGCGGGATCGGTCGTGTAGCCGCTTTCGGGTATTCCTTCAATCACCGTGCCCGGGGGTGCGGTGGGCCGGGTGGTCTTGCCGCCGACCATCTCGAACATCAGCGTTTTGTTGATGCCGGTGAGCAGTTGCGCGGGGGGGATCGTGTCGGGCTTGCCGACGCGGAAGTGTACGTAGGTGCGCGCGTTGGCGCCGTCGTGCATTTGGTAGTCGATCAGGCGGGCGTGGCGTTTGGCCGACTCCCGCCGTCGGGCGGTGTCGAGGTACATCTCCGCGGCGACCGCATCCTGCATGTAGGCCAGCTGATCGCCCTCGTAGGCGAACAGCTCCAGCAGGGCGATGCCAATGTCGGCCGGGCTGCGCTCAACCCAGCTCGGATTGCGTTGTGCGACCAGATCCAGGAGCAATTGCCGAAAACTCGCGTAGTCGCGGGCCAGATAGTCGAGCTGGGGGTCGGGCGGAGATTCGTGGGCACAGTCTGTTGTTGTGGCGCAGTCGAAGTCGACCGGGCAGCCGGCGCGGAAGTTTACTGCCGCGACCGAGAACGGCCGATCGAGCGCGAACTTGTATTGCCATCCTTCGGCGGTGCGCTGCCAGCCGATGCTGAGCAGATACTGCGAGAAGTCGCCCTGGTTGTCGACCGTCACGTCGAGCACTTGCGGGTCGCTGACGGTTTTCGCGCTGAGCACCGTGATTCCGGTGATGCGGGTACCACCGTGAATGTGTATCTGTGCGGGGTCGGTGGTGAGCGTGAAGGCGTCCGCGGGTAGTTGACGCAGGAAATGCACATGCAAGACGAACAGGTTTGGCGCGGGACTTTCGAACTCGACGTAGTCGATCCCGTTGATGGGTTCGCCGTTGACGAGCGTCTTACCTTCGAGCAGGATCTGGCGGCGTGTGTTGTCGCGGCAACTCGGACCGATGACCGACAGGATCGAGGCGATTTCGGCGGCCGTCATGGGGCACTCACCGGGGCATCGAAGATCACTTGCTGGGTTTGTCCGGTGCGCAGGTCGGAGAATGACACCTGCACCGTCAGGGTGCTGTCGGTGGGGGTGATCTCTACGGCCTGCACGGCGATGATTCCGTCCAGCCAACGAGTCAACGCGCCCTGGACGAGAAACTGGGTAGCGGCGGCCAGCGCGTCGGAGTTCGGCATGAAGACGAGTTGTGATACGCCGCAACCGAAGTCGGGCCGATTCACCCGCTCTCCCGGGGCGGTGAACAACACCTGGTAGATCAGGTCGCGGACATGGTCGGCGGCGGTCGCCTCGGCGGTGCGCCCGCGGCCGTCGACGTGGTAGGGAAAGTCGAAGTAGGTGCTGGTCATCCGAGTCGTACCTTCGTCGACAGCAGGTCCGGGGTGGGCGGATTCGCCGGGGGCGCGGGCGGCGCCGGGCTGATCGGTCCCACGGCGCAGGCCTGTCCGGGGTGCATGTGCATGTTGAACGCCTGCACAAGCTGGGTGAGATAGCTGGTCAGCTTGTCACCGAAGACGCCGGGATGGCTCGCACCGTCGACAATTTCGACCTGCGGGGCCTCTACTACCACCTTTGTTGTGGCTTTCAGGGTGGCCTGGCCCGATCGAACCTTGATTTGCAGGATGTTCGACCCGCTGGAATCCGACAGGGCGATGGTCTGGGTGTCGTCGTGCAGCGCCAGGAGAAGGCCATTTTCGCTGCGGGTGATCTTCACATCCGGGGTCGCCGCGGCACCCGTCTCGTCCTTGGGTGCCTTGTCGCTGACCCACCAGCACCCGACCCAGATTGGGCGCGACACATCGCCGGCCTCGAACTCGATCCACACGCCGGCACCAGGTGCGGGCACGCTCAGGGTGCCGGTCGAGTCGCCGGCATACGGCGCGCAGGGCATCGCCCAGCCGCTTTCGACGTCGCCCAGCACCTCGGGAACCTTGGCGCGCAGCCGCCCTTGGTGTTTGGGGTCCTGGTTGTCGGTCACGGTGCCGCGGAACTTGCCGAGATGGCGGTGCGCGGACGCGGCATGGGCGGGTGCCGGCGCATGGGCGGCCGTGTCGACGCTCATCGGAGCCGCCGTTGACGGCCCGCTCTGAGTTCAGGAGGCCAGCGCATCGTCGCTCCTAAAGTCTTCGTGCTTGGTGAGCCCAATCGCGTTGCGGTGCAGAGTGAATTTCTGCATCCAAATACCGTCTCCGCTGATGGTGTGCAGGACTTTCTCCACGTAATAGCGGCCGCTGAACTGCTGACCGACGCCGCGGACCATAACCGGCTGCTTGGCGCGCAGCACGCCCCCGTAACTGACGGTGTTCAACTCGCCCTCGGCGTGAATGGCCCAGCTGGAACGGTCCACCACCGACTGGGCGTAGCGCTGAACCTCTGCCGACTGCGACATGCCCAACCCGCTCAGCAGGACCTTGCGGGGACGGTCGGTCGGCGTCGTCACCTCGGCGCCCATCCCGGAGGTGTGGGTCGGGTCGGCGGCGTCGCCGGGCTGGGTCGAGCCGTCGTCGGCGTCGATGGTCGCTCCCTGCGCCACCGCGGGGCCCAGCATGTCGAACCGCGCCCGGAACTTGTCGACATTGGTGGCCGATCCGGTGTTCACGGTCAGAGTGCCCTGCGGCTGGCCTTCGGGCTTGGGGGGATGAAAATGGCCTTCCACCGTTCCGCCCGAACCGATCTCGACGTAGCACTCGTAGCCGTTGCGCTGCGCCAGCTGCTGAAGGAACTGGATGTCGGTGCCGCGCTGCATGACGGTGTGATCGTTTTCGTGGTGTGACAGGCCGGTCGCTGTGACCACCGGAACGAAGCGGTAGGCGGGGTCGGAGAAGATCGCCGCGGCCACGTCGGAGTCGGCCATGTCGGGCCACGGCCGGACCTTCTCTTCCAGGTGCATCAGGACGGTGGGATCCATTGCGGTGATGACCAATTCGGACCCACCGGGATCGGCGGAGAAGGTCGTGTTGACATCGACGACATAGGCCTCCAACAGCGGCGCCAGCGGCCCGCTGCCCACCGACGTGCTGACCCGAAGCTTGGCGAGCCGGGTAAACAATGGGTCGTCCAGAACTGTCCATCCGCTGCCGTCGGGCCGCACCGCGGTCGCCAATTTCAGTCGCATCATGTCGGCCATCGAGGCGTGGTCTTCCACTTCGATCTGCTTGATGGCCGCCAGCACCGCCGCCGGCGCCGGCGCGTCATTGACGGTCAAGGCGTAATTGGTGGCCAGGGACATGTCAGGGCTCCTGCGGCGGGATGGCCAGCACCGCACCCTCTTCCAGCAGGTCGGCAGGCCAGATGGCGAGGTTGGCATCGCAGATGCGCCAGAACAGCTGCGGATCGCGGTAGTGCTGCCAGGCGATGTGGTCGAGGCGCTCGTGGGCGCTGACGCGGTGCCCGAGGACGGTTGGGATAGAAGGGATCAACCGGATGCCCTTGTAGCTGATTTGGCGCCCGGAGGCGTCAACGATCGTCAGGGTTGGCACCTTCTCGTAGCGGCTGCCCTTGAAAAACATCGTGCGTCTCCTGGTCTGTGCGGCGATCTAGTGGGGAAGGAGGTTGCGGACGCCGGTCAGGTTTGAGCTCGGAACGCTTTTCGCCGCGAGGTTCTCCTTGGCTTTCTGGTACGCGATGAACGCGTCGCGGCCCACGCTGGAGTCGTCGAACTCCATGTAGGTCAGCACCTGCATGGCGAGTTCGACCTTCGCGGAGATCGGGTTCAACCGGGTGTCGAAGGCCTCCTCGGAGATGGCGAAGCTCGTCAGCTTCACCGGAACCACCCGCGATTTGCCCCATACCAGCAGGACCAGTGGCAGGTCGGCGGGGTTGATCTGGACCTTGCCGCTAGCGGCCTGCTGCTCGATGGTCAGTGCATCCAGCGTCGGCGGATACATCAGCAGCTCGAGCGCGGCCAGGGCGGGATGCAGCCCATTCTCGGCGACGGCAGTGTTCTGGTCGGGCTCCTCAAGCTGATCGGCGGCGTGCATCTCGACGGTGAGGCTGATGGTTTCCACGGGCGGACCTGCCACCCGCAACACGTCCTCCTTCGCGGTACCGGTCGCACCGCTCGCCGGCGGCGGCGGCGCGCGGTGCGCCAGTGTGCGTTTCACCGTTTCGGGGTTGAACTGAAAAGCGATGAGCGTCTTGGGCTGCGAACCGGGAGTCTGTGTCGGATACACCGCGAGCGCGCCCTTGAGCAGGTTGGGGCGGATGGGCGATGTCATTTCAGGCCCTCGTTTGTTTCGTATCGAGCTCGGCGAGTACCGGTAACCGTTCCGCGTAGCTTTCGGTGTACGTCTGTCCGAACGGCTGCCAGCCTGTGTCCGTTTTCACGATTTCGTGGTATTCGACACTGATGTTCTTCACGAATTGTTCGACCCGGTCGATGCCAGCCTGTGAACCTCCGGCGTAGTAGTCAACTCGCGCGTGGAAGTTGAAATATTTATTTTTTTGGAGCTCGAGCCGCAGCGGCTTTTCGTGATTGTCTCTCATCTTGGCGTTTGTCTGACTCGAAATTGGTACGAGGTTCTCGTTTGTACCTGGGCCTCCCATTTGCCCATTGACTAAATGGCCGCGAACCCACTTACCTCTGAATGATTCGTGGATTCGCTTCCAGCCAGGAGGATCTTCCTGTGGTGTCGTGCCGGGAAGCACCATCGCGAGTGGGTTGGCGAGAACATGAATCGGCTGCAGGCCACCGAAGTTATTGCGTGACGAGACGCATTGAAACTGAGGTGGCTCAGCTGACGCTGCCTTCAAGAGACGGAAGTTCGGACCACCGGATGCCTTTTCTGCGGGAACTATGATCAAGGCCTTATATTTTCCACTCAAACTTCCGTCGGGTTTTACTTTGCGTTCCGTTTCGCGCTCTCCCTCGGGATTTAGCTTGAGCACCCATTTCCCCCCCAGAACTGCGGCCTCCACAAACGTACCCACTACTTCGCGTGTATTTCCGCCAAGGTCCTGATAGCAGATGTATTTCTCTCCTTTCGTTAGGATCGGCGGAGTACTGGAAGTTCCTGAAGCAATGGTGGTGTTAGGAGCAATCCTGAAGTCATAGCTGAATTGTCTCGATTGGGACCCTGGGGCGACTGCCGTCGTTATCTTGACTCCTGGCGCAAGCTGAGGCTGTGCGTCGCGGGCTAGTTTGTCTGCCTTATCGCGTTTGGACTTCAACCAGTCAGCATCGTTGAGAGGAAGGCCAGGTTCGTCCTCTTCGACCCGTGCGACCAGGTCCTTCAGCAGGGCTTCATGTTTGGCGATCGTTTGGGGTGGCGGCTTCTGTCCCTCCTTGCCACCGAACAACTGTTTCGCCTTGGCGACGATCCAGTCGATGGCCTTGTCGATCCCCTTGTCCACCTTGGCCTGGATTCCGGCGATGACCTTCTTGACTTGGGCGCTGACATCGCCGAGGCCAACGAGGCGGGCCAAGAAACCGAGCAGGACGGGGATCGATTTCGCCATCGCCTTTTCGATCCAGTTGGCGGCCTGGGCGATCTTGCCCTCGGCGAGGTTGGCGATGGAGTCGACCACGGCATCGACGAAGTCGAGGATCTGGTTGATCCGCTCGATGAAGAACGCGATCGTGTTGTACGTGGCAATGATCGCCTGGATCACAGCGCCGGCCGGGTTGAGCATCGTCACGAGTTTGGTGATGGCCGCGGTGACGATCTTGGTGACGGCCCAGTCCTTGATGCCGCCAATCACCAGGTCCCACAGTGAGCCGATCGCCGCGACGATTTGCTGCCACGCCGCGGCGGGTCCCTCGGTGACGAGCGTCTTGAGGAAGGCGAATGCGGTTTCCAGGAGCGAGACCGTCTTCTCGCCGAGCACTTTGACCAGCTTGACCCGGACCTTGGGATAGGTGATGCCGAGGATCTGCAGGACCAGGTCGAGGATTCCTTTGAGGTCCCAGACTTTGGGCAGAACCAGCCCTGCGTCTCCCAAAGCGCCGGTGAGCCAGCCGATCACGCCGGTTTTCAGGTGCTCCCAAATGTTCTTCGCGAACTGCCCGATGCCTTTTTTGACCCCGTCGACGAGGTGGCCGACAAAGGCGATCGGGTCGTTGATGATGGTCTGGAAGGTGGAGCCGATCTTGCGGAAGATCCCGACGATCCGCAGGCCGATGGGCCCCGCGAGCAGCATGGCGCCCTCGAAGATGAATTCGAGCACCTTCTTGCCGACGGCGATGAGGAAGTTGATCAGCCGAGTGACGGGCGGACCGAAGATGCCCCACATCTTGTCGAGCAGCCCCTTGGGGTTTAGCAGGTCGACCACTTTGAAGGCGTCCCATGCCTGCGAGAAGAGGAGCTTGATGCCGTCCCAGGTGAGGTCCAGCGTCTTGACCTCGGCCTTGAACCAATTGGCGGCCTTTTCGATGGTCTTTGACTTCTCCAGGTTTTCCTTGATCTTGTCGCCGCCGTCGACCAGATCGAGCACGGCGAAGATGACGCCCTTGAGGGTTGGCGTCACGGCCTCACCGGTGACCGGGTCGCGGCCCAGCACCATGGTCAGTAGTGGATAGCCCTTCTGAGACTTGGCCCACTCGCCGACCTGCTTGAGGACGATGTCCTTGACGACTTCGAATACCTTGGTCCCGACGGCCTTGATGAAGTCGAACACCCGCGTCAGGGTGGGTTGGAAGATCGGCTTGATCTTTTCGTTCCAGGCCTTGACGGGATCGAGAACGTCGAAGCCGCTGACCGCATCCCAGCCTCGTTTCACCAGATCGGTGATGCTTGCGAGGGTCAGGTCGAGTTTTGAAATCTGTGCTTCCCACCACTTCTGGACGGCCTCAATTTTTCCCTCCTGGTCCAGCTTTTCGAACATGGCTTCGCCATTGGGAACGATTTTCATTGCGGCGTGCAGCCATTCACGGAAGCCGCCTTTGACGGCGACGT